>Ga0194132_10000086_pt1 | contig 169187 bp, 172 predicted proteins | sample TA2KigOf80mmetaG_FD_148612 | JGI IMG/M metagenome (GOLD analysis project Ga0194132, IMG submission 148612) | Freshwater microbial communities from Lake Tanganyika, Tanzania - TA2015054 Kigoma Offshore 80m | ecosystem: Environmental > Aquatic > Freshwater > Lake | place: Tanzania: Lake...
CTCACGATCTCGGAAAATTTGGCGACATGGAAAAGGGGAACAAGGAACTATGGGATAAGTTCATGGCCTACTACGGGGCCGTGTTCAAGGAGGGCGCGCTCACGGAGCGGGAAAAGGCGCTCATCGCGCTCGCCGTCGCCCATACGGTGCAGTGCCCCTATTGCATCGACGCCTATACGCAGGCGAGTCTGGAAAAGGGTTCGAACGTGGAGGAGATGACCGAAGCGGTGCACGTCGCCTGCGCGATTCGCGGTGGTGCTTCTCTCGTCCACGGCGTGCAGATGCGGAACGCGGTCGGGAAACTGTCGATGTGACAGAGAGATGGTAACTCCTGGCGTTCAGGCCCTGAACGATTCAAAGACGCGGTCGGCCTTGGCCGCCAGAAAAAAATCGCTTTCCGTCAGGCCGTTGATCTTGTGGGTCCAGATCTCGACGCCGCACTTGCCCCAGGCCAGATGCAGGTCGGGATGGTGACCCTCCGCTTCCGCGATGGCGCCCACTTTGTTGACGAAGTCAAGCGCTTGCGCGAAATCCTTGAACGTGTAGAGCCGCTCCAGATGGCCGGCCGTGTTGAAGGCCCAGCCCTTGCCCAATTGGCCGAGTAACTGATCCGCCTTCGTTTTTTCTACCGGGGGGACCCCGCCCCGGCACGGTACGCATTTGTTGTCAGCAAGACTCATGGTGTGTCCCCCCTTATTCGCTTTCGTCCAGCGCGCCTCCGGAGGCGGCCAGATCGCTGTCCTTGATCTTATCCGGATTGAACTTTTCAGCGGCTTTGGCCATGCGGTCCAGCGCTTCGTCAAACGAGAGCGCCGGAGCATCTTTCGGCCGAAACCGAATCGGATTGATGCGTGCGACGACGAAACTCTTCAGGTAGGGGCTAGAGAACCCCTTCGCCTTTAGCGCCTCGACCTTCTGGACAACCAGATCGTCCAGCGCCAGCACCGTCTTGGCCCGTTCCTGCCGAACGGTCATGGCGACGCGGAGCGGCTTGGGCAGAAACTGTTCGACGCGCTTGAGCACTGGATTATACGCCCCGCCGCTGAAGCGCGGCCGAGCCTCATAACAGAGGCCCAGCGTGATGAAGGCCGGCTCCTCGAACTCCAGCGTATAGTGTTCCTCGCTCACGCGGTCTAATCGCGCCAGTTCGCGGTACATGCGGATCACTTCGAGGGCTTTCTCGCGCAAGTTGTGCGCCTTCTCCGTATTGAGCGCCAGAATCTGATAGGCGGTGCCGGCTTCGGGAATCACGATGGCCACAATGGTTTTGGCGCCGAGCGTCTTCATCGCCGAAAGCCGGTGGTTGCCGTTCGGCGTCCAGTATTTGACATGCCCCTTTACTTCCCCTAGCCCCCCCTCTCTCTCCACGAGCGTGCGCACGGCGATGATCGGATCGAGAAACCGGCCCAGCTTCCCTATCACCATCTCCAATTTGCGGACGTGCGTGTCGGACAGATTGCGCTGGTAGGGGGTGGGCTCGACCATCTCGATTGGCAGGGCGGCCATACAGACCCACTTGCCACCATAGGGCTCGCGGTAAATGGCCAGCGCCTTACCACCGTCGCCCTCAATGGCCCGGCGCAGTTCGGCCACCTCAGGCCCAGGTGCCGCCATCTGCAATTCGGTCGCGGTCAAGCCGGTCGCAACGCCAGCCGGCTTGTAGCGGCGGCGTACCCCTCTGCGCGGCATCGATTTCGGTTTCTTCCCTGCCATGGGGTGGTATCGTAGGGCAGTCCCATGACAAAAGAAAGTCCTGTCAGGACGATCCTTTGCATCGGTTATCGCGGCGCCTGCAGTCATGTATGACATGCGCGGGCGTCTATCGACACGGCTTCTGCGCATGGTCCATGTGGAGGGGCCTGCCGCACAGACTTGTCGATTAAAAACTTCACGGTTTCAGGATCTCCGGAGGTTACGCGTGGCCACGGTAACAGATCCCCTATAGCAGGAGCAGGCCTCAATGCTAAACGATGCCACCGCATCGGAGAAGATCACCCCGCTGGCGCCCTCCCTCCCTAAGGGCTTCGTGAAGGCCCCCCCGGCCTCGATGGAGGAGGGCGTGCGCTTCATCAGCACGACCACGATGGCAGAAGATGACGACGGGAATAGCTGACGTTACTGCCCACCTCGGATGACGAGGAATGGGCGAGCGTGGGGTGATTTGAAACCTTGGCAATGCTGGCATCCTCTTGATTGATGCTGTAGGATGCCGATCGAAGTTTGACGACGGTCTGAACGGTCTGATCTCGCAGGTTGTTCAAAATGGCCGTTCAGCAAAAACCGCGGCGAGCGAAAAGTCGGACCGTACTCTTTGGCTGGTACGTCGACACGTGGCGCGATGCGAGAACGTAGCTAGCGGACTTTTTCAACAACCTAATACAAGGGGGCGACCGGTTTCGACGGGGATCAAGAGGCCACTAGTGCATGCCGAGCTCTCGGGGACTCGTTAAACCTCCGGGAAATTGCAACTGCCAATCAAGAACTGGCACTCGCGGCTTAAGCCGTGACGTCCCTCTGCCTGAGGCCCGCGGGGGTGGAAGGGGCGCGATGCAGCGGGCTGGTCCAAGGCTGGTGCTCAGCGGCGGCGGACGAGAACTTCCTGGGCTAGCGGCTGTTCTAAGCCTGCCGATGGGCGTGGGCGGCGGCGAAACACAAACAATCGGCTAAGCATGTAGGTCTGGTGCGCTGAAGGTCTTCGGACGGGGGTTCAACTCCCCCCGCCTCCACCAAATCTCGCTTGCACGTGCCAGCTGTTATTTTGCGTTTTATCGTGCTTGCTGTCACGGGAGAAAAACCCTCAAGTAATTTCCGCCCTGCTCTTCCTGTAACCATCTTTACTCCTCCCACGCGCTCCGCGTATCCTGCCCGCATGCAATTCGATCCCGCGCTGGCCGCACAACAGGCATTCCAAAGGGCCGAAACGGAGCTCGGTTCCGACTGGAACACGGTTGTCGAGTTGGAAGAGACGTTTTCCTCAAGCGCCGGCGCGGAGGGACGGGAGGCCTACGACCAACTCGTGGCCCTGGTCGAGCGCCATCCTCGTGCCCATGCGTTTCACGCCTTCTGCATCTACAGCACCTGGCAGCAGGCAACCGAGGAAACCATCCCGCGCCATTTCCAAACCGGCATCAAGCTCTGCGAAACCTACCTCGCCGCACAAAACGGAAAACCGGCGCACGATCTCGCACAGATCGCCGAGTTGTATGAATCCTTCCGGGCTGGGCTTGGCCTCGACGAGGAAGACGAGATTCAGATCGAGTTCACACGGGACACGCCCAAGGGCGGGGATTAGCGGGACTCTGATTTTGCAGACCAATTCTGATTTCCCACAGATTCCGAATCCGACTCATCGAATCCGCAGTGCGGGCAGGGCATGCAGATAGGCCCGTCGCAGCAGTGGTAGGTGTATTCGCGTCCGCACCGTTGGCAGTTCGTCTGCGCCATCGCGGCTACTTACCTCGTAGCTCCACAAGACGGACACGCGTGTCGGCAATCTCCTGCTCCGTCAGACTGGGCTCCGGCAGTATGGCGGAGTCCGCGTGCTGTTCGCGAATGATCTTCGTACCTTCGCGACTGTTCGTCAAGCGAAGATGTTTCGCGTCGCGCAAACTGGCGCGACGGGCGGGCGACGACGTCGACCGGGTTCTTGTTGAGCTGTGAGCGTTGATCACAACGGTTGTCGACTCCGCGCAATAGGAACAGCTGCTCGTGCCGTTGAGGACGGCCCGGCCATGCTCTGCGTCACCTCAGGCTGCCACGTGCACAGAAGCCTCCGCCAGCAGGCCAGTAAGAGGCGTGCTGGCGATCATTGAACGTGCGGTGCCCGTCCTACTTCTTTCCATCTGCCGCCTAGCTGGCCGTTTGCTTCGCCTCGTTGTCGGCCGGCTGCCAGCCACCACCAAGCGACTTGTACAACTGCACAATCGATACCAGATGGAGCCGGTGGCTGCCGGAGAGAGCGAGTTCGGCCTCGAACAGATTGCGTTGCGCCACGAGCACGTCCAGATAGTTCGCGAGCCCGCCTTTATATCGAAGATTGGCGAGGTGGAGCGCGGAGCGCAACGCGTCGACTTGCTGCACCTGGGCCAGGCGCTGCTCACGCGCCGTCCGTACCGCCACAAGCGCGTCCTCCACCTCCTTAAGGGAGGTCAGAATCGTCTGCTCGTAGCGGGCCACGGCCTGTTTCGCCTGGGCCTCGACGGCCTTCTGCTGAAAACCCAGGACCTGCGCGTTGAACAGGGGCGCCGTGAAGCCCGGCCCGACCACCGCGAAATGTCCCTCCTTGGTGATGAGCTGGTCGAGTTGCGGGCTGGACACGCCCAGAATGCCGCCGATGCTGATCTTGGGAAACCGCTCGGCCTTGGCCACGCCGATCCGGGCCGTGACGGCATGGAGCTCGCGTTCCGCCTGCATGATATCCGGACGCCGTTGCAGCAGTTCGGCCGGCAGGCCCGGTGGCACCTCCAACGGCATCACCTGCTCCGTGAGCGCCCTGCCGCGCTGAATCCGGTGCGGGTTGCGCCCCAGCAGCACGCTGATCTGGTTTTCCTTCTGGACCATCTGCCGCTCCAGTTCGGCCGCGCGCGCAGCCGCGTTAGCCCGTTCCGCTTCAAATTGGTCGGCATCCAGCTTGGATGTCATGCCCTGCTTGAGCCGGGCCTGGGCGATGCGCACCGACTCTTCCCACGCCTTCAGCGTGCGCCGGGCGATGTCGAGCTGCATGTCAAATTGCAGTAGGTCGAAATAGGCTTCGGCCACGCCGCCTACTAACTGGAGCACGACGGCTCGCCGGTTTTCCTCCTTCGAAAACAGGTCCTCGCGGGCGGCTTCGTTGGACCGGCGGATGCGGCCCCAGACGTCGATCTCCCAGAAAAGTGTGCCCTGCGTGTAGTAGTTGAACTGGGTGGGGAAGCCGGGGAACAAGAAGGTCGACTGGCGTCCGAACGACGGCGTGCTGGTCGTGTTACTCAACTGAGGAGCGAAGTCCATTTTTGCGATCAGGGCCCGCGCCTGGAACTCCTCAACAGCAGCCACCGCGCGCTTCAAATCCCTGTTTTCCTCGAGTGCGATGCGGATTAGCTTCTGCAACTCCTCGTCGCGCAGTAGCTCCCACCAGAGGAGATTGGCGATGGACGCCTGGTCCTTCGCTTCCGCCATTCGAAAGGCGTCGCCCGTGGGGATGTCGGGACGGGTGTACTCCGGCCCCATGGTGCAGGCAGCCAGAACGAGCAGCGGCACCGCGAGCACAAGGCGTCTCATCGGTGCTCCTGCTGAGCCGAACCGGACGGGGCACGCCGGGAAAGCTTTTCCACCAGCACGAAGAACAGCGGCACGAAGAAGATGGCGAGGAACGTGGCCGCAAGCATGCCGCCGAAGACACCGGTGCCGATCGAATGGCGGCTGGCCGCGCCGGCCCCGCCCGCCAGCATCAAGGGGGCGACACCGCCAATGAACGCCATCGAGGTCATGATGATCGGACGGAACCGCAGCCGCGCGGCCTCGATCGCCGCCTCCAGCACCGGCATGCCCGCCTCGTAGCGCTTCGTGGCGAATTCGACGATCAAGATCGCGTTTTTGGCTGAGAGGCCGATCAGCGTCACCAGTCCGATCTGAAAGTAGATGTCGTTGGCCAGCCCGGTCAGCCACACCGCCGCAAGCGCGCCGAAGATGCCGAACGGCACAGAGAGAATCACTGCGAGCGGGACGGTCCAGCTTTCATACTGAGCGGCGAGCACGAGAAAGACCATCAGTAGGCCAAAGGCGAAGACAAAGACGGATTGGGAGCCAGACTTGTGCTCTTGGTAGGAAATCCCACTCCAATCGATGCCGTAACCATTCGGCTCGAGAATTTCCTTCGACAGCCGATCGATCATATCCAGCGCCTGGCCGGAGCTGTAGCCGGGCGCGGCCGCGCCGAGCACCACCGCCGTGTTGTAACCGTTAAAGTGCGTGACCGGATCGGGGCCGCTCGAATAATCAGCGGTAACCACCGTATCAAGCGGGATCATGCTTTGGCCCCGTGCGGTCTGGGCCCGCACGTAGATTTTTGCGATGTCGTCAGGCTTAGACCGATACTGTGGCTCGGCCTCCGTCTGTACCCGGTACACGCGGCCAAACTTGACAAAGTCGTTGATATAGAAATTGCCAAAAAAGGCTTGCAGCGTGTCGAACACCTCGGAAATCGGCACGCCCAGCGACTTCGCCCGCTCTCGGTCGATGCGGGCGCGGAGGTGCGGCGCGCTGACGCGGAAGCTCGTACCGATGGCGCCAATGCCTGGCGTCTGCCGCGCCTTCGCGATGAATTTCTCGATAATGGCGGAAAACTTTTTGAAATCCCCGCTGGAGGGATCTTGAATCTGCACGGAAAAGCCGCCTGTGGCTCCCAGCCCCTGAATGGGGGGCGCGTTGAAGGCCAGGATCAGCGCCTCGGGAATTTTCATAAACTCGCCGAAGGCCGCGCCGATGAGCGCCTGGACATGCTGGTGCGGCGCCCGCCGTTCGTCCCAGTGATGCAGGGGCAGAAATATCGTGGCGGCGTTGGGCCCGCGCGTGCTGAACACGAAATTCTGACCGACCAGCGCATCCGTACTATGGATCGCGGGATTGGCCAGAAAGTAGCGCTCCAGTTTCTGCATCACCCCCGTGGTCCGCTCCCGGGAGGCGCCGTCGGGCAGCTGCACGACGGTGATGAAATAGCCCTGGTCCTCCTCAGGAAGAAAGCTGTGCGGGATCATCAGGAACAGCCCCACGGTCACCGTGACGACGCCGGCAAAGATCATCATGGCCAGTACGCCGTGCCGCAGCACCCCGCCCGCGATCGTCGTGTAGCGGTGGTGCGTCCGGTCAAAGAATTGGTTGAACAGCCCGAAGAAGCTGCGACGAGGCCCGTGCTGCGGTGTCAACACTAGCGCACAGAGGGACGGGCTCAACGTGAGCGCGACAAATCCGGAAATGATGACGGCGATGGCGATCGTGATCGCGAACTGCTTGTAGAGCTCGCCGGTGATGCCGCCCAGAAAGGCGACCGGCACGAAGACGGCGCAGAGGACCAGCACGATAGCAATGATCGGGGCGGTAACCTCCGTCATGCTCTTCCGAGCGGCGTCAGACGGGGACAAGCCTCCCTGCCTCATGTGGCGCTCGACGTTCTCCACGACGACGATGGCGTCGTCCACCACGATGCCGATGGCTAGCACCATGCCGAAGAGCGTGAGCGTGTTGATCGAGAAGCCCATTAGATGCATGCCCGCAAAAGTGCCGATCAGCGAGACGGGCACAGCCACCGCCGGGATGATCGTCGCGCGCCAACTCTGGAGAAACAGATAGACGACCAAGATGACGAGGACCATCGCCTCGCCGAGCGTCTTGACCACCTCCCGAATCGAGACCTCGATGAATTTGGTCGTGTCGTAGGGGACGTCGTAGGACACGCCAGCGGGAAAGCCCTTGGCCACCTCATCCATCTCCGCACGGACATGCTGGGCCGTCGCCAGCGCGTTGGCGCCGGGCGCCAGAAAGATCAACAGAAAGACGTTGGGCTTGCCGTTCCAGCGGCCTTCCAGCGTGTAGGATTGTGCGCCCAATTCAACCTTGGCCACGTCCTTGAGGCGGATCATCGAACCGTCGGGCAGGGCACGGACGATCATCTCCTCGAAATCCTTTACCTCCGTCAAACGGCCCTGCGTGATGATGGGAATCGTCAGCTCGGTGCCCTTGGGTGCCGGATCACGCCCGATGGTGCCGGAGGGAAAATCCCGGTTCTGCTCGCGGACGACATTTGCGATATCCGTCGGCGTGAGGCTCAACTGCGCCATACGGATCGGGTTGAGGATCAGCCGCATCGCGTAGTTCTGCTGGCCGAAGACGACCGCGTCACCCACGCCGGTCACCCGTCGCAGCCGGTCCAGCACGCGCAGCACGGCGTAGTTGGAGAGAAAGATTGTGTCATGCGAGGGGTCACTCGAGCTAAGCGCGATGACTCCGACGAAATTTGACGAGACCTTTTTCACCGTGATGCCCTGGCGGACGACCTCCGGCGGGAGCTGCGGCTCCGCCAACTTCTGCCGGTTTTGTGCCTGGATTTGCGCGATGTCCACGTCCGTGCCCACCTCTAACGTGAGCTGGATCGTCATATGCCCGTCGTTGGTACTCGTGGAACTGTAATAGAGGAGGTGGTCGATCCCCGGGAGCTGCACTTCGATGGGACGCGCCACGGCATCCGCGACGATTTCGGCGCTCGCGCCAGGATAATCGGCGTCGATCTGGACCATGGGGGGGGCGATGTCGGGGAACTGCGCGACCGGGAGGACTTGCAGCGAGACCAGCCCGGCGACGACGATGACGATGGACACAACGGATGCGAAGATCGGCCGGTCGATGAAAAACTGCGGCGTCACGGCGCGTGCCCGGGTTTCACTCCGGCGGCTGGGGGAGGAGCCGGTGCTACCTGGCCGACGGGGACCGGATTGACCGGTGCGCCCGGGGCCAGCAGATGCAGGCCTTCGAGCACGACACGATCACCGGCCTTGAGGCCGTTCTCGATGAGCCACTGGTCGCCCTGCCAGCCTGTGGCCTGGACGGGACGGATCTCGATTTTATTTTCCTGGTTGACGAGGAAGACGATGGGGCCTTTGGGCCCTTGTTGCACGGCCCGCTGTGGCACGAGAATGGCGTCACGCCGCACATAACCCTGCACGCGCACCTTGACGAACTGACCGGGCAGCAGCACGCGCTCCGGGTTCGGGAACACGAACCGGCCCTGCCGCGCGCCCGTCTCGGTACGCAGGCCCACGTCGGTGAAGTCGAGCTGGCCCGCGCGCGGATAGACGGTGCCGTCAGAGAAGGTCAGCGTTCCCTTCAACTGGTAGAGGTCGGGACGCTCCACCTTTTTCTCGGCTAGCTCGCGCCTCCGCTGCAACAGGAAGCGCTCCGGGGCGCTCACGATCACGTACATCGGATCGGTCTGATGGACGATCGTCAGCAGATCCGTCTGCGCGGAAACCAGCCGCCCCTCAGAAACCCGCGTGCGTTCGATGAGGCCATCGATGGGCGAGGTGATACGCGTGTTGTCGAGATCGAACTTCGCCTTGACCAGTTGCGCCCGAGCTCCCTCCAGCGCTGCGGTGGCAGCCAGCTCTTCGGCCACGGCGTCGTCCACATCCTTCTGGCTGACCGCCTGCTCCTTCAGCAACGGCTTGACGCGCGCCAGATTCTGCTTTTCCCGGACCAGCCGCGCCTCAGTCTGCGCGACCATGGCCTTGGCACTGGCGACGGCGGCCTGGAACGGAACCGGATCGATCTGGTAGAGCCTGTGGCCCTTCTTGACGTCCCGCCCTTCCTGGAAAAACCGCTGCTTGACGATGCCGGTGACCTGCGAGCGAATCTCTACCGGACGGGAGGATTCCGACTGGCCAATGAACTCCGGTTCATCCGCCACATTCTGGGACAAGACGGCCAGGACCTGCACGGACGGAGGCAGCGGCTTGTGCGGAGGCGGTGCCGAGGCCGTCTCATCCTTACAGCCCACCACACCGACCAACGCCAGGCAGACCAAAATGCCCGGCAGGGCGCGCTGGTCATGTAAGAAAAATCTTGTCATTGCATGGCTATGATAACAGAAGAGGTGCTGATTGCGCGTCAAAGTCGAAGTGGCCTGATCGGCGAGACAGCGGCCCCTGGATCGTGTTTCTAGATCCCCTCGTGGGTGTCCACATGGGGCCGCCTGGGACCCCGGTTGGCACACAGGTGCCGATGATAATTATCGAGTAAAATCAACTGGTTGAGGAATGCGCGCTAACGGTTATCGCCGTCCGCCTTTCATCGCCCGCTCGACTTCACGTCCGGCCTCCCGTTCCTTAATTGTCTCGCGGCGGTCGTACTGCTTCTTGCCTTTGGCCAGTGCAAGCTCGACCTTGGCGTGGCCGCGCGGGCTGAAATAGAGGCGGAGAGGAATGAGCGTAAGGCCTTTCTGCTGCGTCTTGCCAATGAGCTGATTGATCTCCTTGTGATGGAGCAAGAGCTTGCGCGACCGGAGCGGTTCATGATTCATGATGTTGCCGTGGCTGTAGGGATTGATGTGACAGTTGTGCAGAAGCGCCTCGCCATGCTTCACGCTGGCGTAGCTGTCCCGGAGATTCACAAGGCCCTCGCGGAGCGATTTGACCTCCGTTCCGCGCAACACGATACCGGCCTCGAGCCTATCCTCGATATGATAGTCGTGGAACGCCTTCCGGTTCGTCGCCACGACTTTCTCGCCCTTTTCTTTATCCTTCTCCTTGCTCATGGCCTGCCACTATAGCATGGAGGGTAAGGTTGTCTCCCGCGTCCTTGCTGCAAATATACGGGGAGTTTATACTCGATCGGGACCTCGATCTGGTCACCGCCCAGTCGTTTGAAATTTTCGGGGTCTCGTGAAACAACATCTACTCGCGCCAGAGAGATAACGCCAGAACATGCCCCTTAATTCCTTTTTCGATTCCGTCGCCTCTGTATTGAGCGGTCTCGCACGCCGGCACGGGATGCAAGCGAAGCTGCTCGAACACAAGCTGCTCAAGCAATGGCCTGCCATCGTCGGAGAGCCGGTGGCCTCCCATACGAAGCCCGACCAGATCAAATTCAAGAAGCTCTACCTGATCGCGGAAAACTCGATCTGGCTTCAGCAACTCACCTTCATGAAACCCGAATTGGTCGGAAAGATCAACGCGGAGGCCGGGAGCGATCTCGTCACAGACATTGTGCTGCGCGTGGGGCCAGTCGTGCGGGAGGAAGAAACCGCAGCGCCGGCGGAGGATGCACCAGCCGCTACCGAGCCGAGTCCCGCCGTATTCGCGCAAGCGGCAACGACGGTCGCGCCGGTCTCCGATCCTGAACTGCGGGCCAAACTAGCGGATGTGGTGGCAAAAGCCCTCAGTGGGCCGTCCCGTTCAAAACGGTGAGATGGCCGGGGGGGCCGGCTTGCCGGACGGAGCCGGTGACGACGGCGAGGGCGATCCAAGAGCCTCTGTCACGGACCCCTTGAAGAGCTGGCGCGCGTAGGCAGCGGTGCCCGCCGTGTCCCTGCCCTGCAGCGCTTCATAAATTCGCCCGACCCAGGCTTCTTCGTCCAACCCATCCAGTCGGTAGTAGCCGCGCACGGTTTTTTCGAAATCCGCGCGGAAGGCCTGTTCGGCCTGATCGCGCGAGGATTCTGTTGCCAGATACCGGTGCAGCACGTCCGCTTCGGTCATGTGATCGTTGGCAAAGACGAAGACCGTCATGCGCTGATAGTGACCGATGGGGTCGCCCTTGGTCGTCGGCTGAATTTTCATCCTTCCGAAGTCCCGCCCCCCGTGCGCCTCCTTTTGAAACCGGTAGAGGAGTGTTTCGATCTCCGTGTCGCTCGTCCAGGCCGGCACGTGCATGGCGACCGTGATGCCCTCCTGCGACCCCACGCTGTAGGGGGGGATCGTCCGGTCCGGTCGCGTGAGGTACATGCCGCCCCAGATCAGGCCAAAGGCGCTGAGGAAAACGAGCAGGCCCATCTTGACGACGGTGTCGAGCTTCCGGAACCACTCTGGAGTGAAGGACACGGTCATGGGGAGGGATGAAACCGCAATCTGTCCAGCTGCGCTACTTCGCTTCGCCGTTAGCGCTCTCGGTCGACTCGTCTTCGCGTTCGGCGATGCGGGCCACGCCGACCACGCGGTCGGCGTCGCCTTCCAATTCAAGCACGCGGACACCCTGCGTATTGCGGCCGACTTCGCGGATGTCGTTCACCTTACAGCGGAGAATCTTACCCATGGCTGCCATGAGCATGATCTCGTCGTCACCGCGCACTTGTAGAAAGCCGATCGCGAGACCGTTCTTCTCCGTGGTTTTGACGCTGATGATGCCCTTGCCCCCTCGGCCCTGGATGCGATACTCGTTGACCGGCGTCCGCTTGCCGAAGCCGCCTTCGGTGACCGTCAGGATAGCCGTGGTGGAGTCCGGCGTGATCGTCTCCATCCCGATGACGACGTTCTGATCCTCCAGCGTGATGCCGCGGACGCCGTGCGCCGTGCGGCCCATCGGCCGGACTTCATCTTCCTTAAAGCGGATGACGATACCCTGTCTCGTGCCAAGGAGAATTTCGCGTGAGCTATCGGTGATCTGCACGCCGATCAGCTTGTCGCCCTCGTCCAGTGTCAGCGCGATGATGCCGCCTGAGCGCGGATTGCCGTAGGCGGAGAGTTCCGTCTTCTTGATGATACCCTGCCGGGTCGCCATGACGACAAACTGATCCTCGCGGAATTCCTTCACGGGGAGGGTGGCCGTGACCTTCTCGTCGTCTTTGAGCGCCAGCAGATTGACCAGCGCCTTACCCTTCGCCGCACGTCCGGCTTCCGGAATCTCGTGGACCTTCAGCCAGTAGACCCTGCCCGCATCCGTAAAGAACAGCAGATAATCGTGCGTGGAGGCGGTAAAGAGCGTTTCGACAAAATCCTCGTCGCGGATGCCCATGCCAATCTTGCCCTTGCCGCCGCGCCGCTGCGCACGGTAGAGCGAGACGGGGTTCCGCTTAATGTAGCCCGCATGCGACACCGTGACGACGACCTCCTCGGCGGCGATGAGGTCCTCGACGCTGATTTCGGCCGCTTCCTTGAGGATCTGCGTGCGCCGCTCGTCCTTGTAGGTCTCCTTTACGGCCAGCAGCTCGTCTTTGATGATCTTGCGGACCAGTGCCTCGCTCGCCAGCACGGATTTCAGATATTCGATCCGCTTCAGCAGTTCCTGATATTCCTCGATGAGTTTGTTGCGCTCGAGCTGCGTCAGCCGCTGCAGCTTCATGTCCAGGATCGCGTTCGACTGCATCTCGCTCAACTGGAACTGCCGCATCAGGCCTGTGCGCGCCGCTTCCGGCGAGGACGAGGCGCGGATTAGCTTGATGACTGCGTCCAGATTATCGATCGCGATCTTGAGGCCTTCGAGGATATGTGCCCGCTCCTCCGCCTTGCGCAGCTCGAAGGCCGTGCGGCGGACGATCACCTCGCGTCGATGCTCGATGAAGTATTCGAGCACCTGCTTGAGATTGAGCACCTCCGGCCGGTTGTTCACCAGTGCCAGCATGATGACGCCGAAGGTCGTCTGGAGCTGCGTATGCTTAAATAGGTTGTTCAGCACGACCTGCGGGATTTCGTTCTTCTTGAGCTCGATGACGATGCGGACCCCGTCGCGGTCCGATTCGTCGCGCAGGTCCGAGATGCCCTCGACCTTCTTGTCCTGGGCCAGCTCGGCGATCTTCTCGATCAGAGTGGCCTTGTTCACCTGGTAGGGAATTTCCGTGATGATGAGGCGGCTGCGGTCGGTGCGTTCTTCCACCTCGACGTTCACCTTGGCCCGGAGCGTCAGCAGTCCGCGCCCGGTCTCGTAGGCCTTCTTGATCTCGCCCGTGCCGTAGATGAAGCCAGCGGTCGGGAAGTCAGGGCCCGGGATGTCCTGCATCAGTTCGGCAATCGTCGTCTCGGGATTGTCCACCAGCCGGACGAGGCCATTGACGATCTCGGCGACGTTGTGCGTCGGAATGTTGGTGGCGTAGCCAACGGCGATGCCGCCCGCGCCGTTGACGAGCAGGTTCGGCACCCGCGCCGGAAGCACCAGTGGCTCGGTGCGTGACTCGTCGTAGTTCGGCCCGAAGTCCACCGTCTCCATGTCGATGTCAGCCAGCATTTCTTCCGCCATCCGGGTCATGCGCGCCTCTGTGTAGCGCATGGCCGCCGGCGGATCACCGTCCATCGAGCCGTAGTTCCCCTGGCCGTCCACCAGCATGTAGCGCATGTTGAAATCCTGCGCCATGCGGACAAGTGTGTCGTAGATGGCTGAGTCGCCGTGCGGGTGGTAATTGCCCATGATCTCGCCAACGATTTTGGCCGACTTGCGGTAGGCTCGGTTGTGCGCAAGCCCCATCTCGTTCATGCCAAAGAGGATGCGTCGGTGCACGGGCTTCATGCCGTCGCGCACGTCGGGGAGCGCGCGGCCCACGATCACGCTCATGGCGTAATCAAGGTAGGACGAGCGCATCTCGTCTTCGATCGCAATTTGTGCTAGACGTTCATCGAGCGGCATGTGTTCCTTAGCGGTTTACTGGGGGGCAACTAATTACTACACATCCAGATTGCGCACTTCGAGGGCGTGTTTCTGGATGAACTCGCGGCGCGGCTCCACTTCATCGCCCATGAGCACGGAGAAGATCTCGTCCACGCCGGTCATGTCTTCGAGTTTCACTTGCAGCAGGGTGCGCTTCTCCGGATCCATCGTGGTTTCCCAAAGCTGGGTCGGGTTCATTTCGCCCAGCCCCTTGTAGCGTTGGATGTTGAGGCCCTGCTTGCCAATGTCGAGGATGGCCTTTGCCAGCTCGCCCGTGCTCGCGTACTGTGTCTCGGTTCCTTTTGCTTTGAGCTTGTAGGGTGGGTGGCCGAGACCGATCGCTGACGGCGCCAGCTTCTGTAACTCGCGGAAGTCGGCGGAGGCGACGACGTCGTGCGTGATGTCCTGCTCGCGGGTGAGGCCGTTCGCCTGCACCTGGCAGAGGATCTTGCTGGAGCGGTGCTCTTCGTCATCCGCGATATCCACCGTGATGTTGGCCTTGGGATAGGCGAGCGTGAGGCTCTTTTTAATGTTGGCAACGGCCTTTGTGAGCACGGTTTTGTTTTTCAGCATCTCGCGATCGAGGCCGGGCTCGTCCACCACCATGCGAAGGATGCTGGGTTCGTACTGTTTGCTGCCCAAGCGAGACAGTAGTTCCTCGAACTGAATCATCTTCTTGAGCACGGGAAGCAGGCGCCGACCGCCCACGAAGCCCTGCCCCTCGATCGCCGCCTCCACATCTTCGACGGCGAGATCGGAGAGGTATTCGTTGAGCGCCTTTTCGTCCTTGAGGTATTTCTCGCTTTTGCCCTTCTTTACTTTGAAGAGCGGCGGCTGGGCGATATAGATGTAGCCGCGCTCGATCAGTTCGTGCATCTGACGGTAGAGGAAAGTCAGCAGCAGCGTGCGGATGTGGCTGCCGTCTACGTCGGCGTCGGTCATCAGGATGATCTTGTGGTAGCGGGCCTTGGCGACGTCGAACGATTCCTTGTCCTTCTCGTCCTTGCTCTCTTCGTCAGCGCGCGCCCGGCCGATGCCGGTGCCCAGCGCCATGATGAGCGTGCGGATTTCGTCGCTCGTGAGCATCTTGTCAAAGCGCGCCCGCTCGACATTCAGGATCTTCCCCTTGAGGGGCAGGATGGCCTGGAATTTCCGGTCGCGGCCTTGTTTGGCTGAGCCTCCGGCCGAGTCGCCCTCGACGATAAAGAGCTCGCTGTGAGCCGGGTCCTTTTCCGAACAATCGGCCAGCTTGCCGGGCAGCGAGCCGCCATCCAGCGCGCTCTTGCGCCGGATAAGCTCCTTGGCCTTTCGGGCCGCCTCGCGCGCGCGGGCCGCTTCCAGTGCCTTGGCGATAATCTTGCGGGCGACGGACGGGTTTTCCTCGAAGTAGGAGCCCAGCGCCTCGTTGACGGCCGCCTCAACGATGCCCTTCACCTCGCTGTTGCCCAGCTTGCCCTTGGTCTGGCCCTCGTACTGCGGGTTGCGGAGCTTCACGCTCACGACCGCCGTGAGGCCTTCGCGGACGTCGTCGCCAGTGAGCGATTCGTCACCCTTCTTCAGCAGCTCGTGGGCGTTGGCGTAGCCGTTGATCGTCCGCGTCAGGGCCGCCTTGAAACCGACCAGATGCGTGCCCCCTTCGCGCGTGTTGATGTTGTTTGCGAAGGAGTACATGTTCTCGGCGTAGCCATCGTTGTACTGAATGGCGGCTTCGAGCATGACCTGGTTCTTTTCCATCTCGACAAAGATCGGCTTATGCAGTGGCGTCTTGGCACCGTTGAGATGCTCGACGAAGGAGATAATGCCGCCTTTGTACTTGAAGGTCTGCTCCTTCTGCTTGCGCTCGTCCTTGAGCGCAATCTCGAGCCCCTTGTTCAGGAAGGCCAGCTCGCGCAGGCGCTGGGCGAGCACGTCGAAGCTGAACTCCAGCGTCTCGAAGACCTCGCCGTCCGGCTTGAAGGCGACCTTGGTGCCACGCTTCTTCGTCGTGCCCGTGACTTTCAGCGGCGCGGTGGGCTTGCCCCGCTCGTAACGCTGCTCGAAGACCTGCCCCTCCTGCCAGATTTCCAATTCCAGCCATTCTGAGAGCGCGTTAACGACGGAGATGCCGACACCGTGCAGGCCGCCGGAGACCTTGTAGGCCCCCTGCTCGAACTTGCCGCCTGCGTGCAGGACAGTGAGCGCGACCTCCGCCGCAGACTTCTTCTGCGTGGAATGCATGCCGGTCGGGATCCCGCGGCCGTTGTCCACGACCGTGACGCTGCCATCGATATGGATCGCGATCTCGATCGTTTCGCCGAAGCCGGCCATGTGCTCGTCGACGCTGTTGTCCACGACCTCGTAGACGAGATGGTGCAGGCCGTCCACGCCGGTGCTGCCGATGTACATGGCGGGCCGCTTGCGGACGGCATCCAGCCCCTCCAGCACCTTGATCTGGTCGGCGCTGTAGCTGTCGGACTTCTGGTCCGGCTGATCGTTTTTGACGTCCTCGGCCATGCAGCTCCTACACCTTCACCGGCATCACGACACAGGTGAAGCCGGCGTTGCCCGGCTCGCGGATTAAACAGGGACTCAGCGGCGCGTCCATCTGCATCGTCACGGATTCGCCATCCACGACGCCCAAAACGTCCAGCAGGTACCGCGCATTGAAGCCGGTTGTGAGCGCCTCGCCCTTGTACTGGGCGGGGAGCTCCTCGGTAGCCTCGCCGAAATCCGGGTTGCTCGAAAAGAGCGTGATCTTGCCCGACGCGAAGGTCACTTTGACGGCATTGGTCTTGTCGCGGGAGAGAACTGCCACGCGGCGCAGCGCGCCCTCCAGGTCGGGCTTGGAAACGGAGATGCGCTTGTCCGTCTCCTTTTCCTTGGGGATGACCTGCTGATAGTTGGGATAGGTCCCCTCCATCAGCCTCGATGTGAGAAGCAGGCCGCTTTTGCGGAAGATCATTAGGTTTTTGGTAAAGCCAATGAGCGGCTCGCCGTTGCCCTCTTCGAGCAGGTGCCGCATCTCCAGCGCCGCCTTCTTTGGAATAATCGCCTTGATCTCCTTGGGGCCCTCCTTGCCGGCGGGCTGACTTGTTTCCTGATCGGCCACGGCCAGGCGGTGCCCATCGGTGCCGACGAGCCGCAGCGTCGTCTTTTTATCCGAGACGGTCAGCGTGATAAGCAGGCCGTTGAGGATATAGCGCGCGTCGTTGTCACCGACGGCGAACAGCGTCTTCCTGATGAGATTGGCCAGGCCCGCGCCCGAGAGCGGCGTCAGCCCCTCGCGCTCAATCGCCGGCAGGGCAGGATACTCCGTGCTGGGCAGGCCCACGACCTTGAACTGGCTCTTGCCCGATTGGATGGTCGCCCAGTTGTTGGCCCCCACGGTCAGCTCGATCTCGCCGTCCGGCAGTTCCTTGAGAATCTCGTACACCTTGCGGGCGGAGAGGGTGATGGAGCCCGGCTCCTTCACGGTCGCCTTGTAGAGGCCGCGCATGCCCAGCTCGAGGTCGGTCGCGATGATATCCACGCCGTCGGCCTTGGCTTCGAGCAGGATGTTGGAGAGAATCGGCATTGTGTTGCGCTTCTCCACCACGCCCTGCACCCGCTGCAAGCCCGTCAGCAACTCCGTTCGCGCGATTCGCAGTTTCATCGGGTTACCCCTTTGTGATCTGCTCTTTCAGACTCTCAAGCGTGGCGTTCACCGTGCTGTCCGCGGCCCTGGCTTTGGAAATCTGCTTGCACGCGTGAATGATCGTCGTGTGGTCCTTGCCGCCGAAGTGCTGGCCGATCTCCGGGAAGGAGGCGTCGGTCAGCTCGCGGCAGAGATACATGGCGATCTGCCTCGGATAGACCAGTGTCTTGCTTCGGCGCCGGGACTTCATATCGGAAATCTTCACGTGGAACCGGTTGGCCACGATTGCCTCGATGTCGTCCATCGAGACGATCTTCTTTTTTTCGCCGATCAGGTCCCGCAGCACGTTCCTGGCCATGTCCAGCGCGACCGGCTGTCCGGTCAGCGAGGCATAGGCCCCGAGCCGCACCAGGGAGCCTTCCAGCTCACGGATGTTGCTCTTCATGTTAGCCGCGAGGAATTGGATGACTTCGTCGGGGAGCACGATGCCTTCGTCGTCCGACTTCTTGCGAAGAATGGCGATGCGGGTCTCCACGTCGGGCGGCTGCAGGTCTGCGATCAAGCCCCAGCCGAACCGCGACTGCAGGCGTTCCTCGGTGTTGGCGATTTCCTTGGGTGAGCGGTCGCTGGAGAGTACGATCTGCTTGCGGGCCTCATAGAGCGTGTTGAAGGTATGGAAGAATTCCTCCTGCGTGCGCTCCTTACCGGCCAGGAACTGCACATCGTCGATCAAGAGCATGTCGATGTTCCGGAACCGCTTCCGGAGATCCATCATCTTGTCGTAGCGGATGGAGTTGATCACTTCGTTGGTGAATTGCTCGGTTGTCACATAGGCAATGCGGAGATCGGTGGTCTCGGCGATGTGGTTGCCGATCGCGTTGAGCAGGTGCGTCTTGCCGAGTCCCACGCCCCCGTACAGGAAGAGCGGGTTGTACGCCTGGGCCGGGGATTCCGCGACAGCTAGACAGGCCGCATGGGCGAACTGGTTGCTGGCGCCCACGACGAAGTTCTTGAACGTGTACTTTGGGTTCATGGGCGAGGCGCGCCGTGCCCGACTGGCTGGGACGACTCGTGCTGTCGAAGCCCGTCCTTCCGCTGCCTTCATGGCCGTGTTTTCAGTGGTCACGAACGCTACGGACAAGGGCGGCCCGTTTTGAGCCGCCGCCAAGGCCTCAGACAGAAGTCCTTTGTGGTGTTCCATTAGCCATTGGCCAAAGAATTTGTTCGGGACCTCGATCTGAGCGGACGAATTCTCGATTCCCTTAAGCCTGGTCGGCGTGAACCAGGTCTCGAAAACCTGCTTTGAAACCTTGGTTTCGATGTACACCAAGGCCCGCTCCCATACGGAGTTTAAACTCATACTCCATCTCCTTCTGTATTCACAGATTTATTAACACCTGTGAATAAGAATAAATGTTTAGAAACACCATATATCTTGTCACTTGTAATCATATCAACCAATATGTGGTAGTGTGATGGCTTATTACAAAATTTGAGTTTCGTGCCTTCTTTTACTCCTTGATCTACCCACCTTCTCTACTTTATCCACAGATTACTGAAGCCCTCTTCACGCCTAATCAGAAGCCTCTTCACTTCTCTCTACACATGATCGCGTAATCAGAACTGCGCACCGGTGCTTCGTTCAACTCCTGTTTCCACATATTCACAACCATTACTCCTATCCCTTCCTACTCCGGCTATCTTTCTTCATCTACGCAACCAATCCAGAAATAAGGATTGAGGATAGTGACAATACCGTCACCGTATCGGCCTCAAAAATCATGCGCAGCATGCCCTGATAGGAAACAGTAGGGAGAGAAGACGAACTACTCCTGGCCGGTGCGTCATTAGATAAAGCAAAGACACGATCAAAAGTGCCACCTGGTTGGTTTACACCGTCCTGAATGAGCAAGAGGGAGGCTTCCTCCTGGGCAGACTCGGCGGACGGAAGAATATCTTGATCAAAAGCCCCACGGACAATATATAAAGTCTTTCTCATTCTGGTTTCCCCAAAGACGCTCAGAACACCAAAACCCGATCGGAAGCCACCACGCTCGAACGGATGGCCTCCAAGGAGGATTCGGTCAAACAAAAATCAGAATCCATCCCAAACCGCGTAATACTCCCAACCGGAACCAGAAACGGAATTTCGAGATGCTTTAAGGAGGGGAGATACTTTTCAAGTATCTCCACGTCAACAATATCGTCCCCGGGCTCCTCGGCCAGCAATAAGGGAGCCTCACCCAGCAGCACCACCTTCAAAGGATTTTCTCCCGTACTTAACCCCAGCGCGATCCGGAGCGCCTCCACCGGGCGATGCGTCTTCCGAGGATCCTGCCGGATCACGACGATAACACTGGGAGACATGAATCCCCGGAGGCTCCCGCGGTCAGTTAAACGACACGAACCGGTCGCAGCCGTTGATGATATTCGACAGCACGACCAACCCGCACAGCGTCACGCCGGGAGCCAGTGCATCTGTCGCCACGCCATGCTGCTGGCACCCATAAGCGCAGACAAAAAACTTCGCCCCAGAGCCAGACAACCCAATTAAACGCTCATCGTTCAGGTTCCTAACCCCCTCGTCAATCAAGTACAAGTAGACGTCAATATTGGACTTTATGGCTTCCCGGCAGAGCCCGGCCACAGTATCAACATCGGGGCCCGAAGGAGGTGTGGAAAGAAGTACGCCGAGCCTCTTTTTTTCCATCAAAAATCACAAGAAGAGTAAAGATAAAAATAGCAGCAAAAACAACGCGTTATAATTGCTTAGAAGGACGCGCAAACGTACCGTTTTCAACCAAAAAAGTCAACAGGTAAAAACGTATATTTTTGTGCTTATTTTATGCCGAGTTGAGTCGCACGGAGAGATTTTGTGAAGCGGATGAGAGAGGAAATTCGGCTTGTTCTTTCGTGCTCATGTCCCGAATCAAAACAATACACTTGGCAGCTTCGTCATCACCGGCAATTGCCGTCAGCGTTGCGCCCAGACGATCGGCCTGCTTCATATGGGCTTTCAATGTCAAGGCCCGGAAATCCGAATCGGCCCGAACTCCAAGCGCGCGCAATTCGTAGAGAAGACGCAGCCCGGCAGCCCGGCCTTGCGCGCCAAACCCTGCCACATAGACCAGCTTCGGAGGAGCGGAACCGGGCTTGTCGGAAAGCGCCAGCGCGATCCGTTCTAGCCCAACGGCAAAGCCCACGGCCGAGGTTTTCGGCCCTCCCAGCGTTTCCATTAGCCCGTCATAGCGCCCGCCGGCTCCGATCGCGTTCTGCGCGCCCAAGTGCGTCGTCGTCACCTCAAAGGTTGTGAGCGTGTAATAGTCCAGCCCGCGTACGAGGCGCGGATTCAACACATAGGGAATGTCGAGCACCTTCAACCCGACCAGCACTTCGTCGAAATGTGTCCGCGCAGGCGCAGACAGGTGGTCCGTAAGTTTGGGCGCGCCTTCTGTGGCGGTCCGGCACGCCGGCACCTTGCAGTCCAGGACTCGCAGCGGATTGGCCTCCATGCGGCGGCGGCAGTTCGGGCAGAGATTCTCCGTGTGCTGTTTCAAAAATTCCACGAGGGCCGTCTTATACGCCGGACGGTCGCCGGTCTCGCCCAGGCTGTTGATTTCCAGGGTGAGATCCGGGAGCCCCAGCGCCGCAAAGAACCGCCAAAGCAGCGCGATCACCTCGACGTCCGCCGCTGGATCCGCGCAGCCGAACGACTCGACGCCGAACTGGTGAAACTGCCGCAGCCGCCCGGCCTGCGGGCGCTCGTGGCGGAACATCGGCCCGAAGTAATAGAGCTTCTGCGCGGTCGGGGAGGCGGTCAGGTTGTGCTCGATGTAGGCGCGGGCCACCCCAGCCGTTGCTTCGGGCCGGAGCGTGAGCGAGGTCCCGTCCCGGTCCGCGAACGTGTACATTTCCTTTTCGACAATGTCCGTACTGGCGCCGATGCTCCGCGCGAAAAGCTCCGTCACCTCGAAAGTTGGAACACGGATTTCCCGGAATCCGTAGGTCTCCGCGAGGCGGCGGGCAACGGACTCGATAAACTGCCAGCGACCGATCTCGTCGGGAAGAATATCCTTCACGCCCTTGATGCCGCGAATCATGGCGCGACTATAACGGCGGGTCCAGGGCAAGTCAACGCGGGCAGAAGACGTCAATCGTCATCCGTTACCCGTCATTTGGGACGCCGAAAATACCTCGATTCAGTTCTTGCGAATGACGAATCACAACTGACCAATGCCGGGGCCGGCCGCTTGCGCCGTCCCAAAGCCGGGGGTATAGTGCGGCGCAGTCACAACGACAACGATGACACACGACGGACCAGCCAGACGAGTGATCGCGGTCGCACCCCTGCCGCCGGAGAAATCCGCCTACGCGCTGGCGCGCTACAGCCGCTCGGCAGATTCCATTGAGGACAGCCTGCGCTGGGTCCACGCCCATTCGTCGGAAAAATTCTGGGAGCAGTTCTACTTCGCCTACGGCCACGCCTCGATCGCGGATCTAGGCCATGTCACCATTTGCTTCGAGAACATTTCGGAACTGGCCGCAATCCGGCTCGAGGATGAACCGCTCTGGGACGGACAGGCGAAGTCGAGCCGGTATCAAAATTTTGGCCCCAGCGGCTGCTACGCGCCGAATGCGATCCGTGGCACAGAAACGGAAGCCCACTATCGCGGCATCCTCAGCAGCCTCTTTTCCTGCTATGCGCAGTTACACGACCCCTTAAAAAAATTCATCGCAAGCAAAAATCCGAAACCGGCGGACATGAAAGAAGCCGACTACGATCGCGCAATCGCTGCGCGCGCCTTCGACGTCACGCGCTACCTGCTGCCGCTGGCGGTCCGCACGAACGTCGGCCAGGTCGTCAGCATCCGCACGCTGGAGAAACAGATCACGCGGCTGCTCTCCTCGCAACTGCCGGAGTTGCAGATGATCGGGGACGATTTGAAGGATGCCTGCCAGAAACCGCCCATGAACATCTGGGGCGAGCTCTGTGGGCAGGCTGCTCCGGTGGATCCGCTGGCGCGCACGCTGGCCCGGCACGCGCGGGCGAATGAATACCAGGCGTCGGTCTATGTGGACCTGGCCAAGCATGCAAAGGACGTGCTCAAGGGAACCGGATTGGATGAGCCGGGCGCATGGGGCACGGTCGAACCAGTGGAGCTGATCGACGCGCACCATCCTCTCGACGAACTGGCCGCTACGCTTTTGTACCGCGCGAGCCAGGCCCCTTATCGAAAGATTCTCGCCGTTGTGAAAGACTGGTCGGAGAAGCAGAAACAGGAAACGATCGAAGTCGGCTTTCGCAAGCGCGGTCCCTACGACGAGCTGATCCGCGAATTTCGCAGCGGGTATGCGTTTGTGTTCGACATCCTAATGGACATCGGCGGCTGGCGCGACATGCATCGGCACCGCCGTTGCCAGCAGGTGCAGCAGAATTTCACGACGGTGCACGGATACGACGTTCCGCCCGTGCTGGGCGAGGCCGGTCTTGACGAGGATTATCGCGCCGCGATGACCGCGGTGAAGGATGATATCGAACGGCTCCGCAAGGCCAGTCAGGAAGCGGCGCTCTATGCGCTCCCCTTCGGCTTCAAAGTGCGCTGCCTCTTTAAAATGGATTACGCCGAGGTAGAATATCTTTCGAAGCTGCGCTCCGGGGTCAAAGGCCACTGGTCCTACCGCATGATCGCCTGGCAGATGAAGCAGCAGCTCGCTAGAAAATATCCCTACCTGGGCGGAGAAATAGCCGCCACGCCTCCGGACATCGAAGACAGCCTCGTGCGGTAGCGTGCCGCATGACCGATCTCACCACCAGTATTCAAGACGCGATCGTGCGGGGCGACTGGGCCACCGTGGTTCGCGACGCGACACTGTGGATGCAGTCGCTGCAGCGCACCGCCAAGCGCGATCCGCGCCCGGCCTTCGCGCTCAATGTCGTGCACCTGATCCGTGGCGAGTTTGCGGCGGCCTGGAAGGTCCACGCACAGTTTCTTCAGGAGGGGGAGGATCTCACGAAAGTGCGCGAGTGGGTTGAGGCGATGGCTGCGGCACGGACGGAGGACGGCCATATCCAGCTCGTGCTGGGGTTGTTCCTGGCGCAGGGCGGGCAGTCCGAGCAGTCGGTTGAGCATTACAAGAAAGCCGCCCAGCTCGCGCCCAAGTCGCCCTACCCTCATTTTTTCCTTGCGCAGATTCATGAGCGGGCCGACCGACCCGAGATGGCGATCAAGTCCTATCGCGAGGCGGTCAAGCTCGATCCCGCCTACATCGCGGCGCGCACCAATTTGGGCGTGGCGTATCAGGGACAGGACAATCTGGAGATGGCGATCCCGCAGTTCCGCGAGGTGCTCAAGCTCACACCAAACGACGCCAACGCCCACGCCAATCTGGCCTGCGCGCTGGCCGAGCAGGGCAAGCAGGAACCGGCGCTCAAGGAATATCAGGAGGCGTTGCGGCTCAATCCGGACGATGCGGAGATTCATTTCGCGCTCGGGGGCCTTTATGAAACGCGTAATCGAATGGATCTGGCGCTCAAGGAATACGAGGCGGCGATTCAAGTCAAGCCCGACTTCGCACTGGCCCACACGGCGCTCGGCTGGATCGCCTACAATAAAGGGCGGAAACAGGAGGCGCTGGAGGCCTTTAGTAAGTCGCTCAAGTTCGATCCGGAGGATGCCGGGGCCTATCATGGCGTGGCAATGCTCTATGCGGACCGCGGCAAGGGCACGCTGGCAATGGAGCATTTCGCGAAAGCGCTCAAGTTCGAGAAGGACCAGTCCAAGAAGAACGCGATTCTCGCCCACCTGTTTAAAATCGGTGGGACGTGGGATGTGTGAAGACAGGTTACGGCTGAGGTCACGGAAGGCCAATTCGGAAGGTCTTCCCAGACCTTCCCCTCAACCGTGGCCTTGACCTGACCGGGGGGGCGTATTTCGAAAGCCGGCGTAGGCCGATGTTCGCCTGCATGAGGCACAAGCAGAACGCGCCTCACAGAGGACCGGGAGCCAATGCGATCCCGAAGGCTTACAGATCGCGAATCGTGCCTTGAAGCACGGTGATCTGCGTGTGGGGGTCGCCGTTGACCGCGAGCTCGCCGCGGATCTGTTCCTTTAAATAAGACGAGTAGCCGATCTTGTCGACTAGGACGTCGAGAAACCGTTCGGCTGGCAAGAGGGTCTGGGCTTTCAAGGCTTCAAGCGTGTCATCGCTCACCGGTACGTAGGTACTGCCGATGTGCAGGACGATGTTGTAGTGGCGGTCGGTGCCGATGCGCTCGAACCGCAAGCCCTTTTCGTTCACGGTGACCCTCCCAAGGCGGCCCATTGTAGAGAATCAAGATTCGGAAGACAAGACCATGAAAACCGTCGACCCGTGGACCGATCCGGCTGTCATCAACGGGAACCAGCTGCTCCTGAATAGCTTCCGGCACTGGCTGGGGCGTGAGCTGATCGAGCGGAAGGGGAGCCCGGAAGAACAGGCGAAAGCGCTCTATCACGCTCCGTTCGTCGTGGTGTCACACGGCATAGAAGCAGACCCCGTCCTCAAATATGGCAACAAGGCGGCACTGGAATTATGGGAGATGGAGTGGGAACAATTCACACACACCCCGTCGCGCCTCACGGCCGAACCAGTCAACCAGGCGCAACGGGCGCGCATGCTCGCGCAGGCGCAAGAAAAAGGCTTCATCGACAATTACAAGGGCGTGCGGATTTCGGGTAGTGGGAAAAGATTTCTCGTCGAACAGGCGATGGTCTGGAATGTGGTCGGAATAGAAGGAGAACAGGTCGGGCAGGCGGCGACGTTTTCGAAATGGGAGTTCATGTAGCAGGCAGCTCGTCCTCGGGAAGCAGCTTGTATGCGTGCATGTGGGGGCGGATGGCCGGGAGCACTGACCAGAACCAGGCCGCCGCACCGATCGTCAGCAGCCCGCCGGCCGCCACGACAACCGGCGCACCAAACCAGGTCGCCCCAGATCCCGCCAGCAAACTGCTGAAGACCGTCAGCCCTAACGACGCGGTTGTGTAAAGACTGACGATCCGTCCTCTCATTCGGTCCGGTGCCAGCGACTGCAAGAGCGTATTACAACCGGCGAGACTGCTGACCATCCCGAAGCCAATCGCGTAGAGCGCCGCCAACGACACCCATAGGATTGAACTGCTCGCTAGCGCTAGCAGGCCCACGCCGAATCCGGCCACCGACAAGGCAATGGGTGTTCCCAGCTCCTGTATTCTGCTTCGCCGGGCCAGGAGCAGGGCCGCGGTGAGCGCGCCGGCTCCCGTCGCCGCCATGAGCCAGCCGAGACCGTCTGGGCCGATCCGCAAGATGTCCCGTGCAAAGACGGGCAGCAACGTCGCATAGGGCATCGAGGCAATGCTAATAAGGCTCGCGAGCATGAGCAGCGCGCGCACATGCGGCGTGCGCCAAGCGTAGGACAACCCTTCTCGGAGCAATCCGAGGGCGCCGGCCGGATGCTCACTCCGTGTTTGTTTCACGCGGATCAACGCAAGGCCGGCCAACACAATCAGAAAGCTGGCCGCGTTGACCAGAAAGCAATAACCCTCGCCCGCCGTGCTGACGACGACGCCAGCGATCGAGGGACCGATGATGCGCGATGCGTTGAAGATGGACGAATTCATACCAATGGCGGAAGGAATGTCGCGTTTCGGCACCAGATCGGTCAAAAAGGTTTGGCGCGTCGGCACCTCCAGCGCGCTGATCAGGCCCTGCGCCAGCGCCAGCCCGAGAATCCACCAGATTGTGACCAGACCGCTTAATGTGAGCGCGGCGAGCGCGGTTGCCTGGGCCATGAAAAGAGATTGCGTCAAAATCATGAGGCGGTGGCGCGGCCAGCGGTCCGCCAGCACGCCGCCCAGCGGAGCGAATAGGAGGATCGGCCCGCGCGACAGAAATTCCGTTACCCCCAGTAGCAGCGGCGAGCCAGTTAGCCGGTAGACGAGCCAGGCCTGCGCCATGGACTGCATCCAGGTGCCGCAGAGTGAGAGGCCGTGGCCGACGAAAAAGCAGACGAAGTTGCGATGGGCCAGCGCCCGCCAGGGGGAAGCGCGGTGCGCGAGGGAAGAATCAACCACGCACTAATCCTTCACCAGCCGGAACCGCGGCACGGATAGTCCGTTTACCGTGACCGTTTCCAGAAACAACTTCTTAGGCCGCACCCAGAGCCCGCGCTCGCCATAGAGCGCGCGGTAAACGACAAGCTCCTCCTCCGTCTCGCTGTGCCTGGCACAGCCGATGACCTCGTAGTCCTTGCCTTTATAGTGCTGATAACGGCCAGGGGTGATCATGCTTGCTTCTCCTTCACTTGATGGTGTACCACAAAACGCGCTTGCATACGGTCACAAAGTCATCAAGTCTTCAAGTCGAAATCAACTTCGGACTTTATGACCCACTGAACTTGACGACTTTTGACCTTTATTAAGGAGTTCCATGGCTACGAACGATAAACAGATTATTTTCTCCCTCATCAACGTCGGGAAGGTCTACCCGCCGAAGCGGCAGGTCCTCAAAGATATCTATCTCTCCTTTTATTACGGCGCCAAGATCGGCGTGCTCGGATTGAACGGCTCAGGCAAGAGCTCGCTGCTCAAGATCATCGCCGGCGTGGACAAGGACTATCTCGGTGAAGTCACGATGTCGAAGGGCTACACGACCGGCCTGCTCGAACAGGAGCCGCAACTGACGAAGGGCAAGACGGTCAAGGAAGTGGTTGAGGAGGGCAAGCACGAGATCACGACGCTGCTCAAGGAGTACGAGGCCGTCAGCAACAAGCTGGGCGACTGCAAGCCAGACGAGATGGACAAGCTGCTCGAAAAGCAGGGCAGCCTTCAGGAGAAAATCGAAGCGGCCAACGGTTGGGAATTAGAGCATGAGCTCGAAGTGGCGATGGACGCCTTGCGCTGTCCGCCGTCCGATGCAAAAGTTGATACACTGTCTGGCGGCGAGCGCCGCCGCGTAGCGCTTTGCCGCCTGCTGATTCAGGAACCGGATATCCTCTTGCTCGACGAGCCGACTAACCATCTGGACGCCGAATCGGTCCAGTGGCTTGAGCAACATCTCCAGCAGTACAAAGGCACGGTCATTGCCGTCACACATGACCGCTACTTTCTTGATAACGTCGCTGGCTGGATTCTCGAGCTGGATCGCGGCGAGGGCATCCCCTTCCAGGGGAACTATTCCTCCTGGCTGGAGCAGAAGCAGGCGCGGCTGGCCAAGGAGGAAAAAGCGGAATCGCAGCGGCGCAAGACGCTGGAGCGTGAGTTGGAATGGATCCGCATGTCGCCCAAGGGCCGCCACGCCAAGGGCAAGGCGCGCATCTCGAAGTACGAGGAACTGGTCAATCAGGAGCAGAAGCAACAGGTCCAGGAATTGGAAATCTACATTCCGCCTGGCCCGCGCCTGGGCGACATCGTTGTGGAAGCCAAAGACCTGACGAAGGCCTTCGGCGACAAGCTGCTCTTTGAAACGCTGAGCTTCAGTCTGCCGAAGGGCGGCATCGTCGGTGTCATCGGCCCCAACGGCGCGGGTAAGACGACGCTCTTCCGCATGATTGTCGGGAAGGAAAAGCCGGGCAGCGGCACGCTCCGCATCGGCGAGACCGTTAAGCTCGGCTACGTGGACCAGGACCGATCCCTGGATGCAAGCAAGACCGTCTTCGAAGTGATCTCCGACGGACAGGACACGCTCAAGCTCGGGAAGGTCGAGGTCAACGCGCGGGCCTACTGCGGGCGGTTCAACTTCGGCGGCACGGAGCAGCAGAAAAAAGTGAAGGACCTTTCAGGCGGTGAACGCAATCGCGTGCACCTCGCGCGCATGCTCAAGGAAGGCGCCAATCTCATCATCCTCGACGAGCCGACCAACGATCTGGATGTGAACACGCTGCGCGCGCTGGAAGAAGGCCTGGAGAAATTCGGCGGCTGCGCAGTCGTGAGCAGCCACGATCGCTGGTTCCTCGACCGCATCGCTACGCACATCCTTGCGTTTGAGGGCAACAGCCAGGTCGTCTGGTACGAGGGGAACTACACCGAGTACGAAGCCGACCGCAGGAAACGGCTCGGCAAGGAAGCCGACCAGCCTCACCGTATCCGCTACAGAAAGCTGACCCGCTAGTTACGCACCTTCCAGAAACAACACGCGCCGCTTGCCGTCTTTGTCGCGCTGGATGGTCAGGCGGATCACCGTGCCCGCTGGAAAGGCCTTGAGCGCCGGCCACATTTTCTCGTTGGCTGGGTAGACGACGAACTGCCGGTCGTCTGATATCGACAGCCACCGCTTGCCGTCATGGACCCGGAGCCACTGAATCCAGATTGCCTCGTCGTAGGTGTCGGGATAGAGTACGCGTCCTTCGATGCGCACGGGATGGTCGAACCGCATCTGCGTGATGGGCACTTCGATTTCCGGCGGTGGATCGGCGGGCTGAAGCGGCTCCTGCGCGGAGCCGTCCACGGCGAGGAGCGCGAAGATGATTGGGAGGAGCCATCGCGACATGCTTGATTATAGCATTGTACCCACCGACGCGGCTGCGCGGGCGGGGCAATGGCTTTTTCGCTTAGACCCGCGAGCAGCCTTTGCGCTTTTCGTCCTTGGGGCCCCCCCGATACCTCAGCATATGTTTAGCGAGCAGACAGAATACACGCAGATGATTGCTTTTTATGCTACAGTGACGAGTTAAATAAAGTATTGAAGCTTCTTCTCAAAGAAAACGACTGTGACGGCGGATGCGAAGTGGCGCTGGCGGTGGGTTTTTCAAACGGTAACGACCGCTGGCGGGGCACGTGCATCAAAGCCGGCCTGCCGCGTGCTAAACCAGGCGGCACCTACACCCTGCGCCCCATGAAACTCGAGTCCGCACGATGAAAACCGAACGGTTTGGTGGGTTGACGGTCCGCATCACTGGGGGCAGAGATGGCCGGGGCAGTGGCAACGGACCGGCCGTGGTGCTACTGCACGGCTGGGGCGCACCGGGCGACGATCTGGTACCGCTCGGACAGGAGATCGATGCGCCGGCGGGGACGCGGTTCATTTTCCCCGAGGCGCCGCTCTCACTGCCGACGGGGTTCGGCCCATTGAGTGCTTCCGGGCGAGCGTGGTGGATGCTAGACATTCAGAAGCGTCAACGCGAAATCGCTGCCGGGCGGGCGCGAGATCTTTCGCGGGACGTGCCGAACGGACTGGACGAAGCGCGCGAGAAAGTCATCGCGCTGCTCGATGAAGTCGAACAGAAGCTGGGCACGAAACAGATCGTGCTGAGCGGATTCTCGCAGGGCGCCATGCTGGCCTGCGACACGGCCCTGCGCAGCACGAGGCCGCTCGCCGGAGTCATTCTTCTGTCAGGAACATTGCTGGCGGCCGATGAATGGACGCCGCTGATGCCCAAGCGCAAAGGCCTCAAACTCTTTCAAAGCCACGGCAACGCTGATCCGCTCCTGCCTTTTTCCACGGCCGAGCAATTACGCGATCTGCTCACGCAGGCGGGACTGTCCGTCGACTGGGTAGGGTTCCGGGGCGGGCACGAAATACCGGGACTTGTGCTGGACAGACTCGGCGCGTTTCTCCGAACCGTCCTTATTTGAACAGCTCCTTCCCCCCCTCCACGGCCTCAGACGCAGCGTCCGTTACGTTCTTGCCAGGTGACTTTGCCGACTCGGTGACCGGGCCGGTGGTGGCGCGCGTGATGGCTGAGAAGATGGCCGAGACGACCTGTTCCAGCGTGGCGCCGTCGGTTTCCTTGCCAATGTCCGTGAGGTGGATGTCGGGCAGCCCCATGGACAGGTCCTGCGTGCTTAGGGGGCCCGCGACGAAATGTGCCGCCACCTTCCCATCCTTGACCGCGAATTCCTTGATGAGAATCCTAATCGACGACGAGGCCGGTTCGGACGCTTTCTTGTCGCCGCCCGCCGGGGCACCGCCGCTGGCGATCGCCCGCATCACGGTATCCTGGATCGTCAGGAGATTGTTCTTGAAGAGACCGCCCTCCACGGTGATCTCCGGCGCCTCGATCCAGATTTCGTCGATGACGATGGTCTTCGAGAGGACCGAGAAGACGTTTAGGTGGATACGGACGTTGCCGAGTTTAATGGCCGTCGGCGATTTGTAGTCGGACGGGTTCCCGACCTCCAGGCCCTTGAGTTGGACGAGCCCGCGCAGCGGCGAAATATTCACGCCATCGAGCTTGAGGGTGGTTTTGGTGATGGATGGGCCGGCTTGCTCGATCGCCGCTTTGACGATCGTGCCTAGCCACAGGTTGGTGAACAGTACGGCCCCGACGCCGAGCAGCACCACCGCCGCGAACGCGACCTGGACGGTTTTTGTCATGGCGAGCCTTTCCGGTGAGATGCGAGATCAATCTGCCGCGGTGACTCCGTCCACGAAATAGGGCGTCTCGCCGAAGCAGGCGGTCGGAAGAAACCGCAGTTCGCGATAATGGAGTATGACTTTTTTACTCAGGAGCGCGTTCATCCGCCCGGCCACGGCTTCGTCGCGCACGGTGAAGGCCCAGATCACCGGCGCCGTGCCGGGGACAGTCGTCATGGCCAGCTCGCCCTCATAGGTCTTGCACAGCCATCCCTTGCGGGAAATTTTCTGGAGGTAGCCGGCTCGATCGCCATCCGAATAGCTCCAGTTGAAGACGATGGCCAGATAGACTGCGGCCAGCAGGAGGGCCCCGATCACCAGCGCCAGTAGGATTTTTTTGACAGCGGCGAGCCAGGCGGGAAGGGGTGCAGGAGCGTCCGTCGTCACGCGGGCCTCCGGCTTACATGTCCGCAAAGAGCCACGGGGCCCCGGCCTTGCGCGTCTGCTCATAGGCAGCGATGGCCGCGTCGTACTGGAGACTCAGGCCGATCGCGTCCAGCCCCTTATAGAGACAGTCTTTGCGGAAGGGGTCGACGTCGAAATGATACGTCGCGCCTTGCGGCGTGGCGACCACCTGCGCGGCCAGATCCACCGTTAGCGCGTAGCCGTCCTTCGTCGCGCTGCTGAAGAGTGCCTGCACCTCATCGGCCTTCAGCACGACGGGGAGAATCCCATTCTGAAAACAGTTGTTGTAAAAGATATCCGCGAAGCTCGGCGCGATTACACAGCGGAAACCCTGGTCAAGCAGAGCCCATGGTGCATGCTCGCGCGAGGAGCCGCAACCGAAGTTGTCGCGAGTCAATAAGATGGTGGCGTTTTCGTATTGTGCCTGGTTCAGGAAGAAATCAGGGTCGGGCGAACCGTCCTTTTTTCGGCGCCAGTCGTAGAAGAGCCCCTCGCGCAGGCCCGTGCGCTTGATCGTCTTCAAGAACTGCTTGGGGATGATCTGGTCCGTGTCCACGTTGACCCGGTCGAGCGGCGCGACGAGGCCCGTATGCTTGGTAAAGGGCTGCATAAAAATTTTGAATTGCGCGGAGAGCTCCCGAAATCTAAATGAACAATTCAACGCTCACAATTTGCTAGCTCCAATTTCTGATGTCCACGAAATGTCCTTCCACTGCGGCGGCCACGGCCATGATGGGGGACACAAGATGCGTGCGGCCGCCCGCCCCCTGCCGGCCTTCAAAGTTTCGGTTACTCGTCGAAGCGCAGCGCTCGCCGGGCTTGAGCACGTCGGCATTCATCGCCAAACACATGCTGCAGCCGGCCTCGCGCCATTCGAAGCCGGCGTCCGTGAAAATCCTGTGCAGGCCTTCCTGCTCGGCCTGCTGTTTCACGAGACCGGAGCCGGGCACGACCATCGCGTGGACGCTCTTTGCGACCTTTTTACCTTTTGCAAAGCTCGCCGCGAGGCGTAAATCCTCAATGCGCGAGTTGGTACAGGAGCCGATGAAGACCTTATCGATATTGATTTGTGTGATCGGCTGGCTGGGCATAAGGCCCATATACTCCAGCGCGCGCTCCGTCGCCTTGCGCAATTTCTCGTCGGGCATGGTCTTGGGATCCGGGACGTTTTCGTTCACGCCGGTGACCATGCCGGGGCTGGTTCCCCACGTGACTTGCGGCGCGATCTGTTCGGCTTTCAACTCGACCGTCGCGTCGTACGTTGCGCCCGCATCCGTCGGCAGCGCCCGCCAGGCTTCCACGGCCTTTTCCCATAGGTCGCCCTTCGGCGCCATAGGTCGTCCCTTGACGTAGGCGGCGGTTTTCTCGTCGGGTGCCACCATGCCAGCCCGGGCGCCACCTTCGATGGACATGTTGCAGAGCGTCATTCGGCCTTCCATGGAGAGCGCCCGAATGACAGAGCCCGTATATTCGATTACGTAGCCGGTCCCGCCCGCCGTGCCGATCTTGCCGATGATGGCGAGAATCACATCCTTGGCCGAGCAGCGCTCAGAGAGTTTTCCGTCCACGCGGATTTCCATCGTCTTGGGTTTTGTCTGTAAGAGGCATTGCGTGGCCAGCACATGCTCGACCTCGCTTGTGCCGATGCCAAAAGCCAGCGCGCCAAAGGCGCCGTGAGTGGACGTATGCGAATCGCCGCAGACGATCGTCATGCCGGGCAATGTAAAGCCTTGCTCCGGCCCGATCACGTGGACGATGCCCTGGCGGGCGTCGCTCATCGTAAAAATGGTGATGCCGAAGTCCTTGCAGTTTTCTTCCAGCGTCCGGATCTGCTTGGCGCTGACAGGATCGGCGATGCCGAGTTTTCGGTTCGTCGTCGGGACATTGTGATCGGGCACCGCGAGCGTGGCGCCGGGACGGCGCGGCTTGCGGCCCGCGAGTTTCAGTCCCTCGAAAGCCTGCGGGGACGTGACTTCATGCACGAGCTGCCGGTCTATGTAGAGCAGCGTCGTGCCATCCGGCTCCGTGCGGACGACGTGGGCGTTCCAGATTTTTTCGAAGAGGGTCTGCCCGGCCATCAACTCACTCCATCTCCAACAAGGGCCGCAGTATAACAGGTTCGTCTCGCGCTTCGAAAGCAGGGCGACCGGGGGCGGGATCAGCAAGCGGACCGGGCTGCACGCACCGTCAGCCTCTCGCAACATTGCGGACCCGATCAAAGTTATACCGGGAGAAGGAACGAAAATGTTGCTCAACACTTAGCAGCAGCAGCCTTCCGCGTGGTATTCGACGCCGTGACACGGCGCTGTGCGTGGACGTGTCACACGCGGGCCAGCATCGAACGGCTAGCAGTGAAGCGGGCCTCTGCACGCTGCCGTTCTTGTCACCCGACTCAGGACGAGCAACTGACGCTGATGGTCTTGGCCCAGTCCGGCGGTATCGCGGCGTAGGCCTCCATTTCCGGCTGTTGGTCGAAGGGCCGCGCGAGGAGCTGACGCAGACGATCAATCTCGGCATAGTCCCTCTGGTACGCCCGCTCGATGGCAACCTGCGCCAGGTAATTGCGCAGGACATATTTGGGATTAGCCCGATCCATGCGGGGCCGACGCTCCGCATCACGGCTGCCCTCGGTATGCAAGCGCGCTTTGTACCGAGCTGCCCAGCGATCAAACCCTGCACGATCCAGAAAGAAATCGCGGAGCGTCTCATTTCGCTCGTCCGGACCACTCGCAAATCCGCCCAGCGTCCGGAAGAAGATCGTGTAATCCGATCGGCTCGCGGCCAGGAGGCGCAGTAAGTCGCCCACCAGGACCTCATCGTCCAGCTTCGCCTCCTGCAGCCCCAGCTTCGCCCGCATCAAGTCTAAGTACCGTTCGGCGAAGGCGGTTTCGTAGGCCGTCAGCGTATCCTGCTCCTGCTCTGGCGTGATCAGCGACGAGAGCGCCTGACCGAGGCAACGCAGGTTGAAGTAGCCGATGTCGGGCTGGTTCCGGAACGCATACCGGCCATGGTGATCGGAATGATTGCAGATGAAGCCCGGATCGTAGGCGTCCATAAAGCCGAACGGACCGTAATCCAGCGTGAGCCCGACGATGGACATGTTGTCGCTGTTCATGACGCCATGTGCCCAGCCGACGGCCTGCCACCCGGCGATCAGCCGCGCGGTGCGGGCGGCGACCTCGCGAAAGAAGCGCGGGTACTTCTCGTCGGCTTGCTCGAGATGCGGATAGAATTGGGTGATCACGTAGTCCGCGAGTTGCCGGACGTGATCGGGCTGCCGCCAAGCGAAAAAGGTCTGAAACGATCCGAATCGCACGTGTGTGGGCGCCATACGAAGCAACATGGCGCCGGGCTCAGGTCGCTCCCGCAATACCGCTTCGTCACCCGCCACAATGCAGAGCGACCGCGTCGTCGGAATGCCGAGGCCGTGCATGGCCTCGCCGCAAAGATATTCGCGAATCGTGGAACGCAGGACGGCGCGGCCGTCGCCGTCGCGCGAGAACGGCGTGTGCCCAGCGCCCTTCAGATGTAAATCCCACTTCTCGCCTCGGCTGTTGCGAACTTCTCCAAGCAGCAGTGCCCGCCCATCGCCCAGCCGGCCGGCAAAGATCCCGAACTGGTGGCCTGAGTAGATCATGGCCACCGGCTCGCTGCCGGGGATCAAGAGATTGCCCCCGAACACCCCGGCGAACTCGGGCCGTTTCGCCTCGTCCTGGTCAAGATCGATCAACGCGGCCGCATCTGGATTGAAGCTGACGAGGTGTGGATTCGACAGCGGGGTCGGTTCGACTTTCGCGTAGAACGCGCTGGGCAGCCGGGCATAGGTATTGTCGAAGGACAGCTCTTCCAGTTTGGCCATGGCGCATGATCGCACGGGGTTCCCACGCCGGGCAACTGGCCCGTGTGTCGGCGTCCCAGCCCGACGCGCCGATGACGAGCGCCAGGGCCATGACGAACAAAGCGATGGTTTGCAGAAGGTGTCATGCAGCAAGACAGGCGGGCAATATAGCTTTCGGGTCGGGGAAAACTAGACGGAGAATTCGGCCCAAAGAAACGTGTGGTCCGAGGCGTTCGGCTGTCTGCGCGGTTCGACGTCCACGCCGGCCTTCATGCATTTCTCGGCCAGAGGTGCAGTGGCCAGGATGTGGTCGATGCGCCAACCGCGGTTGTTTTCCAGCGCATTGGGTGCGCGGTAGTCCCAGAACGTGAATTGCTGTGTATTGGGATGGAGTTTGCGGTACGCGTCCACGAACCCCCAGCCCACCGTTTCCTTGTAGGCGTTTCGCACATCTTCATGGAAGCAGACGTGGGTGAGGTGCTTGTCCGGGCTGTGTACGTCCACTGGCTCCGGCGCCACGTTCATGTCTCCGCACCAGATGGCCGGCTTTTTGGGGGATAGGTGTTTCGCGAAATAGTTCCGCAGCCGTTTGTACCAGGCGAGCTTGTACTGGTACTTGGGCGAATCGATCTCGAAGCCCTGTGGAATGTAAGTGTTAACGATGGGGACCCCGCGAATCACCGCGCGAATGAGCCGGAATTCGTCCGGATCCCCGTTGTCGACGTCCAGTCCGTAAGCGACGGACTCCGGTTGCTCCCGGCTGAAGATGGCCACGCCGTTGTAGGCTTTCATGCCGCGGAAGGCAATGTGGTATCCCGATGGTTGCAGCGCGAGCAGTGGAAAGTCCGCGTCCTGCACCTTTGTCTCCTGCAGGCAGAGGACATCCGGTTTGTGTGACTCGAGCCAGGCAAGAACCGTGTCCACACGCTTGCGGATTGAATTGACGTTGTAGGTGGCGATCTTCATGCGCGGCACGGTCCAAATGGCATGGCGCCAGACGGAGCATAACACGGTGAGGTCGACATGTCTTGCTCGCCTTTGAGCTCTTGACTGCGTACAATGGGCGTCCACTGGGCGCACAAGCGCATTCCGGTCCGGCTGTAGCTGGCCTTTTTGACGGATCGGCCTGAGTTCCACCGGTCGGCGCGGGACGACCACTGGCTGGCGGCTGATCTCCGGTCGCAGGGCATCGAGAAGGACCATGTCCGATCCCATCTTGCAATTGAGACAAAGTGCGACGATCGCCCGCGTGGTCGGCGTCATGACCATCGCGTTAGGGTTCATGGCGGGGATGCAGGGGCTGGACGACCCGGGGTCGGGCTGGCTGCCAACGGCCCAAGGCCTCATCGTCACCGGCCTGCTCGCGCAGGGCTACGCGCTCTGGTGTACGATCCGGTGGAAGCGCGAACGGGCTGAACAGGAAGGGCAGAAACCCCGCGAGGATCGCTAAAGATGGCGGGGCTACTTGAGGGCCGGGAACCATTCGTCCCGGGGTGCCGAGCCCGATACCGTTCCGGGGCTCGACGCCGTGCTAATGCTGTTCAAGGTGTGCGCCGGTCGATGCCGAATCGGGGCGAGGCCACGCCTTCACTGTGGCAAACGGGACAGCGGCTGGGCGTGGTCAGGCGGATGCGGTCGCGAAAGACGAACCCGCAGTCGTGGCAGACGGAGGGCTCCAGCATAAAGCGGCGCGTCCGGTCTTTGGCGAGCGAGCGGACGACGTGAACCAGGTGCTCTTCGATCTGCCGTTCCGGCGCCCCGATCAGTTCGGCCAGTTCGCGGGCGGAATAGCGTACGCCGGTCAGCACCTGCATCAACTGTTGCCGGACGGTCAGTGAAGGTGCGGGCTGGGCGTTGTCGGCCATGGGAGTATCGTAGGCGCGCAGGATGGGGGAAACCAAGGGAAAATTTCGCGCGGTCACGGGTGCACTGCTGCTTCTGGCGGGGTGCAGCCAGCCGTCGTGGGAGGAGGCCATGGTGGCCGGGCAGCAAGCCGTCGAGCAGGCGCGCTACAGCGACGCACAGCGGATTTTCTCCTCAGCTGTGGTCAAGGCGGAGGCCTTTGGATTTGACGACAAGCGGGTCGCACAGGCCCTGTCCGCGCTGGCGCAGGCCTATGCGGCCCAGAACAAGAATGCCGAAGCGGAGCCGGCCTACCTCCGGGCGCTGAAGATCTATCAGGCGGTTCATGGCGAGACGCATCCGGACGTGGCGGCAACGCTCAACAATCTCGGCGTGCTCTATCGTCGGCACGGCCAGTACGCCGACGGGGAGCCGCTGCTGGTCCGGGCCGTGGCGATCAAGGAGAAGGTCTTCGGCCCGGAACATCTAGAGACGGCGCTCACGCTAAGAAATCTGGCACAGCTCTATGCGAGCCAGAGCCGGTTCGCGCAGGCCGAGCCGCTGTTCGGCCGCATCACTGCCATTCGCGAAAAGGTCCAGGGTCCATCCCATCCGGATGTCGCCCGAAGTCTCGATGAGCATGCCATGCTGCTGCGGCAGATGGGGCGTGAAAAAGAAGCCGTACCGCTCGAACTCCGCTCACAGGCTATTCTAACCGGCTTTCCCAAAAGCTCCCCATCATCCAAGGGGTGAGCGTTTCAAGCCTTTGAATTTAGAATCAAACACTTCGCGTGCGGAGGCTCCATGCGTCAATGATACGCCCTTGTAGTTTAGTCATACTGCTCTCACTAGGAATCGTTGCTTGTGCAACGCCCGCTCCGCGCTCATCGTCCCTTCCCGTCACACCAGAGGCCACTTTTCGAGCAACCGTGGCGAGCGTTCACGATGGGGATACCGTCACGGTCTCGGCCAACGGGTCCCTACAAAAGATTCGCCTCAACGGCATTGATTGCCCTGAAACCGATCAACCCTGGGGACCACAGGCGACCGAGTTCACCAGGGGGCTTGCAGATAAGCAAGAAGTGATAGTCACAGATTTTGGGCGGGACAAGTACCAACGCATCATTGGACTGATTACTCTTACTGATGGACGCAATCTCAATCAGGAATTAGTTCGGCAGGGGTTTTGTTGGTGGTACCAGAAGTATGCACAGAGCGACGCAGTTTTGAAACAGTTAGAACGCCAAGCGCGGGACGCCAAGCGCGGGCTCTGGATTGATGCCAACCCCATCCCGCCGTGGGACTGGCGACGGAAGAATAATTACAAATAGCCCCTTTATTGTATGCTTGTCCCGGCTCGTTTTCTCGTAAACTCTTCTTGGAGGGTGACCTATGAATCCTCGTTATCTGCTTCTCGCCATTACTCTATTCGCAGCGAGTGGCTTTCCGAATGCCTCATGGTCGGAAGAGTCTCCCGCGGTCAAACATCTCAGAACACTATGCGACCGAGGCGATGCGACAGCGTGTACCAGTGTGGGTGTGATGCACAAACTTGAAAAAAGCGTAGGCGTCACACAAGACTCGATACAGGCGGCAGCGGTGTATCGTAAAGCGTGTGACGGAGGCGATGCGGAAGGGTGCACCTTACTGGGGCTGATGTATGAAAAAGGCACAGGCGTCACACAAGATTCGTTTCAGGCGGTAGCGCTGTTTCGCAAAGCGTGCGACGGAGGATTTGCAGCGGGGTGTATTTTAGTTGGTACGATGTACGAATATGGATATGGGAAAGGCGTCAGACAAAGCAACTCAGACGCACTGGATTATTACGATAAAGCGTGCGACAAGATGTATGAGGCAGGGTGCGAGAACTACACACGATTGAAGAAGAAAAAGTGACTTGCTTCAAATGCGTTTTTCGCGCTGACTGTTTTGCCCCTCTTTTGGGGCGGCGCCTGTCATTCTCAGTACGGCAGCATTTATGGAACGGCTGCTTTAGGAACCCGTACGGAGCCCACACCAAGAACTTCTCCTGTCGTAACGGTTACGGTGTCGAATTAATTTCTACCGCTTTATCTCCAATGCCAGCGTATGATCCAATCACAATGGTATCGATCCTCAATAGACTTCCAATTTTCTTTGCTGCCGCGGGCCTGGTTTAAAGAGGGGCGGTCAGCCCATCAACGATACACCAGACCCGGACCGCGCCCGTAGACTCCCCCTGCCGCTTTAGTTACAATCCGGCCGATGTCCGGTCCGACCCCCCCGCCTGAGTTGCCGCGTCCACCGTCCACCGAGAACCATCATGTCGTCAAATCCGCAGGTCTGATCGGCCTGGCCACCTTCGCCAGTCGCCTTCTGGGCTTCATCCGCGACATAGTGCTGGCGCGCCTCTTCGGCGCGACCGCCGCGGCTGACGCCTTCTTCGTTGCCTATCGCATTCCCAACCTGCTCCGTGAACTCTTTGCCGAAGGTTCGATGTCATCGGCCTTCATTCCGGTCTTCACCGAATATCACACGTTGCGCGATAAAAAAGACGCCTGGGAGCTGGCCAGCGCCGTCTTCACGACGCTGCTGACGATCGTCACGGCTATCACCCTCCTGGGCATCGTCGCGGCGCCTAGCATCGTCTGGCTGCTCGCGCCCGGTTTCCACAGCCAGCCCGACAAGCTGGCCATGACCACCGTGCTCACCCGCATCATGTTTCCCTATCTCTTATTCATCAGCCTGGCCGCGCTGGCCATGGGCATTCTCAATTCGTTGCGCGCCTTCGCCGCGCCGGCTCTTTCGCCAGTGTTCTTCAATGTGTTCATCATCGGGTGTACGCTCTTTCTCGCACCAACCTTCTCGGAGCCGATCATCGGCGTGGCGATCGGCGTGGTGGCCGGCGGGGCGGCGCAGTTCGCAATGCAATTGCCGGGGCTGGCATTTCGAGGGATGGTCTTTGGCTGGCGCTTTAACCCCCGGCATCCCGGCGTCAAGCGCATCGGTGCGCTCATGATTCCGTCGCTGCTCGGCCTCTCCGTCACGCAAATCAACATCACGGTCAGCACGATCCTGGCCTCGTTCTTTGCGGGGGGGCCGACCTATCTGTTCTATGGCATGCGGCTCATTCAATTTCCGCTCGGCATCTTCGGCGTGGCGCTGGCCACGGCCATTCTGCCGACGCTCTCTGCACAGGCGGCGCGCGGTGCCCTGGACGAATTGCGGGTCACGCTGACCTTCGGTCTACGGATGATCCTATTCATCATCCTGCCGGCGATGCTGGGGCTGATCCTGCTGCGCCAGCCGATCGTACATCTGTTTTTCGAGCACGGGTCGTTCACCGCGACGGATACCGCTGCTACAGCCACGGCGGTGCTGTGCTACGCCGTCGGGCTCTGGGCCTTCGCCGGCGTGCGGATAATCGTCGCGGCCTTTTACTCACTGCAGGACACGGTCACCCCAGCGGCGGTGGCCGCCATCTCCGTGCTGGCCAACCTGGCCTTCTCCATTCTCTTGATGGATCACCTCGAAGCCGCCGGGCTTGCGCTGGCCACCGCGTTGGCCTCCATGGTCAACGTTGGCCTGCTCGTGGCGATCCTGACGCGGCGGCTGGGCGGAGTGGCGTGGTTGAGTGTTGGGCAATCGGCTCTCCGCACGCTGCTGGCAACGGTACCGCTGGTGGCAGTCTGCCTCCGAGTCTCAGGTGCGGAGGCCTGGACGCATGAAGGCGACTGGATCGGCAAGACGGTCATACTGACGGGCGGCATCAGTCTGAGCGTGACCGGCTACATCGGCATTCACGCGCTGCTGAAGTCTGACGAGCTAGATACGGTCTGGCAGATCGTGCGACGAAAGGTAAGAGGGTAGGCGTTAGGGGGCAGGGATGAGCAGTAAAACAATCGCCGAAAAACCAACGCCTCACGTTTCTCACCGTGTGCCGCATACGGTCTTCAGGACGCGCTGGGGCTGGACGGGAGTCGCCGTCTCGGACAAAGGCGTCTCGGCCATTGTGCTCTCCAAACCGTCGCGCAGTGCAGCCGAGCAAGCCCTGGCGACCTTCGCAGGCGTGAGGCTCTTGGGAAGAGGCCAGGGGCAGGGGAAGACCAGACACTCGTCACGGGCCACTGGCCACTTACTGCGCGACGCTCAGCGGCAGGTCGTGGCCTTTCTGACCGGGAAACGGAAGACCATCGATGTGCCGATCGATCTCTCAGGCGGCTCGTCGTTTCAGCGGCGCGTTTGGCAGACCGCGCTCCGGATTCCCTACGGCCGCGCCCGTTCCTATGGCTGGATCGCCTCCAAGCTCGGCGGGCGGCGTTACGCGCGGGCGGTTGGCCATGCACTGGGCACCAATCCAGTGCCGCTCATCGTGCCCTGCCACCGCGTACTCGCGTATGACGCCTCGCTCGGCGGGTTTTCGTGTGGATTGCCCGTGAAGCGGAAGCTGCTGAAGTTGGAAGGGACGCTGGCACTGCTGCAGCAAGGACAGCGACGTCATTCGTAATTCGTCACTCGTCAATCGTAGCGGTTCATCCGAGTGATTCCGGACGAATGACGGATAATGAATGACGAGCAACAGGGGGGGGCATGAAAGCCGTCATTCAGCGCGTCACGCAGGCCTCAGTGGAAGTGGACGGGAAAATCGTAGGGCAGATCCGTGCCGGTCTCGTCGTCCTGCTCGGCGTGGCCAAGGGCGACACGGAAACCGATCTCGCGCACCTCGTCGAAAAAATTCCGGCGCTCCGCATTTTCAGCGACGAGGCCGGCAAGATGAACCGCTCGCTGGCTGAGATTCGCGGCGGCATACTGGCCATCTCGCAATTCACGCTGCTGGGCGATACAAAAAAGGGACGGCGGCCCGGATTCGATCAGGCGGCCGATCCTGACGTGGCCAAACGGTTGTACGAGCAGTTCGTCGAACAACTGAAGAAGACTACAGACCTGACGATCCAGACCGGTGTCTTCGGCGCGCACATGAAGGTCGAATTGATTAATGACGGCCCGGTGACATTTGTATTAGACAGTCGCGGTTAAGTCAGCAAAAATGTACCGGTAACGAAGACGGGGAAACCGCCGGGTTGCCAAACGGAAGCCGGCTTGGCATACTTTCTCACGCAGGAGGGTGACATGGAGTGTCCCATCTCTAAGCATCACCCGCTCCGAAAGCTGTTCGGCGCTCTGACCGAACGGCGTTTCGCCGGAACGCTGGGCTGGCCGAATCAGACCGTCACCGGCTACGTCACCAATCTCCTCGTGGACTTCACGCATCTCGACCGCCTATACAAGATCCGCAACCAACGGGGCAAGCAACTCGACACGGTTGTCGACCTTCTCTACGAGTCGGAAGTGCTGCTGGAGGCGCGGACCCTCAAACGCGAGCAGGAGGTCCATCGCCACATCGGAGACTTCACGCTCTTCATGGCAGGGCTGTTTCCCGAATATCTCACGCGGCTCAAGTCCGCAAGTATGATCTACCACAAAGATTTCCTTGTGGATTACGTCAAGACGGGCAAGCGGTCCTACGGAATCGTCGCCCGTTGCGGCGAGACTTCCGACGGCCGCGCACCGCTGTTCCGGCAGCTCTCGGAGAACTTTGAGCTCTGCGTCGCGGGGCTCGGCTTTGTGCGGGGCGATCTAGACCGCATGCAGGATTCCTCCTACAGAAAAGCGAAAAACATTCTCCTGAGCTAGTTCGCTTCGATGATCAAATCTTGTCAAGCCCGGGATGTATCTCGTTTCTCGTGCGCGACTCGCAGGACTGGCGAGCAAAGCAAAACGTGCCATAAGTTTGGTCCCCCTGTCGCGCGAGTCTGGCCCGTCTCGCTTCGCGGACGACACGATACGAAGAACACGGCGAGCCCTTCGTGGTAACACACGCTCGTCGCCACACGCCGATCATTCTCGCCCATGGCGGGGCGGGCGCACGGCCCATGACCGGCGAGCAGCGCGGCGGTCTCACGGAGGCCCTGCGCATCGGGTATCAACTCCTGCAGCGTGGTGCCTCAGCGCTTGATGCAGTGGAGGCGACAATCCACGCGCTGGAGGGCTCTGGATTATTCAACGCGGGGACCGGCTCGAATCTGCAACTGGACGGCGCGCGCCGCATGGACGCCTCGATCATGGATGGTTGCTCGCTGGCCGCTGGAGCGGTGGCCTCCATCCAGGAGGTTCGTCATCCCATCACGGCTGCGCGGCTTGTCATGGACGAAACGGCGCATGTGCTACTCGTCGGGGAGCTGGCCACGAAATTCGCGCGGCGCTTCCAACTTGAACGGCAGCCAGATCCGACCGCCAAACAACAGGCCACCGCGAAAGCAAAGCAACGCATAGCCAGTCTATCGGAACCACAGACAGGGCACACGCGGGCGCTGTTTCGGAAACTTCGTTCGAGCGATGCGCTCGGACGCGAGACTGTCGGGGCAGTCGCGCTTGACCGGCAAGGCCATGTGGCGGCTGGCGCGTCGACTGGCGGCATCGCGCTTATGCTACCGGGCCGCGTCGGCGACACACCACTAATTGGCTGCGGGGTCTACGCTGACGATAAAGCCGGTGCCGTGTCCATGACAGGTCTTGGTGAAAGCATCATCAGAGTCGCAGTGGCCAAGGAAATTGTGGATTGCCTGGAAGCGGGGGAGACTCCGAAGGCGGCGACCCAGCGCGTGCTCCGCAAACTGGTCTCGCGCATCAAGGGCGCGGCCGGCGCACTCGTACTGTCACCCGACAACCGCTTCGCCATCCGCCACACAACCCCGCACATGACCGCTGGTTGGTGGGATGGAACCGACAAACCGGTTGTCCGGGACCGATTTACATGAGCATTGCGCCCGACACGCGGCCGCGGTAAGGTACCCGCATGACCGAGGCGCTCTTTCATCTCGCATTTCCCATCACCGATCTCGCTGCGGCAAAGAAATTTTACGTGGCCGGGCTGGGCTGTTCGCTCGGTCGTGAAACGGGCGACGCCGTGATTTTCGGATTGGCAGGGCATCAGATCGTGGCACATCTGGTGGAGGAGCCGCTGCCGAAGCAGAAAGGCGTCTACCCGCGCCACTTCGGGCTGGTGTTTACAACGGAAAAAGCCTGGCAGGCGCTGGCGGATCGGGCCAGGGCTAACGGTCTGACTTTTTATCAGCAGCCGCGTCGGCGCTACGAAGGCAAGCCGACGGAACATCTGACTTTCTTTCTGGAAGATCCCTCGCACAATCTGCTCGAGTTCAAATACTATGCGCACGAATCGGCAATTTTTGGCGAACAGGGCTCTCTCGAGATCGGCGACGCAAAAGGGTAACCGCAGTAGCAGGCTGCCGGACAGCGCATCTGATTTGTTGCGTTTGCTTGGTTGCTCCGAACGAACCAGACAAACCAACCAACCCCCACGATAGTCGACTTTAATCCGCTTATCATGCGTCACAGAGCGCCCAGCGTTTTGACGGGACCGGGCTGGGTGGCGATGAAGGCGCAGTTAGTCAGGTTTTTCGCGGTGATTGGTGCCGGTCAACGACTTCTTGCCCTCGCGTTCGGCGACGAGCCGCGCAATTTGCTGCGAACGAACGAACAGATATTTCGTGATGCGCATTGGGTCGTAGCTGCGCGGGGAGGGCAGCACGGCGGCGAGCAAAGCGGCTTCTTCCAGCGACAGATCAGCCGCAGGCTTGTTGAAGTGGTGCCGGGCAGCGGCCTCCGCGCCGTACACGCCGTGACCCCATTCAACGACGTTGAGATAAATTTCCAGAATACGCTTTTTCGTCAGGGCCTTCTCCATGGCGTCGGTGATCAACGCTTCCTGTATCTTCCGGAGCAGTGTTTTTTTCGATGACAAATAGAGGTTCTTAGCCAGTTGTTGCGTAATGGTGCTCCCACCCCGCTGCAGCTTGCCGGCCTTGAAGTTCTGCAGCGCAGCCTCCTGGATGCCCTCCCAGTCGAACCCCCTATGAAAATAAAACGCGGCGTCCTCGGAGACGATTACGGCATACTGGAGGGCGGGGGCAATTTCTGACAGTGGCACCCACACACGCTGTGGCTGCGCATCCGGCTTCTCAGCGCGGAGCTCGGCCATGTGCGCCTCAATCAGCGCCGTGGTCGCCGGATTCTCCTTCGCCAGTCCCTTCACATCCGGGAAGGTTGCCCAGAGATAGAGCGCCACTCCGCCCAGCGGCAGGACGGTCAGCAGCACAAGACCCAGTAGGAGCCTAAGCAGGATGCGGCGGACGATTGACTTCGTCATGGACCGATGATACAGGAAAAAAACGTAAACCGTGAAACGTGAAAGGCCGGCCCGCATGAAAATTCTTTCAGCCGATTTCGTCAAAAGCTGCGAACAGCCAGACCAGTTTCCGCAGAACCACCTGCCTGCCGTGGCGTTCGTGGGGCGATCCAACGTCGGCAAGTCCTCCCTGATCAATTCGCTGCTGCACCGGAAAGGGTTGGCCCGCGTGAGTCGCACGCCCGGCAAGACGCAGCAAATTAACTTTTTCCGCGTGACGACGGATAGCCCGCACGCGCGGGAGTTTTATGTGGTGGACCTGCCCGGCTATGGTTATGCGAAGGTGTCCAAGACGATCCGCGCCCGCTGGCAGCCGCTAATCAATGCCTATCTCGAAGACAGCGACGGGCTGAAGGGGATTGTCCTGCTCGTAGATTCGCGCGGGACGGAACCGCACGATGCCGGCGCCTTCCAATGGCTCACCGAAATCGGTCGGCCACTGGTCGTCGTGACGACGAAGGTGGACAAGCTCACCCGCAGCGAGCGCCCGGCCAGCACGGCGGCGGTCCGGGACCTGCTCGGCCTGCCGGATGCGATACCGCTGGTGGCCTATTCTTCTGTGACGCACGAGGGGCGGGACGAACTGCGGGGGGAAATCAGAAAAATGTTGAACGATGAATTAGGAAGGGCGAACTTCTGACGTCATCAGTCTCCGTTCATGCTTCATCGTTGCCGCGTCAGAGTTTGACCTCGATATACGCTTTGCCCTTGAGGTCCGTGAGCCACTGCTGATATCGATCCGCGCTCTTCTGCTGGAACACGATTCCCCGCATATCGGCCTTCACTTCCTCGAACGGACGGAACTGCGCAGTCTTCTTTTCATCCAGCCGGATGATATGAAAACCGTCAGGCGTCTCAACCGGCTCGCTAATTTGCCCGGGCTGAAGGGTGGAGATCCTGCGTTCGATGGCCGGATCCATTTCGCCCTTCCGAATGAAGCCCAGCGCCCCACCCCGCGTCGCGTCGGGATCGTCAGAATACCGCAGCGCCAGATCGTCGAACTCATCAGCCTTCTTGAGCTGGCCGTACACATCCTGGGCCCGCAGGTGCAAATCCTTCCGCGTCTCGGTCTTCCGGGGCAACAGGAGAATCTGGCTGATCCGGTATTCATCGGGCAGCATAAACAGTGTCATGTGGCTCTCGTAAAACCGACTGAGGTCGTTGTCCGAGACCATGATCCCTGTCCGCACCTCGCGGCTCTCGAGTGAGAAGAGGATTAACTGTTCTTTGAGTGCCTTCTTATCCTTTGGATCGTCGAGGTTCACCGGCGTGCCCCGTTGCTGGAGATCCAGCGCCGTCCGACGAAGATCCTCCTCGGAGGCGTCCACGCCCTTTGTCTGCGCATGCTGCATCTGAAGCCGCCGCTCGATGATGCGCGTCAGCGTCCGGTACTCAGCCTGCTGGAGGCGGCTCCGCAGCTCGGCGCCGCGGTATTGCTTCTGCAGGCGCTTGCGCTCCGGCTCCACTTCCGTGTTGAGCTCGGAGAGCATGATGACTTCCTTGTTCACTACGCCGACGATCCGGTCCACCACGTCGGCGGCGATGACCTGCAGCGGAGCCAGGACGCCAGCGGCCAGGACCATTTGAATGAGCCAGGTACGCATGAGCATACGCGCGGCGGGATCAGGGCGTGTTGGGGACGCCGGGCACCTGACCCGGCGCATCGGGAATAATGCGGGAGGCCTCGGCCATACGGATCGTGGCCTTGTCGCGCAGTCCAGCGAGGAATTCCTCGAACTGCTTGCGGCGCTTTTCTGCATAGAGCTCCTGCTGGAGCCGCTCGCGGGCCACATGCGCGCTCTGGGCGTCCAGGGGATCGTGGCCGGTCACCTTGACCAGCGCGAAGCCCGCGGACACCTTAATCGGCTCGCTGACCGTGCCAGGATTCTGCGTGAGAATGGCAGCTTCGATTTCGGGCGTTGCGGAGCCCTTGCGGTAGAGACCCAGTTCGCCACCCCGATTTTTCGTGGCCGCGTCAGTCGAGAATTTCTTCGCGAGCTGGGCAAAGTCAGCGCCCTCATCGAGCTGCTTCTTGATCTTCAGCGCCTGGATGGCGGAGGGGACAACGATCTGTGCGGCGCGGATGCGCTCCGAGGCCAGTACGGCGGAGGAATGCGCCATATAATAGGCCTCCTGCTCCTCCGGTGAGACCTGCACGCGGTTCTTCATCACCTCGCGGACCAGTTCGTCGAGCGCGAGCTGTTCCTGGTACCGCTGGGCCTTCTCGCGGACGTCCAGCGACTGGTCAAACCCGAGCCGGCGCGCCTCCTGGATCAGCAGTGCGCGCGCGATCATGTCGTCGAGAAATTTCCTCTTGCCCCCCTCGCGCTGGTAGCGCGCCCGGCGGGATTCCGGCAGCTCGCTCCATCGGACGTCGAACTCGCTCTGCGTGATGGGCTTGCCGTTGACGACCGCGAGCACGGGGGATTCCTCAGAGGCTGCGGGCGCGCAGCCCGATAGGGCCAGCGTCAGACACAGTGAGACTATCGCCAGCGCGGGGGTCGTTGTTGTGGAAATCGTCGTGATCATGCTGGCTTGACGTGCATTTTGGTATCACACCCCGCCAGCGTTTGCAAGGCGGCGGTCAGCTCCGGGAACACCGAGGCCCAGTCTGGCTGCGGGAACTGCAATTCGAAGGCGCGGGGCGAGAGCAGGCGGAACCGGCGCGGGTATTTGTCCATGACGGCGCGGATGCCGCGCTCCGGCAGTGCGGTGCGGGCGTCGAAGGCCAGCATGACCGACGCGGGCGGGCCGGGTTTGACTTCCACCTGGGCCAGGTGGAGCGACTGCGCCAGCAAGCGGATCTGCATCACCTCAAATAGCCGCTCCACCGGTTCAGGGAGCGCGCTATACCGGTCCTGGATTTCTCCATGGAGCAGCGCCAGATCGCCCACCTGCCGGCAGGAGGAGAGCCGTTTGTAAAGCGAGAGGCGCTGGTGCGAATCGGCGACATAGTCCTCGGGGATGAAGGCCGACACATGGAGATGCAGCGTTGGGTCTATCTCCTCCTCGACGACCGCGCCGTTGATCTGCTGGACCGCCTGCTCCACCAGTTTCATGTAGAGATCCAGGCCGATCGCCGCGATGTGCCCGGACTGCTGCCTGCCCAATAAATTCCCGGCGCCGCGGATTTCCATGTCAGCGGCGGCGATCCGAAAACCCGACCCCAATTCAGTGAATTCTTGGATCGCGACGAGGCGCTTCTGCGCGTCGGGCGTCAGCTCGCCTTCCTCTGGCGTCAAAAAGTACGCATAGGCCTGCTGGCCGGAGCGGCCGACACGGCCACGCAACTGATAGAGCTGTGCCAGCCCGAACGTGTCAGCGCGATGCACGAGAATCGTGTTGGCAGTTGGCACGTCAAGCCCTGATTGAATGATTGCTGAGGTGACGAGCACGTCCGCCTCGCGGCGCAGAAATTTCATCATGACTGCCTCGAGCAGCCGTTCGTCCATCTGCCCGTGCGCCATGACCATGCGTGCTTCAGGCACGAGCGCCTGGAGCTTGGCGCCCATGCGTTCCAGTGACTGGACGCGGTTGTAGACGTAGAAGGCCTGCCCCCCGCGGCCCAGCTCGCGGAGGATGGCCTCGCGGATGGCCGTCTCGCCGTAACGGAGCACCTGGGTCTTGATCGCCAGCCGTCCGGCGGGCGCGGTTTCGATGATCGAGAGGTCACGCAGGCTCGACATGGCCATCTGGAGCGTGCGCGGGATCGGCGTGGCCGTGAGCGTCAGCACATCCACCTGCGTCCGCATCTGCTTGAGCCGTTCCTTGTGGCGGACGCCGAACCACTGCTCTTCATCAATGATCACGAGGCCCAGGTTGCGGAACTCGATGTTCTTCTGGAGCAGGCGGTGCGTGCCAATCACGACGTCGATCGCGCCGGAGGCCAGATCCTTCACGACAGCCTTCGCCTCCTTCACGCTCTGGTAGCGCGAGAGCATCGCCACGCGCGCCGGAAACGGCGCAAAGCGCTGCGAGAAATTGTCGTAGTGCTGCTGAGCAAGGATCGTCGTTGGCACCAGCACGGCCACCTGCCGGTTGTCCTCCACCGCCTTGAAGGCGGCGCGCATCGCCACTTCCGTCTTCCCGTAGCCCACGTCGCCGCAGACGAGGCGGTCCATTGGCCGGGGGGACTCCAGGTCGCGCTTGATATCCTCGATCGCGCGGCGCTGGTCTTCGGTTTCTTCGTATTCGAAGGCCGCTTCAAACGCGTGGGTCAGCGTGCTGTCGCCTCCGTATTCAGCACGTTGGACCAGTTCGCGGTTCGCGTAGAGCTCGACCAGTTCCTGCGCCATTTCTTCAATGTCTTTTTTGACACGTGCCGTAGTGCGCGACCAGCTCGATCCGCCCAGCCGGTCTATGCGTGGCACGTGGCCGTCTGCCCCGGAGTAGCGGTGGATTTGATTGAGCCGGTCGAGCGGTATATAGAGCATGTCGCCGCCGGAGAATTCCAGAATTAGATAGTCGCTGTCGAAGTCCTGCACTGACAGCCGGCGCAGCCCCTTGTACCGGGCGATGCCGTGCTGCCTATGAACGACAAAATCGCCCTCGTTCAGATCTTCTAGCGAGGAGAGGAACGCAGCGGCCTTGCTCTTGGGCTGCGGGCGATGCCGCGCGCCCTTTGCAAATAGCTCCTCCTCGGTGACGATCGTCAGCCGCCCGCCGTCGGCGACAAAGCCGGAGGAGAGATTGCCTTGGATCAACGCGAAGGGCAGCTTCCGCGCGCCGCCAGGCGTCGACGCGAGCGCGGTCCACTGTTGCGGCGTCCAGCGCATGGCGGGCAGATCGTGCTCGCCAAAGAGCGCGAGCAAACGGTCCACTTGGCCGCGGCTGCGTGCGACCAGCACGACCAGGCCACTGCCACGCAGCCGGTCGAGGATGGCCAGCGTTTCGGTAAACGGCGTACCCCGCTGGGCCAGGCCCACACTGGCTAGCGATTGGACGGGAAAGGTGAAAACCGGCTGCCACGACTCGTCGAGTGAGGCGACCGGGGCAGTCGCCAGACAACACCCGGCGCCGATCCGTGCGGTGATCTCCGCCCAAACCTGAAAGAGCTGGGCCGGCTCCGGATAGGGTTCGCGCTTGTCCTTCCCGCTGTGGCGCGCGTGCGCGTCCGGCAGCGTGTTCCAGAAGGCCTCCGCCTGCGCAGCGAGGGTCGGCGGGTTGTCGAAGACGAGCACTGGCGGCTCAGAAAAATAATCGAACAGCGTGTCCATTCGGTCGTACACATCCGGCCCGTGCCATTCCGCGTCCGGCGGGAGATCGTCTAGGCTGTCGGCGCGGCCTTCGGGTCGGATCAGCTCGCGCGCCGGCAGGACCCAGGTCTCACCGCGCGTGGCGGTGGATTTCTGCGTGGTCTGGTCGAACAAACGGATCGACTCGACCGTATCGCCAAGAAACTCGATGCGTAATGGATCGTCGTATGCAGGGGAATAAATGTCCACGATACCGCCGCGGATGCTGAACTCGCCGGGGATTTCCACCACCGAGGTGCGCCGGTAGCCGAGCCGGAGCAGCCGCGCGATCAGCATGTCGCGCTCGATCGACGCGCGGGGAGCCAGTTTGAGACAGGCGCCCGCAAGCGTGTCGCGCGGTAGCAGACGATGTAACAGCGCGGGCACCGAGGTGACCAACACCGTCCGCTGGCCCAAGGCAAGCCGGTGCAAGGTCCGCATCCGGCGGGCGACCAGGTCGACGTGCGGCGCCATCGCTTCATAGGGCAGGGTTTCCCACTCTGGCAGAAGCGAGAGAACGTCCATCGGTAGCCCCAGCAGGTGATGGGAAAATGCCAGGTCATCGGCCAGCCGCGCGGCTTCTTCATCTGTTGCGCGGATGATCAGCCAGGAACGATTGTCCCGGTGTGAGAGGAGCGTCAGTGCAAAGGCTGTCGCGGAACCGTGTAAACCGGTGAGACAGGGATGCGCGCCCGCTTCACGCAGGGCGTCCTGCGCGGGCTTGAGGAGCTGATCCCATGACGTCGGGGGCGCGGGTGTCGGCATGGAGGGCGTGTTATGCGTGACGCGTCAAGAAAAATCAGGCCGATCGTATCATCCCGCAAGGGACGCTTCACGCGTCACGCTTGGCGCCCTCACGGATTTTGTCGACGAGGGTGGTCGTAGAGACGTCCGGGACGAGCGGGATGGTCCGCACGACGCCGCCGCGGGCTTCGACCGATTCGCGGCCGACGATGTGATCGGGTTGCCAGTCACCGCCCTTCACCAGCACATCCGGCCGGAGGTCAGCGATGAGCTGCCCGGGGTCCGATTCGTCGAAGAGCACGACGTAATCCACACAGGCCAGCGCCGCCAACACCTCGGCGCGCTGATCCTGCGGCACGATCGGGCGGCTATTGCCCTTATTCAAGGTCCGCACGGAGGCGTCGGTGTTCACGCCGATGATAAGGATGTCACCCATGTCGTGCGCGACCTGCAGGTAGCGCACGTGGCCGACGTGCAGCAGGTCGAAGCAGCCGTTGGTGAAGACGATCCGTCGGCCCCGCGCCCGCTCGATGGGCAGGATCTTCATCAGATCATCTTTGGTCTTGATCTTGTCAGGCATGAGGGGCATCTTACTGGAACAGGAGGCGCAAATCCTAGCCCGATGGATACGGTGGAATCCACTCTGCCCCTGCTGGTCGGAGCCGTTTTTCTGGTCGCGTTTGCTGTGCGGGACTGGCTCAAGCGGCGCCGCGCGGTCAAACTGGCCGATCAATTACTTGAAGATGTGGTCAAGGGCAAAGACGCGTTTCGACGATAGGAGAAATGAGCATGGCCGGTCCGGACGACATGAACAGTAAAACTTACGCGCTGTATTCTTCACTGCGGCGCTTCTTCGAGCCGCTGCGCGAGCACTGGGGTAAGCTGAGCCCGTCCGAACAAGCCGTCGTGATTAAGGAAGTGGAGGCGTTTCTGAACTCCGTACGGCCGCCCGACGCGTAGCGTTTTGTCAGGAATTCTTCTCCGACGTCTTTCCTAAACCGATTGCCTTTGCGCCGTGCTTTTCGATGATTGCGTCCATGGCGGCAAGAGCCTTGCTCCGCTTCTGATCGAATAGTCCGGCGGAGGCGGGGACGAGATCGGTCAGTGTGACGCCAGCGAGGCGGTACCTTGTGTCCGGAGCCATGAGATGTTTTAGCGCTGCGCGAATATCCGGCCACATCATCGGATCGTCGTTGAGCGGCTTGGGAAAGTGACGCTGCTTCGTCGTGATCTTGTGCGCCGAGTCCTTCAGTTTGACCGTGAAGGACCCGGCGGCCAGCCTCTCGACGCGCAGTTCATGCGCGAGCGCAGCCAGAAATTCTTTCAGCGTCTTTTCTAGCAACGCGAGATCAGTCGTGTCATGGTCAAACGTGGTCTCGTGCCCGAGGCTTTTCTGGTCGCGTTCGGGGACGACCGGGTCATCGTCCGTTCCCTGCGCGAGCGCCTGCACGAGAGGGAGCCGCGGGCCCCACATGCGCGCGAGCGCCACATCGAAGCGAGGCTCTAATAAATCGCCGATCGTGCGGACGCCGATCCGCTTGAGCGCCTCGGCCGTCTTTGGTCCGATGCCCGGAAGCGATTTCACCGGAAGCGGTGCCAGAAACGCCGCCTCAGTGCTCGGCTCGATGATGGCAAGCCCGTCCGGCTTGTGGGCGTCAGCGGCGATTTTGGCGAGGGGCTTGCTCGTGGCGATCGCGATCGTGCAGCACAGGCCGGTTGCCTTGAACATCTCGTCCTTGACCATCTGGCCTAGGGCCTTTGGATTGGGATGGAGCAATTGTAGGTCGGTCGCGTCGGCATAGAACTCATCGATGCTGCTCCACTCGGTCACCGGGAACAGGCGATCGGTGACGGCGCGCATCTGCTCATGCAGACGTTTGTAGAGCGGACGGTCCGGTGGAATCAGAATAAGGCCCGGGCAGAGCTTCTTGGCCTGCGCGGTCGGCATGGCCGAATGGACGCCGAAGGAGCGGACCGCGTAGCTGGCAGCGGCGATGATGCCGCGTGGCGGCGGCCCGCCCACGGCGATCGGCTTGCCGGCCAGCGACGGATCGGCCACGACTGCCGCGGAGGCGAACATCGCATCCACGTCGCCGAAGACGATTTGCCGTGGCCATTTCGCCATGGCGCGATCCTCGTCAGGAGTTCGGGAAGGGGAGTTCCAGTTGGACGAAGGGCGGTGGCCGGTACTGCGCGGAGCGATGCAAGGGGCGCACGGGCCGCCGCTTGCGCAGTAGCTTACCCGGCAACACCTCGCCAAGCGGGCCATGACAGGCCCCGCAGCGGTGGTCCCTGGGTCGGATCGTCCGGCGCTGCCGCCGGTAATCCTGCCCGCAGTCGAGGCAGCGCCAGGCGTAGGTCATGAAGGCGCCCACTTCCTCATCAAGCGCGTGATGAATCGTGATACGAAGACCGTCCGCGTTCATTACCGCCATCTTGTCAAGGAAGTCATCGCCATGGTCCGGCCGGCGCCGACGCACGTCGAACTGCCACTGATGGATCATCTCATGGGCCAGCGTGCTGAGCAGTTCCTGCTCGGAGCGGTGCTGGAGCAACGGCGTCGAGAGGCGGATGAGCCGGCGGGGGCGGTTGTCCTCGCGGCCGCCCCCCCCAATTCTAATTACGAACATGCCGGCCGATGAGGTCAGCCGCGCGCTCCACTCGATGCGGATTGTCTGTAAGATGCCGTCGAAATATTTGGTATTGAGGTCGGCCCAATGGGCGTGGAGTTGTTCGAGCGCGACGGGGGTGGTTTCGGCGAGCAGCATCCGCACCATCCGGTCAGCCTCCGAGTTCTTCCAATACTGCTGCGGCCAGCAGCGGCACCATGATCTCGTGGTGGCCGACGAGCGAATAGCCCTTGCCACCTTTCTGGGTCGGACGCTTCACCACGTTCGTCAGCGGCCGGTAGTGGGGCAGAAAATCCATGTTCACCGTCGTGAGGTCCGCCAGCGCGTGGCCCAGATTACGTCCCAGCGTGACGGTTTTCAAGAACACTTCAGGCATGATGACATTGGAGCCAAGGTTGATGTAGACCCCGCCTTCCATCTGCGACACGACGGCGGCAAGGCGGCGAAAATCGAGCAGCGACGCCGCGCCGATGGACGCACCGTCGGCCGACGGGTGCATGTGGATGATATCTGTTCCTAATGCGACGTGCACGGTCACAGGGATGCCCAGCCGCGCGCCGGTGGCGAGCAGGCTGTATGCCCGGTTGGGAAACTGCCCCTGATAGCGGTTGATGTAATGACCGACCGCTTCGCCGAGTCCCCAGCCTTCCTTTGCGCCGCGCGTGATCGCGTCGTTGAGCATGCGGCCGGTTTCCTCCGCCATACCGAAGCGGCCGTCGTCGATCTCGGCGTCCACGTCCTCAGACGTGTGGCCCATCAGCGCGAGTTCAAAATCGTGGATAACAACGGCGCCGTTCATCGCCACGGCGGTGACGATACCACGCTCGATCAAATCAACGAGAATCGGGTTCAAGCCGACCTTCGTCGGATGGGCGCCCATGCCAACAATCACCGGCTTGCCGCGCTTATTCGCCTTTGCGATGGCCTGCGCCACCGCACGCAGGTTTTTGACGGCGAGGATGTCGGGGAGATTCTTCAGGAACGAACGGAGCGAGTCACCTCGCCGCCACGGCGAGGCAAAATCCGACAGCCGCACCTTGCTGTGCCGGCGGCCCAGCGAGTAGGTTTTCAATTTCGACACGTCGATTGGCGGCAGGGCCGTGCGCGGAAGCACGGGGGGGCGGAGTCTTTTAACGGACTTTTTCAAACAGTTCGCTCTCGATGAGTTCACAGAGGACATGACCCAGCGTGATGTGACTTTCCTGAATACGCGCGGTCACCGTTGAGGGCACGATAAACGCCTGGTCCACCATTCCGGCCAGCTTGCCGCCCGTGCCGCCCGTCCAGCCGATCGTGATGAGGCCCCCGGCTTTCGCTGCCGCAACACCCTTGAGCACGTTGGGCGAATTTCCGCTGGTGCTGATGGCGATGGCGATATCGCCCTTCTGGCCGTGAGCGGTCACCTGACGCGCAAACAGTTCCTCGTAGCCGTAGTCGTTGGCGATGCAGGTGACGGCCGCCGGATCGCACCCAAGCGCGATGGCCGGGAGCGGCGTGCGGTCTTTGTGATAGCGGCCGACGAATTCCGCTGCGAGATGCGAAGCATCGGTGGCGCTGCCGCCGTTGCCGAACAGGAGAATCTTGCGGCCCTCTTTAAGGGCGCGGGCGATGAGGGGAACCACGTGGGAGATTTTGTCCGCGTGGTCACGAACAAACTTACGTTTGACCTCGGCGCTATCGTCAAACGCTTTGATCGCACGATCGTTCATGGAGTAACTCGATTGTAGGGAACCGCGCGCGAACTGTCAAACTGCGTTCCCTGCCTTCGCGGGGCTTCGGCGGCGGGTCCGTTGAAATGAACGGGATGCTGCAGCCGCAGGCGCGCTGTGCGGCACTTCGCAGCGGGTGGTGCTTCGTGCTTTTGCCGGTCAGGCTCATGGTCAACGCGGTCATTTCTGTGCCGGCCACCATCCATTTTTCAGCAAGAGCCAGTCCCGCCCGCCCATCGTCCACCGCGTGTGTTCGCCCGCCCGCGATGCGGGCGAAAGACTGGTGTCTATGAACAGCCGCCAAGGGAAAGCATCCGGGCACCGGTTCGTTGAACGCCTGTTGCCCCGATGCTATAGTCCGCGCGGTATGGCGGCCGAACAACCGGTTAAAGCATTGCTTGTGGCGTTGACCAATGACGCGCCGGCCACGGTGTATGTCATCAACCGGCTCAAGCCGGAGTTGCTCTGCATCTTCGGCCCCGAATCCGCTCAACCCCTCGTTGAGTCGTCCGTGCAGCCGAAGATCGAGCAGATGGTGCGCAAGTGGGATTGGATTGTGACGCCGAATGTGGCGCGCTTCATGTCATCGTATCAGGCGGTCGCGCGCGCACTACCCGAGATGATGAAAACCTGGGAGGTACAGCCGGGAGAGCTGGTCGTGGATCTGACCGACGCCACGCCCGCGATGGCCGCGGCGCTGTCGCTGGCGGCGCTACCCTTCACCTCGCGCGTGGTGGCGATCGGAGACACAGCGGGCCCTGACGATGACCCTGTTATTCTTGAGGGACGGAGCAGAGCCTGGCTGCAGGGCAATCCGTGGGATACCGCGGCGACCCAATTGCGCCGCGAGGCCTGCGACCATTTCAACCGAGGTTCCTTCGTAGCGGCGCAGGGGCTGTTCCGTCAAATTGAAGCGCGTGTGAGCGGCGGGCAGAAACCGATGTACCGGGCCTTCGCTGATCTGGCGGAAGGCTATGGCTTGTGGGAACGATTCCAGTACCGGCAGACGTGGGACAAGCTCAAGACTGCGCACAAGGCGCTGGAGATGGTCTCCGTCTGGGGCGGGCCGGCCGGGTTGAAAAGCCTGCTGACAGTCGTCAAGCAGAACACTGGGTTTCTGGAAAAACTTGTGCTGGATCCTGGTGCGGTGAAGGAAATGCAGCCGCTGGACCTGGTCGCGCACGCCCGGCGCCGCGCGGAAGTCGAACACGACTATGAGGCAGCCCTGGTTGCGCTCGTGCGGGCACTGGAAGCCTTTGCGCAGGTTCACCTGTTCAAATCGTACAACATCAAAACGTGGGATGTGCAGCCGGAGCAATTGCCGGAAGCGTTGCGCGAGACCTGCCGGACCTGCTTCCTAAGCGATCTCGACGGAAAATATAAATTGCCGTTACACGATCAGTTCCGCGCGCTGGCCGGACTCGGCAGCCCGGCGGGCCAGGCATATCTGGCACAGTGGCCGAAGATGAAGCCGTTGCTCGACGCGGCCAACCACGCGGTGCTTGGCCATGGCTTCGAGCCGGTTAAACCGGAACGGTTCCAGCAGCTCCAGGACATTGTCATCAAGCTCACGGGCATCAATGACAGCTCGCTGCCGATGTTTCCGGGGATTAATCTTTCGTGACGCGTGACACTCGGGCAAGCGAGCGACAGCAAGGTGAAAGAATGAAAACACGCGTTTTTGATAGCGGGATGTCCGGAAACTGGGCAAGGGGATCGCGCGCGTGGACGTAAGGATTTTTTATGAAGACACGGATTGCGGTGGCGTGGTGTACTATGCAAATTATCTAAAGTATTTTGAACGGGCGCGGACGGACTATCTTGAGCAGCGCGGACTCTCGGTGCCGCAACTGGCCAAGGACGGAACAATCTTCATGGTTATCCGGGCTGAGCTCGACTACAAATCCCCGGCACGACTGGGCGAGACGCTCGCAATCGAGACGACCTTTTCGGACAACGGCAAGGCGGCGTTCCTGTTTTCGCACGTGATCAGGGAAAAACTCAGTGGGCGCGTGATCGTGGAAGGCTCGGCCACGCTGGTGGTCACGTCGCCGGACAACAAGGTCAAACGGGCGGATCCGGAGCTGCTCGCGAAGCTAAAGGTCCGCTGAAAGGAGACCGGGAATGCCCGAAAAACTCGGAACCTGGCTTGCCATCGCCGCCGTCACCATCGGCTTCGTCGTCCTCGCCTGGTTGCTGTTTGCGGAAGACAAGAAGGACGGGAAGAAAAACAAAAAATAGCTTGTCAGCGCAGCGGCAGCTCCAGCTCGCTCGGCGCCAGGACCGTCAATGCCTGCCAAAAGAGCGGATGTTCTCTGCAAGCAGTGGTTCGAATGAGCCTTGAGAAGCCTACGCTCGGGCCTGTCGGTTGACAAGGCTACAACGGGGATGCTGGAATAACGTCTCTGGTGAAGCGTCGTTCCTATCTCAGCTTGCGCTGCATGCTTCACGAATAACGAAATACGCGAGGGAGGCCGAAACCATGGATATGTTTGGGAAGGTCGGGCTGGTCGAAATTCCAATCTTGATCGCTCCGGATCAGAAGGCCTGGCTGGATAAAATGATCAAGGAAGGCAGAATCGCCGTGCCGCCCGGCGGAACGCTCGAAAAGGGTTCGCTTTATTCGATGTTCATCCGCATGCTGTTGCACAATGCCATGGAGGAGCAGCGGCGGCAGGAAGCGCTGGAAGCGGACGACGACGACGAATAGATACGGGTGTAGTGGGCGAGCTGAGCCGCTAGAGAGTTTTAAAAACCAAGTGGGCCGCGGCGACCGTTTTTTTAATATCAGCATCGCTGTGGGCAGTCGAGAGAAACGCCGCTTCAAATTGTGACGGGGCGAAATACACCCCCCGCTCCAGCATGCCTTGGAAAAACTTCGCGTAGCGCTGCGTGTCAGAGGTTTTTGCCGACGCGTAGTCCGTCACCGGACTGCTTGTAAAAAATCCGGTCAGCATCGAGCCCACACGCGTTTGCGTGAGCGGCACGCCGGCCTGCTTGGCCGCTTTACCGAGGCCATCGGCCAGCGCCGCTGATTTCGCCTCCAGTTTTTTGTACACGCTGGAAGCCTTCAGCGCCTTGAGCGTTTCAAGGCCTGCCGTCACCGCGAGCGGATTGCCCGAGAGTGTCCCCGCCTGATAGACCGGCCCGGCCGGCGCAATCATCTGCATGATCTCGCGCCTGCCTCCGTAGGCGCCGATTGGAAGGCCCCCGCCAATGATTTTCCCCAAGCAGGTGAGATCCGGCATCACGCCAAAAAGTGTCTGCGCCCCGCCGTAATGGACGCGGAAGCCGGTCATGACCTCGTCAAAAATTAGCAGCGCGCCGCAGGCACGCGTGAGTTCGCGGAGCTCCGGCAGGAGCTCCGGATGCGGGGGCACGACGCCCATGTTGCCCCCGACCGGCTCGACGATGATGCAGGCCAGGTCCTTCGCGTTGGCCTCGACCAGAGCTTTGACAGCGCGCACATCATTGTAGGGAGCGGTCAGCGTGTGCTTGGCAAAGTCGGCTGGCACACCGGGCGAATCGGGTAGCCCGAGGGTGGCCACACCGGAGCCGGCCTTAGTCAATAAATAGTCACTGTGCCCGTGGTAGCAGCCGTCAAATTTGATGATCTTGTCGCGCTTCGTGTAGCCGCGTGCGAGGCGAATCGCGCTCATGACCGCTTCCGTGCCGGAACTCACGAACCGCACCTGTTCCATGGACGGCACGGCCGCGCTGATCATTTTTGCGAGGCGGACTTCCAATTCGGTCGGCGCGCCGTAGCTCGTGCCGCGCGTCGCGGCCCTCTGAATCGCCTTGATCACCGCCCCCGGCGCGTGGCCCAGAATCATCGGCCCCCAGGAATGGACATAGTCGATGAATTTATTGCCGTCTGTGTCCCATAGGTAGGCGCCTTTGGCTTTTGAAATGAACAGGGGCTGGCCGCCCACGGATTTGAAGGCGCGGACCGGGCTGTTCACCCCGCCAGGAATGTAACGTTGTGCCTCAGCAAAGAGCCGTTGTGATTTCGTGGTGTTCATGACCAATGGCGCATAGCTGGGAGCTCAAAACGAAACGAGATGCACCGTATCACGCAGCGCGGCAGACGGTCAACGCACGTAGGTGGCGACGGTGCCAATGGTTTGTTAGAATGCGAGTCTATGCGTTCGTTCGTCTCCTCCGTCGGTTCGCCCCAGCGATGGCTAGCCGGGCCGCTTGTCATCCTGCTCGCGCTCGTGGCAGCTGACGCTGGGGCGCAGGTCGGCCAGATCGCGCACGATCCGACCGACATGCTCGACAAATATCTGGAGCTCGACATCAAAGGCGTGCGCCTGGACCCGATGTCCCAGGAAGCACTGGCATCCTACACCGTCTGGAAGAGCGAGCCGGCCTGGGGGCAAACCGTCGTTGTGACGGACTACGCCGTCATCAACGATCTCAAGCAGTGGACCATCATCAGTCTCTCCGAGGTAGTGATCCCCGTCGAATACAAGGTGCTCGGGTCCGTCTCCTGGGAAACGGCCGTATTTTTCGCTGAGCCGCGCACCGAACGGGTCGGCTTCCGCATCAAGATCGTGGGCGACCGCTGGCGGATCGCCGAGCCGATCCTGCCGCCGCACATCGGCCAGAAACGTATGATCAATTACGTCCGGCAGGCCGTTCTGGACGAGCAGGAACCGACCGAGGCCGCCACGCTCAAAGTATTGCTGGGGGATTTGAAGAAGGCAAAACCGTGAAGGACCGGCATCCGCGCAAACAGCCCGTCGAGCTGCTGATCTTCGATCTGGACGGGACGCTCATCGAATCAAAGTGGGACATCGCTGCCTGCGTGAATCTGACGCTGGCCGAGCTGGGGCTGCCGCTGCGCGCGCAGGAGGAAATTTTTGGTTTCGTCGGCGACGGCATCAAGCGGCTGCTCAAGTCGGCTGCCGGCGAGGGCAACCACGCGCGGTATGAAGACGCGCTGCGCGTTTTCCGCAGACACTATCTGATACACTGCCTGGACCGCACGCGCTGGTATCCCGGTATCGAATCCATGCTCACGCACTTTTCGCGCAAGCACAAAGCCGTGGCGACGAACAAGTCCATCGAATACACGCGCGTGATCCTGAACGGACTCGGCAACCACCACTTCGCCCATGTCGTGGGCGGGGATGACGGGTTCGGCCTGAAGCCGGAGCCGGGCATGCTGCTGGCCGTCATGGACAAATTGGGCGTGTCGAAAGATAAGACGGTCCTGATCGGCGACAGCACCAACGATATCAATGGAGGCCACAATGCCGGCATCCGCGTCTGCGCGGTCGGCTATGGCATGGGCGATCGGAAGAAAATGACCGCCTGCGGGCCCGACTGGTTCGTCGAAACGCCCGAGGAACTGATGGAGGTGTTTGTCTAATGATCAGAAAGTTAAGGCTGAGGTCGAGGGCACGGGCGGCCGCGCTGGGGGGATTTGTTCTTGTTATCTTCAGCCTTAGCCCCAACCTTGACTTGAACGCCCAGGCCGTTCAAGAGAATGGCCTGGCAGGCCGCGTCATCGAGCACAGGCTGGCCAATGGCCTCACCCTCTTAATGGTCGAGCGTCATCAGGCGCCGATCGTCTCCATCAACGTCACGTTCGGTGTCGGCGGCATTAACGAGCTCACGGGCGCTACCGGGATCGCGCATTTGTACGAGCACATGGCGTTCAAAGGCACGCAGACGATCGGCACGAAGGACTACACGCAGGAAAAGCCGTTGCTCGACGAATTGGACCGGCTCAACGCTGAGATCGAGAGGCGGCGTGCGGCGGGCGCCACGGCGGGCGCATTGCAACCGCTGCAACAGGCGTTCACAGCAGTACAGGAACGGGCCGATCAACTGGTCATCGGCAACGAGATGTCGCAACTCTACCAGCGGCATGGCGCAGTCGGGCTGAATGCCTCCACCGGCAAGGACGTCACCCGCTACGTCATTGCACTGCCGGCCAACCGCCTGCCGCTATGGGCGGCCATCGAATCGGACCGCATGGCCCGTCCGGTGCTACGTGAGTTTTACAAGGAACGCGCCGTCGTCATGGAGGAGCGGCGCCTCAGGACCGACGACAGCCCCAACGGCCTGCTCTACGAAGCCTTCGCCGCCGCCGCGTTCCAGGCCCATCCCTACGGCTTTCCAACGATCGGCTGGGCCTCGGACATTCAGGCGCTGACGCCACCTCAAACAGAGCAATTTTTTCGCACCTTTTATGGACCAGCGAACGCGACCATCGCCATCGTGGGCGACATCGATCCGACAGAAACCATCGCCTTGATCGAGCGCACGTTCGGGCTTATTCCGGCCGTGCCCCCGCCCCCGCCGGTCATCACGGCTGAGCCGACGCAGCGCGGCGAGCGGCGCGTGGAGGTGGAGTTCGACGCTGAGCCGATCGTGTTAATCGGCTGGCACAAGCCGGCGCTGAGCCATCCCGACGATTTCATTTTCGATGTCCTGGAATCGGTGCTAGCCGACGGCGTCACGTCCCGGCTCTACCATCGGCTCGTCCGCGAGAAGCGCGTGGCCACGGCCGTCAGCGCAGATGGCGGGTTCCCCGGCGTGATCGCGCCCAACCTCTTCATCGTCAGTGCGGTGCCGCTGGCGCCCCATACGACGGCCGAGATCGAAGCGGCGGTCTACGAGGAGATCGAACGGCTCAAAACCGAGCCGGTGGCGGCGAAGGAACTGGAAAAGGTGCTGAACAATCTGGACGCCAACCTCGTGCGCGCGCTTCGCTCCAACGGTGGCCTCGCGGGGCAACTGGCCTATTTCCAGACGGTCGCGAAGGACTGGCGCTACGTGCTCAAGGCGCGCGAGCGGATTGCCGCCGTGACACCGGCGGACATTCAGCGTACGGCAAAGACCTGGTTCACTAGGAACAACCGCACGGTGGCGACACTGGTCCGAACGAGAAAATGATGCAAGATCAAGCCAGAACAATGAACGAAATAACAGGTACGGGCAGCATGAAGATGGAAACGCTCACAACCGATAGTCGGGTCCGATGCGAACAGCGGCCGCCGACACATTCATCATTCGTCGTTCATGCGCCATCGTTCGGGCGCCGGTTTGTGCTCGCTGCGTGGCTGAGCGCGGCGGTGATGATGACGGGCTGCGTCTTGCCGGCAGCTCAGGCGCCCGGTGACGGCGATCCGCGCACGATGCAGTTTGCCCCAGTGACTTTCACGCCGCCGGAGCCTGAGCGCCTTGTCCTGGATAATGGCCTCGTCATCTATCTGCTGGAGGACCATGCGCTGCCGCTGGTCACGATCACAGCGACGATCCGGACCGGTGCCTGGATGGACCCGTCCGATAAAATCGGCCTGGCAGGAATTGCCGGCGCGACGATGCGCACAGGCGGCACGAAAACCCTGTCCGCAGCCGCGCTGGATGAAGAGCTTGAGCACATGGCCGCGACGATCTCCACCGGCATCGGCACGGAGTCGGGCTCTGCGATGCTGGACGTGCTAGTCAAGGATCTGCCGCGTGGGGTGCGCCTCTTCGCTGATGTGCTGCAGGCGCCGGCCTTCGATCCGGCGCGGGTCGAACTGGCCAAACTCCAGACTATCGAGGGGATCCGCCGCCGCCAGGACCAGCCCCAGTCCATCGCCGGGCGCGAGTTCGCCAAGCTACTCTACGGATCGGACCATCCCTATGCGAGAGAAAGCACCGTCGCATCCGTCTCGAAAATCACCCGCGACGATCTGATCGCCTTCCACGCGAAGACCATCCATCCCAACGGCCTCATTCTGGGTGTCACGGGTGATTTTGACAAAACGGCGATGCTCGTGCTGTTGAGAGAAATGTTCGGGAAATGGAAGCCGGGCAGTGTTTCGAACATCGCCTTCCCATCCCCAAGCGTAGACCCCGCGCGCGCTGATCAAACCGTCGTGCGGTTTGTCGGCAAGCGCACGTCACAGACGCATCTGCGTGTCGGGCATCTATCCATCAAAGAGGACGACCCCGACTATCCGGCGCTGGTCGTGCTCAATGATATTCTCGGTGGGAGCTCATTCCGCAGCCGCCTGTTTAACGATATCCGCACGAAGCGCGGGCTGGCCTACTCGGTCGGCAGCTCGTTGCGTATCGGCATGCGCGAGCGGGGCGTGTGGGCCATGCGGGCGGAAACGAAGGTGGAGTCCACGCAGGAAGCGATCGGCCGCTTTGCCGCTAACGTGGAGCGGCTGCGGACGGAGCCGGTAACCGATGAGGAGCTGGCCGAGGCTAAGGACGCCTTCGTGAACTCTTTTGTGTTTTCTTATTCGAGCGCCTCGGCAATTGTCGGCCGCCTCATCGCTCTGGAATACGACGGGCTGCCAAAGGATTTTCTCCAGCAGCTCCGCGACAAGGTGGTGCAGGCCACGAAGGACGATCTGCTGGCCGCGGGCCGGAGACACCTCCATCCTGAGCGGCTGCGTATTCTCGCCGTCGGGCCAGCCGAAAGCCTGGCCCGCGTCCTGTCCTCCTTTGGCGAGGCGAAGGAAATTTCGCTGTCGCCTGAGAGTTGACCCGGTGCAGATTACTATTGTGCAGGGCAGCATTCTTGACGCCAATGTGCAGGTGATCGTGAATGCGGGGAATAGTCTTGGCCTGATGGGCGGCGGGGTGGCCGGTGTGATCAAGCGCGCCGCCGGCGCCGAGGTCGAACGCGAGGCGGTGCAGAATTCGCCCATTCGCATCGGCAAGGCCGTGTTGACGTCCGGCGGCAAGACGAAATTCAAAGCCATCATTCATGCACCGACGATGGCGGAGCCGGGCCAGCGGATTCCCATCCAGAACGTCGTGTTTGCGACCAAGGCCGCGCTCCTGCTGGCGGACGAGAAGGGGATCGAATCCATTGCCATGCCCGGCATGGGGACGGGCGTGGGCGGCGTGGCGCCGGGCGATGCGGCTCGCGTGATGCTCGACATCGTGCAGGCCTTTCAGCCGCGCGCGCTCAAAACCGTCGTACTGGTGGACGTGGATCCGCAGATGATCGCGGCGTGGCGCGACGCCGCACACAAATAGTTGCCATGCCGCTCGAAGACGATTTCTGCGACATCATCAAAAAAGCGCGCCGCGGGCACGGGCTCTCGGCCGGGGAGCTGGCGCAGGCCAGTGGCCTCTCCGCTGGGGATGTGACGATCCTGGAGCGCGCGGGGCGCCTGCCGGTTAAACAGGAAATCGAAGCGCTGGCCGCCGCGCTCCAGTTGCGCACAACGCCGCTGATGCAAATCGCGCTGGACCGCTGGATGCCGGCGCCACCGCGCGCCACGGGACCGGTCGAGACGGTCCTGGGCGACCTCAACGGCTATGCAGTGAAGGGCTACGTCGTCTACGATGCGGGCGAGGCCGTTTTCGTGGATACGGCGTATAATGAAGAGGCCATGCTGGCCGTCTTGGACCGACAGGCCCTCAAGCTGAAAGCCATCTGTTTGACGCACGGGCATTCGGATCATGCGAGTGGGCTGGACGTCCTGCTCCAACAGTATCGTGTCCCGGTCTATCTTGGGAAAGGCGACAAGCCGTTGCTCGACTGGATTCCTCCTACGGAGTTGATGAAACCGACCGAAGACGGCCAGATCATCAGCGTGGGGCGGCTGACGATCCGGTTCGTCACGACGCCGGGCCACACGCCTGGCGGTATCTGTTACAAGGTGGAGGGGGCGGGTGCCGATCTCTGTTTCGTGGGCGACACGCTGTTTGCCGGGTCGATCGGCGGCTCAAACCCCGCCACGCTCTATCAGGCGCATCTCGAATCGGTCCGGACGCGCGTGCTGACGCTGCTGCCGGATACGATTTTGTTGCCCGGTCACGGACCGGCCACGACCGTCCGCGAGGAGCGGGCGCATAACCCGTTTGCGCAATGAGCCAGGGGAATGGTTAATGGTTGATGTAGGGGCTCCTCCATTGCCCGCGAACTGTTCACCATCAACCAGGCATTTTGTGTGATTATGGACGACGACCGGCAACAGCAGCTCTTTTCGAAACAACCGCCTGTCTACGAGCGCGAGCTTGAGCCGCCTGAGCCGAAGCCGCTGCCGGTCCATCCGCTGTTGTTGTTGGACGAAGAAATCCGGAAACCCGGCTTCGCGGACTACGCCCTGCCCGCCGGGCTGTTTCTGCTCACAGCCCTCACCACGCTCTGGGCCGGGGCCTACCAGACCAACACGAATCCGTTCAAAGGCGCCTGGTCGTTTTTGACGGAGAATCCCGCGGCACTGTGGGATGGCGTGCCTTTCGCGGCGACGCTGCTGGGCATTCTGGTGACGCACGAGTTCGGGCACTGGGTCCTCTCGCGGATCCACGCCGTCCCGACGACGCTGCCACTGTTCATTCCCGGTCCGCCGCATTTCATCGGCACCTTCGGCGCGATCATCCACATGCGCGGTCCGATTTTGAACCGCAAGGCGCTTTTCGATGTCGGTGTGGCCGGACCGATCGCAGGCTTCGTCGTGGCCGTCGCAGCGCTGGTCTACGGGATGCAGATGTCGCGCGTCGTGATGGTGGAGTCCACCTACGGCATGCAACTGGGCGAGCCGCTGCTGCTGCAGTTAATTTCCTGGCTCGTGATCGGTCCGATCCCGGCGGGCTACGACGTGGTGCTGCATCCGGTGGCCTTTGCCGCTTGGTTCGGCCTGTTCGTCACGTCGCTCAATCTGATTCCCATTGGACAGTTGGATGGCGGCCACGTGGCCTATGCGCTCTGGGGCCGCCGCCAGCGGACCGTGGCGCTGGCGATGGTGCCCATCCTATTGGTGCTGGGCTTCGCCGGCTGGCCGGGCTGGATTCTCTGGGCCGGCATGGCAAGCTTCTTGGGACTCGGCCACCCGCCCGTATTGGATCCGGAGACGGCGCTGGGTCGCACGCGCGTGGTGATCGGTTGGTGCGCGCTCCTCATCTTTGCCATCACGTTTTCCCCGTTTCCGTTCTTCTTTCCGAAATCATGATCTACCCAACATGTCGCGGGGAGCAGCCGGACGGCGTCGCTGAGGGTGCGCGCCGTGGCGGCTCGATCGGTGCGGTGGCGACGATGCAGCAGGAATGGAAGGCGCCGGTTCTCTTTTTGGGCCTGAGCCTGCTGGAGCACGGCTATCACGCGCCCAACGAATATTCCGACTGGGGCCAGGCCTCGGGCGGGATAAACTCGGTTGCCGCGTATTTTTTAGAACTCACAAAGCTGCACTGAGCGTTATTTGTCCGTGAGCAGCGGCGCAAAAATCGGGTCCGCGTCTAGTACCATCTTCAACGATTCCGGACTCAATAGAAATTTCCACGATTCGGCTGAGGCGCCGCGCAGAGCGAGAAACAGTGTTCTCGCCTCCGTAAGCTTTTCCAACAGCTTCTGATTGTCCCGCTGCGGCATGAACAGCAGGCTGTAGGCCATCGTGTAGGTCGACACGAATTTATCGAGCGGCACATCGGTGAGTTGAAGGGCCTCCTCCGCTTCCTTGTAGGCCTGGAGGATGCCGGTGTCGCTGAACGTCCGGTTCCAGGCCACCTTGGCGATCCGCGACCAGGCCAGCTCGTTGAGCACGCGGGCCCTGACGGCGGTCCGCTGCGGAGGGATCTCCTTCAGCAGCGCCTCGTGCGTGGCGATTGCGATGAATTGATCAATGTTCCAGCGGTAGGCGCTGCCCAAGCGAAGCCGGTTTTCGAAATCCTGGGGGCGGATGGTTTCCAGTTGTTGCATGGCTGGCAGCAGGCGGTGAAGAAAATCGGCTGCGGAAGGCTGCGCCAGTCCGCCCATGTCCATGCCGAGCGACAGGTCCCAGCGCACCGTCTGGGCATAGGTGTTCCAATAGAGCTCGTTGAAGATCATGAAGAGGGTCTGATCGCCCACTGGAATCCTGTGCGTGCGCGCCGCGATGTCGAGCAGCATGGTGTAGAGATCGTGGCTCAGCAGCGTCAGCGCCTCGGCCTGCGATGCATCAATGAGCAGCACGCGGTTGAGCATGGCCAGACGGTCGCGGAGCTCGGGAAACAGCGACGCGCGGGCAACGGCGGCGATCAGTACTCCGGGCGCGTCGTCCGCCTGCCACCAGCGCGCGGAGTCCTGTTCGTAGCCGGATCTCTCGGCCGCAAACGGCACGGTTTGCGCCGTGGCGGTGGCGTCTTTGACGGGAAGGTTCACGACGGCCACATCGGATGGAAAGCCCAGCTTCTTCAAATCGGAGAGCACGATCCATTTCAGCGTGACGCTCTTGAGCGCCTGACGCGGGCGGCGGGTCATGTCTGTCCACTGTTTTAAACCGGGCGCATGGGATGCCGGGGCGAGAAGAGGATCCTTGTAGCCTATGGACAGCCGCACGAGCGTGGCTGGCGCGGCGAGGGTCGGGCCGCTGTCGCCGATTCGAAATGAGGCGGGAGGCAAACGGCGCTCGTCCAGTACGTCAATGAAAAGCCCGCCGCCCGGAGGAGAGAGCCCGAGCGCCTCCATGACGAAGACTGACGGCGTGTAGCGCGCGAAGTCCTCTGAGAAAAATACCAGCCGATCCTTGCCCGGCCACAGGACGTGCACGCCCTGATCAGTGTGCTGGATGACCGTGTCGTGCGCCCTGCCGATCGGTTCCCAGCAGGCAGTGTAGAGCGGGTCTGTATCGGGCGGGAATGTCTTGGCGCCCGCCGCGGCCAAGCGATACGAGCAGGCGAAGTCGAGTTTGGCGACCGCCGTCTGGTCACCGGCTGCCAGCGCGGACGTGAACTGTTGCGCCGTTTCAACAGCTGGTGACGGCTTGAGCGGCCCTTTCTTTTTCGTCGGCGCGGCCTCGGCCGGGCTGGGGCCCGCTGTCAGGGCGGCTGCAAGCCCAATTAGTAGGACGAGCGCGTGGCGCAAGGAGGTGCCCCCAAATAAGAGCGCCGCACTGTAGCATGCCCGGCCCGGTCGGAAAAGGGCTTGGCAGTGCTCGTTATGCGCGAAGCGTGAAGCGCATACGAGGCAGGTGCGTGATCCGCGTCACAAGCGACGAGCGACGGTAGTTTTTCTGGGACTACTCGACGACAAGGGTCGCGCGCATTTCGTGGCCCGGCATGTCGCAGATGAAGGGGAAATGGCTCGGACGATCAAGGACAAAACGGAGTTCCGCGTGGCCGTCCGGCGGAATGATGATACGGCGAAAGCCGTCATCGCCGAATTCGGGTGCGCCATTCCCGCTGATGTTGAGATTCACACCGGAGAAGAGCGTGAAGGGCATGAAGACATGCAGCTCAGCGTCCTGATTCTGGAAGACGAGTTTGGTTTTGCGACCAGCGTGCACGGTGACCGTGTCAGGAAGAAACTGTCGGCCCCGTATGATCACAAGGATTTCCTCCTCCTCCGCGAGCGGGGCGGCCTGTGCCGACGCGCCATCCCAGAGCGCGGCGGCCAGTGTGAACAGGAGTGCAAAGAACAGCCGGGTCACCACAACTCCGTCCGTCATTGTCTTGTTCGACCTGCGGGTGTCAGGCGTGGGAGCATTATAGTCGGGCGGCCGCCGCGCGGATGCGGCTCTGCAAGTTCGTTTTCTCCGCGAAGGCCAGCCGAGCGACGTCAATTTTCTTGCACAGATTGATCGTCCGCATGAACGCCTGCGCGAACCGGGCCATGTGATCCACATGATCACGGTAGAGTTGGGTGAGCGCGGCGGCTGACTGTTTGTCAGCCGCCGCGCCATTGCCAGAGGAACGTGTCACGGGAGCTTTGGAAGGGTGACTGTCACCGGCTCGCCGCTGAGCGCCTTGAGAAATTCGACAAGGTCCGCCTTGTCTTCCTTCGTCAGGTTCAGTTTTTTCATGAGAGGGCTGAGATGGGGATTCGCCCCGCCGCCCTGATCCAGAAAGTCCACCACGGCTTCCAGCGTACCGAAAGCGCCATCGTGCATGTAGGGCGCGGTCTCGGCGATGCTGCGGAGCGTCGGCGTCTTGAAGGCTCCCTTGTCAACTTCTCGCTTCGTCACGTAGTAGCGGCCGAGATCCTCCTTCATCGGACCGACCTGCGGTACGCCAAGATTGTGGAACTGGTTGTCTGTGAAGTTTGGCCCGTTGTGGCAGAGCAGGCAGCGGCCCTTGCCTTTAAAGACCGCCATGCCGCGGATTGCCGACTCGGTCAGGGCACGTTTGTCGCCCGTGACATATTTGTCGAAGGCAGAGTTGGTCGAGAGGACCGTCCGCTCGTAGGCCGCAATCGCGTCGGCGATGCCCTGGAGGTTCACATCAGCCCCGAAGACGGCGCGGAACTGCTTGCGATACCCCTTGATCTTGTTCAGCTTGGCGACGACGTTTTCGTGCGTTTCCCCCATCTCGGTCGGACTCTGGATCGGTCCGATCGCCTGTTCCTCCAGAGAGCCCGCGCGGCCATCCCAAAACTGCAGATGGTTAAACGCCGTGTTGAACACGGTCGGCGACTGGCGTCCGCCGACGGCACCACCGATGCCAATGGAGGTCTGTCGTGGATCGGCGAATCCAGTTGCAGGATTGTGACAGAAGGCGCAGGAAATCGCGCCGTTCCCGGACAGCCGCCCGTCAAAATAGAGTTGCTTGCCCAATTCTACCTTGGCCGTGTAGTTGAGATTGTTCGGTGGTACCGGCACAGCGGTCGGCAGGGGACCGATGTCCGGAACGGCCACGCCCCCCACGAGGATCAAATCGTCGGCGTGCACGGGCTCCATCGCGCCGGCCACCGCCAGCACCACGCCGGCGAGCAGCCATGCGGTCGTGCGCACAGAGTTCATGATGCGCCTCCTTTCAACAACAGCGTTTGCAGCGCTCTCCCATAAAACCGTTTTCTGACCTGCGTACGGATCATCTCTATGCAGGGGGGGTATTGCCGCGCAGCGACTCCAGCACGACGGTCCGTTGCGCCGTGACGGTCAGCGATGCGGACTGACTTTAGGATATTCGCGGCCGGGGTCATGTTTTTTACGATAATTCTAAAAAGTGAAAATAGCAAGACCGCCCGCCGCGAGCGTGACCAAGGCTATTTCTTGCGGACGAGGAGGTGGATGGGCGTACCGGGGAGCCCGAACTGCTCGCGGAGTCGGTTTTCGAGAAGCTTCAGGTAATTGGTCGTGATGTTTTCCGGATGGCCCACGAAGAAGGCAAAGGCCGGCGGCTTGGCGGCGACCTGCGTGATATAGGCCGAGAGCGTGGCCTTGCCAGGTCGGCCCTTTTTTACCGGCAGGGGATGTTGCGCGAGGACGTCCTGGAGGAACTTGTTCAACTGCCCAGTCGGGATGCGGCCGGTGAAGGCGGCATTCACACGGTCGAGCAACGGAAACACCTGTGCCACGGAATCCGGCTTTAGCGCTGAGCCAAAGAGCACCGGGGCCCAAGGAATGAAGGGTAGGCGGCGTTTCAATTCCTGCGTGTAGCGGTCACGCGCGCCAGCCTCGCCAGAACGCAGATCCCATTTGTTGACGAGGATCACGCAGGCCCGACCCTGCTTGAGCAGGAGGCCGATGATCTTTGTGTCCTGCTCGGTGATCCCCTCCACGCCGTCGAGCACCAGCACGGCGATGTCGGACCGGCCCATCGCGCGCATGGCCCGCGCGACGCTGTAGCCCTCGATCCCACGCTCGACGCGCCCACGGCGGCGGATGCCCGCCGTGTCAGTGAACAGGTAGCGGCGTCCTTTATAGGCGACGATCGTATCGATGGAATCGCGTGTCGTGCCCGGCACGTCACTCACGACCATACGTTCCTGCCCCAGCAGCGTATTCACGAGCGTGGACTTGCCGGCATTGGGGCGACCCACCACCGCAATCTTCGGCATCTCCGCAGGCTCCGGTTCCTCGCCCGGCTGAGGCAGCAGCGGGACGAGGGCTTCCAGCAGGTCATCCACGCCGAGACTGTGCTCGGCCGACACCGGATACAGCGGATCGAATCCAAGTTGGTAGAAATCAGCCAGAAGCGATTCGGCCTTAGGCGTGTCGATTTTATTGACGGCGACGAAGAGCGGCTTCTTTGTGCCGCGCAAGAGGCCGACGATTTCCTCGTCGGCTGGCGTGAGGCCGGCGCGGCCGTCCATTAACAGGATAAGAAAGTCGGCCTCGGCGATGGCGAGCTGCGACTGGTGCTTGATGAGCGCGACCATGCCCTCAGTGGAGCTGGGTTCGAGGCCGCCCGTGTCCACAAGTCGGAAGTGGCGGCCACGATAGGTCCCGTCCGCGTAGTGGCGGTCGCGCGTGACGCCGGGGACGTCGTCCACGATCGCGGCCTTCGTGCCAAGAATACGGTTAAACAGCGTGGATTTGCCGACGTTCGGCCGTCCGATGATAGCGATCAGCGGCGCGCGCATGCGCCGGACCGTAACACAGCATCGGAGTGAAGACAAGAAACCGTGCGACCCCCGGCCTTGTGTATAATACCGCTGCCGAATTCTTTGGAGGACGCCGGTGCCCGACGCAATCGACTGGACACAGGTCGACGACGTGCTGCTGGATATGGACGGCACGCTGCTCGACCGCGATTTTGACAATTTCTTCTTTGAAGAGGAACTGCCGCGCCGCTATGCGGCGCTCCAGGGGATGGACGAATCGGCGGCGCGCGAGAAACTCTTTGCGCTCTACCGGTCGGTCGAGGGCGAATTGGCCTGGACCGACCTTCATTACTGGACGAAAACGACCGAGATCGATGTGGTGGCGCTGACGCGGGAATTCTCCCATCGCATCGGCTATCTGCCAGGCGCGGAGGACTTCCTGCGTGCGCTCCGTCTGCGCGGCAAGCGCGTCGTCATCCTGACCAACGCCCATGCTGAGGGCGTGGCCATCAAGTGCGCGAAAACGGGGCTCGACAAGCAGGTGGACCGGATCGTCAACGCCTTCGAAGTCGGCGCGCTAAAAATGCGCGAAGCCTATTGGCCGGCCTGCCAGCGGCGCCTCGGCTTCGATCCCGCCCGCGCTCTGTATATCGATGATGACGAAGCCTGCCTCGTCGCCGCCGACACCTTCGGCGTCCGGCACATCCGGCACAGTGCCAAATCCAGCACGAAGCGGCCCGCCTGCCTCTCGCGACACTATCCGTCGCTCGAACGGCTCACGGATCTGCTGGCATGATGGATCGGCGCGACCGCCTGACCGGGTTCGTGTGGCCGCTCGTGCTGGTGTCGCTGGCAGGAGCGGCAACCGTCTTCGGGCAGGCGCCGCCCAGGCAATGGCCACTGCCGGGGCGTAGCGATTCCGTTTACGCCTGTTTCCCGGAAACGGCCTGATTGCGATCGGCCGCTCCACCCGGGGTGCCGATGGGCGTGTGCGGGGTGGCGATACCACGGTACATGGCGCCCGCCACGCGCGGGACGCCCTCCATTTGAAACCGTTCTAGTTGCGTGATGATGAGGCCTGCCTGTCGAATGATTGCCTCGATTTGGCGGTTGAGGTGGCAGCCGCAGGCGATGAGACGCTGAAACGGTGTGAGGCGGTCCTGCCAGAGGGCGATCTTCGGATCAGGGCTCCTGCCGTGCTCCAGAAAAATGAACTGCCCGTCCGGTTTGAGCACACGCCGGACCTCTCGCAGGGCAGCGACCGGATCGGGAATCGTGCAGAGGGTCCAGGTGCTCACGGCCCAGTCGAACCGGCCTGATTCGAACGGCAGGGTCTCCGCACTGCGACGAAGCAGCTTGACGGGAATGGCCCCCTCCGCGGGGTGCTTGTGCACGAGCGCGTCTGGAAAATTTGCGGGATCCACGGCGGTCAGCCACGTGACGCTCTTCGCATAGTGCGGCAGATTCAATCCGGTTCCGAATCCGATTTCCAGCACGTCCCCCCGCGCGGGTGCCAGCGCCTGTTGGCGCAGCTCCTGAAAATGGGGCGCGCGCATGATCCAGTCCATTGCGCGCGGGAAAATCCGGTCGGCGTAGAAGCTCATGGCAGGTTACGCAGTATAACAAACCGCGCCGTACGCAATCTTGTGAGCCCCTGCGCCGTGTGTTAGATTCGCCTCGGTCCGCGCATGGGTAACACCTATGATCATACGGCCATCGAGGCCAAGTGGCAGGCCTGGTGGGAACGGGCACGCGTGTTTCGCGCGACGGACGATCCCGCCAAGCCCAAGTTCTACTGCCTTGACATGTTTCCCTATCCTTCGGGGTCGGGGCTTCACGTCGGGCATCTCGAAGGCTACACGGCCACCGACATCGTGGCCCGCTATAAGCGTATGTGCGGCTTCAACGTGCTGCATCCGATGGGCTGGGACGCGTTTGGGCTTCCGGCCGAGCAGTACGCCGTGAAGACGGGCGTGCATCCCGCCACAACCACTGCGCAAAACATTGCCACCTTCAAGCGCCAGATGCAGCGCGCAGGGCTCTCCTACGACTGGGACCGCGAACTCAGCACGACCGATCCGGCCTATTACCGCTGGACGCAGTGGATTTTTCTCAAGCTTTTCGAGCGTGGACTCGCCTACGTGGCCGAGGTACCAGTCAATTGGTGTCCGGCACTGGGAACAGTGCTGGCCAACGAGGAGATCGTCGATGGCAAGAGCGAAGTGGGCGGCTTCGACGTCGTGCGCAAGCCCATGCGGCAGTGGGTCCTGAAGATCACTGCCTACGCGGACCGGCTGCTGGAAGATCTGAAACTGGTGGACTGGCCGGCTAGCACGCTCGAGATGCAGAAAAACTGGATCGGCCGCTCGATCGGCGCGGAAGTGGAGTTCGCGCTGGCCGGCATGAACGGCAGCCTCCGCATCTTCACCACCCGGCCCGACACGCTGTTCGGCGCGACCTATATGGTGCTAGCGCCCGAACATCCGCTGGTGGACGTCGTCACGACAACCGATCGGAGCCAAGAAGTCGCAGCCTATCGCGCGGCGGCGTCGCGCAAGAGCGATCTGCAGCGTCAAGAGCTGGACAAGGACAAGACCGGCGTCTTCACCGGCAGTTACGCCATCAATCCGGTCAACGGCGAGCGGCTGCCGGTCTGGATCGCCGATTACGTGCTCATGAGCTACGGGACCGGCGCGATCATGGCCGTGCCCGCGCACGACGAGCGCGACTGGGCCTTCGCGCGCACGTACAACTTGCTGATCCGCGAGGTGATCCACGGCGGCGACGTGTCGAAGGCCGCCTTCGTCGAAACCGGTCGCGGGACCGTGGTGAATTCTACGACGCCTGACGGCTCTTTCTCGATTGACGCTCTCACGCCGGCCGACGCGAGTCCGAAAATCACCGCCTGGCTTGAGAAGAGGGGGAAGGGCAGGAAGGCGATCAATTATAAGTTGCGCGACTGGCTTTTCGCGCGCCAGCGCTACTGGGGCGAGCCCTTTCCGATCGTCTGGACGGACGGCGAAGCGAAGCCAATCCCGGAAGAGCAACTGCCGTTGCCGCTGCCTGAAACGAAGAACTTTAAGCCGTCGGGAAGCGGCGAGAGTCCGCTGGCAAATCTCGAGGACTGGCTGGTGACAACCGATCCGAAGACTGGACAGCCAGCCCGCCGCGAAACCAACACGATGCCGCAGTGGGCCGGCTCCTGCTGGTACTACCTGCGGTTCATCGATCCGAAAAATTCCAGCTGCTTGGTCGATCCCGCCAAAGAGCGCTACTGGATGCCGGTGGACCTCTACATCGGCGGCAGCGAGCACGCGGTGCTGCATCTGCTCTATTCGCGCTTCTGGCATAAGGTCCTACTCGACATCGGCGTCGTGAGCACGCCCGAGCCGTTCAAGAAACTGGTGCATCAGGGCATCGTGCTGGGCGAGGACAACCAGAAGATGTCCAAGTCACGCGGTAACGTCGTCAATCCCGACGAGATGATAGACCGCTTCGGTGCCGATGCGGTGCGGATGTACGAGATGTTCATGGGGCCGCTCGAGGCGATGAAGCCTTGGAGTACACGCGGCGTCGAGGGCGTGACACGGTTTCTGGACCGCGTCTGGCGGATGCTCGTCCACGAGGACGGGACATTGAGCCCGGCCATCGTTACCACTGCGCCGACCGCCGAGCAGCTCCGGCTGCTGCATCAGACGATCAAGAAGGTCACGGACGACCTCGAAGGCCTGCGGTTCAACACGGCCATTTCGCAGATGATGATTTTCACCAATGAGATGACGAAGTTCGAGCGTCGTTCGCGCGCCCTGCTGGAGCCGTTCGTCCTCCTGCTGGCGCCCTTCGCACCGCATCTCTGCGAAGAGCTGTGGGAGAAGCTGGGAGGCAAGCCCAGCGTCTCGCAACAGTCCTGGCCGGCCTTCGACCCGGCGCGCGTGGTATCCACGCGGGTCGAAATTCCGCTGCAAGTCAACGGCAAATTGAGGAGTAAAATCGAGGTGCCGGCCGACTGGACGGAGGCGCAGGTCGTCGAACTGGCCAAACAGGACGCGAAACTGACAGAGTGGCTGCAGGGCCAGCCGCTGAAAAAAGTGATCTATGTGCCGAAGAAACTAGTCAACTTTGTGGTGTGAATAGAGCGGAGAGTGATCCGTGAACAGTTCTCAGCTCGCAGCTTTTTTAAGGATTCAGGCGGGGTGCGTCCGACTGATCGCGGTGTACTGTCTGCTGAGCGGGGCATCGTGCGGCTACCAGTTCCGCGTCGAGGGGGCCGGGCCGACCATTGGAGGGAGCAAGCCGTCGCCTCAGGCGGACGTGCTGCGGTTGAAGATCGTCAACTTTGAAAACAAGACCAGCGTTCCGAACATCGAACTGAAATACATCGGGTATGCCCGCCGGGAATTCGCCGTGGGCAGCGGCACGCGCGTGGTGAGCGACGGCGAGCCCGCCGATCTGATTCTTAAGGGCACAGTCAACGCCGCGGGCGGGGGAGGGGCGCTGAGCTTCTCGCTCCAGGGGACGTTCGAGAGCCGGGCAACGGCGAGCGTGAGCGTCACGGTAGAGGAGGTAAAGACAGGGAAAAAAATCTGGACTCAGGCCGCCACCGCTTCGGCAGAGTATTTTCTGACAAACGATCTGCAATTCAATCAGGTGCTGGAAACGCGTGCGATCGAGCAGGCGGGCCGTTTGGCGGCGCAGGATCTCGCCACGCGCTTCCAGAATTTTCTGGATCTACGGGGGCGGCAGGCGCCCGCCGCTGGGCCCAGCGCGCCGCCCACCGGCACGGGGGGCGACAGAACCGTGGCGCCGAACGCGAGCGGAAAGACGCCATGAACGCCTGTGATCTCGAGGCGACGATTCAGCGGCAGGGCGTGGCGCCGCTCTATCTGGCGCTAGGTGAGGAGGACTGTCTGCGCGATCAGGCCCTGGCCGTTCTCAAGAGGGCGGTGCTGGGCGACGCATCCGGCGACGGCGGTCCAGCATCGGGATTGAGCGTGTTTAACTATAACGTGCTCTATGCTGACGAGAGCGATGCCTCGGAAATTCTCGCGAGCGCCGGGCAGGCACCGGTCTTCGCGGAACGCCGCTATGTCGTCGTCAAATCGGTGGAGAAGCTATCGGCGAAAGACGGCGAAGCGCTGCTCGATTATCTCAAGGAGCCGTGCGCATCTACCACGCTGGTGTTCGCTGCCGCCAAGTTGGACAAGCGGCTGAAGTTCTCGAAGGAACTGCTGGACCGCGCCATCACCATCGACTGCGCGCCGCTGCCGGAGGCCCGCCTGGTGGAATGGATCCGGCAGGAAAGCGTTCATGCTGGCGTCCAGTTGAACGCGGAGGCGACGACGGCACTGGCCCAGCTCGTGCTCTCCTTAAAAGGAGACGCAGGCGGTGCGTTGAACTTGCTGCGCCGCGAACTGGAAAAGCTGGCATCCTATGTGCCGTCGGGCTCGACTGCTGGCGTGAAGGACGTCGATGCGGTGCGGGGCGGGGAGCCGGGCGCTTCGGTGTTCGATCTGGCCCGTGCCATCGCCGGGCGACACGAGGGCCAGGCGCTCTGGATTCTGGCAAGAAATATCGATGCGGGGGAGGAGCCGCTGCGGATTCTGGGCGCGCTGGCTTGGCAGTTCCGCGCCATCTGGAAGGCAAAGGACCAGCGCCGGTTCAGCGGGCCGGGCGCCGATCTAAGCGGCGCCTTCACGGAGCCCGATCTGGCCACGGCGCTGCGGCTTTTTGCCGAAGCGGATACGAAATTGAAGGGTGGCGCGTCGGGATCGTCTAAGCGGCTGGTGCTGGAACGGGTGGTGCTGGGCCTGTGCCGGTTCGAGCGGGATCGGGGCGCGCGGCCGCGCGCGTCGTGACGGCGGAAACTACGCCTTGGCGGCCAGTTGATTGACCCTGATGGCGAGACGGGAGATCCGGCGGGACACTGTGTTGCGGCGCAGGATGCCCTTGCTGCGCGCCTTGCTCAGGGCCGCGGTGGCTTCGCGCAGGGCAGTCTTGGCGGCCGCCGCGTTCTTGGATTCGAGGGCGGCCAGGACCTTCTTGATGACATTCTTGACCGAGCTCATCGCGGCCCGGTTGCGCGCAGCGCGCCGTTCGGCCTGTCGCGCCCGTTTGATCGTCGATTTGTGTACGACTGGCATGATCCGGCTCCAAATTTATGAGAGAAACGAGGGGCAGTTTGTAACACAGAAAGGAACACCATGGCAAGCGTGAACGCCAGAGACCGGCTGATCCTCGCAATGGACGTCCCGTCGGGCGACGAGGCGGAGCGCCTGATGGCGCGCGTCGGCGACTCCGTGCGGTTCGTCAAGATCGGGCTGGAGCTCTACACGGCGGCGGGATCGGCGATCGTGGAATCCGCGCTCGCGCAGGGCAAGCGCGTGTTTCTCGATCTGAAGTTCCTCGACATCGAGGAGACGGTGCGCCGCGCCACGGCGCGCGTGGCGGCCATGGGCGTGGATTTCCTGACCGTGCACGCCAACCGCAAGGCGCTGACCGCGGCAGTCATTGGGCGCGGCGCGCGGCGGGCCGACGGCCTCAAGCTGCTCGCCGTGACGGTCCTGACCAATTTCGACGCCAACGATCTGCGCGACATGGGCATGCAATGGAGCGTGGCCGACCTTGTGGCTGCGCGCGCGAAGCTGGCGCACGAGGTCGGCTGCGACGGCGTCATCGCTTCCGGTGAGGAGCCGGCGGCCATCCGTCAGAAGGTCGGCGGAAACTTTCTGATCGTGACGCCGGGCATCCGGCCGTCCGGTATGGGCGCCGACGACCATGCGCGTGTGACGACGCCGACGCAAACCATCAAGGCCGGCGCGGACTATCTCGTCGTGGGCCGGCCCATTCGGGATGCCGCTGATCCGTGTGAAGCGGCCGACGCCATCGTCCGCGAAATGCAGGCCGCCTTCGACGCGCGCGGGTGAGGTCCGTGATTCGTCAATTGTCATTCGCCCCGCCGGTTGACGATTGACCGGAGACGCGGTTCGCTTGTAGGATGCAGTCCTGCCATGCAGAAGCAGGTTGAGGTCAAGGTCGAGGTTGCGGAAGAAAAATCCTTCCTCTCTTCATCCCCAGCCTCAACCTGAACCGTAGTCTTTCCCGTGTGGTGGGTGTAGCTCAAGGGTTAGAGCGCCTGGCTGTGGCCCAGGAGGTTGCGGGTTCGAAACCCGTCACTCACCCCAACATCTCTCCGTTGAACGCTCGGCTACTCTGGTGATTCCTCGTCACGTCCCACCTGATGGGGACCGACTGGTTGCGCCGGGGGTGCGGATTGAGCCTGGCAGGTCTGTGCAGCGCCTTGGCACGTTTGAGGATGGCGGGCAGCATAGGAGATTTTAATCCCGGCATGCGTGGTCAGTCTAAACAGGCAGTTGTGGGAATTGATGTGGGTGGGGAACGAAAGGGGTTTCACGCTGTTGCCTTGCTTGGCGGCATAGTGTTGGACAAAAAGACCGATCCCGATCCCAAAGTGATTGTTGATTGGTGTCTTGATCACAAAGCCATGGTGGTCGCCGTGGATGCCCCGTGCCGGTGGAGCCAATCAGGCTCTTCCCGTCTAGCTGAGCAGAAATTAGAGTTGCGGGGAAAGAAGATTTATTGCTTCTCGACGCCGACGCGAGCCCGCGCATTGCACCGAAATTTCTACAAATGGGTATTCAACGGGGAGAGGCTTTACCGACTCTTAGCAGCCCAGTACGTTCTGTTCAGCGGGCAGTGGGCAAACAGACCGATGTGCATTGAGACATTTCCTCATGCCGTTACCTGCGCCATAGCAGGGCGGGTAGTTGCAACGAAGCCCAAAGCAACGGTGCGCCGGGCGGCGCTACAGAAGAGAGGGTACGGAGTCCACGATCTTTCCAATATTGATTTTGTCGATGCAGCCCTCTGCGCCGTGGCGGCCGAGGGATTTCGTAGTCGCCACTACCAGCAATATGGTGACCGCCGGGAAGGTTTCATTGTCGTGCCGGCCCCCAGCGTCTCGATCGCTTCAAGCAAGTACCTATAGCCTCTGACAAGCAGCCAGGTGGGAAAGTGGCACACTACAATGCCTATACGCAGGCGATGTAAGCGCAGCGCGGAGAAGTATCCAGAATTTCTTTATCTTAACGGCGATGTCGTTGAGGCGGTCTGTCAGCTTTCCGGTGCCGACGGGGGCCGGTCGACGAACTCGGCATCCAAGTTTTTACGAAATGGAGACCTGTGCCATGTGCAAAATCGCCAATACCCCCCACAGTGACCTCTTCCAAGGCGTGGAGCCCGGCTAGGCTTTTCAAGCCGCTCCTGTTCAGTTACACTACTCGCGTTCCCAAAGAGGTTCTTGCCATGACCACCAAGGTTGACGTCGTCTACAGCCCCGATCTCTCAACAGTCTGTCAGCTTCCAGTCTTTCTGGAGCGGGTACCTGCTGGTTTTCCCTCGCCGGCTGGTGACTACATGGAGGGCAAGCTCGACCTGAACCAGTACCTTGTTAAGCATCCCGCCGCCACGTTCTTTGTCCGGGTCACCGGCGATTCCATGATTGAGAAGGGCATTCATTCGGGCGACATTTTGATTGTAGACAGGTCACTGGACCCCAAGGACGGCAACATCGTGATCGCGGTAGTGGATAGCGAGCCGACCGTCAAACAACTTGAAAAAAGAAATGGGAAGCTCCGGCTGCTTCCGGCCAACAAGAACTATGAGCCGGTAGAGGTTTCCGAGCAGCAGTCCTTTGAGATATGGGGGATTGTCACGAACGTCATCCACCCTCTCTGAGGCGCTATGCCCGTCGTTGCCCTGGTCGACTGCAACAACTTCTACGTGTCCTGCGAGCGGGTGTTTAACCTCAAGCTCGCTGGGAAGCCCGTACTCGTGCTCGGGAACAATGATGGAATCGTAGTTGCCCGGTCGAACGAGGCCAAGGCCCTAGGCATTCCGATGGGCGCGCCGGTCTTCAAGTACCAGCCGCTTATTCGCCGGCACGACGTCCAAGTGTTCTCCTCGAACTATGCCCTCTACGGCGACATGTCCCAGCGAGTGATAGAGACCCTGCAACAGTTCAGCCCCGAGGTCGAGGTCTACTCGATCGACGAAGCCTTCCTCAATCTCTCAGGATTCACCCGCACCAGCCTCACTGACTACGGGCGCCGGGTCAGTGCGACCGTGAAGCAGTGGACCGGCATTCCCGTCTCGGTCGGGATCGCTGAGACCAAGACCTTGGCCAAGATCGCCAACCGCCACGCCAAGCAGGCCACGGAATCAGCCGGCGTGTTCGACCTGACAACCTGGCCCGATCGAGATAGTCTCCTGGCCCGGGTGCCGGTCGAGGACGTGTGGGGTATCGGGGCGGCCCATGCGCGGAGGCTAAAGCGCCAGGGGATCACGACCGCCCTGGGCCTGCGGGGAGCAGACGATCACTGGATCCGCAAACAAATGGGGGTGGTCGGGCTCAGGACCGTCCAGGAGCTGCGCGGGACTTCCTGCCTCCCCCTCGAGCAGTGCCCGCCCCCCAAGCAGGGTATTACCTGTTCTCGGTCGTTCGGCCGGCCGGTGACGACGTTGGCTGAGATGCGGGAGGCCGTGGCAGCCTATACTGCCCGGGCGGCTGAAAAGCTACGGGGAGAGCACTTGGCGGCTGCCGCCCTGACCGTGTTCTTGACGACCAATCCGTTCACGGATGAGTCGCAGTACAGTAACGCCCTGACACTCAGATTGCCGGTGGCCACCGATGTAACCACCGACTTGTTGCATCTGGCCTTGAAGAGCGTGGAATCTATCTACCGTGACGGCTATCGGTACAAGAAGGCCGGCGTGATGCTGTTGGGACTAGTCCCGGTTGGCCAGGTACAGGCGAACCTGTTTGAGTGTACCGATCGGGAACGATCCACACGGCTGATGAGAGCCGTAGACGCAGTGAACACCCGCCAAGGCGCAGACACGGTTCGATTTGCCGCCGCAGGGCTGACCCGACGCTGGCGAACACGATTTGCGAGGCGCTCCCCGGCATATACCACCAGGTGGCATGAGATTCCGCAGGTGCAGGCCTCATAACCTGCCCACTACACTGCCGATGGATGTGGCGGCCACAAACGGACGCCGCCGGGGCTGGAGACTCCCGTCCACGCACTGACGATTGTGACGTCGGAGGTACCGCTGCTCGCCGCCGCTCGTTTGATCCAGCCGCACGGGAGTTTTATTCCGTCACGAACGAGGGCCTGCAAGTCTGCGGAATCGCCCGGCGCGCCAACTCATGGCCCCTCTTCTATCAGATGACGATCATCGACAGCCCCCGCGAGGGCACGCCGCGGATCACGATTTCAAAGTAAATTTGCCCATGAGCGAGCGCCAATTCTCATGACCATTCCCACCAAACAAGTGTCCGGCCGCGTATGCCTCGTGCGGGGGCGCGAGCGGACGCTCCCTCCCGGCTATCTCTGGCTCTATGCCGGGCTCATCGAGTCGGTGGATGGCGCGCCGGCGGCCGGTGATCTGGTGGACGTCTGCACCGCGTCGGGCCGGTTCGTCGGGCGGGGCTTCTTCAATCCGCACTCGAAAATACGCGTCCGCCTGCTGACCGGACAAACCGAGCCGATTGACAAAGCATTCTGGGCCGCACGCATCGCGGAGGCAGCGGCCCTGCGCCGTCGCATCGTGGCCGACACAACGGCCTACCGGCTGATCCACGGAGAGAGCGATCTGCTGCCGGGGTTGATCGTGGATTGCTACGGGGACGTGCTGGTCATGCAGGCCCTCTCGTTCGGCATGGACCGGCGGCAGGAACTGCTAGCCGATCTACTGTTGGCAGAAACCGGCGCCCGCGCGGTCTATCTGCGCAATGACGTTCATGCGCGCTCGCTTGAAGGCCTGCCGGAAGGAACAGGATTTCTGCGCGGCGGCGGCCTAACGACAATCGACATTCAAGAAGGCCCGGCGTGGTTCACGGTGGACATCGAACGCGGACAGAAGACCGGCTGGTTCTGCGACCAGCGGGAAAACCGGCTCGCAGTGGCGTCGTTGGCCGAAGGCGCCACGGTACTGGAAGCCTTCTGCCACACCGGCGCTTTCGGCATCCACGCCGCGTTGCGCGGGGCCGTCTCGGTGCTCGGGCTAGACGTGAGCGGCGAGGTTATTACGAAGGCCCGCGCCCATGCAGAGCGCAACGGCATGGCGGGACGCTGCGACTACCGCCAAGCGGACGCCTTCGACGAACTGCGCAGGCTTGAACGCAAGGGCGACCGCTTCAATCTGGTCATTCTCGATCCACCGTCCTTCGCGCGGACGAAACAGTCTGTGCCGCAGGCACTGGCCGGGTATAAGCAGATCAATCTGCGGGCATTGAAATTGGTGAAGCCGCGCGGATTTCTGGCGACCTGCTCCTGCTCGCACCACGTGAGCGAAGATGCGTTCTGGCAGATGGTGCAGGAGGCGGCGCACGACGCGAAGCGGACGCTGCGTCTCATCGAGCGGCGTTCCCAGGCGCGCGACCATCCCGTGCTGGCGGCGATGCCGGAAACGCGCTATCTTAAATGTGTCATCGTGCAGGTGTGGTAAAGGCCGGCAGGCTGGACGGGTATCTTGCTTTCGTTTTGGCACCGTGCTACCGTTTTGCCGCTTCGCGGTCGGGGCCTGGCGGTGGAGCGAATTAGAGAGAAGGCCCGTTGAGTTGTGTGTCGTTGCGCCCGGGAATGTGACGGAAGTCTGACCAGGTCGCCTATTGATGCGCCTTCGGCTGATTCCTCCCTGTGTCGTTCTCGAGCCAAGACATCATGCTAAGGAGGACCCCGCATGGGTTCTAAAATTTACGTGGGTGGGTTGCCCTATTCCACCACCGAGCAGGAACTGAGCGAGCTCTTCTCTGCGCACGGCGCGGTTCAGTCGGCCCGGATCATCATGGACAAATTTACGGGGAAGTCGCGCGGCTTCGGCTTCGTCGAAATGACGACGGATGAAGAGGTCAAGGCGGCCATCGCGGCGCTCAACGCCACGCAACTGGGCGGGCGGACGCTGACGGTCAACGAAGCGCGTCCCCAGGAGCCTCGGGCTGGTGGCGGCGGCGGTCGAGGTGGATTCGGCGGGGGCGGCGGCCGCGACCGCTGGTAGGTTCAGTCGCACGATGACTCGACGGAGCCGCCTCCTGGCGGCCTCGTTCCTATCCTCCGGAGTTGCAGAGGTATGTTCCATCTTCTCCGTACAATGTTGCTTGCCGGGCTGCTGCTTGGCCTACACGCGTTGTCCGCCTCCGCGGCCGACGTCGTCGTGGCCGACGGCCTCTCCGTGTCACTGGAGTACACAATGTTTCTGGCCGACGGCACGAAAATGGAGTCCAACGTCGGGCAGAAGCCGCTGACCTTCGTGCAGGGCTCGCAGCATCTCGTGCCTGGCCTGGAGAGGGCTATCGAGGGGATGAAAGCCGGTGAGAAGAAGCACGTCGAGGTGCCGGCGGCGCTGGCCTACGGCGAATATGATGCCTCCAACCAGCTGCGGGTGCCCAGACAAAAAGTTCCGCCCACGGTGAAGGTTGGCGACGTGCTGGCGCGACCGTCCGGCCGCCAGCCGCTGAAAGTCGTCGAAATCACCAATGACACCGTCGTCATGGATGCCAACCATCGGCTGGCCGGTAAAAATCTCGTTTTCGACGTCAAGATCCTCAAAATCGAACCTGCATCCAAACCGTGACTGTCCGCCGTCGTGCGGATGTGGTGGAACAAACCGCGCGCGCCTATTCGGCACACGCGGAGGACTTTCTCCGTCGCTGGGGCCGGCGAACGTATAAACTGCCTCCGTTATTGCGCGACTGGCTCAAACAGCTTCCTCAAGGGTCCCTCGTCCTCGATCTGGGGTGCGGCGCCGGCCAAGATGCCCGGTATCTGGCCTCGCGGCGGCACCGTGTGGTCGGCCTCGACCGCACGAGACCATTGCTGGAGTTCGCGCGCCGGCGGGCCCATCGGCTTCCGCTCGTGCAGGCCGATATGCGCCGCTTGCCGTTTCGGGTACGATCTTTCGACGCCGTGTGGGCGGCCGCGTCTCTGATCCATCTGCCCAAACCGGCTGCACGCCGGCTTTTTCGCGATCTTGGCGCGCTAGTGCCGCCGGGTGGCTGGCTGGCTGCGACGGTTGCGCACGGGCGGGCGGCCGGCTGTCTGCGCAGGGGCTGGATTCCGGGACGCTATTTTTCCCGTTGGTCTAAAGACGAGTTGGCGCGGGCGTTTCGGCGAGCTGGCTGGGAGATCATTACGCTGAAAACGGTGACGGGCAGGGAGCGGAAGGGGCGCTGGCTGAACCTGCTGGCCCGGCGGCGATCCGCCTAGATCGGCTGTCTCCTGGCCTTGACTCCCCACGACGGTTTAAACACAATCATTCTGTCATGGCTCGAGAGAGGGAGGACTAGACGCATGAAAAGCGAAATTCTCTATCCGGGCGCCTTTCCCGTCGCGCGCGTGGAGCTGGCGCAGGGGGAAAGCTGCAAGGCCGAGTCGGGCGCGATGGTGGCCATGTCACCGACGCTTGACGTCGAGAGCAAGGTCGAGGGCGGATTTCTGAGCGCGCTGTCCCGCCGCGTTCTCTCCGGCGAGCATTTTTTCTTCCAGACGTTAAAGGCGACGCGCGGCCCCGGCGAGGCACTGCTCGCGCCGACCGTACCGGGCGAGCTCGTCATCATCGAACTGGACGGCGTGAACGACTATCTGGTGCAAAAGGACGGCTTTCTTGGCGGCGCCGCAACCGTGAACATCGAGAGTAAGGTGCAGTCTTTGAGCCGTGGTCTGCTTGGCGGCGAGGGGTTTTTCATCCTGAAGATCAGCGGGACAGGCGCACTGATCCTGAACAGCTTCGGCGCGATCCATAAGATCGAGCTCAAGCCGGGGCAGGAATACATCGTGGACAATTCGCACTTGGTCGCTTGGAGCGGCACGACGTCCTACTCCATCGAAAAAGCGTCCTCCGGATGGATTTCCAGTTTCACGTCCGGCGAGGGCTTCGTCTGTCGGTTTCGCGGTCCCGGTCTTGTGTATATCCAGACACGCAATCCGCGGGGCTTCGGCGCCTGGCTCCGCCAGTTCATCCCCGCCGCGTCCGAATAGGAAGATTGCGATTGAGGTTGAGGCTCAGGTCGAGGAAAACTCAAATCCGGCCCGCGGCACGGAGTCTCAGCCTTACCCGCAACTTGCCATGACGACTAGTCCCAACGCCCTCTGTTTCGGTTCCGATCTCCCCGGTAGCGGAGTGCCGTGTCGTGTCGCCATCTCGCCAGCAGGGCTGACCGTGCGCCTCTCCGACGCTGCTGCCCCGGCGGCGGTCGCTTTTTCGTCGCTGACCATGGAAGCTGGCGGATTTGACCACGATCAGCTCATCGTGAAATGGAACGACGGGGCCACAGACCGCACGCTCTATATCAAGGACATCGCGACCATCACGGCGTTTCGGGAGGCCGCGCCGCCGGAACTCACGGCGCAGCTGAACCAGGCCGCACAGTCTGTCCGCTCCACGCGGACGAGCCGTCGTACGGTGCTGCTGGCGTCGGGGGGCGCTGTACTGGCGGTCCTGCTCGGTCTCTGGTTCGGTTCCGATATCCTGGTTGAACAGACCGTCGCGCGCATTCCCGTCGACTGGGAGCAGCAACTCGGTGAATCGGCGCTGCACGAAGCGCTGGCGGGGCGCACGATCCTGACGGAGGGCCCCGCAGTCGAGGCGGTGCAGGAAATCACGAAACGGCTGACCGAGCAGATTCCCAGTAGCCCGTACAAATTTCAGGTCTGGATCGTGAAAGAACCGGTCGTCAACGCCTTCGCGCTGCCCGGCGGGTATGTCGTCGTGTTCACAGGTCTGTTGCAAGATGCCAAGTCACCGGAAGAAGTCGCTGGGGTGCTTGGGCACGAGATCAACCATGTGCTCCAGCGGCACGGCATGGAGCGGATCGTCAAAACGCTCGGCGTCATGGCGGTAGCCGCCATCGTGATGGGGGATCAACAAGGCCTGATCGGGCTGGTGAAGCAGTTGGGCGTCGAGATCCTCACGCTCAAATACAATCGGGATCAGGAGACGGAGGCGGACCTCACGGGGGTGCGGCTTGTGCACAAGGCAAAGATTGAGCCGGAGGGGATGATCACGTTCTTCGAGCGGCTGGCGCACTCGGAGAAGGAAAAGAACCGCGTCGAAATGCTCTCCACGCATCCGATGAGCACGCACCGCGCCGAACGGCTGCGGGCCGAACTTAAGACGCTGCCGGCAATGGTGTCTGAGCCGTTCACCTTTGACTGGGAGAGGGTGCAGGGGGCGGTGCAGCTCGGGGAGGGCGTATCTAAGCCGTAAGCGCGTGAGCCGACGCAGACTCTCCCTTACGGTGCGCGCGTAGGGGCAACGGCCGAGACGGTTGAGAGCGGGGGCGCCCGCTGAGCCACCCTGACACTTGGTTCCACCGAGTGAATTCTGGTACAGTGCGCGACCATTTATCGCGCGCCCATCACAATATGAACAGGCCCGACATTCTGCGAGTAGTCCTGCTGGGGCTCGCTCTAGCGGCGGCCCAGGGCTGCGCCGCGCTCTCAGAGGGTCTTCCCAGCGCCTCGACCGATCTGACCGCGCCGCTGGCCGACCCGGCGCCTATCGAGTTGCCGGGTTCGGTGCCTGCGCCAGCGGGGGAACCGGCCGACGCGCCAGCGGGAAATGCCGCGCCGGCTCAGGACGCTCCTCCTGATGCGATCATCGCGGCGCCCGACCCGGCGCCTTCCGAGCCACCGGCGGTCAATCCGTCCGAGATATCCCAAAAGGACAAGGACACCGACGAATTCTACGATCCCTTCGCCAAGAAAGGGGAGGTCACCGACGAGACGGGCGCCGATCCCTGGGAAGGCTTCAACTCGGCCATGTTCGAGTTCAACCGGAAATTCGACAAGTACGCGCTCAAGCCAGCGGCGAAGGTCTATGACAAGATCATGCCCAACGCACTGCAGAAGGGGATCAGCAACTTCTATTACAACAATATCCACTTCGGGCCGCGCTTCATTAACAATCTGCTCCAATTCAAAATTAAGGAGGCCGGTATCGAACTCGGCCGGCTTGTGATCAACGACGTCATCGGGTTGGCCGGGTTCTTCGATCCGGCCCTGCACTGGCTCGAGATCGATAAGCCTCCCCAGGAGGATGCCGGGCAGACCCTCGGCGCCTACGGCGTGCCACCGGGACCCTATCTGGTGCTGCCGCTACTCCCGCCGTTCACGCTGCGGGACTTCTTCGGCTATCTTCTTGATTTCGGGGCGAACCCCGTGAACTATTTCCTGCTGCCCACGTTCGAGGTGGACCACTGGCCCTCGGCCATCCCGCACAAGAATCGCGACACGACGACCATCCTCCAGCTCGGCCGCACCTTCGAAGAGCTTGTCAACTACCGGTCGCTCAATCTCGAGACCTTCGAAAGCATGGAGGAGGCGACCGTGGATTTCTACAGCACCGTCCGCAACGCCTATCTCCAGAAGCGCGCCAGGGCCGTCCGGGAATAGCCCGGTTCGCAACCGACTTCTTCTTGCCGTTGCAGGGGGTCCAGCTAGACTGATTCGCGAGGGATCAGGAAAGATCGTGCGTCCTTAAAGACACTCAACCGTCATGCCCACTGGTAATTTACTATGGCACAGCCTCGGGGAGCTTGCTATGCTGCGCACAGTTGCAAGCGCGAAGCGGCACGGGACACGGAAGAAACGGAGGGCGGGACAGATGATACGCATGGGACAGATCGGACTCCTGGCTGGCATGCTGGTCGGCCTGTGGGCCGTCACGGCAGAGGCCGAGATGGCCCGCTACGACGTGGACATGGACCATTCGACCATCGGCTTCAGCGTGGCGCACATGGTGGTGTCGAAGACGACTGGACGGTTCATGGAAGCAACTGGCGTCGTCGAGATGGACGCAGAAGCCCGGCAGTTCAAAACCATCGAGGCGACGATCAAGACGGCCTCGATCAATACGAATCATCAAAAGCGCGATAGCCATCTGCGCGCTCCAGACTTTTTTGATGTCGAGCAGTTTCCGACCATCACTTTCAAAATGAAAACCTATCAGACGGCTGGTGACAGGTATACGGCCGTCGGCGACCTGACGCTGCGAGGCGTCACGAGGGAAATCACGCTGTCGGGGACGTTCAATGGTGTCAGCAAGGACCCCTGGGGCAACACCCGCGCGGGCTTCGCGGCGACCGGGAAGATCAACCGCAAGGATTTCGGCATGGTCTGGAACAAGACGCTCGACACGGGCGGTGTGGCCGTGGGCGAGGACGTGACGATCCAGCTCGACATCGAATGCATCAAGGCCAAGGCCCGGTAAGACGATGATCGAAGGCTTCTGGTACGTGGCGTGCGAGAGCCAGGCAGTGCAAACGGGCCGCCCCGTCGCGGCCATGCTCTGCAACCGGCCGCTGGTCCTCTTCCGCGATGCGGCGGGCCGCGTGCGCGCGCTCGACGACCGCTGCTCGCACAAGGGCGTCCCATTATCGTCGGGCTGGCAAGAGGGTGATACGCTTCGCTGCCGGTTCCATGGGTGGCGGTTCGACGGCGGAGGCGCCTGCGTGGAAGTACCGGCACTCTCCGGCGCGGCGCATCCGTCGCCGGCCTCGGCCTGCGTACAGACGTTCCCGGTCGACGAACGCGACGGATGGATCTGGGTTTACGTCGGCAACGACCGCTGTCCCAAACCAACTGCCCCGCCGCCGACGCTGCCCACGCCGCCCGATGGTAGCCCGTTGGTGTCGGTGCGACAATCCGCCGTCGTGAAGGCCCGGTGGAATTTCACCGTGGACAGTCTGGCAGATCCGGCGCACGTGCCATTTGTCCACAACAAATATTTCCGTCAGCAGCAGGTGGCGAAGAAAAAGGAGAAGGTCTTCACCCGGCTGCCGTTGGGTTTCCGCACCGTGTCGCACAACGTGCTGCTGCCGGACACGTTCATTTTCCGGTTTCTCTCGCCGAATCTCGGTTCCGCCACAGCGACGGTGGATTTTGTCCTGCCCGGCATCCATTTCGAGAAATGGGAAATGGGCAATCGGTTTGCGTCCGTGATGCTGATCGCGACGCCGCTGACTGATAGGACGAGTCGACTGGATATCAGCGTCGGCTGGAATTTTCTCCGCTGGGTCCCGATCGGTTGGTTTGCCCGCCGCACGATGGCAACGACGATTGGCCAGGACCGCGAGGTGCTGGAACTGCAGGAGCAGGGCTTCGGTGGGAAGGAGGGCGGGATGCTATTGAATCTTGAGCCAGACCAACTGGTCGTCTGGTTCCGGCAGTTGCGAAAATACCATCAGGAGTGCCTGGCAGGCGCTGCGGCGCCCGCGCACCCGATCCCGGAAAAGACCACCTTGCGGTGGACGACCTGAACAGGAGACGGCGGGGACGATCACGAACGCCCCGCGTTTATCGAGTCCCTGCCCGAGCCCTGCGCGCCAATCGATCCGGTCCTCATCCTGTCCGACAAGGTGCTGGGAATGCGCGGCCTCCATTTCGGAGTCTAGCCCCCCTCAAGAGGGCCGTCATCCGTTTGACGAGTCAGAACTTGTCGAGTCAATCGACCGCCCTTGCCGGAGGCTGGAACGTCTTTGTACACTGGGACCTATGAAACATTTTGTTTGCATGGGTGTCGCCGGTCTGCTCTGGTTCGTGGATGCCTCCGGCGCTGCGGCGCTAGAGTTCACGGCCGACCAGATCACCAAGATCAACGGGCGCAACCGCACGGCCAACATCTACTACCGGGACGAGATGTGGCGGCTGGAGCACTACGATCCAGGACCGGTCAACATCACGATCGTGCGCAAGGACAAGCAGGTGATGTGGCTGCTGCTCTCGCGCATGAAGCATTTCAAGACGCTGCCCTACGATCCGGAGCAGGCCCCAAAAGTGGCGGAACGGCTGGAGGGCGAGATCACGCGGGAGGAGATCGGCACGGAAACGCTGGACGGACACCCCACGACGCTGTACCAGATCACAGTCCAACAGGGCGACCGGACGGCCATCTATTATCAATGGTTAGCGACGGACATTCGTTTTCCGCTGAAGCTGGCCAGGCAGGACGGAAACTGGATCGTCGAATACCGCCACGTGAAATTGCGCGCTGTATCGGACTCCATGTTTCAACTGCCGCTGAATTTTCAACCCCTTGAGGAGTTCGACAAGGGCACGGAGAGAAAGCCGCCCTGGCAGACGATGTAAATTCGTATTCCCTTTCCAGCGCGTATCCATTTTTTTCAAGAGGGGTGTCGGTGAAAAGGTTTGTCGCACACATGGTTCTTCTGATGATGGGGGGGGTCACCGGTGCCGTCTGGGCGCTGGATGTGGCGGACATGACGATTGAGTGGACGCCGGAGGGGAAAAGGCTGGCGGCGGAGCGGATCAAGCTGCCGTCGCACGACGAGATGGTGCTGGTCCCGGCCGGGCCGTTTCTGATGGGGAGCGACAAGAAGGTAGATCCGAAGGCCTATCTGACCGAAATGCCCCAGCATACGGTCCATCTCGACGCCTACGAGATCGACAAACACGAAGTGACCACCGTGCAGTTCTTGAAGTTCGTCCTGGCGACGGCCCGCGCACCCTTGATCGACTGGCGCTACGACGGGGGTAATTTCCAGGACACGATGGTGAACCATCCCGTCATGCACGTGTCCTGGCAGGAGGCGACCGACTACTGCACCTGGGCCGGGAAACGGCTGCCCACAGAAGCTGAATGGGAAAAGGCCGCGCGCGGGGAAGACGGGCGCATCTATCCCTGGGGCGACCAGCCGGCCGGTCTCTCGCGCGCCAACTTCGGCCGCGGCGGCCTGTCCGGACCGGTCCGCGACCGCCCGGAGCGCCTGATGCTCTATCCGCCGATCATATCCGTGGACAAGTACGAGAACGCCCTCAGCCCCTACGGCGCGCACCAGATGGCAGGCAACGTCGCCGAGTGGGTGGCCGACTGGTACGACAAGGAGTATTACAAAACGGCGCCGGACAAAAATCCGAAGGGACCCGAGAAGGGGACGCAGCGGGCCTTCCGCGGCGGCGGCTGGATCGACAGCACACCCAGCGTGCGCGTGGCGCAGCGCAACGGCACGGAGCCAACTACGAAGATGAACTGGCTAGGATTCCGCTGCGCGCGGGACGTAAAGGCGGCCGAGCAGCCGGTCGGTCCTCAGGCGGTGGGTTTACGCTGACCGTTTCTGTTTGAGCAGGATGCGGGCCTGCTCGCTGACTTCCTTGACGAGCGTGCCCATTTTGGGGTGGGACGGCTCGACATCCACGGGCCAGCCGTATTGCCGGAGCCGTTCACTGACGACCGGCCCCACCGAGGCGACGACCACGCGTCTGAGGGCGTGTTTGAAGCGGTCGATGTTGCCGTCCTTTTCCAGCACCTGCATCACGTGGTCCACCTGTACGGCGTTCGTGAGTAGCGCGATGTCCACCTGGCCGGCCATGATGGCCGTCAGGGCGTCGTGCAGCCGGTCCAGATTGTCCGGCAGCGCCCACTTGTAGACGGGGACGCGGATCACCGTCGCCCCCCGTTCGCGTAATTGCTCCAGCAGCTCGACATTGGTTGAGCCGTATTCCTGCAGCGCCACGCGCAGGCCCCGCACGGGCTGGTTCTCGTCGAGCATTTTCAACAGATCCCGCCAGGTGTTCGGTTCCGGCACGGTGAGTTGGCGCGTCAGGCCAAGGCTCTTCAACACGGCGGCAGGTTTCGGCCCGCGCGCCACCAGCGTGATCTGGCCGAGGGCTGCTTTGATCGTGTCGAGCGAGTGGCGCGTTTGCAGGACCCTCAGAAGGGTTTCGAAGCCTGCGCCGGTCAAGAGGATCAGCATGTCGACGTGGCCGTTCAGCAAACGCTCGCCGAACTCGAGCGCGTCGGGGTTGTCCTCCAGCGGCACCTCGCGCAGCGCGGGCGCAACCATCGGGCGGCCCCCCTGGCGTTCGATGAGTCCCGTCATCTCGGTGGCCAGGCGGCTTTCGAAGGACGCGACGGTCAGGTCCTCAAAACCCTTCGCGCTCATTGCGCTGCGTCGATTGCGCAGCGGAAGCCGGTGGATTCGTTGCGGATCGTCGGGGTGCTCTTGACGCGCGTGAAGATGCGGACCAGTGGTGTCTCGACGGCCCAGCCGGAACTGCGCAGCACCTTGTCCGTGCCGGTGGCAGGGCCAGGCGGATTTTTGGCCGGGCTTTTTTCGTAGTAGCGGTCTTCGTACCAGTCGGCGACCCATTCCCAGACGTTGCCCGCCATGTCGTAGGCGCCGTAGGGGCTCTTGCCTGCCTCGTAGCTGCCGACGGGCATGAGGGTCTTTTCGCCGATCCACTGCTGGTTGAAATTCAGATGCTTCGGGGTCGGCTCGACATTGCCCCAGGGAAATCGCCGGTCCTCGGTGCCCTTGGCGGCCTTCTCCCATTCGGCTTCCGTCGGCAGCCGTTTGCCGGCCCACTTGCAGTAGGCGGCGGCGTCGTGCCAGTCCACATTGACCGCGGGCCGCTCGGCGACAGCGGGCGACACCCGGCTGTCCTTCCACAGCGTGCGTGCGGGATTGGTCGGGTGCAGCGGGATGCGGTGGCCGGTCGCCTTCACAAATTCCAGGTAGCGTGCGTTGTTCACTTCGTAGGCGTCGATGTAAAAGGCGTCGAGCTCGACCGTATGGCGCGGGTACTCGTCGCGCCCACCGTCACGGTCCCCGTGGGGCACGCCCATGGGGAAGGGACCCGCTGGCACCAGGACCATCGGGGCCCCGTCTTTGCTGGCCGGTTGCGCAGCCTGCGCGGGAGATGGTCCACTGAGCAACAGCATGAGAAGAATCAACAACGATGCGTGCATGGGACTCCTGTTGCGTGAATCAATCTTGAGCAGATGGTACCATAACGTTTCCGGTTGACGCCATTCGACCCGCATCATATAACAATTGGGCGAGGGAATTACGTCATGGCGGAGGCAGGTATCCGGGGCATGCGGCATCTGGCCTTGAAGGTCACAGACCTGCCACGCTCGCGGAAATTTTACGAAGAACTTTTCGATATGCGCACTGTCTGGGAACCGGACCCGGATAACGTCTATCTGAGCTCGGGCGTCGACAACCTCGCGTTGCATCAGATTCCGGCTGCCGAGATTGCCGCGCATCGTGCGGTAGAGCATCACTGGCTGGACCATCTCGGATTCATCATGGAGTCGCCGGCCTCGGTGGACCGTCTGTTGAAACAGGCCGTGCGGTTCGGCGCCCCGATCGTCAAGCAACCGCAGCACCATCGAGACGGCAGCTATTCGTTTTACATGACTGATCCGGATGGCACCGTCGTGCAGGTCCTCTACGAACCCACCATCAGCAAGCAAACCTTCAAGACTGAGTAGCCAAGCCATGAGCGTCTGGGATTCTTTCAAGAGCGACCAGTGCGTCGGCCTTGCGCCGTGGGTCTGGATTCAACTGGAGAGTCCGGACGATCCCGGCCCCTTCCCCTACGTCGGCGGCGTGGATCCGGCCGTCGTGGCTGCGCTGCACGAAGCGCACAATCTGTTGCAGAGCGGAATCGATACGATCATCGGCGACGTGTTTTCGCACCGTGCCCCCCTGGATGAGCCGGCGCGCCGGGCCCGAGTGGAGGATGCCTATGCCGAACTCGTGAACTCGCGGCCGCACCTCCAGCAGCACATCCAGTGCGGGCGCAAGCCCGACGGCACTTTTCAGTGGGACTTCGCGAAGGATCCAACCAAATCAGCCACGATGACCTATATGGGCCTGCACGTCTTTCACGCGGTCGCGCGGCAGAAGATCCCCATTGGGTTCGAACGGCCGCTCGCGCCCACGACGGGGAAATTTCTGGGTTACCTGGACGGCACGCACCGCGCGGCAGAACTGAAGACTATCGCGCTGGCCTCGGGCCGCGAAGGCGCGCGGCTCCTGACCCAGTTGATGGAAGTGCTGCACAAGCACGAGTGCCTGAGTTTCTCCGCGAAGATGACCGTGCGGGACCGATGGCTGGAACGGACGCGCGATCAGGACATGGTCCATCTGGGCCACGCGGCCTTGATGTACCGGCAAGCGGACCGGTTTTTTTTGTTCGATCCGTGGCTGCTGCCATGGCTCGCGGAATCGCCCGTGCCGTCCCTTTGGGGCCGGCTGCTGCCGCGCCCCGCCGCGATTTTTCTCACGCACGACCACGACGACCACGTGGACCCGCGCACGCTGCTGCATCTGCCCAAGGACGTCCCTGTCGTCATTCCGAGCAAGCGCAACCGCACTGCACTTTTTTTTGATTATCCAGCGCTGCTGCGCGAGCTGGGTTTCGGCCAGATCGTCGAACTGGCGCATGGGGAGAGCTGGTCGTTCGATGGAGGCGCGGTCGTCTCGGTGCCGTTTTATGGCGAGGATCCCTGCGACCTCGCCATGCCCCGCAACTGTTATTTGATCAACGACCGCGGTCGGAACACGCTCGTCCACGTTGACAGCGGGCCGACCAACGACGGCAAATCGGTTGTGAAAGAGGGTGTAATGGGCGATCTGGTGAAGACATACGGCCCGGTATCCACGCTTTTCGCTTCGCAGCAGCAATTATTGGAACTGCGCACTCATGCGGCGCATGCCTGCCTCTCCCATCCGGGCCGCTGGCTCGAAACCGGGGAGAACGGCTATCTCACGAACACCTATTTGTCTGAACTGGCCGCTGCCGCGCAGGCAAAACTCTTTGTCTCCTATGCCACTGGCGGGGCAGACTGGTATCCGGACCACCTCTCGTTCATGTTCAGCCAGCGAAATCCGGCGCGCACGGCGCTGCTGACGGCACATTGGGAACGGCCGGAGCAACTCAAGGACCTGCTGGCCCCGAAGGGCTGCGGCTATCACTACACACAGGCACTGGATATTTTCCGCACGCAGGCTGATGGTGGCACCGAGGTCGTGTCCGAAGCTGATGCGCTGTCGCCGCTTTCGCTCTACCGATTGGACTGCGGCGATCCGCCGTTCATGAAACCGGGCCCGGGGAGGCGCTGATGGTGACGAAAGCCGCTCCGCCCATTCTGGTCACCGGCGCCGCCGGGTTCATCGGCTACCACGTCGCGCGCCGCCTGCTCGAGTGCGGGGGCGCCGTGCTCGGCCTCGACAACCTCAACAGCTATTACGACGTGCGGCTCAAGAAGGCGCGGCTCGCGCAGCTCAAATCGTTCCCGGCGTTCCGGTTCGTCAAGCTGGACCTCGGCGACCGGAAAAAAATGGCGGCGCTGTTCAAGGCGCACGGGTTCCGCCGCGTTGTGCATCTGGCAGCGCAAGCTGGTGTGCGCTACTCGCTTGTGCGCCCCCACGCCTACACGGACAGCAACGTCGTCGGATTTCTAAACGTACTGGAAGGCTGCCGGCACGCGAAGGTTGAACATCTGGTCTATGCCTCGACCAGCTCGGTCTACGGAGCGAACACGCGCATGCCCTTTTCGGTGCACGATAACGTGGACCATCCGATCTCGCTTTACGCGGCGACAAAGAAGGCCACCGAGCTCATGGCCCACGCCTACGCGCATCTCTATCAGATTCCCTGCACCGGTTTGCGGTTTTTCACCGTCTACGGGCCTTGGGGACGCCCCGACATGGCGTTATTCCTGTTCACGAAGGCGATTCTCGCGGGCAAGCCGATCGAGGTGTTCAACCATGGAAAGATGCAGCGCGACTTTACCTACATTGATGACATTGTTGAGGGTGTAGTTCGGGTGCTGGACCGTCCGGCCATGCCCGATCCGACCTGGTCCGGCGGACAGCCGAACGCCGCGACCAGCGCGGCGCCCTGGCGGCTCTACAACATCGGTAACCATCAGCCGGTCGAACTGTTGCGGATGATCGAGGTGCTGGGGCGGGCGCTTGGAAAGACCGCGAAGCAGCGGTTCCTGCCGATCCAGCCCGGTGATGTGCCGGCGACCTATGCCGACGTGCAGGATCTGATCAACGATGTTGGCTTCAAGCCGGCTACGCCGCTCGAAGTTGGGATCAAACGGTTCGTCGAGTGGTACCGTTCCTACTACAAGGTCTAGCCGCTAGTTTCCACACAACCGGTCGAGTTCCGCCGGGCTGACAGCGGTCAGATTGGGATAGACTGCGTCGGCACCCTGCAATTTCTCGGGCGGGTAGGTGGTGGCCAAGCCGAGGACCTTCATGCCAGCTGCCTTCGCCGATTGAATGCCGGCCAGCGAATCTTCGATCACCAGACACTCGGCCGCCTTCAGTAGAGGCTCTGGTGGTGGAGCGAGCGCGGTCAATTTCTCGAGCGTCAGGCGATAGATGTGTGGGTCGGGTTTGCCGATGGGTGTATCCTCGGCGGTCACGATCAACGGGAAGGCCCGCTCGATCGGGGTGTCCTTGAGGGCCGCCGCGACCTGGTCACGGTTGCCGCCTGAGGCGACGGCAATCCGGTATCGCCTCTTTGCTTCCAGTACGAAGTTCACCACACCGGAGAACAAGACGGGTGGGTGCGAGGCCGTGTAGGCTCTGAACAGTGCCACTTTGCGGTCGTGAATGCGCTGCGCGAGTGTCGGGTCCGTGCGTCCGGCTTTCTTCAACAGCGCAGTCAGGCAGTTGCGCTCGTCCATCCCGAGGTAGGTGCCATAGTAGTCGTCTCTAGTCAGTGGCAGGCCCTCTTCTCGAAGTGCCTGCTGAAACATGAGGAAATGGGACGTTTCGTCGTCGGCGATCACACCGTTAAAATCGAAGATGATCACGCGGAACGGCATGGGGTGAAGGTAGCACGGCGAATTTCGGAGTGACAAGGAGATGGTGTATAGTCCTGAGCCTACGGAGGGGCCGTGACTGACGTCGGAATTCTGACCGATCTCCTAGTCATCTTCGCGATCTCGATCGGAATCGTCTTCGTTTTTTATCAATTCCGTCTGCCTCCGATCGCCGGATTTCTGGCGGCGGGGGCACTCATCGGCCCCCATGGGCTCAATCTCGTCTCCGACATCGAGCAGGTCAAGGTCCTAGCCGAGATCGGTGTCGTCCTGCTGCTGTTCACGATCGGTGTGGAGTTTTCGCTCGCGCATCTGACCGCGGCGCGCCGCCTGCTGCTGATCGGGGGGCCGCTGCAAGTCACGGGGTCGCTCCTACTGGCCGCCGCCGTGGGCATCGCCGTGGGCCTGCCGGTGCAGCAGGCGCTCTTGTGGGGCTGCCTCCTGTCCTTGAGCAGCACGGCCATCGTGCTCAAGGCCCTGGCGGAGCGCGGCGAGAGCGACACATTGCATGGCCGCGCCACGGTCGGCATTCTGATTTTCCAGGACCTCGCCGTCGTGCCGATGATACTCCTGCTGCCGCTGCTCGCCAATTCGGGCAACAGTCTGCGGCCCGAGATCCTGCTGCCGCTCGGCAAGTCGGTCGTACTCGTTGGCGCACTGATGGCGGTGTCTTGGTTCGTGGTGCCGAAACTGCTCGAGCAGATCGTACGCCACCGGAGCCGCGAGCTGTTTCTCCTGACGACTATCGTGCTCTGCCTGGGCATCGCGTGGCTGACGGCGTTGAGCGGCCTGTCGCTTGCACTGGGTGCCTTCATCGCCGGGCTAGTCATCTCCGAGTCCGAATACAGCCATCAGGCGCTGGCGGAGGTGCTACCGTTCCGGGACAGTTTCAACAGCCTCTTTTTCGTCTCCATCGGCATGCTGATGGATGTCCGCACGTTGCTGGCCCATCCGGTTCTCGTGGCCGCGCTGGTCGGCGCGGTGCTTGTCGGCAAGTTTGTGACCGGCGCGATTCCCGTGGTGGCCTCGGGCTATCCGCCGCGCGTCGGCATTCTGAGTGGCATCGCGCTGGCGCAGGTCGGGGAATTCAGTTTTGTCGTGGCGCAACAGGGCGAACGGATCGGTCTGCTGACGGGCGAGCCCTATCAGGTTTTTCTCGTCGTGTCGGTTTTGACTATGGTGATCACGCCCTTTCTGATGCAGGGGGCGCCCTATGTCGCGCGAAAGGCCGAGGCGATCCAGTGGCTACGGCAGTGGTCTGCTGACCGGACGATCGCGCATCAGACGCAGGCGGCGCCGGGCGAACTCAAGATCCGCGACCACGTGATCGTGCTGGGGTACGGATTGAGTGGGCGCAACCTCGTCCGCGTGCTGAAAGAGACCGACATTCCCTACGTGGCGCTTGACCTCGACAGCGAGATCGTCCGGCGCGAGGCGCAGACCGGTGCAAAAATCATCTACGGCGACGCGACCAGCCCCGGCGTGCTCCATCACGTGCGGATCGGCGACGCCCGCGTGCTGGTGGTCGCTATCTCGGATCCCTCCGCGGCCCGGCACATCGTGCCTATTGCGCGGGGGCTCAATCCCACGATTCACATCGTCGTACGCACGCGGTATCTCCGCGAAATGGACGACCTCCATCAATTAGGGGCCGACGAGGTCGTGCCAGAGGAGTTTGAAGCGTCGATCGAAATCTTCGCGCTGGTGCTGCAGACTTACAAGATGCCGCTGGCGGTGATCGCGCAGAAGGCGGAGCAGATCCGGAAGGACGGCTATGCGCTGCTGCGGCGGGACGCTCACGGACGTGCAGGGGGAGACCTGCTGCATCGAGGCCGATCCCCCCGCGGGGGGCTGGCGCATTAGACAGTTGTCGATTCGCCCGTGCACCGGGCCCTCGGTAATCGCGCGGACGCGGTGCGGCTCGACCGACTCCAATCTGAAGGAAAATCTTATCCTGGAGGAAGGCGACGTCTTGTCGCTGCGGGGGGCCCGCAATCCGATCTGGCGGGCGATCGGAGTGCTAGTGGGGGAAAATCGGCGTAACGGCACGCTCACGCATAATTCGCGCAGAAGGGCTTTGTCCACAATCCGCTCAATAGGCGGGCTTGCTCAGGATTGACAGTCCGAAGAAACGCAGCCTATAGTGACTTTCGCGTGCGCCCAGGACCCGTGAGGTCAATCCGGTGGATCCCACAAAACTCGAGCCGGCGGTAGCGCTGGCGGAACTGCGGAACAGCAAAACGGAGCGGGTGACGATCGTCGTCCTGAGCGGGGACTTCGACCGCGTCATGGCGGCCTTCATCATCGCCACCGGCGCGGCGGCGATGGGCATGACCGTTACGATGTTCTTCACCTTCTGGGGGCTCAACGTCATCCGCAAGGAGGGCGCGACGAGCGGTGCCAAGGACCTACTGCGCCGGATGTTCGGGTTCTTGAACAAGGGCGGGGCCGGCCGCCTGCCGCTCTCGCGGTTCCACTTCGGGGGCTTGGGCACGAGCATGATGAAACGTGTCATGGAGCAAAACCGAATGCCGGGCATTCCGGAGTTGCGCGAGACGGCGTTGGACCTAGGTGTGAAGTTCATCGCCTGCACGACCACGATGGGCATGATGGGCGTGACCAAGGACACGCTGATCGAAGGTGTGGACCAGCTTGCCGGAGTCAGCACCTATCTTGCTGAGGCCCGCCAGGGTAGCGTCAATTTGTTCATCTGAGTCCGCGGAGAACACGCACATGATTCGTTCCGATGTGCAGCTCGACACACTGGGCTACTTCTGCCCCATGCCGATCATCATGACCTCCAAGAAAATCAAGGAGCTGACGATCGGGCAGGTGCTGGAAGTGGTGTCCGACGACGAGGGCATCAAGAAGGACATGCCAGCCTGGTGCGTGACGACCGGCCATGAAATGGTCGGGCTTGAAGAAGCCACGGGCAACGACGGACCGATCTTCAAAGCTTTTGTCAAAAAAACCAAGTAATACGATCTGTTCGCGACAGGATGGGGCCGGTGAAGCGCTGTTTCAGCGGCCCTATTTTTTTCTTCCTTCCCGTCACAAGCTGTGGCGGGCTCAATGCTCTGTGTATACCCCATATTGTGGTTTTTTGTTGACACCCCTACGAGGGTTTGCTATGTAGTTCACCCCAAGTATCCCTGAAGTAGGCCGAACTGAAGAGTGTAGCGCCCCCATTGTGAGTCCCCCAAACAGCGGGAGGGCTCGAGGAGGTGCGATGCCAGGAACGGTCAAGCTCAACCGCCCTCCACGGGCCGCATCGCGGTACCGGACATTTCTTCGCCACTCGATTCGTGCGCTTTCCTCGGCAATCATTGCGCGGTCTCCGTCCGCACCGTCATTGCAACTAGGAGGTGGACGCATGGGCAGTCGCGGTCTCGTCGTGAACGAATACGTCTCTAAGGTTGCCTACCAGGCTGTCGCTCGGGCCGGTGAATCCACGCTGCTACCGATCTTGAATCAGGGCAGCGGTGAGCCAGAGGGTGTGCTCGTGGCCTCCTCGTTGGAGCGCATCGTGGTCTGCGGCCGCGAACAGGCGCTGCTGTCGATGGAGGACATCCGCGCCGTGCAGCGCACCATGGTGCGCGTGCAGGCGCGCCGCGCAGTGATCTACGTGCCAGCCGAAATAACGATCCCGAATCCCGTCATGCTGCTGGCCACGCTTTCACAGGTCGATATCGTGCGCATGGCACCTGCGTCGTCCGCGCCGTCGTGAGTAGGCTGGACGTGACGCGTACCACGAAGCCCTCTATGCTCGGCCCCGTTCTCCTCAAGTACGCGCATCTGTTCGTGAGTGCGCTATCAACCGGTACCTTCATCCTATCCCGCAACGGGCGGACGGCCGACTATGTCGGCGCCACCTCTGACGATCTCGCGGGGACGCTCGGGCGCTTCGCGCGGCAGAGCGATTACCGGTATTTCTGGTGCATCGAGACCCACTCGGCGCAGGAGGCGTCGGAGATCGAAAAAGCCTGGCGGCACCGGTACTGCCCGACGGATAACGCCACGCGCGCTGGGGCTGCGCACGGCGACGGCTGGCGTTGTCTGGCCGAAGGCTGTCCCACCTGCGCACTCGCGGGCTTGGCACGCTGAGCGGGTGCTTTCCTCCTGCAGCTTGACCCGTCCCTTTCGCGCCCGTAGCATGCCGTCATGTTCAGCCCCCTCGTCGAATGTGTCCCCAATTTCAGCGAAGGGCGCAAGGACACCGTCATCCGCGCGTTGATCGATGCCGTGCAGGCTGTCCCTGGCGTGCGGCTGCTCGATCACACCCGCGATGCCGACCACCACCGCTGCGTGCTGACCTTTGCCGGCGCGCCGGACGCGGTCGGGGAAGCAGCCTTCCGTGCCACTGTGGGTGCCGCGGCGCGCATCGACCTGCGTACGCACACGGGCGTGCATCCGCGCGTGGGCGCAACGGACGTGATTCCCTTCGTGCCGCTGCGCGGCGTGACGATGGACGAGTGTGTGTCGCTGGTCAAGCAGGTCGGCAAACGCATCGGCGAGGAGCTCAAGATTCCGGTGATCCTCTATGAAGCCGCTGCGACGAATCCTCTGAGGGCCAATCTGGCAGAGATCCGCCGCGGCGGCCTGGAGCATCTCACCGCCCGCATGGCCTGTGACTCCAACTGGGCGTCGGACTTTGGTCCGGCCACACCCCATCAGACCGCCGGCGTCACGATTGTCGGAGTCCGGGGTATCCTGGTCGCCTTCAACGTGGGGCTCGCTACCAACGATCTGGCTGTCGCCAAGGCAATTGCCAGGGCTGTTCGTCAGTCGAGCGGCGGCCTGCCGTCCGTCAAAGCCATCGGCGTGCCGCTGTCCGGCCGCAGCCAGGTGCAGGTGGCGATGAACTTGGTCAATATTGACGAGACACCGGTCCACGTTGCCTTCGAGGCGGTGTGCCGGGAAGCCGAGCAGCGGGGGGTTCGAATAACGGGCAGCGAGTTGATCGGTCTTGTGCCCCGGCGGGCGATGGAACAGGCCCGGGCCGCCGGCATCGCGATCGCCTCGCTGGAGCCGTCCTCAACACTCGAAACAAGGCTCGAACAGGCCGGATTCTGATCCGCCGAAAAGCTTGTAGGCGGTCGAAGCGCTGTGGTAGACTCCGGCCCGTTAGGAATCCAAATTCCAGAGGAACGGGGCGCACAGAACAATGGAAATTAAAGTTTTTAACAACAATGTCGAAAAGGCCCTCAAGGTCGCCAAGAAGAAGCTGGCGGGCGAGGGGCTCTTCCGCGAGCTGAAGCGGCGCCGGTATTACGAGAAGCCCAGTGTCCGTAAGAAAGCCAAGCAGCGCGAGGCACAGCGCCGCCGGCAGAAGTGGCTCTCGAAGCGGCGGATGGACTAGTCGGTCGTTTGCCCCTCCGACTCTCTTAACTCCTGACAGCCGTCCCCGTACCTAACGCGCGATGCGCCCGCTCGAAATCCACCCTGCGATCAGGATTCTCCGCAAGGAAATCGCGCAGTGGCAGGAGCCCATAGTGGGGGTTGTGGCCAAACAGTCGCGCGACCCCTTTTGTGTCCTCATTGCCTGCGTCCTGAGCCTCCGTACCAAGGATAAGACGACGGCGGAAGCCAGCGCGCGGCTCTTCAAGCTGGCCCGCACGCCGCGCACATTACTCACCCTGCCGGTCAGGACTATCGAGAAAGCCATTTTCCCCGTCGGGTTCTACCGCAACAAGGCGAAACAGATTCACGACATCTGCCGGCGCATTCTAGACGTCTACGATGGCCGTACGCCGGATACGCTCGAGGAGCTATTGACCCTGAATGGGGTGGGGCGGAAAACGGCCAACCTGACGGTCACGGTCGGCTACGGCAAGCCTGGCATCTGCGTGGACATCCATGTGCACCGGATCAGCAACCGCTGGGGCTATGTGAAGACAAAGACGCCGGAAGAAACGGAAGAGGCCCTGCGCACGAAACTGCCGAAGCAATACTGGATCACCTACAACGATCTGCTCGTGCCCTACGGGCAAAATCTCTGCCAGCCGGTCTCGCCCTGGTGCAGCAAGTGCAAGCTGACGCAATACTGTGACCGCGTCGGCGTCACGAAATCACGTTAAGCGTGCCACAAATCTTGTGAAGCGCCGGGGCAAAAGGGGCGTTTCTGTACCATACCAACGACGGGATACGAGTGAGGGGCTTAGATAAACAGCGTCGTCTCCGCGTCGGCAGTGAGATTTAAAATAGCAGGCAGGCCCATCACTTCATCCACGTTCTTCTTGACCACGCCCTCGTCCACGCCCATGTATTCCAGCCCCGCGCTACAGGCCACGATGCGGAAATGCCCAACCTGCTTTGCCTCCGCGAACATCTCGGAAATCTTCGGCACGTTCTTTTCCTTGAGCAGTCGCGCCACGGCCTGGCCGTCCACGTGGTGCTCGGGGGAAAAGTTCAGCTCGTCGAGCCGCCCGTCGGACAGTTTCTTGATCGCCCAGAACATCAGCACGACAGTGACCTGCTTACCCATGGCCGCTGCCGTGAGGCCGAGGGTAGCCACCTGATGCAGGGCATCGTACGAGGAATTATGCGCGAAGATGATGAAGCGGTGTTTCTGGCTCATGCCGGGTTGCTCACAGGTGGCGGATTATAGCGCCCGTCTGCTGGTGGGACAAGCGCAGCGTCCGCTCATCTCTTCTTCAATTTGCCCTGCGTGGTCACGCTGGATACGAAGGCGTCGATCGCTGCGTTGACCTCGTCGGCCGTCATAGCGCGGTCGTGTGTCTCGCTCTCGTCGACGATGAAAACGTCCTTGAGCTTTTCTTGCCGGATGATGACCGTGTTCTCCGGCGTGACCTCAATCATCATGAACCATTCCTTGGGGCCCTTCGTGATTACCGCCTCCTTGCCGAGTCCCTTTTTCGACACCTCGACGTGGTAATCCGAAGCCGGCTCGGTGGCTGGAGCGGGCAGTGCCCAGGCCAGAGCAATTAACAGGGCTGCGGGCAGGAACATCCGGGCACGGCGAGAGGGGTGGGTCATGGCGGGCCTCCGAACCCGTGTGCGCCGAGTATAGCGCAACCTCCGTCCGGCGGAAAGCGGTCTTTACCTGATCCCCAGCGCCTTGTTACGATAGGCCAATGGACGCCCTGCTGGCCCAGATTCAGCCGTTCCTGACAAAAGAATTGATGACCGGGCTTGGCGTCTCCTCCGTCATCTTTTTTGTTGGCACGCTCATCGCCATCCCCGCTATCCTCATCCGCTTGCCGCCACACTATTTCGATGAGCGCCACCCACGGCCCTGGATGTCTGGTTATCATCCTGTCGTGCGCACCAGCGGCTTCATCCTGAAAAATTTCGCCGGCCTCGTGTTTCTTCTGGTCGGAATCGCGCTCCTCTTTTTGCCAGGGCAGGGCATCCTCACGATCCTGCTCGGCATCTCGCTCATGGATTTCCCCGGCAAGCGCTATTGCGAGCGCAAAATTGTCGGCCAGCCGACAGTGCTCAACGCGATCAATGCCCTGCGCGCCAGGCACCAGAAGCCGCCGCTCACCGTGCAGGACGATTCATAAGCCCCATGGCTGCCCCGCCCGCCACGTCACGCCGCACCTGCTACCTGATCGACGGCAGCACCTACATCTACCGCGCCTTCTTCGCGCTGCCCGCGCTGTCCAATTCCAAGGGCCTACCGACCAATGCGGTCTACGGCTTCACGACGATGCTCATGAAGATCCTGCGCGAGCGTAAGCCGGACTGCCTCGCCATCACCTTCGATGAGAAGGGCCCCACGCATCGCCACGAGGCGTACAAGGAGTACAAGGCGCATCGCCCGCCCATGCCCGACGGCATGCAGGCGCAGGTCCCGTATATTCATCAAATGGTCGAGGCGTTCGGCATCCCGGTCGTCAGGAAGCAAGGCTATGAGGCGGACGATCTGATCGGCACGCTGGCGACGCAGGCCGCGGCGGCCGGCTTCGAGGTCGTCATCGTCACCGGTGACAAGGACATGTTCCAACTTGTCACCGACGCCGTCCGCATCTACGATCCGGTCAAGGACCGGTGGCTCGGCGAAGCGGAGTGCCGTGCGAAGTTCGGTGTCGAGCCCGCGCGTGTGGTTGAGGTCATGGGCCTCATGGGCGACACGACCGACAATATTCCAGGTGTGAAAGGCATCGGCGAGAAGACGGCCCTGAAGCTCATCGCCGAATTTCACACGATCGAGAATGTGTTGGAACACGTGGATGACGTGAAGCCGCCCCGGACGCAGATGCTGCTCAAGGAACAGGCCGAACAGGCGCGCCTGAGCCGCAAGCTCGCCACCATCCAGACGGACAGCCCGATCACGTTTGATGCCAAAGTTTTCCACACACATCCGCCCGATCCGGAACGGCTGGCGCCGCTCCTGCGCGAGCTGGAATTCACCAAGCTGCTCAAGACCATCCAGACGGCATCGGACTCGACTCCATCCGGCGAGCCGGTTGCTGTTGAAACTGAACTCCTCAAAGACGACAAATCAGCCAAGCGCGTGGTCGACCGCGCCGCAAAGGACAGGCTGGTTGGTCTCTTTGTCGCGCCGCAGAGCACGGGGGGCAGCGCGACGCCGGGCGGCCTAGCCCTCGCCACGCCGGATGACCACGCGGCCTTCGCGCCGCGACTCTCTGGGCCACTCAAGGATTTATTGGCGGACCATAAAACGGTCAAGGCGGCGCACGATCTCAAGCGGACGCTGCTGGCCCTGCACCGCCGCGGCGTGGACACAGTCGAGCCGGCCTTCGATACGATGCTCGCGGCCTACCTGCTCAATCCCAACAAGCGGGACCATTCGCTCGAAACTGTTGCCGCGGAACTGTTGGGCTATCAATTTGTGAGCGGGCAGACAAACAAGAAAGAGAAACCGACCGACCTCTTTGGAAGCGAAGACGACGGCGTATCCCCTGAATCAGCGGCGGAAGCGGCCGCAGTCATCTGCCGACTGGTGCCCGTCTTGAAGGCAAAGCTGGAGGACCAGGGAAGTCTGGGCCTGTTTGAAACCATCGAGATGCCACTGGTGCCGGTGCTGGCCGAGATCGAGCGTAACGGCTTCGGCCTTGATATTGAAACTCTCCACGCGCAGGGCAAGGAGCTGGAGCACGAGCTGGAGCAGATGATGGAGAATATCACGCGGCTCGCGGGCCAGGAGTTCAACGTCAATTCGCCCAAGCAGCTCGCCACCGTGCTGTTTGAAAAACTCGGATTGAAACCGCTTCGCAAAACCAAGACCGGCTATTCGACGGACGAGGACACGCTCACGCAACTGGCGCCACAGCACGAGCTGCCCGCCCGGATTTTAAATTATCGTTCGCTCAGCAAGCTCAAGTCCACCTACGTGGATGCGCTGCCCGAATTGGTCAATCCGGAAACGAGCCGCCTGCACACGTCATTGAACCAAACTGTCGCGGCGACCGGACGGCTTTCCTCCACGGAGCCAAATCTGCAAAATATCCCGATCAAGGGCGAACACGGCTTTCGTATCCGCGAGGCCTTCATCGCCGCTACAGGCCACACCCTGCTCTGTGCGGACTACAGCCAGATCGAGCCGCGCATCCTGGCGCATCTCTCCAACGATCCGAAATTGAAAAAAGTCTTCGAGCAGGGTGAGGACATTCACACTGCGACCGCGGTCGAAATTTTCAAGCTGCCACCCGAGAAAGTCACGAAGGAGATGCGGCGCGTGGCTAAGACCGTCGTCTTCGGCATCGTCTACGGCATCAGCCCGTTTGGATTGGCCTCAAACATCGGCGTCTCGCAAGCCGACGCAAAGAAATACATCGACACCTACTTTGAGCGGTACGCGGGCGTGAAAGCCTTCATTAACCGGACAATTGAGGAGGCGAAACGGCAGGGCTACACGACGACCATCGCGGGCCGTCGGCGGCCGATTCCGGAATTGCAGGGCTCCGACTCGGCGCAGCGGAATTATGGCGAACGGCAAGCCGTCAATAGTCCGATCCAGGGCTCGGCGGCGGACGTCATCAAGGTCGCCATGATCGCTGTGCACAAGAAGCTCCACGCCGCCCTGCCGGCCACCAAGATGATCCTCCAAGTGCATGACGAACTCATCTTCGACGTGCCGGAACAGGACGTGGCCACGGCCAGGACGCTGGTGAAGGGGGAAATGGAAGCGACGGGGGCGAAGCTGGGGCTCTCCGTACCGCTCAAGGTGGATTTGGGCGTTGGCAGGAACTGGAGAGAAGCGCATCCGTAGTCGCGGAACGGGCGTCCCCTGCCTCAAGGACGGAGTCTAGTTAGGGGCGTTACGCCGGGCAGAGCACCCGGACGATCTCGCCGGTGTTGAAGAGCATGGCGTGTGTGCGCGTGTAGGCGGCGTGGCCGAACAGGTGATCGCGCGCGCTGGTGGAGCCAGTCGAATCCTTGTAATCCACGAGCAGGCACTGTCCGTCGTTTTGGCAGCGTGTGGTTCGTCGCGCGCATTCCAGCCAGCGCTCGAAGCCGTCCCAGGGTTCCAGCAGTTCCCAGAGCGCCTTGTTGACGGCGGTGCTTTGCTCAGAAGCCGTGATGGCATCGCTGCCGGCTACGGCCAGTTGCTGGACGTAATCGCCCCCCCAGGCGATAGGCATCTCCATTGTGATCTGCGGCAATTCCATCTTCGCGAGCCAGCGTTTGCCGTCTGCCCGCAGCATGCGGTGATTGACGACGTGGAGCAGCCTGCCGATACCGGACACATCCCAGCCGTAGCGCACCGGCGTCCCGAAGGTGATGATGTCGAGTGCTGTGCCATTCAACAGGCTGCCGCTCGGGCCAAGCGATTCGAGCAAGGCGATCTCGTCGTGCGGCATGATAACCTTGAGCTGCGTCAGTATCGCGTCGCGCATGGTCGACTTGCCTGGCGCCATGAGGTTGGACAGTAGCGCCAGGACCAACCCCGCCTGGCCGTGGGCCTGAATCAGGAGGCGATCGCCGCTACCGAACCCGTGTTCAGTGCACAGCGCGCGCAGCCGGTGGAGCAGCCGCACAGCGGCCCCGGCGCGCCCCAGATGGTGGTGCTCGCAGGACCAGAGGCTGCGCGAACAGAAAATCGGCCGCCCCGCGTCGCGCGCGAGAGCCTTCTTGAACAGCCCCACATAGGCGTTCGTGAAATTACCGGCGTCGCCAGCCTGCTCATCGAGCAGTTTTTGGGTGGTCTCGTCGTCTGTATAGGGCGGCGTGGCGCCGCCGGGCATGGCCGGGACGCCGTTGGTCTCCTCGCGCATGAGCGCGAGCAGTGCTTCCATGCCCGGAATGCCACGCGAATAGCCGCGCTTGAGACCGCCGACCTGGTCCAGCCGCCCCATGCCGAAGAGATCCGTGCCCAAATGAGTCCCGTGCAGGAAGATGACCGCCCGGACGCCGGCGCCGGCCAGTTTTTTCCCGTGCTCGGCCATGGCATCGAGCCAGGCGGGCGAGTCCGGCTGGGCGCTCGCGCCCAACTCGCAGTAGTTCACGCGCGCGCCCGGGTCTTTGCGGCTGTATTCCGAATGCTGGAAGTTGTTTCCGGCAGGCATGGAGGGTCTTTTAGCAGAAGGATTCCACTTATTGCTAGGGGAGTTGACTGGCCAGAAAACTGCATGCTACGGTGAGCCCTGTTATGCGAAAACGAATCATCGTCCTCGCACTCATTGGAGCTTTCATGTTGGCGGGGCCCGGGCCGGGGGCCGCCGCGCCACCGGCGGTCGTGCAGCCCGAGCACGTGGTCATCTTCGTGCTCGAAGGCTTCGGCCAGGACGCGCTGAAGAACAACGCCATGCCGGTCATAAGCAAGTTGGTGCAGACCGGTGCGGTGGCCTGGGCCGCGACCGCGGTGAATCCGCCGCTGCGCCTGCCGACCATGGCCTCGCTGATCCTAGGCCTGCCGGTCGAGCAGCATGGCATCGACTGGGAGACTTTCGATTTTGCCCGCGGCTATCCGCGGTCCCCGTCGATGTTCGACTACATTGACCTGGGTGGCGGCAAGGACACGGCCGTCTTCTTCATGGACGAGGCACTCTACCAGCTCGCGCGGCCAGCGTCCTTCATCGACTATCAGCTCTGCGGGAAGTTGCGACCGGAGTGTAAAGCGGCGACTGTTGTCTCCTATGTCCGCGAATATTTCAAGAAGGGCTCGCAGGGCGGCTACAATCATTATGTGTATGCGCTGCCGCATCTGTTGATCGTTCACCTGCCCGACGCGGGCCGGATTGGCGAGGAGCAGGGCTATACGTCCAGGGCCTACAAGGATGCGTCCAAGAACGTGGATGATGCAATTGGGGCCATTCTAGGCATCTATAAACAGTACAAGCTGCTCGACGACACGATGGTGATCGTGACCGCACTCAACGGCATGGGCGCGGCCCCGGCCAACGGGGCGCTGCCGCAGGTGCCGTGGATCGTCTCCGGCGCGAACGTCAAGGCCGGCCACACGATCGCCGGGCCCGTCTCGATCATGGACACGGGCGCCACGGTCATGCGCGCCTTCGGCCTGGAGACCCACACGGAGTGGCAGAGCCGCGCTATCGAGGAGATCTTCCGTGCCCCCCGCGCGATCGTCCACAACGCGCCAGCGATCAATCTCCATGGGTACTAAAGCATTCCAGCTGGCGCTGGGTCTTTTTGCGCTGCTCGCGGTGACGCCAGCTGTGCTCTCTGAGGCCGCGCCGCCTCCGGCGCATCTCAAGGAATATGAAATCACCTTCGACGCCACGGCGCTCCATCCGCCGACGAGGTGGCAGGTGCCAGGCATCACACCGCTAATCCTGACGCTCGATCCGGACTACACCGACGCCTACAAGAGCACCGACAAGCGGACGCTGATGCTCAAGCCCGGCTCCTATAAGTTCGGCACCTTCAGCTTCGATTTTCCCTTCCAGCTCACGCTGGACGGCAAACTGAACTTTGCGAAGTCCCTCGACCAGTGCGTGGCGGGCCGCGACACGCAGACGCTCACGGTCAAGTGCAGCCGCACGTATCCATACGGCGGTCGGCGCGATTACGACTACAAAGACGCGCAGTAAGGCTCGGCATGGCGCAATCCGTTGACGATCTCCTGGAAGCGCTCGAAGACGTGGACGACGCGACTCGCGAGGAGGCCGCCAAGGCCCTCGCTGAACGTGCCGACCCGAAAACCCTCGACGCTCTGCTGAACGCCGTCGGCGACGACTTCTGGGCGGTGCGGGCGCATGTGGGCTGGGGCGTTGCGAAGATCGGCGGGCCGAAGGCGGTGGCCGCGCTGATCACGCTCTTTAACGATCCGATCATGGAAGTGCGCAACGAGGCGGTGGCGTCCATGGCGCACCTGGGCCGCGGCACCGTGGACCAGCTGATCGCCTGTCTCAAGGACGAGAAATGGCGCGTGCGCGAGCATGCGGCCAAGGTCTGTGGCGAGTTGAAAGATGCCCGGGCGGTGGACGCGTTGATCGCCGTGTGCCGCGACCGCGACGGGGCGGTCAAGAGCGCGGCGGCCGAGGCGCTGGGGAAAATCGGTGACCCCAGGGTCGTCCCGGCGCTCATCAAGCTGTTCCGCGATTCCTCCAAGATCGTCCGCGAAACGGCGGGCACCGCACTGGTGGCTATCGGAGAGCCGTCCATCGATCCGCTGATCGAGTGTTTTAAGGACAAGGATTTCGTTGTCCGCTGCCACGGCGCCCGCGCGCTGGGGGGGATGACGACCGACTACCAGATCGGCCGTGCCTGGGCCAGAGACGCCAAGGTGGTGGACGCGCTGATCGCCGCGTTGAAAGATTCCGACCGGGCTGTGCGTGAGGATGCCACGATCGCGCTGGGGATGATCGGCAGCCCGCGCGCGATCGATGCGCTGATCGAGGCCATGAAGGACGGGGCAGTGAAGCGGCACGCGATCATGTCGCTCGGTATGATCGGCGATGCGCGCGCGCTGCCGGCGGTGATGAACGCGCTGAAGGGCAAGGGTATTCGGCAGGATGGTACGCCGACCCCTGGCTGCATCGTGAGCGAAGACGCATTTATTAAAGAGGCTGCCGCCACGGCGCTGGGCCATTTTCGCGATCCCCGCGTGATTCCCGATCTCATCATGCTGCTCAAGGATCAAAACTTAAGGGAGCGGGCGGCACCATCGCTCGTGCTCATCGGCGACACGGCCATCGAGCCGTTGGTGGCGTTTCTGCACGATCCGAAGGCCTCGGAAGTGGAATCGGAGGGGGAGCGAGTCGTGTCGTTTGCCACGGCGCGCCTCACGGCTGTGGACGCGCTCAAGCAGATCACGCTCGACACACTCAAGAAGTTGGGTTGGGAGCCACCGTCCGGCAACGAAGAATGGGTGGTGGATTCGAGCCGCGCGGACAACCTCAGGACCCATCAACCCCTCGGTGACACGGGACGGTTCGGCCCCACAGGCGATATCCCAAAAGGCAGGGTCTAGCGGTTGCTAACCCGCTCGCTGACCGGTTTCCCCTCTGGTTTGACCCCCTAAAAAAGTCTGTGTTACCGTTTGAATCCGATTTAGTGCGCGCGGAGTAAATGGGTATGGGTGACACGGTGCTCGAACAGATTGCCGCGTTGCAGGACGGCGACTGGGCGGTCCGCGAAGAGGCGGCCCAGCGGCTGGGCTCCTTCCGCGACCACCGGGCGGTGGAACCGTTGATCGTTGTCCTGCGAGACTCCGATCGTGCCGTGCGGGAGGCGGCCATTGCCGCTCTGACTGCCCTTGGCGCACCGGCGGTCGAGTCGCTCGGGGCCTGTCTGCGCGATGCCAATCTGATTGTGCAGGAATCGGCCGCGGCGATCCTCTCGGCCATCGGCGACGCGCGCGTGGCGGACGGACTGATCGCGTCGCTGGCCAGCGCCGATTGGGTGGTGCGCATGCACGCCGCTAAGGCGCTGGGGCGCATCGCTGAGGCCCGCGCAGTGCCGGCGCTTGTCCCGCTGTTGCAAGACAAGGTCAAGGCCGTGCGCGAGGAGGCCGGCACCGCGCTGGCCCGACTCGGCCCGGCGGCGCTCCCGGTGCTGGTCGAGGCGCTCGGCCATGCGGAATGGCTGGTGCGGCTCCACGCGGTCGAAGCATTGGGTAAGACCAAGTCGCCGGAAGCCGTCGCGGCGCTGCTCCAATTGCTCTTCAACGACCGCGACTCGTCGCTCAAGGAGGATGCCGTGCGGGCGCTCGGCGAAATCGGCCACGTGAGCGCCGTCGAGTTTCTGCTAACAGCGATGAAGGAGCCGGGCTTGCGCCCACTCGTGGCCGAGGCGCTGGGGAAGATCGGCGATGCGAAAGCGGTGCCGGCTCTTGTGGCCGTGGTGGAAGGCACGAGCCAGCCAGACCTGAGCCGTGTCGTGACCGGCTGCGGGGACAAGTGGACAGAGGAGATGGCGGTTCAAACCGCGGCGACCAAGTCGCTCGGCCAAATTCGGGATGCCTCGACCATTCCCGTCCTTGTGGCGGCGCTGAAAAATACTGTGACGCGGGCGGAAGCCGCTGCGGCTCTAGTGGCGTTCGGCCAAGCCGCGATTCCGCCCCTCCTATCCGTTTTAAAGCACGAGCAGGACGACAATATTCTGTTTCACGTCAAGGAAGCATTGACAGAGTTGGGCTGGAGGCAGGGCCGGATTTAGGCGGAATCTATTTCAAGAATACATGCATATGCAAGAAAACATGCGCATCCTGTGTAAAGGTTTCTAGCCGCTCAAGTGGGTTCTAGCTCGTGAATTCGCTAGGTGGGTTTTGAGAATCCCCAGGTAGGCAGGCGATGGCCAAAGAGCCGATTGAAACGTTGATACCCGAGCTGGTCCACGAGGAGGACTGGCGACGCATGCGCGCCATGGCAGCCTGTGTCCAGGGGGGCACAAAGGCGGTGGTAGCTCTGCTCCAGGCACTGGCCACGGCGCCGCCTCCCTTAAAGGTAGAGATCGCCGGCATGCTGGCACGCTTGAAGGATCCGAAGGGCGGCGTGCCGCTGGTGGGGCTTCTGCGCGATCCAGATGAGACGGTCTGCAAGGCGGCGGCGCTCGCGCTTGAGCAAATGGCCGGCGTGCTGGATGCGGCGGCGGCGGAGGCGCTGGTGCACGACCTCTCGTCCGCGCAGGAGGAGGGGTCGCGCCAGATCGTGACAAAGCTGATCGGCGCCATGCCGAACGCGGTCGGCCCCGTCTGCGCCATGCTCAAACATGGCGACCCGGCCGTCCGGCAGACAGCAGTTGCGATGCTCGACCACCTGCTGGAGCCCACGTCGGCCGATGCACTGGTGGATGCGATGATGGATCCGGCGCTCCGCGAGCCGGCCACGCGGACACTGAAAAAGCTCAGCGCGATCCGCGACCGCATCGAGAGCGTCTTCACCATGCTGCGCAACATCGAGGGCTCGGCCGAGCGGGAAGAGGCGCGCATGGCGACGGTGATCGAGCTACTGCCGATCGGCCGGCCCAGCGTGGATATCCTGATCGAAAATTTGGAGGACGACGACTGGTTGGTCCGTGAGGCGGCAGCGGATTTGCTGGGCAAGATTGCCGACCTCCGGTCGGTGGAACCGCTGATGGAACGCCTCCGAAAGGACAAGGACACGGGCGTGAAGGAGCTGGCGCTCAAGGCGCTCGGTCTGATCGGCGACGCGCGGCCGTTGGAGATCTATATCGAAGCGATTCCGATCCGGCCGCTGCGCGTCTTCGCGATGGAGGCGCTGGCCAAGATCAAGGACGTGGAAACGCTCCGGCCCTATCAGGATCTCTTTGAGCGATTGAAAACGGACCGGGACGGGCTAGTCGCGTACAATGCCGGAATGATCGTGGACAAGCTGGCCGCGCTGACGATGCAGGCGGAGGTCCAGGCTGGCGAGGGCGGAGGAGAGGAGACATGAGCGACGCAGTACAGCGGGAACGGATCGAGCAGCTGCTCTCGGCCCTGCGGGACGAGAATGAGGCCCTGCGCGGGCACGCCATCGCGAGCTTGGCGCAGATTGGCATGCCGGCGCTACCGCATCTCATTAATATGCTGACGGACGAGGACGCGGTCATCCGCGAGGCGATCACGAGCGCGATCGTGCGGATCGGCCCGGAGACCGTGGAGCCGATTATCGCAGCGCTGCACGAAGACGAATGGTCTGTGCGCGAGCAGGCAGCCTCGGCCTTGGGCAAACTTAAAGATCCACGCGGCGTCGAGCCGTTGATCAAGGCCTTGAAGGATCGTGACGGCGCGGTGCGGACCGCGGCGGTCTGGGCATTGGAACGCATCGGCGATCCGCGGGCGGTGCCCGGGCTCGTGGACGCGCTCAACGACAGCCTCGTGCGCGAGGATGTGGCCCGCGTGCTGAAGAAAATCGGCGACGTGCGCGCGGTCGAGGCACTGATCGAGGGCCTAAACGGGAACAACTGGATGGTGCGCCGCCACGCGGCCGAGGCGCTGGGGAAAATCGGCGACGTGCGCAGCTTCGATTCGCTGGTCGGGGCGCTTCAGGATGAGGACTGGCTCGTCCGGCGTAACGCGGCCGAGTCGCTGGCCCGGCTGGGCGACAAGCGGGCGGTGGATCCCCTCCTGCCCTTGTTGGAAGACGAAAATGAGATGGTGCAGGAAACGGCCGAAGGCGCGCTTTCGAGTTTGGGGTGGAAACGCAAGGAGTAAACGTACTACAGTAGTACCTTTGCGAAGGGATTTACTCAATGGCAAACGAAACGCCAGAACAACCGGTTAAGCTGATCCAGATTGGCCCGAAAGGCGGGGCCAAGCAAGACGGGTTTAATCTCGTCACGGAAAAAGTCGTCGCCGTTAACCCGGCCGCCAAGCAGCTTGAAGTGGAGCTCCTGGCGTATGACGGCAAAACCGTCGTGCTCGATGTGGCCGAGGAAGCGCTCGCCGATCTTCAGAAGGTCAAGCCGGGCGATGGGGCGACGATCCGCGTCGTCGAGGAAAACGGCAAGCGTGTCGCCAAGAGCTTTAAGATCCGTGCGAAGGATCCAAACACCGCCAAGGCCGACGCGATGCTGGTGGATCTCAAGGATACGCACTGGCTAAACCGTAAATATGCGGCTGAGTCGCTGGGCGAACTAAAGGATGCGCGTGCCGTCGGGCCGCTGGTGGAGGCGCTGACCGACGAGGTAGGCGACGTGCGGCAGCGGGCCTACGATTCGCTAATTAAGCTGGGGGGCGCGGCGGTCCCCTCGCTGGTGGGACTCCTGGTGTCGGATGAAGACGAGCTCCGGCAGTCGGCCACGGAAATCATCCGCAAGATCGGCAAGCCGTCGGTCGAGCCGCTGGCCATCGCACTCGAGAGCGCGGACGACCGGCTCAAGACTCGTATCATGAAGGTGCTGGACCGGATGGGGTACAAGCCGAAGACGACGACGGCGGAAGTCGTCAAGCAGATCGGGCAGCAGACGTGAGAATTCAGTACGTATCCCCGGTCGGAACACGGGGCCAGATCCCGACGTTCCCCCAGCGTACTTTATTTCGGTAGTCTCTCCGGGCGTCCCACCGCGACATAGCGAAATCCCATTCCCGCCACGCGCTCCGGTTCATAGACATTGCGTAGGTCGATGAGCAGCGGCTGGCGCAGCAGTGCCTTGAGGCGATCGAACTCCAGATTCCGAAACTCATTCCATTCCGTCATGATCACGAGGGCGTCGCTGCCCGTGGCGACTTCGTAGGGGTCGGCGCAAGGCGTGATCGTCGGCAGCAACTTCGTGCCTTCTTCCATCGCTGCGGGATCATACACCCGGACTGCGCAGCCTTCCTGTTGCAGCCCCTCGATGATCATCAAGGCCGGCGCTTCGCGCAGGTCGTTGGTGTTCGGCTTGAACGAAAGGCCCAACACACCGACCGTCTTGCCCTGGAGCCCTCCGAGCGCCTGTCGGATCTTGCCAACCATAGCCTTCTTCTGCAGTGTGTTGACCTCGGCGGCCGCCTTGGCGATCCGCATCTCCAAACCCTGCCGGGCGCCGGTCTGGATCAGCGCAGCCACGTCCTTCGGAAAGCAGGAGCCGCCGAAGCCGGGCCCCGCATGGAGAAACTTCGAGCCGATACGGTGGTCTAGCCCCATGCCCTTGGCCACGGTCTGCACGTCTGCCCCGACCTTTTCGCAGAGGGTTGCGATCTCGTTGATGAACGACACCTTCGTGGCGAGGAAGGTGTTGGAGGCGTACTTGATCATCTCAGCGGAGGCGAGGTCGGTGATGAGGATGGGCGTCTCGATTAAATAGAGCGGGCGGTACAGGGCCTTCATGAGCGCGACGGCTTCGGAGCTGTCGGCGCCGATGACGACGCGGTTGGGCCGCATGAAGTCCTCGATGGCCGACCCTTCGCGCAAAAACTCCGGATTTGACACGATGTCGAACCGAACCGGTTTCTTCTGGGTCTTCTTGATGACCTCACGGAGCCTCTCTCCAGTGCCGACCGGGACGGTGGATTTGGTGGCGATGACCTTATAGCTGGTCATGTGCTCGGCGATCCCGAGGCCGACTTTTTCGACATACGAGAGGTCGGCGGAGCCGTCCTCTCGCGAGGGCGTGCCCACGGCAATGAAGATGACCAGGGCCTCGGCCACCGCCTTGGCGATGTCGGTGGTGAACGTCAGACGGCCGTCGCGAATGCCTTTGGACACCAGCTCCGTGATGCCCGGCTCGTAGAAGGGCACCGTGCCCTTTTCAAGCGTGCCGATCCGCCTGGCGTCGGCGTCCATGCAGGTCACGTTCAGACCGAATTCGGCAAAGCAGGCTCCGGTCACCAGTCCGACGTAGCCCGTTCCGATTACACTAATGTGCATGGGGCGGCCCTAGAAGAATTAGGAACTAGCTCAAAGGTGTTCGGTGCGATGTATTGTTATCGGTTGCCGGCGACTATAGCACAAGGCCGTATCAGGCACGAACGTTTGTCGCAATGGAACGGAGGGTACAGAGGAATGGATTGGCGACAGGCACCGATAGGAAGGGCATCGGTCCCCGTAATTGACTCGCTCTTCGGCCTTCAGTAGACTGCCCGCACAGAAGGAGCGTCCGTCATGGCGTCACAAGGCGGCACGATGATACGGCCCCTGGCCGTGATGATGAAGCGGAACCCCCGGTCCATTAGTCCGGAGGCGACGCTCGCCGAAGCTGCGGCCAGGATGCGGGATGCACGGGTCGGCGCGATTCTGGTCGCGGAGCACGGCACGTTCGTAGGAATCATCAGCGAGACGGATCTGGTCCGCAAAGCCATGGCGAGCCATCTGAATCCCGCGCAGGTGACGGTGCGGTCGGTCATGAGCAGTCCGGTCATCGCGATCGATCAGGACCGCTCCGCGCACGACGCGAGCGATCTCATGGCTGAAAAAGGTATCCGGCATCTGGGGGTGACGGAGGATGGACGCATCGTTGGAATCGTGACCGTCCGGGATTTGCTGAGATATTTCAAAAACTGGGGCCCGCACTAAACTCACCGCGACAGAGTTTCCTTCACGCATGGCGACTTCATCCGCGACGTCCCCGCGCCTCTGGCTCTTTGCGACCGCTTTCGTAAGCGGCGCCGCCGTCATGGCGCTGGAAATTCTCGGCAGCCGCCTGCTCGCGCCGGTCTTCGGCAATTCGCTGTTCGTCTGGGGCGCGCTCATTGGCGTGATCCTCGCCGCAATGAGCAGCGGCTACGCGATGGGCGGCTGGCTGGCGGACCGCCACAAGGGCGCCGTCGTGCTGGCGGGGCTCTTGCTCGGTGCCGGGGCCTGGACGTTACTGCTGGCCTGGGCGGGACAGCCGGTGATGCTCACCTTCGCGAGCTGGATCGACGATCCACGCTGGGGGCCGTGCCTTGCCGCAAGCGTGCTGCTGGCCCCACCGGCCTTCGGGTTGAGTGGCGTGTTGCCGGCGCTGCTGCGGCTTTCCATTGCAGACATGGGGCATCTCGGCCGCCACACTGGCTTGATGATTGCCGTCTCCACGGTCGGCAGTCTAGTCGGCACGTGGGGGACCGCCTTCTATCTGTTGACCTGGCTGGGCAGCGCGGCGATGGTGGCGCTGCTGGGTGTCGTGCAAATCGTTCTCGGCCTGCTCTGGGGCTGGCAGGCGTCGGTCGGCGCGCGGGCGGCGGCGCCGGTGCTAAGCGGCCTCGGGCTGCTCTTCTGGCTGGCAGCCCATCCGGGACTGGCGCTGCCGGAGAACCTCAAGAAACTGATTCCCCCGACGCCGATCCATCAGGAGGACAGCCCCTATCAGCAAGTGCGCGTGCGGGACGACAAGGACGAAGTTTTCCGCTACCTGATCCTCGACCGTACCTTTCACGCGGTCATGTGGACGGTGGATCCGAACGCCCTGTTCCTACCCTACAGCCAGATGATGATGACGGCGCTGGCGCTACCGCACGAGCCGAAGCGGGGACTGATCCTCGGCCATGGCGGCGGCTCGCTGGCCAAGTGGCTGGCGCACTACTGGCCGGAGATGGAGCTGGACACGGTGGAGGTGGATCCCGCGGTCGTCCAGGCGGCCGCAACCTATTTCGGCTACGCACCGCCAGCACAGCATCACGTCTACGTGAAAGACGCGCGGATGTTTCTACGCGGGGCGACCGCCACCTACGACGTCATCTGGCTTGACGTCTTTGCGCGGCACCTCATTCCGTTTCACCTGACCACACAGGAGTTTTTTCGAGAGTTGCGCGCCCATTTGAATCCAGATGGGGTGCTGGCTGTGAATCTGGCCTCGTCGGGCGAAGGGCCGGACCAGTTGCGGGCCCAATCCGTGGTGGCGACTATGAAGACGGTCTTTCCCGCGATTCTCTCGTATGGCGTCAAAGGGCCGTGGAAAACGATGCCGCAGACCAGGGCCGAAAACCTCATTTTCTTTGCCGGCGCCCCGGTGGAGCGCCTCGCCCCCGAGACTCTCAAGTCCAAGGTCAGCGCCTTGCTGCTCCAGCGGCGCCTGCCGATCGAGGCGGAGGAACTGCAGGCGACCCGGATTACGCAGGATTGGCCGGCCGGGACGGTCCTGACGGACGACTATGCCCCCTACGATCTGCTGATCGGGGGCACCGGCGCGCCCCCCCGCCCAGGAGGGGCCGGAGCCCCGCACTAAAGCGCAACCGAGGGCCTGTTTTTGAGGTCGTGAGGGGGGGCGACGGGGCAAAGAAAGTTGCTTGCTTCCCTTTGTGCCCTATGCTATAAGTTCCGCGGTTTCAGGGTGTCTTGTCCCCACGAAACTCGCGCATAATTAGATTCAGGATTTCGTTTTTCACTATTAATCACCGCCTTTTTATTGCAAGGAGGTTGGCAATGGGCAAGATGATGGTGTCAGTGTTCTTCGGCCTCATGCTAGTGATGGCCGGGGCATCAGCGGCGTTCGCGTTGCAGGCTGGCGGTGTGGAAATCGGTGATCTGGAGACCGGCTCGGTGGTTGGCCAGCCGTTTAAGTCGTTGGACGTGGACGTGGAATTGTTCGCGCTTGAGCTGGGAGGCGATCGCGGCAAGAAGGTGTGGTATCCGCCAACAGCCGTGGTGGACTTCAAGGTGCGTCCGGGCCGGCCCTTCCTGATGAAGGTGACCAATAACAGCATGGTCGAGCATGGCTTTATGTTCACGGCGGATGAGAACCAGGCCGCTCCGACCGTGCTGAAGGCGAAGGTCGTGCTGGCTCCGGGCGAGAGCAAGTACATCGGCATCCCGACCAGCGACCTCTTCTACGCCACGACGGGCAACGTGCTCTATTATAAATGCCATCTGCATCCGGCCCATGTCGGGGGGCGGCTGGTGATGCTGAAGTAGTTCCGTTCCTAACGGTGAGTCACGGCAACGCCCTGTCTGCTGAATGCAGGCAGGGCGTTGTTGCTTTTTGCGGACCCTGTTGGCGGCTGAGGCGTGGGACTGTGGACGAAGGGCAAACAAAAACGCCCCGGCTCGTATGAGCCGGGGCGTTTCACGGTCAGACAAAATCGGAGCGATTAGTTCCGGACGCCGCTCCAGACCTTGGCCGGATCAATGGTCTTGTCCGGGTTCAGCTTCTTAGCCTTGTCCAGCAGGACCTCGGTCTTCTCGGGATAAGCCGGGTCGGAGATGCAGCAGTTGTCCACCGGGCAGACGGCTGCGCACTGCGGCTCGTCGAAGTGGCCCACGCACTCGGTGCAGCGCTCGTGCGTGATTACATAGTCGCCCTGACCTTCGCCCACATGGTGCCCCTTGGCCTCGGCGTCGGCGCGGCTTTCGAAGATGGCTTCGTTAGGGCACTCCGGCACGCAGGCGCCGCAGGAGATGCATTCAGACGTAATCAGTAGCGACATGATAAAGTCTCCTTCGCAAACAGTATTGACAATGACGTCAAACCGATATTCAATCTACTCAACGGGCGCCATTCTAGACCGCGCCACTTTTTCAAGTCAACCACGGAGCAGCGGGCAGAAGACCTAGCCAAATACCCCATTGGGCCTAGTTTGCAAAGAAGGCGATCCCACTCATTTCTATGAACATTTTACGGCCGCAGGAAGGCAAGCCGGATCGGCGTCGGATCGTGCTGCTGATCGTGCTGGCGGTGGGCGTGCTGACAGCCAGCTGGTTTCTGACCAGCCCCAAGCAGGCTGATACCATTCTAGTCACCTTTCCCAGCGGGACCATGATGGAAACAGAAGTGGCCGACACGCCGGAGAAACTTCTCTTCGGGCTGGCCTTTCGGGATGCGTTGCCGCCGGCCTCTGGGATGCTGTATATCTTCGAGCAGTCGGATCGCCACAAGGTCTGGACTAAGGGATTCCGGTTCCCGGTCGACATGATCTGGGCGGACGAGAGCCGGCATGTGGTACATCTGGTGGAGCGCGCGGCGCCCTGCGAAACGGATCCCTGTGCAACGTATGGGCCCCCGCCGACCAATGCCCGGTATATTATTGAGACCGATGCGGGGTTTATTCAGAAGGAAAAACTGGTGACCGGGGCCGAATTGAAATTCACGCTAAAGCTGGACCTATGAGCGGATCTGCCAAGACAGTGGGGATGGAAGGCTTCACGCGCATCGCGCGCGAGGACGAAATTCCGGTCGGCACCGCCAAGGTGGCCACGGTCAACGGCCGCGAGCTTGCCATCTTCAACGTCAACGGCACCTTCTACGCTGTCTATAATATCTGCCCCCATCAGGGCGGGCCACTCGCCGAAGGGACGCTCAAGGGCCATACGGTCTCCTGTCCCTGGCACGATCTGGCCTTCGACGTACGGACCGGGCTGGCCTCCGACGGCGGTGGGAATTGCGTGGGGAGCTACGAAGTGAAGGTCAAGGAGCACGACGTCTTCGTCGGGCCCCGCCGCCGAGTCCAGGATTAACTCTCGGAGCCGACGCGATGGCTGCATCAGATGGCCCCGCAGGAGAAACAAAGCACGTGGCGGTGCAAATCGGCCAGCCCTTTCCCATTACATTGTGGGAGGACCGGACACGGGGCGAGCAGTGGGTGCCAACCTACGATACGGCAGCCGTAGCGCTGGTCAGCGATGACTATCACCGCGTAGCTGGAAATAACGCTGTGGACAACGGCACGCGGGTCTTCGCCTTCCGGGCACTCGGCCCCGGTGCGCACAAGATTCTGTTCGAAAAGCGCATGGGCTGGAAATTCACTGCCGAAGACCGCCGGGTGTTTCTCGTCACCGCGACGGACGGCTCGACACGCGGTTCGTGACGCGTGCAGCAGAGCTTGTAAGGCAGGCGCAGTTTCCTTCACGCGCTTCACGAGATACGAGCGACGAGAGGCGCAATCATGCCGGACATTGGGTTCGTCAACGGCCGCTTCAGTCCGCTCGCGGAAGCGACCGTCTCTGTGGAAGACCGCGGCTTCCAGTTCGGCGACGGCATCTACGAAGTCCTCCGCACCTACCACGGCATGCTCTTTCATCTCGATGCGCACCTGGCCCGGCTGGAGCGCAGCGCGCAGGCCATCGAACTGCCGCTGCTCTGGACGCGTTCACAGTGGGCGGCCTATGTACAGGAAGGCGTCACACGCGCCGGCTACCCTGAGAGCAAGGTTTACCTGCAACTGACACGCGGGGCGGCGCCGCGCGACCATGCTTTCCCGGTCTCAGCGAACCCGACCGCCGTCATAACCGTGCGTGCAATGAAACCGATGGATTCGGCCATTCAAACATCCGGCGTCTCCGTCATGACCTTGGACGACTGGCGCTGGGGCCGCTGCGACATCAAAAGCGTCAATTTGCTGCCCAACGTCATGGCCCGGCAGAAGGCTAAACAGGCGGGCGCCTTCGAAGCCCTGTTTGTGCGAAACGGCCAGGTGACCGAAGGCGCGGTCAGCAACGTGATGATCGTCCAGGCCGGCCGCGTCAGTACAGCACCGGAAGGCGAGCGTATTCTCTCCGGCGTCACGCGGACGCTCGTGCTGGAGCTCGCCCGGAAGGAAGGTATCCCCGTCGAAGAGCGCTTCGTCACGCTAAGTGAATTGCTCAAGGCTGACGAAGTCTTCCTCAGCGGCACCACCGTCGAAGTGCTCCCTGTCATTCGCGTAGACAATCAACCGATCGGCTCCGGCACGCCGGGCGCTATTACGCGGAAGCTCCAAGCCGGTTTCAGACGTCTTACTGGATAGGCGCCAGTTAAAAAAGATCAAGGAAGCCGGGGGGCGCGGCGGTCGTGGGCAGGAGAGTGGAAACTGACTGACGCCCCGTGATCGCCGATCACGGTGGAAGGAATTTCAAAAGGCGTCTGTCCGCGATCGCCCGACAGGGTCGCTTCGAAAGGCACGGAAGTGGCCCGGCGCGCCGCCCCTTCTCTGCTTGCCTTCATCCCCCCAACATGGTAGGTTGTGCCACGTGAAAGTGGGCCTCTGGCCCACTTTTTGTTTGAGGCGAGCGCACAGATGAGCTGGAGCACGCAGGAGCCGGCCGATCGGGCCAGGGGGCGCGAGGCCCAGTTCATTGCCGAGCGCGTCCGGACCATTGCCGATCCCATCGCCCGCGCGCTGGGTGTCCACGTGGTGGACGTCGAATGTGTCGGCCAGGGGCAGCGGACGCTGGTCCGGGTCTTCCTTGACACGCCGGGCGGCGTGAGCCTGAACGAATGCGAACAGGTGCACGTGTCGCTGGGCCATGCGCTGGACATCGAGGATCCGATCGCGCATGCCTACACGCTCGAAGTTTCGTCCCCGGGGCTCGACCGGCCCTTCAAGCGTCGCGAACAGTACCATCGGGCCTTGGGCACGCCGGTCAACCTTAAGCTCCGGACCCCGATCAACGGGCAGTGGCGAGTGATCGGCACGCTGCGCGAGGTGCGCGACGAGGGGGTCACGCTCGCGGTGGAGGAGAAGAAGACGGAGCAGCTTGTGCCCCTGACGTGGGACCAAATTGCGGAAGGACGTCCGCACGTAACGTTTTGAGAACGAGACAGCACCGCAGTGATTAGCAAGTGAGGACGAGACCATGAATGGTAAAGAATTGATTGCAGTCATCGATCAGCTCGGCCGCGAGAAGGGCATCGATAAGACCCGGATTCTCGGCGCGGTGGAAATGGCGCTCCAGACGGCCGCCAAGAAGCGGTTTGGCCAGGGCGAGAACGTGAAGGTCGAGATCGACGCCAAGACGGGCGAGATTTCTGTGGTCTCGCTCAAGACCATCGTCGAGACGGTCACGAACCCCAAGGCCGAAATCTCAATCACGGAAGCCCGCAAGGTGGATGATGGTGCGGAGGTCGGCGACGAAATTGGTTCGCTCATTGATATGGACGAGCTCGGCCGCATCGCCGCGCAGACCGCCAAGCAGGTGATCTGCCAGAAGGTCCGCGAGGCCGAGTGGGAGGCGGTGCAGAAGGAGTACTCGACCCGCCAGGGGGACCTCATCAACGGCATCATCATCGGCCAGGAGCGGCGCAACTACATCGTGGATCTCGGTAAGACCGAGGCGATCCTGCCGATCCAGGAGCAGATCCCCCGTGAAACCTACCGCCGCGGCGATCGCGTGAAGGCACTGTTGGTCGAAGTGCGAAAAACTCCGAAAGACGTACAGGTGATTCTGTCGCGGTCGCACCCGACCTTTGTGTCGAAGCTGTTTGAGCTCGAAGTGCCCGAGGTCGGCGAGAAGATCGTCGAGATCAAGGGCGTGGTGCGCGAGCCGGGCGACCGGACAAAGATCGCCGTCTCCTCGCGCGACAAGGCAGTGGACCCGGTGGGTGCCTGCGTCGGCATCAAGGGCTCGCGCGTGCAGGCGGTCGTGCGCGAGCTGCGCGGCGAGAAGATCGACATCATCGCTTGGACGAACGATCCGCGCGTATTCATCGCGGAGGCGCTCAACCCGGCCAACATCGAGAAGGTCGGCATCGACGAGGAGAAGAAGTCGGCGCTGGTGGTGGTGGCGGACTCGCAGCTCTCGCTGGCCATCGGCAAAAACGGCCAGAACGTGCGGCTCGCGGCGCGGCTGACCGGGTGGAAGATCGACATCATTAGCGCGACCGAATACGAGAAGGAAAAGGTCGAGCGCGACAAGGAAATCAAGGCGGCGCTGGCCGAGGAAGCGCAGGCGCAGCGTGAAGAGGAAGAAGCCCGCGCCGCACGGCAGGCGGAAACGGCCGCGTCCGAAGCCACGGCGTGAGAGGATGCTGGCCAAGACCTCCGACGGCGTTGTCGCATGGCGCGAAGGCGCACCGTACGCGAAGACGTACGCCCCGCGCTCTTGCTCGATGCGGCCTTGCGGGCAGGTCTTGTTGAGCATCCAGGGCCAACTAAGATTTCTAAACGTTCACGATTGAGGAGCCGTAGGTAGCAAGAAACCATGTCCGGCACCAGAGTGCATGACCTCGCCAAGCAGCTTGGGATGGAGAGCAAGGCATTGCTCGCCGATCTCAAGAAGCTGGGCATCGCCGTGAAGTCGCACAGCAGCACGCTGGACGATGACACCGTGCAGACGGTGACGAAGAAGCTGGGCGGCGCCCAGCCCGCCGCGCAGGATGCGACCAAGCCGGCAGCGAAGAAAGCCGCGGTCGTGACGAGGGACGGGAAGCCCGCACCGGCTTCTGTCGAAGACCCTCCCAAGGCCGACAAGAAGCGGCTCCTCTTCAAAAAGAAAAAGGATGACGAACTGGTTGCGGAACCGGAAACAGCGCCGCAGCCGATGTCGCCGATGCACCCGGCTCCCCAGCCGGTGGTCGAGCCGGAGGGGCCCGCAGCGGTCGTCGAGCAGCCAACTCCCGCACCGGCACCGGCTAGCGCACCCGCACAAACCGCAGCTCCTATCGCTGCACCGGCCGCTCCCGCGCCAGCGGCCGACATTGCTGGGCGGAAGAAGCCGGAACTGGGGCCGGTTCCGGACGAAGGCCTTAAGGACAAGCTCAAAAAGAGCAAAAAGACCGGACGGGTGAAGGACGAGGACGATCTGCGGTTCCGAGCAGATGCGGCCCGCTGGCAGGACCTGCGCGCGATCCCCATCCATCGCCGCGAGGACCGCTCCCGCCATCAGCCGGTTTCGACCGTCACCGAGATCACCAAGCCTCGGCAGAAGGCCGTGAAGCTCACGGCCGGGCTCACCGTGAAGGAATTTTCAGAAGTGATCGGCCAACGCCCGGCCGATGTGATGCGCAAGCTCATGGACACCGGCCAGATGCTGACGCTCAATCAACCGATCAATCTGGACGCGGCGCAGCTGATCGCCGAAAGCTACAACGTCAAAACCGAGGTCATGGTCGAGAAGCGGGGCGAGGATCTGCTCGTCGAGCCGACCGACGTCGAATCGGGCAGCACGGCTACGCCGCGGCCGCCGGTTGTCACCATCATGGGCCACGTGGACCACGGCAAGACCTCGCTGCTCGACGCCATCCGGCAGACGAAGGTCGCCGAGGGCGAGGCCGGCGGGATCACGCAGCACATTGGCGCCTACACGGTGTCGGTGCACGGCAAGGCCGTGACGTTCCTCGACACGCCCGGCCACGAAGCCTTCACCTCCATGCGGGCGCGCGGCGCCAAGATCACCGACCTCGTCATTCTCGTCGTGGCGGCGGACGACGGGGTCATGCCGCAGACGGTCGAGGCGGTCAACCACGCGCAGGCAGCTGGCGTGCCGATCATCGTCGCGCTCAATAAAATCGACAAGCCTGGCGCCAATCCAGACCGCATCAAGAACCAGCTCGCCGAACATCAACTGATTCCGGAAGCCTGGGGCGGCCAGACGATCTATGTAGAAGTCTCTGCGAAGCAGAAAACCGGCCTCGATACGCTCCTGGAAATGATTCTGTTGCAGGCGGACGTCCTCGAGCTCAAGGCGGATCCGGTGCGCCCGGCCAAGGGGACTGTCGTCGAAGCGCGGTTGGATCGCGGCCGCGGGCCCGTGGCAACCGTGCTCGTGCAGAGCGGAACATTGAAAGTGGGCGACGCCTTCGTCGTGGGTCCCCTCAGCGGGCGCGTACGCGCGCTCAACAGCGATCGCGGTGGCAAGGTCAAGGATGCGGGGCCCTCGATTCCCGTCGAAGTCATCGGCCTCCCCGGCGTCCCGGGCGCGGGTGAGCCCTTCGTCGTCGTCAAGGACGAGCGGACGGCACGGGAGATCGCCGAGGCGCGCGCGCAGAAGCAGCGCGCGGTCGAAGTCGGCTCCGCTCCAGGCAAGGTCACGCTCGACGATCTGTTTGCGCGGATCAAGGAAGGCGCCGTCAAGGAACTGGCCGTCGTCATCAAGGCCGACGTGCAGGGCTCGGCGGAGGCACTAGGCAACGCCGTCGAAAAACTTTCGACCGATGCGGTCAAGCTCCGTGTGATCCACTCGGGCGTCGGCGCCATCACCGAAACAGACGTGATGCTGGCTTCGGCCTCGCGCGCCATCGTCATCGGCTTCAACATCCGGCCCGAACCGAAGGCCTCCGCGCTTGCCGAAAAAGACGGCATCGACCTCCGGCTCTACACAATCATTTACAACGCCATCGAGGACATCAAGGCGGCGATGGAAGGGCTGCTCGAGCCCACGCTCAAGGAGCGCGTGCTGGGCCGCGCCGAGGTCCGCCAGGTGTTCACCATCCCGAAGGCGGGCGTCATCGCCGGCTGTTACGTGACGGACGGGATGATTCAGCGTGCTGGCGCCAGCGTGCGGGTAATCCGTGACAACGTGCCGGTCTATCAGGGCAAGCTGGGCTCGCTGCGGCGCTTCAAGGACGATGTGCGCGAAGTGCAGCAGGGCTACGAGTGCGGGATGAGTGTAGAGAATTTCAGCGACGTTAAGACCGGCGATGTGCTGGAAGTGTTCGTCGTGGATAAAATCGCGACGAAGCTCTGATACCTGAGGCGTGCGGAGGGGCAAGGCCGAATGTGTGCACCGGATTCGGGCTGCGCGCTCCGCTTCACAAGGTACGGGCACAGGGGGGGCAGCAGTAGCCGGACGGGGTGCAACCCCTCCTGAGCGAACCGGCCTCGGCGAATTAGATGATCGTCGGCATTTGCACCGTTGAACTGTTCATCCCCGACGGGCAGTCACTGAAGTCAAAGCGGCAGGTCATCAAGAGTTTGAAGGACCGGCTCCGGGAGAAGTTCAATATCTCAGTGGCCGAGGTGGACGAGCAGGATTTGTGGCAGAAGGCGGTGCTCGGCATCGCCTGCGTGGCGAATGAGACGGCCCACGTCAACCAGGTGCTGGATCAGGTCTTAAACCAGATCCGGTCCGTGCCGTTGGTCGAAATCGTGCGGTCGCGCATCGAGTTGCTCTGAAGAAAGCTAATAGCGGATCGCTAATAGCTGGCAGCCGGACGAATTTCGGGCGAGTTACTCCGTGCTGTTCGCTGCGAGCTTGTGAATGGCCAAGACTGCATACAGCCGGGCCGCGCGGGTGGCGGATCAGATCCGCATGGAAGTGGCGGACATCATCATGCGGAAGACCAAGGACCCGCGCGTGGCGTCCGTGACGGTGACCGACGTGGAGATTACGAACGATCTGCGGCTGGCCCACGTGTTCGTGACGACGATGTTGGACACCGAACAGGAGCGCGCGGCGTTCGCCGGATTGGGCAAGGCAGCGGGCTTCATCCGGTCCGAACTGGGCCGGCGGTTAAACCTGCGCTACACGCCCGAGCTGGTGTTTCAGAAGGACACGGCCGGTCCGCGTGGCGACCGGATTTTGTCCATCCTCGATCATCTGGACGAGGAGCGGCGCAAGCAGGGGGAACCGGAACAGACGTAGCAGGGCCACTGTGATGGAGACCGCCGCGAGGTACAAGGCGAGCGTTGGCGCCGGCGTCCTGAACGTGAACAAGCCGGCCGGCTGGACATCGCATGACGTGGTCGCAAAAATCCGCGGCCTCTTGAACGAACCCAAGGTCGGCCATGCCGGGACACTTGATCCGGCAGCCACCGGTGTGCTGCCCGTGCTGATTGGGCGTGGCACACGCATCGCGGAATATCTGCTGGCGTGGGACAAGGAATACCGCGCAGTCCTGCGACTGGGGCAGACGACCGACACGCAGGATGCGACGGGCCGTGTGCTGGCAACGAAGCCGACCGACGGCCTAACGGACGAGACAATCCGGGTGGCGGTCGAATCATTTCGCGGGCGGATCACGCAGACCCCGCCCATGTATTCGGCGGTGAAGGTCGGTGGCGTGCCGCTCTACAAGGCGGCGCGGGCCGGCAAGACGGTCGCACGGGCGGCGCGGGAGATCGAAATCCACGCGCTCGATGTGCTGGCTATCGCCGGCCCGGCTGTGACGTTGCGTGTGCGGTGTTCGAAGGGCACCTACGTGCGGACACTCTGCGCGGACATCGGTGCGGCGCTGGGCGTCGGCGGGCATCTCTTGTCGTTGGAGCGGACGCGCGTCGGACCGCTGGCGGTCGAGCAGGCGCTGACGATCGAGGCCGTTGCCGCGCATGCGCTGGCCGGGCAGTTGGCGGACGATCTGCTCACGTTGGACGGCGCGCTGGCGATGCTGCCCGCGGTCATTGTGGATGCGCGGACGGCCGAACGGGTTCGGCATGGCGTGGCGGTGCCGGCCGGAGCCGGACGCTGGGAAGTGCAGTCCCAGGGCGCGAGGGCGGTGCGCGTGAAGGACACAGCCGGACAATTGCTGGCGATCGGGGCGCTTGCGCCCGGATCGGCGGGCGCCAATGTGGCGCCCAGCGTGACGATCGAGAAAGTCTTGGTGGATGTCGAGACAGTCAGTCGGTAGCAGGAACCGTTCACGGAAGGAGAAGAGGGGGATGGCACTTACAAAGGAAGCAAAAACGGGTCTCGTGAAGCAATATCAGCAGCACAAGACCGACAGCGGGTCGCCGGAGGTGCAGATCGCGGTACTGACCAACCGCATCACGTATCTGACCGAGCACTTCAAGCTGCACAAGAAGGATCATCACTCGCGGCGCGGGTTGTTGGAACTGGTCGGCCGCCGCCGCCGCCTGCTGAGTTATCTGCAGAAGACGGACGTCAGCCGGTACAAGGCCGTGCTGGACCGGCTGGGCATTCGGAAGTAGCAGGCCATCTACGCGCCGGCATGGGGCCGGCGCGATTACCGGGCTGCTTCCACAGGTGAACACGGACATGCGCTCGCTCGCGAGCCCATCTCTGTGGGCATCTGTGGGGTAGATCCAAGAGGAGACAGATGTCATGGTTCATGTGATTGAAATCGATCTGGCCGGGAAAACACTCCGGCTCGAAACCGGCCGCCTTGCGCGGCAGGCAGACGGCGCGGTGCTCGCGTCCTACGGGGACACGGTTGTCTTGGCGACGGCCGTCGCATCCCAGACGGCGAAACCGGGCGTGGACTTTCTTCCGCTCACGTGCGACTACCAGGAAAAGGCCTACGCGGCCGGCAAGATTCCGGGTGGGTACTTTAAGCGCGAAGGGCGGCCCTCGGAGAAGGAAGTGCTCACCAGCCGGCTCATCGACCGGCCGCTCCGTCCGCTGTTTCCCGAGGAGTGGCATTTTGAAACGCAGGTGATCGCCTCGGTCCTCTCGGCCGACCAGACCGGGACGGCCGACGTCATCGGCATCACGGCAGCCTCGGCCGCCCTTTCCGTGTCAAACATTCCCTTTCTCGGGCCGATCGCCGGGGTGAAAGTTGGCCGCGTGGACGGGAAATTCGTCATTAATCCCGATCTGACGACGCTGGAGAAGAGCGACCTGCACCTCGTCGTGGCCGGCACGGCCGACGCGGTGATGATGGTCGAGGGCGGTGCCAACGAGCAGCCGGAAGCCGTCATGCTAGGCGCAATTGAGGCCGCCCATGCCGAGATCAAGAAGATCGTGGCGAAGATCCGAGAGCTCCAGGGCAAGGTCGGCAAGACGAAGCGCATCGCGCCCGAGGAACATATCGATGAGGGACTCAAGAAGCAGGTGCGCGAGATCGTGGCCAAGCAGATCCGCGAGGCGATTTTCATCCCGAACAAGTCGGCCCGCCAGGAAAAGCTGGACGCGATCAAGAAAGAGGCGGTGGAGAAGCTCAAGTCCGACGATCCGAACCGGGAACGGCACGTGAAGCTGACCTTCCATTCGCTCGAATACACCGAAGTCCGCCACATGATTCTGGAGAAGGGCTCGCGCGCCGACGGCCGTGGGCCGGCCGACATCCGGCCGATCACCTGCGAAGTGGGCGTGCTGCCGCGCACGCACGGCTCGGCGCTCTTCACACGCGGAGAGACGCAGAGTCTCGCGGTGGTGACGCTGGGCTCCACGGACGACGAGCAGCGCATCGACGCGCTGGAGGGCGAGTACTTCCGCACCTTCATGCTGCATTACAATTTTCCGCCGTTCAGCGTCGGCGAGGCGCGGCCGCTGCGCTCGCCCGGACGCCGCGAAGTTGGCCACGGGGCGCTGGCCGAGCGCGCGCTCAAGCCGGTCCTGCCGGACAAGGAGAAGTTCCCTTACACACTCCGGCTGGTCTCGGACATTCTCGAATCCAACGGCTCCTCGTCGATGGCGACCGTGTGCGGTGGCTCGCTGGCTATGATGGACGCGGGCGTGCCGATCGCGGAACCGGTCGCGGGTATCGCGATGGGGTTGATCAAGGAGGACAGCCGGGTGACGATCCTCTCCGACATTCTCGGCCTGGAGGATCACCTCGGCGACATGGACTTCAAGGTGACGGGCACGAAGAACGGCGTGACCGCGCTGCAGATGGACATCAAGATCGCGGGCATCACGCCGGCCCTGATGAAGGATGCGCTGGAGCAGGCGCGCAAGGGGCGGCTGCACATCCTTGAGGCAATGGCGAAGGCGCTGACGGCGCCGCGCACGAACCTGTCGCCCTACGCGCCGCGCATCTTCACGCTCAAGATCAAGCAGGACAAGATTCGCGAGGTCATCGGTCCGGGCGGCAAGACCATCCGTGGGATCATCGCCGAGTGCGGCGTCAAGATCAACGTGGAGGACACGGGTATCGTCTCGGTCGCCGCGGTGGACGAGGCGTCGGCCAGGAAGGCGATCGATCGGATCAACAACATTGTCGAGGAGGTCGAGGTCGGCAGGATCTACACCGGCACGGTCCGCAAGATCATGGACTTCGGCGCCTTTGTCGAGATTCTGCCAGGCACGGACGGGCTGGTGCATATCTCGCAGCTCGCGCACCATCGCGTGAAGTCCGTGGCCGACGAGGTGCAGGAGGGCCAGCAGATCATGGTCAAGGTTCTCGAAGTGGACCGCCAGGGCAAGATCCGTCTGAGCCGCAAGGAGACGATGGAGCCGCCGCCGGGGGCGGCCCAGGACTCGTGAGCCCACGGTATTTATGGGCGGGGCTGCGGCGACTGCCGATCTACCGCCGCAACAGGCCTGGAGGCATGGTTCTCACATCCCAGCGGGCGGGCGCCGCCCGCGCGACCTCGCCGCAGGGCTTCGAGTACGCCTCGGCCTCGGGGGGGCTCCAGGCGGCCGTCTCGCAGGGCGTCTCGGCGGTTTCGTCACGAACTGATATGAATAGCGCGGACTAGGCGGCTGATGTACCGCAAGGTCGTCCTCGACAACGGCGTCCGTCTCGTCACCGAGCGGATGCCGTCCCTGCGGTCGGTCACGATCGGCATCTGGGTCAACGTCGGTTCGCGCGATGAAGTGGCGGGGGAGGAGGGCTTCTCCCATTTCATCGAGCACATGTTCTTCAAGGGGACGGCCTCCCGCTCCGCGCTTCAAATCTCACGCGAAATGGACGCGCTCGGCGGCGAGATGAACGCCTTCACCGCCCGCGAAACCACCACCTACTATGTCAAGGTCCCGGACGAGCAGGTGCGGCCGGCGCTCGCACTGCTCGCCGATCTCTTCCACGGCTCGCGCTTTCCGTCCGGCGAAATCGAAAAGGAAAAGCTGGTGGTCCTGGAAGAGATGCGCATGGTCCGGGACGATCCCGAGGAATGGGTGCAGGACCTGCACGCCCAGCAGATTTTCGGAGCGCACCCGCTGGGGCAGCCGATTCTAGGCACGGCGGCCAGCATCACGAAGCTCTCCCGCCGCGACATCCTCGGCTACATCCGGCGCTACTACCATCCGCACGAGACGGTCGTGGCCGTCGCCGGCAATTTCGAGCCGAAAACGATGCTGAAACTGCTCGACGCCCACTTCGGCCGCTTCGAGCGGCCAGAGGCGTCCAAGCGGCACCGGCAGCCGGCCACGCTCCACGGCGGGCTCCAGGTTCACGAGAAGGATCTGGAGCAGGCGCATCTCTGCTTGGGGCTCAGGGGTATCGCAGTCGAGCACAAGGACCGCTACGCGGCCGCGCTGCTCAATGCCATTCTCGGCGGCAATGTCAGCTCGCGCCTCTTTCAAGAAATCCGCGAGAAGCGGGGGCTGGCCTACTCAATCTATTCCAGCCTGTCCGCCTACAGTGATGGCGGCATGTGGTCAGTCTACGCGGGCACCCGGCCGGCGGAGGCTGCGCGCACGATTGGATTGATCCAAAAAGAGATCGCACGGCTCTGCGCGACTAAAATTCCTGGCGACGAGCTGGCCCGGGCCAAGAATCAGATGAAGGGCAGCATCCTGCTGGGGCTCGAAAGTACGTCCAGCCGCATGAGCAAGCTGGCCAAGGACGAGTTGTATCACAAAAGACGCGTGACGCCGGAGGAGCTCATGTCCGGCATCGATCGCGTGGACGCGATCCAGTTGCTGAATCTGAGTCGCGCGCTGCTCGATGGGCGCGATCTGGCTGTGGCCGCGCTGGGTCCGGTTTCGCGCCGGGCCCTGTCGTCCGCACTCAACTAGGCGTCTTTTTTGCTGGTGCCTAACCCGTTGACTTAGCAAGCTTTTTCAGGGTTCTTCACAGCAACTGAAAGGCCAAATATTTCCTTGACAAGGTGTGAGAGTTTCAGTACGATCCGACCCTGCTTCACCGAGTGAGTTATTTGATAAGCATTTGTGATCGGTTGTTATTTTATTTGTTAAGGAGGGACGAGTGATGAAGAGAGGAGTCGTTACCGCGGCTGTTTCCTTCTTCTTTGTGGCCGGCCTCGTGATGGCCGGATCTTCCATCGCGGTGGAGACGGGAACGTCGACACCGGTGCCACCGTCGGGGCCTGCTGACATCGTGGCAGGCAAGCCGGGAACCTATAAGGCTGAAACGGTCAAGACGCTCAAGGGCCGTGTCTGGTCCCAGTGGGCGGACAATCCCGAAAAGGAGCTCCTGTTCGGGATTCAGTATTGGAACACGGCCGAGCCGGCTTCGGGCACCCCGAGCGGGCGGTCTTCGTCTGACATGGATGTGCGGCCTCCGGATCCTCTGTTTGTCTGCTGCGCCTGGGGTTTCACCGGCGGCACCGAGAAGAACAATCCCTACGCCGGCTGGTATCACGCGGCTCAGACCGTCCGTCTGAACGTCAAGGACAAGAGCCTGATGGACAAGATCATCAAGGCGTCGCAGGAGCTCACGGCTCTGGAAGTGACGCTGGATGGCCGGACGATCACCGACTTCAAGGTGTTGAAGAAGGACTAAGCCGGACGGCGCAACGACCATTTATTTCCAGACAGTCATTTCGGTTTTTAAGGAGGGAGCAATCATGAGAGTTCATAAGACAGGCTGGGCGTTCCTCGCCGCCGTGGCCCTGGTGGTCTGTGTGGCTTCGAGCGCGCTGGCCATCGAAGCGTTCCAGGAGCGATTTGAATGGGGCGACATGAGCAAGCCGACCACGCTACAGGGACGGGTGATCATCCTCGATCCCTACGATGAAGCGGTCTGGATCAACGTGGCCGTATTCGGCGGCAATGCCGAGAGCGGGTATTTCTGGCAGAAAATTCACCCGGGCAAGAATCTGAAGTTCTACGCGGATAAGGGGGCTTGGGACACGCTGAAAAAGCTGGCCCGTCCGCATGCGGGACCGGCGGCAGCCAAGGACGTGCCGCCCTCGTCCTCGACGGCGCTGGTCGAGTTCACCGTGCATGAAACTGAACAGAACCATCGTGTGATCACGGCGGTGAAGCAACTGCCTGAAATTGCGGGTGAACCGAGCAAGCCGCGTGGTATCCGTGCGCTGAAGGAAGCGGCCTGCGTGAGCAAGGACGAGACCGATGCCGGCTGTGCGGCGGCGAAGCAGGCGCTGAACACTGCTCCGAAAGGTGCAGGCAAAGTAGGCATGCAATATGATGTGCTCCTCCCCGGTGGCAAGCCGGTGGGTGGGTTGACCCCCTGGACGGCTGCCTACAACCAAGGTGGCGCAAGCAGCGGCGGGCACTAAGCCGCAGTTCCAGTGATTCTTAAAGGGGGCGGGGTTCCGAAAGGGGGCCCCGCCCCTTTTATTTCTGGTGCTCGTCGTCGAGTTTCCGCTGCAGCTCGGCCAGGCGGTTCATGGCCTCGAGTGGGGTCATAGAGAAGAGATCGATCTGGCGGACCGCCTCGATAAGAGGATGTGGCGTGGGCAGGGTGGGATCGGGAGCCGTCAATCCTAGCTGCGTCTGCGGGCCTGGCGGCACCGAGACCGGTGGCTGTTCCAGTTGCGCCAAGACTTCCTTCGCCCGGTGGATAACGGGGGCGGGCAGGCCGGCCAATTGGGCCACGTGGATACCGTAGCTCCGGTCGGCGCCGCCCGCCACGATCTTTCTCAAAAACAGTACGGTTTCGTTCTGTTCCTTGACCGCCACCGTGTAGTTCTTGACGCCCTCGTGCCGGGTGGCCAGGTCCGTCATTTCGTGGTAGTGCGTGGCGAACATCGTCCGCGCACCGACGTGGGCGCGGTCCTGAATGTATTCTGCAACGGCCCAGGCGATACTGAGGCCGTCATAGGTGCTGGTGCCGCGCCCGATCTCGTCCAACACGATGAGACTTCGCGCGGTGGCGCTGTTGAGGATCTGCGCCGTCTCGGTCATCTCCACCATGAAGGTGCTCTGGCCCGCGGCTAGGTTATCGGAGGCGCCGACTCTCGTGAAAATCCGGTCGACGAGGCCGATGTGGGCCGAGCGGGCCGGCACGAAGCCACCCATCTGGGCCATCAGCACGATTAACGCGACCTGCCTGAGATAGGTACTCTTGCCGGCCATGTTGGGGCCGGTGAGGATCAGCAGCCGGCTCGCGTCCAGGTCGAGCATCGTGTCGTTGGGCACGAAGCCCTGTGGCAGGTCCAGCCGCTCCACGACCGGATGGCGGCCGTCGGCGATGCGAATCTCCCCACCGTCGTCCACGGCGGGCCGCGCGTAGCCGTTGAGCGCAGCTGTTTCCGCGAGCGATGCCAGCACGTCGAGCAGGGCGAGGGCGGCTCCCATCGTCTGGATACGGGCGGTCTCCCGCGCCAGTTGCACCCGGATGTGCTCGAAGAGCTCCTGTTCGAGTGCCTTCTGCTTCAGGTCGGCGCCGGTGACCTTGTCCTCCAACTCCTTCAATGCCGGCGTGATGAACCGCTCGGCGTTGGCCAGCGTCTGCTTGCGGCTGTAGTCGGCGGGAACCTTCGCCAGGTTGGTTTTCGTGATCTCGATGTAGTAGCCGAAGACCTGGTTGAAGCGGACCTTGAGTGAGTCGATGCCGGTCCGCTCGCGCTCGCGCGCTTCCAATTGCGCGAGCCAGTGTTTCCCGTCCCGCCCGATCGTCCGTAACGCGTCGAGCGCAGGGTCATAGCCTTCGCAGATGATGCCACCGTCGCGGACAGATACCGGCGCCTCCGGCAGGATGGTCTTCTCGATGAGCGCATGCACGTCGGCGAGGTTGTCCCAGGCTTCGCCCATCTCGCGCAGCATGGGGGCCTTCCCGGCCGCCACCCGCGCGCGGAGTTCCGGGAGAGCTGCGACGGACTGCTTGAGCGCCAGCAGATCGCGCGGCGAGGCTGCCCCTAGCGAGATGCGGCTGCTGAGGCGCAGCATGTCCTGCACGGTCCGCAAGGCCGTCCGGATGGCAGTACGGGATTCGAGCGACCGGAGCAGTTCCTCCACGGCGTCGAGCCGCGCGCGGATCGGCTCGACGCGGACGAGCGGGCGGACAATCCAATCACGCAGCAGGCGGCTCCCCATCGTGGTGACGGTGCGATCCAGCACGGCAAGCAGCGTGGCGTCTTCGCGGCCTGCCACCAGCGGGCGGGCCAGCTCGAGATTGCGGATCGTCGCGCCGTCCAGGTGCATCTCATCGCCGGCCCGGCGGACGCGCAGCCCGCGCAGGTGCGCGAGACTGGCCGTCGGCCGCGTCTCCTTCAAATACCGCACGAGCGCGCCCGCCGCCTGAATGCCGGCCGACAGGCCCTGGCAGCCAAAACCGTCCAGCGAGGCCGTGCGGAACTGCTCGATCAGTGTACGTTCGGTCTCGCGGGGGTCAAACACAGACGGATCCTGGGCGCAGGGTCGCGTCCCGCCTAGTCCGGTGCAGACGTCACGGACCGGCCCGGCGAGCGTCGCGGGGTAGAGCAGTTCGCGGGGGTCCACCCGCACCAGTTCATCCCGAAGATTTCCCAGCACCTGGGCGCCGGAACATTCCGTCACCCAGAATTCCCCGGTGGAGAGTTCTAGCGTGGCCAATCCGATAACGGAGTCGTCGCGCGGCGCGGGGCAGACCGAAGCCAGAAAATTGGCTTCCGCAGGGGTGAGTAATTCGGCGTCTGTCAGGGTGCCGGGGGTGTAGAGGCGGACGACTTCGCGGCGCACGAGGCCCTTGGCGAGTTTCGGATCCTCGACCTGGTCACACAGAGCGACGGTCTTCCCGGCTTTCAGCAATTTGGCGATGTAGCCGGTGGCGGCATGGTAGGGCACGCCACAGAGGGGCACGGGCGCGGCGCTCGACTTGTCACGTGAGGTGAGGGCGATCGACAGAAGCCGGGAGGCTTCTTCCGCATCCTCGTAGAACATTTCATAGAAATCGCCAACACGGAAAAACAGAATGGCATTTCCGTAGGCGCGCTTCACCTCGCGGTATTGGCGCATGAGGGGAGTCAGATCGGAATCGGTCATCTCAAAGAATCCTGGTCCACGGGCAACATCGGCGCCCTTGTTTTCGTGCCGATTCAAAAAGCGCCGGGCGCGGGCCATTGCACCACGGCCGCATCCGCAGCGCGGGGGGCGGGGGCACTCATCCCGTCTGGTCGTCGGCCGGTTCAGATGCCGACGGCTGCTCGCCGGCCGTTCCGCGCTGCTGCTCGCGCAGTTGGTCGAGTTCGGCCTCGGCCTCCTGGAGCTGCTTGCTCCGGCGGCGCAGCGCGATTCTGCCCTTGACCCAGGCGGGAAAGAGCAGGATGGAGGAGACCAGGAGGCCAATCACGAAGGCGCTGAGGATCGGCACGTAGACCCTCGTCTCGGCCGTTTTCAATCCGAAGAAATAGCGTAGCGTGACGACCGGTTCCTGGTTCTGCAGGAAAAAGCTCAGCGAGAGCGCCAGCAGGATGCACACGAGGACCAGGCGGATCATCGGCGGGTCCGTTTCTTGCTGGGCATCGTCAGTGCCTCGAAGCGCGCCCTGAGCTTCCGGTAAGTGGCGTGCAGATGTTCCGGCATCACGCGAACGGCACCGAGCAGGGGCATGAAGTTTGTGTCGCCGTTCCAGCGCGGCACGATGTGGAGATGCACGTGACTGTCGATGCCGGCGCCGGCGGCCCGTCCCAGGTTGAGCCCGACGTTGAAGCCTTCCGGCTGCATCTCCGTGCGTAGGACTTTCAAGGCCAGTCGGGTGAGGCGCATCAGGTCCAGCGAGACGTCATCGGGGAGCTGCTCCAGTGTTCTGACGTGCCGATAGGGCGCGATCAAGAGATGGCCGTTGTTGTAGGGAAAGAGGTTCATCATGATGAAGCCGTGCTTTCCGCGATGGAGCAGGAGGTTGGCAGCGTCCCGCCGCGCGCGCGGTTTGAGGCAGAAAATGCAGCCGGCCGGCGTGCGTGCGCGCTTGATATAGGCCATGCGCCAGGGCGCCCAGAGCACCTTCATCGGGACGGTCTCCTTTTCACAAGCCCGGGGCCCGTTGCCTTGCGGTCAATTGCATCAGCAGGCGCTGGGCCCGCGCGCCCCGCGCGACAAACCGCAGTTTGCGCGAAGTGGGGCCATGATGCTGCAGATAAATCTCTAGCCGGGCAACCGGCAAGTCGATGCCGGCCCTGTCTGCCCATTCGATCGCCGTCACCGTCTTGCCGTCGTCGTAATCCGACAGGCCGAGCTGCGCCAATTCCACCGCCGACTCGATCCGGTACAGGTCCGCGTGTGCCAGGCGCAGGCGCCCACGGTACTCGTGAATCAACACAAAGGTCGGGCTGCTGACGCCTTCCGGCGAAGCGCCTAGCCCGGCGGCAATGCCGCGCACCAGCGCCGTCTTGCCCGCGCCCAATTCTCCGTAGAGCGCCAGCACGTCGCCGCCTTTCAGGGCCCGACCCAGCCGCCGACCCAGCCGCTCCGTGTCCGGCGGGGATTGTGCCAGATACTGCCACGTGTCCGAAAGGCGGGGCCGCCGTGCCGGGGACGGACGGCGCCGCCTGCGTGCCCTAGTCGCGCGCGTCATGGAGGACGTCGATGAGAGCATGGGGAATCTGCTCGATGACGTCGCCGGCAATCAGGCCGGCCATCCCCGTCTGCGCGGCGGCGAGGTCGCCGGCAAGGCCATGCAGATAAACGCCCGCGCAGGCAGCGTCCCACGGCGCGAGTCCCTGCGCCAGCAGACCGACGAGCATGCCCGTGAGCACGTCGCCAGTTCCGGCGGTTGCCATGCCCGGATTACCCGTCGGGCAGACCGCCGCGTGGCCATCCGGATGCGCGACGACGGTGCGGGCGCCCTTGAGCACAAGTATCACCCGGTGTGTCTGCGCGAATCTCACGGCGGATCCGATACGGTCGGCGTTGATCGCCGAAGTCGTCGTGTCCACCAGCCGGGCCATCTCGCCAGGATGGGGCGTTGCGATTGGTGGCTGCTTGCATTCCGTCAGCCGGGCGGTCCGTCCGGCCAGCGCGTTGAGCGCATCGGCGTCGAGCACGGATGGCTTGTCCAATCTCGGCACGAGCGTCTGGATCAGCTCGATGGTTTCCGGATGGGTCGAGAGACCGGGGCCGATGGCCACTGCGGTCCGCGCACGGACAAACGAGAGCAATTCTTCCAATCCGGTCCGCGCGAGCGTCTGCGCCTTCGTGTCGGGCATGGGCACGGTCATGGCCTCGAGCAGCTTGGCTTCGAGCACGTCGTTGACGCCCGCCGGGGTGGCGACCGTGACGAGGCCGGCGCCGATGCGCAGCGCGGCCTTCGCGGCCAGGGCTGCCGCTCCGGTTTTTCCGACCGAGCCCGCGATGATGCCGGCATGGCCGTAGGTGCCCTTGTGGGAGGCCGGCCGGCGATCGGGAACCAGGCGGCGGACCGCCGCGTGCGTGAGGAGCGCGACGCGGCTGTCGGGGGCCGCCACGAAATCGGACGGGATGCCGATGTCGGCGACCTCCACTGCGCCTGCATGATCGAGTCCCGCGCCCGTGTAGAGTCCCAGTTTTGGCAGGCCGAACGTGACGGTGAGATCTGCGCGCACGGCGGTGCCCAGGACGGTCCCCGTGTCGGCGTGGATGCCGGAGGGCAGGTCAACCGCCACAACCGGCCGCCCGGCATCGTTGATCGCCTCGATCGCTCCGTGGTAGGCCTCCGCGACCGGCGTCGACAGGCCGGTGCCCAGCAGCGCGTCTACGATCAGCTCGCTCTGTGCCAGCGCGGCGCGAAGCGCCGCTGGTGTTGGAGTAACCGAAACGGACTGTGCGCGGGCCGCTGCAACAAAGCGGCGATGCATGGTTTTGGCATCGCCGCTCAGATCTCCCGGCTTAGCCAGGAGCAGGATGCGGACCTTCGCGCAGGATTTTTTCAGGAGGCGGCCGACGACGAACCCGTCGCCGCCGTTGTTGCCCTTGCCGCACACAATCGTGATGGTCCGCCCGGCCAGCGGCCCATAGAGCCGTTCCATTGCCGCTACCACGCTGCGGCCGGCCCGCTCCATGAGAGTCAGCCCCGGTATCTTCGCCTCCGTGATGGTCCGGCGGTCCAGTGCACGCATCTGTGCGGCGGTGACGATCTTCATTGGTCCTCGGAACACAGGGGCAATGGCCTAGCGCGTAGACTGCAGAACGCCCCCACCGTGGCGTCCGGTCTCTTGCCATAAGCGCGCAGCCACACGCTATAAGCTCTTAGCCGTCTTTTGTCAGCACGACCTGGGCGACGGCGTAATCTGTGTCGTGCGACAGACTCAGCTGGATGTCCGTGACACCGGCGCGTGTCATGAGCGTTTTCACGCGGCCGGACACGGTGGCGCGCGGGCGGCCCGAGCGGTCGTTGAGCACTTCGATGTCGCGCCAGCGGACCCCGTCTGCCCAGCCGATGCCCAGCGCCTTGAGCAGGGCCTCCTTCGCGGCAAACCGCCCGGCGAGCGAGGCGTAGGGGGAGGCTTTTTTCATGCAGGCACGGCGCTCCGTCGGCGTGTAGAGCCGGTCGAGAAAACGCGCTTTCCACCGGTCCGCGATGGTCCGCACACGGTCGATTTTGACAAGGTCAAGCCCAATGCCGACGATCATCGCGTTACTCCGCTTCGCGCAGGCAAGAGACGCAAAACATGCGGCCGGCGGCAACGGGGACGCATCCCCCCGAGCCTCTCACCGCTCGCCCGCGGGTCCATGGATCAGCGCCGTCATCTCGCGCACGGCCTGGGCCAGTCCGACAAAGACCGCCCGCGCGACGATGCTGTGGCCAATGTTGTACTCCTCGATCTCGCCGATCGCGAGCAGCCGTTGCGTGTTGGTGTAGTTCAGTCCGTGCCCCGCGTTGACGCGCAAGTGAAGTGTTGCCGCCAGCTTCGCCGCTGCCGCGAGGGCCGTGAATTCCGTGCCGACGGCCTGCTCTGAGCGGGCGTTGGCGTAGCGGCCTGTGTGGAGTTCAATCATCTCCGCGCCGACGGCCTGCGCGGCCTTGATCTGCGCCGCATCCGGTTCGATGAACAGGCTGACGGGTATGCCGCCCTGCTGCAATGCGGCCACAACGCGCTTGAGCCGAGCCGTGTGGCCGGCCACGTCTAATCCCCCCTCAGTCGTCAGTTCCTGCCGTCGCTCAGGGACAAGCGTCACATAGTCCGGCTTGACGTCCAGCGCGATCTTCACCATTGCATCCTCGGCGGCCATTTCCAGATTCAGACGGGTTGTGGCCGTCTGGCGGAGCCGCGCGAGATCGTGGTCCTGAATGTGGCGGCGGTCTTCCCGCAGATGAACGACAAGCCCGTCCGCCCCGGCCAGTTCGACCAGCCCCGCCGCGGCAACCGGATCGGGCTCACTGCCACCGCGCGCCTGGCGAAGAGTGGCCACATGATCAATATTGATGCCCAGACGGGGCATGGAGCGGTGCTCCTTACGGACGATGGTGGACGGGACAGGAATTTTCCTGCGCAAACAATCGGGTGCGCCATTATTGCAGAAACAATAAAAGGGAGGCAAGAAACTCCGCCCGGCCGGCAACGGCGCAAAGCGTCAAAACGCTCCCAACCCCCTAATAAAATTGACTGAATTGACCTGCTGCATTAGAATATCAGCTTCCATTCAGGCTACCGCGCAGTCCCGGTTGCAGCCGGCCGGTGCGTCTTGAAATGGCCGACGAATGAAGGGGATAGACAAACGGACATGATCGAAACGTTTTACAGAATCAAGCGGTTTCCGCCCTATGTGTTTGCGCAGGTGCAAGCGCTCAAGCTCGAGGCGCGCCAGCGCGGCGAGGACATCATCGATTTCGGCATGGGCAATCCGGACCAGCCGACGCCGCCGCACATCGTGGAGAAGCTAATCGAGGCGACGCGCAATCCGAAGAACCATCGCTATTCCGCGTCGCGCGGCATCACAAAGCTCCGCCATGCGATCACGGGCTGGTACAAGCGACAGTACGACGTGGATCTGGACCCGGAAACCGAGGCGATCGTCACGATCGGCTCGAAGGAGGGGATCGCGCACTTGTCGCTGGCCATGCTGGGGCCGGGCGACGTCGTGCTTACGCCGACGCCGACCTATCCGATCCACATCTACAGCGTGATCATCGCGGGCGGCGAGGTGCGCGGCGTGGAGCTACGCCAAGACAGCGACTTTTTCGAAGATCTGACGCGGGCCTACCGGCAGACGATGCCGCGGCCGCGTGTGCTGATCATCAATTTCCCCCACAATCCGACGACGGCGGTGGTGGATCTGGAGTTTTTTAAGAAGATCGTAGCCTTCGCGAAGGAGCACAACGTCATCGTCATTCACGATCTGGCGTATGCAGACCTCGTGTTTGATGGGTACCGCGCGCCGAGTTTGTTGCAGGTACCGGAGGCGAAGGACATCGGCGTGGAGTTTTACACGCTCTCCAAGAGCTACAACATGCCGGGCTGGCGGGTGGGCTTCTGCGTAGGCAATCGCGAGGTGATCGGGGCGCTGGCGAAAATCAAGAGCTATCTGGACTATGGCATTTTCCAGCCGGTCCAGATCGCGAGCATCATCGCGCTCAACGGACCGCAGGATTGTGTGAAGGAAACCGTGCACCGCTATCAGCGGCGGCGCGACGTGCTGGTGGACGGGCTGAACCGGGCCGGGTGGGCGGTGGACAAGCCGCGGGCGACGATGTTCGTCTGGGCGCGAATTCCGCCGCCGTTCCGCGGGATGGGCTCACTGGAATTTTCGAAGATGCTGCTCAAGGAAGCCAAGGTCGCCGTCTCACCGGGCATCGGCTTCGGCGAGGGGGGCGATGAATACGTGCGGTTTGGGCTGGTGGAGAACGAGCACCGCACCCGGCAGGCGGTGCGGGGGATCAAGAAGGCGTTGAAGCTTGAGGGGGCGGACGAGTAGAGCGGGCTCTGCCACGGAGCGCGGAGGGCGCAGTTCTCCGTTCGCAGGGGCCAGATCGGATGACTGACAGCGGATGACGGGGTGCTTTTTAAGCGCAGGAGTGGGGCAGTTGTGAAACAAAAGATCGGTGTCGGGCTGATCGGATGGGGAACGGTCGGCACCGGCGTGGCGAAAATTCTGCTGGGCCGCCGCGCGCTGATCACGCGCCGCGTCGGCGTGCCCATCGAGCTCGTCCGCGTGGCGGATCTCGACACCACCCGCGACCGGGGCATCGCACTTCCGCCAGGTGTGCTGATCAACGATGCGAAGGCGCTGATCGACGATCCGGCGGTGGACATCGTCATCGAGCTGATCGGCGGGTACGACGCGGCCAAGAAATTCATTCTGGAGGCGCTGGCCCAGGGCAAACCGGTCGTCACGGCCAACAAGGCGCTGCTGGCCGTACATGGTGAGGAAATTTTCGAGGCGGTGGTCCGCCACAAGACCGAGCTGGGCTTCGAGGCCAGCGTGGGCGGCGGCATCCCCGTGATCCGTGCGCTCATGGAGGGGCTCGCGGCCAATTCGATCCTGTCGCTCTTCGGGATCATCAACGGGACCTCAAACTATATCCTGAGCCGCATGACCTGCGAGGGGCAGAGTTTCCAAGTCGTGCTGGCCGAGGCGCAGGCGGCGGGCTACGCCGAGGCGGATCCAGCCTTCGATGTGGCCGGCATCGATTCGGCGCACAAGCTCGCCATCATGGTGAGCCTCGCCTACGGGACGCCGGTCAACGCGAAGGACATCTACACCGAGGGCATCACCCGCATCACGCCGGTGGACATCGCCTACGCGGAGGAGTTCGGCTACACGATAAAACTGCTGGGCATCGCCAAGGCGCTTGACGGCGAGATCGAAGCGCGTGTGCACCCGACGATGGTGCCGTCCGCCTCGCCGATCGCGCAGGTCGAGGGCGTCTACAACGCGATCCAGCTTGTGGGGGACGCCGTGGGCGATATCGTGCTCTATGGGCAGGGGGCCGGCTCCATGCCGACCGGCAGCGCCGTGGTCAGCGACGTGATCGCGCTCGCCCGCAATCTGCTGCGCGGGGCATCCGGCCGCGTGCCGCCGGCTTCGTTCCAGCAGGACCAGCGCCGGCCGCTGCGTATCCGTCCGATGGAGGAGATCATCGCACGGTACTACCTGCGTTTCATGGTGCTGGACCGGCCGGGCGTGCTCTCGCAGATTGCCGGTGTGCTGGGCCGTCACCACATCAGCATCGCGTCGGTGATCCAGCAGGGCCGCAAGGAAGGACAGACGGTGCCGGTCGTCATCATGACGCATGCCGCCCGCGAGCGCGACGCGCAGGCGTCGCTCCGTGAGATCGACCAGATGGCGTTCATCTCTGAGCCCACGACTTTAATCCGTGTTGAGGGCCACGACGAGTAATCGAGCCCCCATGCGTTGCGGGTCCTTCCATTGCACGATGAGCAGCAGGTGGCCGTCATGATGCGCTGGCGTGGCATCATCGAGGAGTATCGCAAGTTTCTCCCGGTGACGGAGCAGACGCCGGTCATCTCGCTGGGCGAAGGCCATACGCCGCTGGTCCCCACGCCGCGGCTGGCGGCGAAGATTGCACCGGGCGTCGAGCTCTACGTGAAGCTCGAGGGCGCCAACCCGACCGGCTCCTTCAAAGACCGCGGGATGACACTGGCGATCTCGAAGGCTTGCGAGGCCGGCGCGCGCGCGGTCATCTGCGCGTCCACCGGCAACACGTCCGCGGCCGCAGCCGCTTACGGCGCCCGCGCCGGGGTGGCGGTCTACGTGCTGATTCCGGCAGGAAAGATCGCGCTAGGGAAACTGTCGCAGGCGATGATGCACCATGCGACGGTCATCCAGATCGAGGGGAATTTCGACCAGGCACTGGCGATCGTGAAGGAGCTGGCGGCGACGCACAAAATCGAGCTGGTCAATTCGCTCAATCCGTTCCGGATCGAGGGCCAGAAGACGGCGGCCTTCGAGGTTTGCGACCAATTGGGTGCCGCGCCCGCGTTCCACGTGCTGCCGGTCGGCAACGCCGGCAACATCACGGCCTACTGGCGTGGCTACAAGGAATATCACGCGGCCGGCCAGATCAGCCAATTGCCGCGCATGATGGGGTTCCAGGCGGCGGGCGCTGCGCCGATCGTGCTGGGCAAGGTCGTGGAGGATCCGCAGACCGTGGCCACGGCGATTCGCATCGGCAATCCGGCAAGCTGGCAGTTGGCCTTGCAGGCGGTCACGGAGACGTCCGGCAGGATCGACATGGTGACGGACGAGGAAATTTTGTACGCGTACAGTCTCGTCGCGGCGGCGGAAGGGGTGTACTGCGAGCCGGCGTCAGCGGCGTCGATTGCGGGCGTGGTTAGATTGCAGAAACAAGGTGTTTTCAAGAAAGGCGACACGGTCGTCTGCACGCTGACCGGGCATGGTTTAAAGGACGCGGATACGGCCATCGGCGTGAGCAAGCAACCGGTGACGGTCAAGGCAGACCGGGAAGCGGTGGCGAAACTGTTGAGTCTCTGAGGAGGGAGACAGCGGCGGACCCATGAAGTACGTTGTGTTGCACGGAGACGGCCTGATCAGCGGGCCGCGCCAAGAACTGGGCGGAAAGACGGTGCTGCAGGCCGCGTCCACGCCAAACATGGACGCGCTCGCGCAGCAGGGTGAACTGGGCGTCGCCGGCATGCCGGCTGACGGGCAGGCCGTCACCAGCGGCATGGTGCAACTCGCCGTGCTGGGCTACGACCCGCAGAAATGGTATCCGGGCGCGGGCCCGCTCGAAGCGACCAGCCTCGGCGTCACCCTTGGCGAGCACGACGTGGCGTTTCGCTGCAGCATGGTCACGCTGCGCAGCAACGCCGGGGGCAAGGCCCCCTACGACGAGCTCAAGAAGCTGGCGCCGCCAGTGACGGTGGAGGGCGAGACGGACCAGCTCAGCGTCGAGGACGCGCGCGAGCTGCTCGAGGCGGTCAACGAACAGCTTGGCTCCGAGACGATTCAATTTTATCCCGGCACCGGTTCGCGGCACGTGATGGTGTGGGTCAATGGCAAGGTAAAGGCGGCCTGTCTCGATCCGCGCGAGGCGATCGGCAAGCCGGTGGGCGACTGTCTGCCGAGCGGGGCGGGCGCGGACATTCTGCGCAAGCTGATGGATGCCTCGCTCGTCATTCTGCGCGACCATCCGGTGAACGACGAGCGCCGGAAAGACGGGCTCAAGCCGGTCCACTGTCTCTGGCTGTGGGGGCAGGGCCGCGCGTCGCGCTGGCCGAAGTTTTCCGACCAGCACCGCGTCACGGGCGTGATCGTGGCGACCAACGATGTCCGGCGTGGCATCGGTATGTGTGCGGGATTGGAGGCAGTGGACCCGGCAAAGATCGTCGCGGCCGACGGATCGGATTTTTTGAGTCGCGGACAGGCGGCGGTGCGGGAATTGACCAGGAAGGCCTTGGTCTACGTGCATGCCGAACTGCCACCGGCGGTCGTGACCGGTGGGGACGGCCCCGCGGCCGTGAAAATCGTGGAGGAATTCGACAGGCGTGTGGTGGGCACGGTGCTCGACGGGCTGGCGAAAGCCGGGCCCTATCGCGTGTTGCTGGTGTGTGACCGCGGGCGTATGCGGAGCGACGGGCTGCCGCCGGCGATCTATGCCCTCTGCGGCGGGCCGTTGCAGAAGGCCAAGGCGGGCCGGCGGTTCAACGAGGTGGAGGGAGCGGCGGTCACGGACGGGGCACGGGACGCGACCCGGCTGATGAACCGGCTCCTGTCCCAAGGGTAGCCCCGAATACACATGAACGCTTCTACTGCAACCGCTGATCCGCCGCTGCGCCAAGCGGAGTCGCAAGGGGCACTCCGCCCAGTGGGCGGGCGCGGCCCTCGCGCCCGCGACGGACGGCAACGAGTACGCCTCGGTCTCGCGGGCCTCCGTGCGCCCGTCTCGCCAGGCGTCTTCGCGGTGTCGTCTCCCCGCCGCCCTGCGTCCTGTGGACTGACGTCATGGCGCTGCTAGTACATAAATACGGCGGCACATCCGTTGGCAACATTGAGCGCATTCAGCGCGTTGCCGACAAGGTGGCCAAGGCGAAGGCGGACGGGCACCGCCTCGTCGTCGTGCTGTCAGCCATGAGCGGCGAGACGGACCGCCTGCTCAAGCTGGCGCACGAGATGACGTCGGTGCCGGACGAGCGCGAGCTCGACATGCTGCTCTCTACCGGTGAGCGGGTCACAATCGCGCTTCTGGCGATGGCCCTCCGGGGCCGCGGGGTCGACGCGCAGTCGTTCACCGGGCGGCAGGTCGGGATCATCACCGACAGCGCGCACACAAAGGCGCGGATCGCGCGGGTGGCGGCGGACCGCATCAAGGAGGCGCTCAACAAGGGCATTATCCCGGTGGTGGCCGGCTTTCAGGGGATCAACGAGCACTCCGACGTCACGACGCTCGGGCGTGGCGGGTCGGACCTGACGGCGGTGGCGCTGGCGGCTGCGCTCAAGGCGGACCGCTGCATCATTTATACAGACGTAGACGGCGTCTACACGGCCGATCCGAACATAGTGCCGACCGCGCGGCGCCTGGACAAAATCTCCTATGAAGAGATGCTCGAATTGGCGAGCCTGGGCGCGAAAGTGCTGCAGAGCCGCTCGGTGGAATTTGCGGCTAAATTCAACGTACCGGTGGAAGTGCAATCCAGCTTCACGGAAGGGAAGGGGACGCTCGTGGCGAAAGAAGACGCGGACATGGAACGGGTGTCGGTCTCCGGCGTGACCGGCGACCGCAATCAGGCCAAGGTGACGATCGTGGGCGTGCCGGACTCGCCGGGGATCGCGGCGCGAATCTTCGGGCCGATCGCGGCGGCCAACATCATCGTGGACATGATTATTCAGAACGTGGGGCAGGGCTCGTTGACCGACATGTCCTTCACGATCCCGCGCGCGGACCTGCCGAAGGCCACGCCGCTGGTGCAACGCATCGCAAAGGACATCGAGGCCAAATCGGTGGCGGTCAACGAGTCCATCGCCAAGGTGTCGCTCGTCGGCGTAGGCATGCGGACCCATTCAGGCGTGGCGGCAAAGATGTTTGAAGTGCTCTCGAAGGAGGGCATCAACATCATGATGATCAGCACGTCGGAGATCAAAATCTCCTGCGTCATCGACGAGAAGCAGGTGCAGCCGGCGCTGAAGGCGCTGCACAAAGCGTTCGGATTGGACGGGCCGACTCAGAAGAAGTAAGACAGCGGGCGGCGGGGGGGCAAGCCGTGAAAAGTAGAACACAGGCGGCGAAGCGGAGGCGGGCGGGCTCGGGGCACACGGACCTGACCAAGGTCGTCTCCCGCATCAGGGGCCCCGTGCCGTCGCTGGAAATCTACGATACAACGCTGCGCGACGGCGCGCAGGCCGAGGACGTCAGTTTTTCGGTCGAGGACAAGGTGCGCGTCGCGCAGAAACTCGATGAGCTGGGCGTCCAATATATCGAGGGCGGCTGGCCAGGGGCCAATCCGCGCGATATCGAATTTTTCCACATGATCAAGACCGTGCCGATGCAGGCGGCCACGGTCGTGGCCTTCGGCTCCACGCGCAAGGCCAGCAACCCGGCCGCGAAGGACGCCAACCTCCGGGCGCTGCTGGAGGCAGGGACCGGCACGATCACGCTCTTCGGCAAGAGCTGGGATCTCCACGTGACAGACGCGCTGGGCATCTCGCTGGCCAAGAATCTGGAGATCATCGAGGATTCGCTGGCCTACTTGAAGGACAAGGGCCGACGCGTGTTCTACGACGCGGAGCACTTTTTCGACGGCTACAAGGCCGATCCGGACTACGCGCTGAAGACGCTGCAACGCGCGGTCAAGGCCGGCGCCGAGCGGGTGATTCTCTGCGACACGAACGGCGGGACGATGCCATGGGAGATCCGGCACATCTGCAAGGCGGTCACGCGCGAGTTGTCCGTGCCGCTCGGCATCCACGCGCACAATGACACCGAGATGGCGGTCGCCAACTCGCTCGTTGCGCTCGACGCAGGGGCCGTGCAGGTACAGGGGACGATCAACGGCATCGGTGAACGGTGCGGCAATGCCAATCTCTGCTCGATCCTGCCGAATCTTGAACTCAAGATGAAACGGCGGGCCTTACAAGACGACCGGCTCACACATCTGCGCGAGGTGTCCAACTTCGTGACGGAAATCGCCAACCTGATGCCCAACAAGCACCAACCCTACGTCGGCGAGTCCGCTTTCGCGCACAAGGGCGGTGTGCACATCCACGCCGTGCAGAAGAACCCGGCGACCTACGAGCATGTCATTCCCGGAAAGGTCGGCAACCGGCAGCGCATGCTCATTTCCGATCACAGCGGCCGCAGCGGGCTGATGGAAAAAGTCGAGACCTACGGCATCACCCTGTCCAAGGACAATCCGAAGCTTCAGGAACTACTCGGGCGGCTCAAGGCGCTCGAGAACGAGGGCTATCAGTTCGAGGGGGCAGAAGGCTCACTAGAGTTGCTCATGCGCAAGGCGGTGGGCCGCTACACGCCGTCGTTCCAGTTGCTGGGGTTCCGTATCGTGGTGGAGAAACGCGACCCGGACTCGGCGCCGGTCTCGGAGGCCACGGTGACGGTCAAGGTCGGCGACGCGGTGCAGCATACGTCTGCCCAGGGGGCCGGCGGGCCGGTCAATGCGCTGGACCATGCGCTTCGGAAGGCACTGGAGAAATTTTATCCCCAGCTCAAGGAAGTCAAACTGCTCGATTACAAAGTCCGTGTGCTGGCGGCTAGCCAGGGAACGGCGGCCAAGGTGCGCGTGCTGATCGAGTCGGGCGACCACAAGGAGAAATGGGGCACCGTCGGGGTGTCGGAAAACATCATGGAAGCTAGCTGGCAGGCCCTGGCCGATAGCATCGAGTACAAGCTCATCCCAAAGGACCGGTAGAATTTGACCTCGGAAATTTCCTTGACACGATCCCTAACCTCACGTAATTTATCGTGAAAATTTGACCCGAGGCCCGCGCACGATGAAGGCCGTGCGTGTGCGGTGGCTCCCGAGATGACCCCGGAGGAACGGCATGAGAAAAGCCGACATCGCGAACGAAATCTATGAAAAGGTTGGGGTTTCAAAAAAGGAAGCCGCCGATATCGTCGAATTCATTCTCAATTTAATGAAGGGCGTGCTCCAAAAGGGCGAATCGATCAAAATCGCCGGGTTCGGGAACTTTGTGGTGCGCAGCAAGGGGCCCAGAAAGGGGCGCAATCCCCGGACGGGCCAGGAAATCGGCATTACGCCCCGCCGTGTTGTGACATTCCGTCCCAGTCAGGTCTTTAAGAAGTACGTCAACTCCTAAGCCCGCGACATGTGAGGGCTGGTGATGGCGACTGAGCCCAAGTTGGGCACAAAAATCTTCTATAAGATCGGGGAAGTCAGCGAGATTGCGCAGCTGCCACCGTATGTCCTGCGGTTCTGGGAATCCCAGTTCGAGTTTCTCAAGCCGCAGAAAAGCCGGGGCCTCCAGCGGCGCTATCTCCAGCGGGACGTCGAGACCGTGCTGGAGATCAAACGGATGCTGTACGAGGAAGGCTACACGATCGCGGGGCTGCAGCGATTTTGGTCGCGGCGAGGGCGCCATCGCAAACGGAAGATCGGCGCGCGGGATCTCGCGAAGCGGCTGCGGGGGGAACTCCGCGCCATTCTCAAATTACTTGAGTCGTATGAATAAAGGGGTATTGAAATCCCGCGTGCACCTGATGAACGTCTGAGAGGATGATCCCCACAGCCGTTCAGCGAGTTCGCAGCGAGCGGCTTTTTGAACCTCCTATCCGTGGTCGAGTCGGGGCGTAGCGCAGCCTGGTAGCGCACTCGCTTGGGGTGCGAGTGGTCGTGGGTTCAAATCCCGCCGCCCCGACCACACCGTGCCAGCAGTGGTGAATTGGAAGTGACGCGGTCTGAGTTAGAGACCCGGCAGCACAGACGTGAAAACGCATCACTCATAACTTCTGCGGGAAAGCTGCCCCCGGCAGCTTTTCTTTTTTGAGGAGCGCGCGCGTGATCAAAATCCTTGTCACCAATGATGATGGCGCTGCATCGCCGGGCCTGCACGCGCTGGTCAAGGCCATGCGGCCACTCGGGCAGGTGTGGGTAGTGGCGCCGGACCGCGATCGCACGGCCGCCGGCCACGCGCTGACGCTCCACCAGCCGCTGCGCGTGGCCCGCCTCGCGCCGCGCGTCTATGCCGTCAGCGGCACGCCGACCGACTGCGTGAATCTGGCGTTGAAGAAACTCCTGCGGGGGACGCCGGCGCTGGTCGTCTCCGGGATCAACCATGGCGTCAATCTCGGGGATGACGTGACCTATTCGGGCACCGTCTCCGCAGCGCTGGAAGGCACGATCATGGGCATTCCGTCCATCGCCGTGTCGCAGGAGTCGGGCCGAACCTTCCGCTGCGACGCAGCGGCCTTCTACGCTGCGCGTATCGCGAAGGCCGTTCTCACGCATGGATTGCCTGCCGAAACGCTGCTTAACGTCAATGTGCCAGACCGTCCGCGCACACGGATCGCCGGGGTGCGGGTCGCCACGCTCAGCCGGCGGCGGTTCGACGAGCCCATTATTGAGAAGACAGATCCTCATGGACGGACGTACTATTGGATCGCCGGCACGCGCATTTCCTGGTCGCGCCGGAAGGATGCCGACCATGAACTGCTTCGGCGGGGGTTTGTCACGCTCACGCCGATCCATCTGGACGTGACACACCACGAGGCGCTGGAAAAATTGCGCGCGTGGGAATCCTTCCTGACGCCCCGCCGGGGCTAGCGGATGCACGCCTATGCTTAAGGTGCACAACACGCTCACTGGACGGAAGGAAGAATTCTCGCCCCTCGAGCCGGGCCGCGTGAAAATGTACGTCTGCGGCGTGACGGTCTACGACGAATGCCATCTTGGCCACGCGCGCAGCGCGCTTGTCTTCGACGTCATCCGGCGCTACCTCGCGCACCGCGGTCTGTCCGTCACCTTCGTGAAGAATTTCACGGACGTGGATGACAAGATCATCAAGCGCGCGCACGAACTCAACATCCCCTGGCAGGCGGTCACCGCCAAATACATCGACGCCTACTATCGCGACATGGGCCGACTTGGCATCATGCCGGCAACGGCGGAGCCGAAGGCCACGGAACACATGGCCGAGATCATCGCACTGGTTCGGACGCTCATCGACAAGGGCGTGGCCTACCAGGTCAACGGCGACGTGTATTTCCACGTCGAGAAATACAGCGCGTACGGACGGCTATCCAAGCGCAAGCTCGACGACATGCAGGCCGGCGCCCGCATCGAGGTGGACGAGCGCAAGCGGCACCCAATGGATTTCGCCCTCTGGAAAGGCACCAAGCCTGGCGAGCCGGCCTGGGACAGTCCCTGGGGGGCGGGCCGGCCCGGCTGGCACATCGAGTGCTCCGCCATGGCCATGAAGCATCTGGGCGAAACCTTCGACATCCACGGCGGCGGGGCCGATCTGATTTTTCCTCATCACGAAAACGAGATCGCGCAGTCGTGTGGGGCCACCGGCAAGGAATTCGCGCGCTACTGGCTCCACAATGGCTTCGTGCAGATAAACCAGGCGAAGATGAGCAAATCGCTCGGGAATTTCTTCACGATCAGGGAGATTTTCGAAAAGTCCAACTGGCCAGCGGAGATCACCGGGGAAATCCTGCGCTATTTCTTGCTGGCCACCCACTATCGCAGCCCGCTCGATTTTTCGGATCAGGCGCTCGTCGACAGCCATCGGGCACTGGACGGATTCTATGGCTTATTTCAAAGACTAGCGGAACCTGCGAACGAGAAAAAAGCCGGCGACAAGGCCTTGCGAGAGGCGATAGCGCGATTGAAGACGGAGCTCGCGCTCGCCATGGACGATGACTTTAATACACCCGCCGCCATTGCCACATTGCAGCAGTTTAAAGGGGAAACCAACAAGTTATTAGCGGTGGGCCTGTCTAAGGAGATGCGCCACGAGGCGCTGCAAGCATTTCAGCAGTATGGCGGGGTCGTAGGACTTTTAAAAGTTTCACCGGTGCAATGGAAATTTCAAGCGGCCGTAGGAAGCGATACGCGCGCGGCGGCGTCCGCAACAGTCAGGGGCGAAGGGGAAGGCGCCCTGCCGGTTATCCCTGACAGTGAGATCGAGCGGCTGATCGCCGAGCGGAGCGACGCGAAGCAACAGAAAAACTTTGCGAGGGCAGATGAAATCAGGAAAGCACTTTCGGCCCAAGGCATCATCCTGGAAGACCGGCCGGACGGCACCACCCGCTGGAAACGCTAAGCCCTTTGGGCGCCCGCCCCAGGCGTTTCCGCCGGGCGGGCCCAGAGCTGCGGGGGAGGAATCCAGCGAGCTGATCTTTGGCCTGCACGCCGTGGAGGAGGCCCTGCGTTCCGGTGCGCGGCCGCTGCGCCGGCTGGCCGTCGTCCACACGGACCGTCAGTTCGCCCCGCTGGTGGAGCTGGCCCGTTCCGCCGGCGTGCCGGTCCGCATCGAACCGCGACAGGCGATAGACCGTCTGGTGCCGTCAGGCCGCCATCAGGGCATCGTGGCATTCGTGGGGGCCAAGGCCTACGCGGAGCTGGAAGATATTCTTCGGGCCGCCCGTGATCGAAATCAGCCGCCGCTCGTCCTGCTGCTCGATGGTGTCGAGGATCCGCACAATCTCGGCGCAGTTCTGCGGACTGCGGAAGCCGCCGGCGCTCATGGCGTGATCATTCCCGAACGCCGCGCCGTCGGATTGACCGCCACGGTGGCCAAGGCCTCGGCCGGTGCGGTAGAGCATCTGCCGGTCGCCTGCGTGACAAATCTGTCGCGCGCCATCGAAGAATTAAAAGCACAGAACCTCTGGGTCTACGCGCTCGACCCCTCGGCGGACAAATCCTGCACGGCACTCGATCTCACCGGACCGGTGGCACTGGTGCTGGGCGGGGAGGACAAGGGGGTGCGGGCGGGCGTGCTGGAGAAGTGCGATGACCGTGCAAAAATTCCGATGCACGGGCGCGTGGCGTCACTGAACGTGTCGGCGGCAGCTGCGATCGTGTTGTTCGAGGTGGTTCGCCAGCGGACACGCGGCAGCGGAGCGTAGGCAGTTGGGCGGGAGGTGAGGCCCGCACCGGCGAGTCAGTATTGGCACGGCGGGCGAGGACGGTCGTGACGCTGGAGCTATAAGGCGCGGCCCCCCGTACAGTGGGCGTGGAGGACAGCCCAGAGGGCAGGCCTCCTAGGAGTTCAACTGAAGGCTTTGGCGTCCGCGGCAATGGCTACCCCGGTGCCTCCGTGCCCTTGTTGCCGGGCGAAGGCTTTGCTAGAATGGTCCTCGGATCGCTTCACGAGGGATCAGCCGACCAGACGTGCGCAAGATTAAACTGCGAGAGGGCACCAACGCTGCCAGCCTGTTTGGGTCCCAAGACCGCCATCTCAAACTGATCGAAGATGCCCTGGGCGTGCAGATCGCTGCGCGCGGGGAGGAGCTGTCGCTCGAGGGGCCTCCCGACGCAGTCCAGAAGGCTGGGCGCATCATCGACGAATTGGCATCCCTGACCATCGAGGGCTACGAACTGCGTCCGGACGACGTGTCAGTGGCCGTGCGGGCCACGCACGGAGCGCAGGCCACCCCTCTCAAGGACTTGTTGGTGGGCACGGTGCCCATCGCGACGAAAAAGCGCTTCATCGCGCCCAAATCTGCCACGCAGAAAATCTATCTCGACGCGATCCAGAAATACGACATCGTCATTGGCATCGGGCCAGCCGGGACGGGCAAAACGTATCTGGCCATGGCCATGGCCGTTGCCGCGCTGACAAAACGCGAGGTGAGCCGCATCATCCTGGCGCGGCCCGCGGTGGAGGCGGGCGAAAAACTCGGCTTCCTGCCCGGCGACATGTACGCCAAGGTCAATCCCTATCTCCGGCCCCTCTACGACGCCCTCTTCGACATGATGGACGTCGAGCGGGCGAACCGGCTCATCGAGCGGGGCGAGATTGAGATCGCCCCGCTGGCCTTCATGCGCGGGCGGACGCTCAACGATTCGTTCGTGATCCTGGACGAGGCACAAAACGCCACCGCCGAGCAGATGAAGATGTTCCTGACGCGCCTCGGGTTCAACTCCAAGGTGGTCGTCACCGGCGACATCACGCAGGTGGATCTGCCCGCTGACCGCCGATCCGGCCTCATCGAGGTGCGCGACATCCTGCACGAAATTCCCGGCATTGAGTTCGTCTATTTCGACGAGCAGGACGTCGTCCGGCACCGGCTCGTGCGGGAGATCATCAAGGCCTACGACCGCCACCAGCCCCCGCCTCCGGGCGCACGCGGCGTGAAGTCGCACGCCCCGCGCCACCGGACCGGCGGCGACAATCAGCAACCACACTGATGTCAGTGCTGCTCGGCAGTCGTCTGCGCAGTCGGCGGCTGCGGCTGCCCGCGCTGCGTACGCTCGCGGCGCGCGTGCTGCGCGCCGCCGGCGCGGCGCGCTCCTCCGTCAGTCTTCTGCTGGTCGGTGATCGAACCATGCGCGGCCTGAATCGCCGGTATCGCCGCAAGGACCGTACGACCGACGTGCTGGCTTTTTTGGCCAGGGGTGCCCCGCCCCGTACGCCGTACGTTCCCCGGGGGACGTCGGCGCTGCTCGGGGACGTCGTGATCTCGCTCCCGCAGGCGGTGCGGCAGGCAAAAGCCGCCGGCCATTCGACGGATCGGGAGATGACCCTCCTGCTCATTCACGGGACGCTGCATCTGCTCGGCTACGATCATGAGCGGAGTGCGCGCGCGGCGCGGCGCATGCACCGCAAAGAGCGGGCGGTGCTGCGAGGCCTCGGTCGTATTCCCAGACTGATAGAAAGGCCCCGCTAACATGAGCTGGCTGGATTGCTTGCAGCAGGGGCTGGCGAAGACGCGCTCGGCGCTGAGCCGTTCGCTGGATGCCCTGACTGGCCGCGGGCTCGATCCGGCGGCGTGCGAGGACCTGGAAGCAGCGCTCATCGCCTCCGACATCGGCGCACGGACCGTGGCGCGGCTCATGGACCGTCTTCGGGAGCAGGGCGCTGCAGCCGGCACGGCGCGCGCGGTCCTGCGGGCGACCCTGCTGGACGTCCTGCGCAACGTTCCGCAGGAGCCGCTTGAGCGCCTCATCGCCAAGGGGCCCAACCCCTTCGTGATTCTGCTGGTCGGCGTCAACGGCGTTGGCAAGACCACGACCCTTGCCAAGCTGGCGCAGCGACTCAAACAGAGCGGGCGGACGCCGCTGCTCGTCGCGGGCGACACCTTCCGCGCGGCGGCCATCGAGCAACTGGAGCACTGGGGAGCGCGGATCGGCGTGGATGTGATCCGGCACACGCAGGGGGCCGATCCCTCGGCGGTCGTCTTCGACGGCCTCGCCGCCGCCAAGGCGCGCGGGGCGGACGTCGTGCTCATCGACACGGCCGGCCGGCTCCACACCAATACTAATTTGATGAACGAACTCAAAAAAGTGAAACGGGTGCTGGCGCGCGAGGTGCCCGGCGCGCCGCACGAAGTCCTGCTGGTGCTCGACGGCACGGTGGGCCAGAATGCGGTGGCGCAGGCGAAACAGTTCCACGATGCCGTCGGCGTGACAGGCCTGGCCCTGACCAAATTGGACGGCACCGCGCGCGGCGGCATCGTGGTGGCGATTGCGGAGGCGTTGAAGATTCCCGTGCGTCTGATCGGCGTCGGCGAATCAGCCGAGGCGCTGCAAGACTTCGACGCGCCGGCCTTCGTGGATGCGCTGATTGGACAGCGCTGACTCTATGCGCGTTCGCTGGCCGTCCATCGGGGTCGCAGTGGCACTCTTCGTTGGCGTGGATTATCCGGTCCAGGCCGCTCAGCCGCCCGCGCCTGCCGTCGACATTCTCCATCACCAGCTGGAAGTGCAGGTGACGCCCGCCACACATGAACTGCGGGCGGTGGACCAGATGACCGTCCGGGCGCTGACCGACGAGCTGCCCGAGGCGTCGTTCGTGCTCAACGCAAGCCTGCGCGTTGTCCTGGTGCTGGAGCCCGGTTCACGCGGCATCCGGCCCCTGGGGATCGTGGCTAAACCGGGTTCGTCCGAGCAGACCGTGACCGTGCGATTTGGGAAGCCCTTGCTGAAGGATGAGACGGTAGAGCTCGTCTGGCAGTATCAGGGCACGATCAACGACCCGCCGCACGACCCAAATCATCTGCGCTTTGTCACGCCCAGCGATACGGCCGGCCACATCGGTCCGGAGGGGGTCTATCTCAGCGGGGAGACCCGCTGGTATCCCGATCGGCAGGACTCGCTGGCCACGTTCGGCGTGCGTGTGCGGACGCCCTCGGACTGGCACGCGGTTACCCATGGCACGCAGCTCGCCCGGACGGTCGCCGACGGCGAGGCGGCGGCGGTCTGGGCCATTGCGGCAAAGACGGAAGCCCTCTCGCTGGTCGCCAACCGCTTTGTGGTCACCCGGCGCGACTGGAAGGGCGTTGAGGTTTCGACCTATTTGTTTCCCGATGACGCGGCGTTGGCCGAGGCGTATCTCGAGGCCTCGATCCAATATCTCGAGACCTATAGCAAGCTGCTTGGGCCCTATCCCTTTCCGAAGTTTTCTGTCGTGGAGAATTTTTTCCCCAGCGGCCTGGGGATGCCGTCCTTCACGCTGCTGGGCAGCGGCGTGGTCAAGCGGCATTACGTCCAGCCCTACGCGCTGGGCCACGAAATCGTCCATTCGTGGATCGGCAACCACGTGTTCAACGCGCCCGGACAGGGCAACTGGGTGGAGGGGCTGACGACCTATCTGGCCAATTACTATTACGAGGAGCTGACCGGCACGCCCGCGCAGGCGCGCGAGCAGCGGCGCATGATGCTGCTGGGCTACGCCGTCTATGTGCAGCCGGAGCAGGACTATCCGGTTGCGCAGTTCACGCAAACGCACGATCCGAAAGACAACGCCATCGGCTATCAAAAAGCCGCGATGATCTTCCATATGGTGCGGCGCAATCTGGGCGACGAGACCTTCTGGACGGCACTGCGCACGCTCGTCGCGCGGTACGGCGAGAAGCATGCGGGCTGGCGAGAGGTCGAGCAGACATTCGCCGACGCGTCCGGCCGGGACCTGCGAGAATTTTTTGCCCACTGGGTGGAGCAGCCGGGCGCCGCCCCTCTCCCACAGGCACCGTCCGTCCCGGCCGATCCCGAGTACAACTTGTTCCGGCGCATTCCGCGTGAAGCGCTGCCGCCCATGCTGAACCTCTTTGTGACTGACCCGGCGCGGGCGGTGGTGGTGCCGACAGGAGGCTCCGAGCAGGACCGTGTGCCCTATGTGGAGCTGGCCGCGCAGATAGCGGCAAAGGATGCGACCGTCGCTCGGCAGGACGAGCGGAATGTCGAGACCACGAAGGGGTCGTTGCTGGTGCTGGGCGGGCCCGGCATCAACACCGCAGCCGAGTGGGCGGTGCGCGGGTGTGGCGGGAATATCCGCATCGAAAAAGATGCTGTGATGATCGAAGGGAAGACCTATCAGGGGCCGGGGCTGGCTGCGCTGGTGTCGTGCCGGCGCCCGGACGATCCCGCGCACGTGGTGACGCTCTTTTATGGGGCCACACCGGCCGCCGCAGCGAAAGTGGCGCGGCGCTTGTTTTTTTACGGGTGGCAGGGCTATCTGGTGTTTCAGGACGGGGCCGTGGCCGCGCGCGGGGATTTGGCCGGCGCCCGCGACCGGGAGGTACAGGGTGCCGCGCAAGAAGGGTGAGGCCGAGGCCAAGGGGCAGGTGGGTATTCCGGCGGCGCTCGCGGCGGCCGTGGCGGCGCTTGCGATCCTCGCGCAGGCCGACGCGCAGCCTGCCCCGCAGCCTCAGTCGGTCTTGGCGGAGCGTCATCTCGCCAACATCCGCCAGTTGACGGCGGGGCGCAAAAATGCCGAGGCGTATTTTTCGACCGACGGCACGAAGCTGATTTTCCAATCCACAAACGATTGGGGCGGGGGCACGGTCACGCTGCCAGCGGGCACGCCCCTGTCGAGTACGAAGGGGCTGGGCTGCTACCAGATCTACGTGCTGGAGCTGGACACCAACAGCCTCCGCCGGGTTAGCCTCGGCACGGGCGCGAATACAAGCGGGTCCTTTTTCCCCGGCGACCGCCGCGTGCTCTTCGCCTCGACGCATCTCGCCCGCCAGCCATGTCCCCCGGAGCCGAAGCGCGCCGGCCGCGATCACTGGGCGCTAGACGACTACGACATTTATTCGATTGGTCTCAACGGACAGGGGCTCCACCGCATGACCGCGACGCCTGGCTATGACGCCGAGGCGACAATTGCCCCGGACGGGCGGACGATCGTCTTCACCTCGATGCGGGACGGCGATCCGGATCTGTATGCTATGAATCTGGACGGCACGCGCGTGCGCCGGCTCACGACGGAACTCGGCTACGACGGCGGGGCCTTCTTCTCACCCGACAGCAAGCGGATCGTCTATCGCGCCGCCCATCCGCAGAACCGGACCGAGCTGGAGGCCTACACGGCGCTGCTGGCCCAGCGCCTCGTTGCACCGGGGCCCTGGGACCTCTTCGTGATGAACGCCGACGGCAGCGGCAGGCGGCAGGTGACCACCAACGGCGCCTCCAACGGTGCGCCTGCATTCCATCCGGACGGGCAGCGAATCATTTTTTCCGCACGCAGCCAGGATCCCGGCACAGACGGCCCGCCGTCGTCCCACCTCCATCTCATCCACGCCGACGGCACGGGGGGCGAGCAGCTCACGACGGTGGGACGCGTCAACAGTTTTCCCCGGTTCTCGCCCGACGGCAGACGCCTCGTCTGGGTCTCGGATCGCCAGGCCACCGCGGACGGCGAGGTCAATCTCTTCATGGCCGACTGGGTGCCATAAATGGAAGGCACGGATCAAGCGGTGCGTGGCGAGCCGGTCGAGCGCGCACCGCACCGGGCGGCCCCCCGCGCGGTCAGCCGGGTGCCGCTTGCCTGCGCCCTGGCCGCGCTCGTACTTCTTGTCGGCGCGGTGCGCCAGATGGATCGGCCCACCCTTGAAGTCGTCCGAGCCTTGCGCGCAGTCGCAATCGAGCGGGTGGGCGACGCCGGCGATCTGCTCGGCAAGGGCTGGACGCTGCTGGCACTCAGCGGGCTCTTCGTGGCCGTGGGCTACTGGCGTGCCGATTCGACGTGGCGCGCCGCCGGCGTCCAGGGCTGGATCGCCCACGCCGTCACAGGGATTCTGGTCCAAGGACTTAAGCACAGCCTCGGGCGTCCGCGGCCGCGCCTCCATCAGGAGGACACCTTCGTCACCGGGCCGACGCTCGAAGCAGGCTACGATTCGTTTCCCTCCGGCCACGCGGCCATCTCGTTTGCCGTTGCCGCTGTCCTGGCAACGCATTTCCCGCGCTGGGCGCGCCCGGCCTATGCGCTGGCCGGGTTCGTTGCGCTGACCCGCATCTTCCGTGGTGCGCATTTCGTCTCCGATGTGGTGGCGGGCATCGGGCTGGGGCTTGTCGTCGGCACGTTGGTCGTGGCCCCAAGGCATCAGTGGAGGATCAGAGTGCAGGCGTGTGTCGTGCCGGCCGTGTCCTGGCTCGTGGCGGGCGGTGCGCTTCTGTGGCTGCTCGTCTGGCCGGCGTCCGATCTGCGCACGGCCGGCCTGCTGCTTGGCGCCGGCGTGCTGACCGGACTCTCGCACTGGACGGCACGAGGCGCGCGATCCGAAGCCGTCCGCTAGCCCTCCCCCGCCTCGGAGCAGTCGTCTTACTGTTTATATCTCGCGTGCGGATCCTTTGCCGGATCGTAGACTGGCGGTGGGGGAAGATTGGCCGGTAACTTGAGGATGGAGTCGCTGGCCAGCAAACTGTAGCCCGAGCTCTGCAAAATCGTGACAAACCCCGCGGCCTCCGGCGGCAGCTTGGGCTTTAGACGTGAGGGCAGCAGGATTAGGGTCCGGCCCGTTCCGGACACAAGCGGGCGCAGCTGGTCCTCCTCGCCGGGCCTGATCACGAGCACTGGCCGTTTTGCGTAAAAGATCAGCGACGGCCGCGCCGGGCCGTAGAGAATCAGCCGGTCGTCTGGGCCGAGGTTCACGCCCGCGGCATAGGCCAGCTCCTGCGGCGGGGCGATGAAGGCGGCGTTGAACCGCGGCAGGATCACTTGGATCGCCAGCAGGATCACGATTGCGATCATGGCGCCCGCGGCCCAGAAGGTGCCCGCCCGCCGGTCGTCCGAGAAGCCGAAGACGCCGATCAGCGCGCAGCCGAGCACGAGCGTCAGGCCGACGGCGACAGGGCCAAAGCCCGGCGAGGCCTGCGAGGCCATGGGAAATTCCTTGCCAATCACGTCGATGAACCGGTCGTAGAGCGCCGGCGCCGAGGAGAAGCCCAGCCCCAGCAGGAAGCCCAGCCCCATCGTGAGATGGATGGCCGCGCGCAGGCCCGGCGGGGCCGGCTCAGAGAGGCAGCGGTTCCAGTAACAGGCGGCCAGGATCGCGGCAGCCGGAAACAGCGGACCAATATAATGGGGCAGTCGCGTGGCGGAGAGGCTGAAGAACACAAAACCGGCTACCAGCCACAGCGCGGCGAAGAGTTCCAGGTCACCAGCTCGGCCCTGGAGGCTGCCTCTCGAGGCGCGCCACTCCTGCCACGTCTGGTAGAGGGCCACGGAGGTCAATCCGCTCCACGGGAAAAAGCCAAACAGGAGGATCGGCACATAAAAGAGCAGCGTTCCGCCGTGGCCGCCGATCGTGTGTGCAAACCGGCCGATCGTATCGGCCTGTGCCGACTGGCTGTAGCGGCTGCCGTGGAGGGCGAGCATCGTGGCGTACCAGGGCAGGGCGATTGCCAGACACACTGCCAGGCCCGCGAGCGGAACGCCCTTCTGCCAGAATTGTGGCCAGCGTTTGGTGAGCGTGAGATAGGGCACAACGGCCAGCAGCGGCACGGCCAGGCCGATGGGGCCTTTGGTCAATGTGCCAAGGCCCATGCCCACGTAGAAGAGCCAGATCCAGTGGCGGGCGCGCGCCTCTCCGTTGAACCCAAGCCAAAACCCATAGAGCGACAGGGTGGTGCACAAGATCAGCACGCTGTCGGTCAGGGCCATGCGACCGATCGCGACGATTTCCAGGTTCAAGAGCAGCATCACGGCACTGAGCAGGCCGACCAGCGGCGTGCGGAGGCGCGCCAGCACCAGATACTGGAGCAGGATCAGTCCGACCCCGGCCACGGCCGAGGGCAGGCGGGCGCTGAATTCGGAGACGCCGAAGGTTGTATAGGCCGCGCTCATCAGCCAGTAGATGAAGGCCGGTTTGGCGAAGCGGGGCTGGTAGTTGAGGGTGGGGCTGACCCAATCGCCCGTTTCGACCATCTCGCGAGCGGCCTCGGCGTTACTGCCCTCGTCGCGGTCGGTTAGGCCGAGGCTCCCCAGCCCGAGAAAGAAAAGAAGGGCGGCCAGGGCCAGCAGGAGAACGAGGTGGACGCTCCGGTTGTCCTGTACAGCTGGATGCCACTCAACCTCATTCATGTGGGGTCCTGGGTCTGTGCAGGGGCTGCTGCGGAGCGGCTGGCACGGGCGATCAGCATGAGATTGCGCAGGTAGACGATGGCGCCGACGCTCTGGCCGGCGATGAACACGGGGTCTTTGCGATAGAGGGCATAGGCGAGCGTGATCAGGCCGCCGATGAGGCTCATGTACCAGAAGGCGACCGGGACGCGGCTCTCGGCGTGCTTCTCCGAGGCGATCCACTGCACGACCCAGCGCATGAAAAAAACCCCCTGCCCAAGAAAGCCGATCCCAAGCCAGAGGAGTTCGGTTGTGCTCATGGTTTGAGACGATACCGCAGAACGCGCGTGTACATCCACCGGACGGCCAGCAGGTCGCAGAGGCTACGCCAGAGCCGGTTGCCGACGCCGTACTTGGAGAGGCCGTGCGCCCGCGGGTAATGCCGGACGGGGACCTCGGTGAGCGTGAAGCCGTGCATGCGCGCCAGTGCAGGAAAGAACCGGTGCATGCCCTCGAAGAGCGACAGTTTCTCGACGACCGCGCGCCGGAATATTTTGAGCGAGCAGCCGGTGTCGTGAATCGTGTCGCCCAGCACCAGGGTGCGGAATCCGTAGGCGATGCGAGAGGAGAGTGTCCGCACCAGATTGTCGTGCCGGTTTGTGCGCCAGCCGCAGACGAGGTCGTACTGTGCGGCCAGCGGCAGCAGCACGAGGATGTCGGCCGGATCGAGTTGCAAATCGCCGTCCATCGGTACGATCAGCTCCCCGTGCGCGTGGCGAAAGCCGGCGTCGAAGGCGGCCGTCTGGCCGTAGTTGCGGTCGAAATGCAGGACACGGACTTGCGCGTGCTGGGCGGCCAGATTGTCCAACACGTGGCTGCTGCCGTCGGTGCTGCCGTCGTCGACGTAGAGGATTTCGAAAGGCCTCGAACGGGACTGCTCGTGCGGGGCTAAGACTTTCAGTAGCTGCGCGGTGAGCGACGGCAGAGTGTCCTTTTCATCCTTGATGGGGATGACAACAGAAATCCACGGACAGACGGGCCCCGACATGCGCGCATTCTACCGGAGGGCTACGGGACGGTCAAACCTGCGCGTAGTGCCTGCCGCGGGGCACGGCCCGCAGCAGGCCTACGCGGGCTCTTGTACCGTAAAGCGGATCGTGCCGGTCAGGCTGAGGTTGTTAATCGCAAACCCCACGTGGATCTCCACGCGATACCGACCGGGTTTCCAGCCGCCCGCTGGTGGCGTGAGGTGCACGTAGCCGCTCTCGTCCTCCAGCGCAAGGTACATGGCGTCCTGTGTGAGGGCGGTCGTGGGCGCGAGCCCGGCGACCTCCTCGGGATAGCAGACGCCGAAGACCTGATAGGGCTGATAATGGGGGAAGACGCTAAAGATGATGAAGACCGGCGCCGTGGGGCGAAAGACGGCAGTCGGTTTGACGGCCACGATTTCGTGCGTGCGCCGGAAGCCCAGCTCCTCGTCGAATCCTTCGGCGGTCTGGATGGCGCGGAACAGGCCCTCGGGGGGCTTGTTGAAGTCGTAGGAGGCAATCGGGTTCTTGTCCTGCAGCTCCGGCACGCCGCCGGGCGCGGCATCAGCGGCGAAACTGTGCCCGGGCGCTCCGAGGCTCAGCACCCCGGCCATGGCCAGCCCCAGCGATTGCCCCGCGCGTCGCATAGGCCTTGTCGTACCTGCAGCGTCGGGGGCCTGTCAAGACGGGCCGCCCGCGCCACGCGCACGATGCATTGCCCGGCGAAAAGCCGTTCTGATAGTATGGGCCGGCCATGGCGATCCATCTCGACACAAATCCCGATGCGCTGCCGCAACTCATAGGCGACTTCAAGCCCGTCGACGAGTGGCAGGCCCACATCAGCCAGATTTTTTACGGGCTGCGGGGCGCCCGCGTCCACGAGTATTACCAGACGTTTGCGTCCGCCGATTATCGGCTCGCGCATGCGCTCGCCGCCGATTACTTCGCGCGGGTCTGCGCCCGTGCCACCGACGGGGCACGGGGCACGGCGCCCCCGCTGGTCATCCACGAATGGGGCTGCGGGAACGGGAATCTGGCCGCCTGTTTTCTGACGCACCTTCAGGCGCTGGACCCCGACGGCCTCGTCTATCCGCGCGTCCGCTACGTCCTGGTGGATGCGCATCCGACCATGCTCGCCACGGCGCTCGCTCATCCGGATTTGGCGCCGCACCGGGCGCAGGTGGAGACGCTCTGCGCTGAGGCCGCGGCGCTGACGTCGGTGGCGGCGGGCTCGGTGGATCGGATCATTTGCAATGAGCTGTGGAACGAACTGCCGGCCAAATTGCTGCTGCGCAAGGGCAACGACGTCGACGAAGAGTACCTGCGGCCCAATTTAAGCGAAAAGCGGCATGCCGACATCGCCGACTGGTCGGGGTTTGTCCGGGCCTTCGACGAAAAGAACGGCGCGGCGCTGCAGCACTTCCCCGCCTTTCTGGAAGACATCATCTGGGAGAAGGAGTACCGCAAGACCGACTGGAAGGCGGTGCCCTATCGCAAGACCATCACGGAGTTTCTCAAGCAGATCGACGAGCACGTGCTCGTGCCGGTCAACCTGGGCGCCTGCGCAACCGTGCACGAGGCGAAGCGGGTGCTGGCGCCCGACGCGATCGGCTTCAGTAGCTTCGATGCCGGCGCGGACGAGCTGGCGGTGGTCAATGACCCCGACAAACCCTGCTACGGTCTCTTCGGCGGGCTGCACAGTTTCATGGTCAACTTTGCGTTGGTAAAATCCGTGTCGGCCTACCAGGGCATCACGACCCCCGCGATCGAGGCCCAGCGGGCATTTGTCGGACGCAGTTTGCAGACGAAGGTCGTGAGCCTCATGGATCTGCTGGCCTCCTATCCCTCGCCCCGCTCGCTCCAGCCCTGGGAGCAGGACCGACTGATCATCCGGACGCTCCACGCCCTCAAGCCTTTCTACCACAGCGCCTACCGGCGCCCGATTGAGTTCCCGCTGCGCCACGAGACCCCTGCGGCCGAGCGGCCGGCGCTGCAGGCCCTCGTAAACGCGCTGGGCCCCAACGGGGTCCCCGATACGGTGGCCTATCTGACGGAGCAGGAACTCGCCGGCGCCATGGCGGACCTGGAAGCGCTGGGCTATGCCCGGGAACTGGTGCTGGCGGCGCAGGGGATGCCGGTCCAACCGATTGACTACCGGCACTTTTTCTTCGCCTAGCGGGGCGCTTGTGCCGCTTGCCAGAAAGTGCTTGACTCATCCCGCAAATGCCTGTAGCGTGCCCGGCTGATAGGTAGCTCTCAAGGGGCCCCGAGCCGGGAGCCAGAATCCCGCTCAGCGTGCCCCCCCACTTACGCTAAGTCGTCTACGAGGTCTTCAATGTTCGGTTCGTTCGGCTGGATGGAACTCTTACTGATCCTGTTTATCGTCCTGATTATCTTTGGGGCGGGCAAGATCCCCCAGTTGGGGGAAGGTTTGGGGAAGGCGATCAAGGGGTTTAAGAAGGCGGTCCATGAGCCGGAGCCGGTCGAAGAGGCCACCGCCACGGCCGTACCGGCCCCTCCCCCTGCCGCAGCCCAGGTCGGCCAAGCCCCCTCGGCGGACCCGGGCCAGCTCACCGCCCAATCCGCGCAGCCCACGAAGCAGGCCTAAACCGTAGACGCTGGGCACGGGGCTCGATGCAACGCGTCAGACATGCCGCCCGCGGCCCGAGGGCCAAGACGCCGGCGGCGCGCCCCTGAGCGATTATGTTCGGCCTGGGTGTTGGCGAGATTCTCATTATTCTGGTGCTGGCCTTTCTGCTCTTTGGGCCCAAGCAGTTGCCGGAAGTGGGCCGGCAGGTCGGTCGGGCCGTCAAGGGGCTCAAGGAAACGGCAGATGACCTTCGGAAGTCAGTGGAGCCGGAAGTCAACCTGATCCAGCAGGAAGTCAAGATGGCGGAGCAGGACCTGGCGGCCTCGATGAAGGAAGCAGAAGAAGAGATTCACGCAGTTGGGTCCGGCCCAGGGGCGGACGGAAATGTAAAATCTTCTTGATTTACATTTCAATTGTTGATAAGTAGGCGGCTACGCCACACTGCGACAGTGGAACGGCGGGCCGAACCAGGCGGAGGGCCGCCAGTGAGCCAGGCAGTTGAGGGATGCAGCAGTGTCGCGTAACGTACGGTAATCATGGCCAGTCCATTAAGGAGGAGGCACGTTATGATGAGCAAGAAACTCGGGTGGCTGCGACAGGCGCTCAATATGGCGCTGGTTGCAGTAGTGGCCGGATTTACGGCGCCGGCTTGGGCAGCGTTTGAGCTCCCAGAAGGTGAGAAGATCACCAACCTGCCGGCGATTCCGCGGGCCATTCCGCAGAAGGAAGGCTACGAGCTCTATGACCCGAAGATCGGCAAGAACTTCGACATCAAGAACTTCTGGCTGCGCGCCGACCTGCGCGTCCGGCCCGAGATGCGGCAAAACACGTGCTTCGGCGCCAATAACGCGGCCGCGGGTGCCTGCAACGTTGTGAACCATAACGGCGCAGCGGGCAAAGCCAACGACTTCTACGTCCAGCAGTGGGTGCGGCTGGGTATCGGCTATGACCTCTCGCCGGATGTCAATTTCTACATGGAAATCATTGACGCGGCGGTCTGGGGGGCGACCGGCGGCGGCAACGAAGTTGGTGCAGGGTTGAGCTCCCTGAACCACGGCGGGTCCAACGACGCTAGCGGAGGTACTGCCAACCGGCTCGGTGTGCGCGCGGCCTATGTGTTGGTGCGGAACCTGGGCGGGATCCAGGGGCTGAGCATGAAGGCGGGCCGCCAGTATGTGATCTTCGGCAACCACTCGCTGTTCGGCCACTTTGACTGGGCGAACACGGGCTTCTCGCATGACGGCCTCATGTTCTCCTATGAGACCAAGGCCGTGACCTCCTACTTGGGCTGGTTCCGCGAGGCGGAATCCGACATTCGGTCGGGCGCCCCGGTTGGCAGTCTCGCGGCGAACGTGGTAACTAACACGACCACGGGCAGAGATGGCCAGGCCGACGCCGATCTGTTTATTTTCTACAACCAGATCAAGTCGGTCCCGGGCTTCCTGATCGAGCCCTACTATGTCCTGTACGTCAACAACCAGCAGAGCGAAGTCAACAGGGCGCAGGGTCTGGGCACGGCAAAGCACAGCAACCAGATTCGTCACATGATCGGCAACCGAATCGAAATGCGCAAAGGCAACTGGGACTTCACCAACGAGACCGCCTATCAGTTCGGTCGCATGGGTGACAGCGGTCAGCCTCAGCTCATCGCGGGCGAGGCGCAGAAAAAGAATCTGACCATCAACGCGTGGGCGATGAGAAACTGGTTCGGCTACACGGCCTATAATAACCCGATGAAGCCGCGGCTGGCGTTCAACCTTGACTATGCGTCGGGTGATAGCAAGTCCAACTGTTCGTTGAATGCCGGGTACGGGCGTTGCTCAACGGCCAACACGTTTGAGAACTTCTATCCGACAAACCACATCCACATGGGCTACATGGACATCCAAGCCTGGAAGAACATGATGAGCCCGTCGATCAACTTCCAGTTCCGGCCGACCAAGGATGATCACTTCGAGATCTGGGCGACGAGCCTGAATCTAGCCGACAGACAGGACAACTGGTATCGTGGTGGCCAGGGGGTCTATGTCTACTCCAAGGTGGGCAATACCAAGAAACACATCGGCGACGAAATCGATTTTTCGTGGACGCGGATGTTTGCCGAGGGGAAGGTGGCCTTCCAGCTCAACTACTCCACCATGTTCTCAGGAGGCTACATTGAGCATAACCTGGGACAGAGCCAAAACCAGCACTGGGGCTATGCCCAGATCTGGATGAACTTCTAAGCACCACGTAGACGGGTTGCCTCAACGGACGGGCGAGGGGACGGATCCCCCTCGCCCGTCTGCGTTTGAGGGGAGAGCGGGCCCGCGTGTCGTCGCAGGGGAGGGCTGTGCCCCCCGCCGCGGCTATTTTAGGGGCGGAAGGGGGCGGCGGCCGCGAACTGCGCTTGGAGCTCCGCGTAGGTGCGGGTGACGGGGAAGTGCGGAAACTCCCGGCTGATGTGGTCGGGCGGGCAGAAGAAAACTCCCGCGTCGGCC
>Ga0194132_10000087_pt1 | contig 168325 bp, 151 predicted proteins | sample TA2KigOf80mmetaG_FD_148612 | JGI IMG/M metagenome (GOLD analysis project Ga0194132, IMG submission 148612) | Freshwater microbial communities from Lake Tanganyika, Tanzania - TA2015054 Kigoma Offshore 80m | ecosystem: Environmental > Aquatic > Freshwater > Lake | place: Tanzania: Lake...
GCGTCGCAGAGCGCGACAAGATAGCCCAGGAGCTCGGAGACATCTGGGTGAAGAAAGCCTTCACCATCCCCACGTTCTGGGTCACCGCTGAAATCGCCTACAACCCCAGCGTCGTTGCCGATTACACCGTGAACATGCTGCACATGGGCCCGGTTCGCTACCACGAGTACACCAAGGCCGTGACAAAGTAACCCTTCTAAGAACGGCTTAGAAAGAGAAGCCCCCCGGAATCGGGGGGCTTCTCTTTTCCCTCCCGGCACGGCCCTACCCCGCCACCCTCCCCAATGCTAGAATACCGCCTGTCCATCCCACCATTAAGGAGCCTGTCATGCCCAGCTATTACAATCGAGGGGCCACGTACAAAGAGGAGCCGGTCCTCCCTGACGACCCCCTCATCGACCTCCTGGCCCAGACCAACGCCAAAGTCGAGCAGTTCGACCTCTCCGCCGACGGCAGGAAGCTGGCCTACGTCTCCGCCGAGTCCGGCGGCTACGACCTCTACACCTGCGACATCGACGGGGGGAACCGAAAACGCATCGTCACCATGTACCCCGAGGAATGCCTGGGCCCTTCCTGGTCCCCCGACGGCCAGTGGATCGCCTACTGCGCCCGTGACACCATGTTCAAAGTAAAGGCTGACGGCTCAGAACCCCCCATCAACCTTACCTATGGCCGAGGGCCGGGAACAGCCCACGCCTTTATGCGCTGGACCCCCGACGGCAAGCGGATTGTATTCATCACTCTGGGCTCTAATGGCTACATGCAGGTGGCATCAGTATCCACTGAGATACCCAGGGGCAGGATAAACATCAGGTACATCACCAATGAGGACTTCAACAGCACTGATGTCTTTGTCTCTCCCGACGGCAAGCATGTGGCCTTTATGTCGGACCGCTCAGGCTATGCCGACTTCAAAAGGATGGATATCTGGATAGCCCCCATCGATGGCGGGGAAGCCAGGAACATGACCCCCAATACCCTTGAGCATTACGACTACCGGCCCAGGTGGTCCCCCGACGGCAAGAAGCTGGTCTATACGACAGACAAGAGCAACTTCAGGAAGATATGGGTTGTAGATATAGCTACAGGCAAGGCCTCTTCCCTTACCGAAGGCCAGGGAGAGTATGACGAGTACAACCCCAGGTACTCCCCCGACGGGCAGTGGATAGCCTACGTGGCCAACATGGGCTGGAACTTCCACATTATGAAGATAAAGGCTGACGGGTCAGGCAAGCCGATCCAGCTAACTAAGCGGGACGGGGTGCATGGGGGCATAGACGCCTACCAGGCTAGAGGGTCTATCAGGTGGACGCCTGATTCCAAGAGCATCGTGTTCACCTACATGAACCACGAGGTATGCTCGGGCATATGGAGCATCAGCGCTGAGGGAGGAGAGCCCAGGCAGATTTCCAACCACATGCCCAGGGGACTCTCTGGGTTCCAGTTCATCAAGCCCGCTCTGATTAAGTACAAGAGCAGGGATGGGCTGGAGGTGCCCGCCTGGCTGTACCGGCCCAAGGATGCGGGGAACAAGAAGACTCCCCTGGTAGTCTATGCCAGGGCCAACACCAAAGGCATCCACGTCAACGGGTTCTACCCATACATCCAGTACTACCTGCACAAGGGCTACACCGTGGTCTGTCCTCTGGTAAGGGGCAGCGGGGGGCTGGGCAAGCGGTACGAGTTCCTGAACTTTGGTGACTGGGGCGGCGGTGACATCGATGACTTCGCCTACTCGGCCTACCACCTGGCGGAGCAGGGGCTTATCGACAAGGACAAGGTGGTCATGCAGGGCGGCTCCACCGGCGGGTACTTCGCCCTCACCACCACCTTCCGCTACCCCGACCTCCTCAAAGCCTCCGTCTGCTTCTACGGCCCGCCCGACCTAATCCACATGTGGAACTGCCGCAACGGCGCCGCCAAGCCCGTCCTCGGCGACGTCGTCGCCGGCGACCGCGGCAGCCCCGAAATGGCCCCCGACCACTGGCAAGGCCGCTCCCTCATCTACAACCTCGACAAGCTCAAGACCCCCCTCCTCCTCCTCTGGGGCGACCGCGACAGCGTCCGAATCTCCATGGTCGACGACCTGTTCAAAGCCTGCCAGGCCAAAGGCAAGTACGCCGAGTACATCCAGTACAACTGCGAGCCTCACGGCTGGTACCACTGGCGCCCCGAAAACGTCCGGGACTCCCTGCGCCGCATTCACGCCCACTTCAAAAAGTTCACCGGCGTCTAACCCCTCAACTCAAAATAGGGAAGGGGCGGGCCGTCATGACGGTCCGCCCCTTCCCCACTTATGTAATCTTTCTGTCTAGCCCTCTCTTCTCGCTGATCGCCCTGGATGGGATTCAATCCTCCCCGCCGATAGGCATAAGCGGAGTCCTGGTAAGAAACATGCGCGGCTAAGACCCACCCTTCCTCTGCTTCCCAACCTCCCTCCTGTTCTTCAACGGCATCTTTTTCAGTTCGTCCCCCTTGGTCCACGTCGACAGGTACTGCAGCAGTATCGCCGCCCCCAATACAGCCATGCCGATATAAAGGAATGCTTCCATATCTCTCCCTTTCTATATAGTGAGGTAACGCTCTGTCCCAAGTTTCAAGCGCCCTCGTATTTCTATAATCAAAACGTCCAAAATCCTCCACTGTCAGGCCCCTCAGCACCCAACTTATACCCACACCATCCCTCGAATTGCGCGGCGTTGGTCAGGCTCTCCAAGACAACAGACTCTCCTTTACCTGCTTCAACAGACCTTCATCAAGCCAAGACGGGTAGGCCGATCTATCGGCCTACCCGTCTTTAATTAACCCAACGAGCTGACCGGTGTGATCCTTTGTCGTATACACGAGTCGGAAAGGGTCGGGGGCCCCTCCCATCTGGTTCTCCCTCTTCTCCTATTGAAAAGAGCTCCGCTACCTTAGCGCATATATCGCGAAGTCCGATGGAATCGGACCGTCCTGAGTCCGCCTCTGGCGGATCGAAGGAGGGTGATGAGGTGACCCTATTATTCCTTCTTCTTCCAGCAGGCTGTACTCAGTCCCGATGCAGTCGGGAAAGGGGCCAGGGGATGGTATCCCGAATGAGGGCGAGGCCGGCCATTTCGGAATCAGGCCCCGGCAAAAACCAGACCCCTACAGCTTGAACACCTTCCTGAACCTCGCCTCAGACCTGAACGGCCCCACCACCGCCAGGTTCAACTGGTCCTCCCTCACAATATCCCGCGTCACCCTGTTGAGGTCCTCCAGCGTAACCATATCGATGGCCCTCGTCACATCCTCCACACTGTTCACATACCCCAGCAGCAGCTCCTGTGCTCCCTGCCACATCCCCACGCTGCGGCTGTCCTCCATCCTCAGCAAAAGCCGCCCCTTGGTCAACTCCTTCGCCTTCTCCACCTCCTCCTCGCTGAACCCCTGCGTCATCTTCCCCATCTCCCGCATAATAGCCTCCACCGACTCCGTGCTGCGAGAAGGCTCCGTGCCGCAATAAATAACAAAAGCGCCCGTGTCGTGGAACTGGCTTACCGAGCTATGCACGTCGTAAGCCAGGCCCAGCCGCTCCCTCACCTCCAGGAACAATCGGCTGCTCATTCCTTCGCCGAAAATCGTATTCATCAACATCAGTGCGTACCTGTCGGGGTGGTTCAGGGGCAAAGCGGGCAGCGCAATGCATATGTGCGCCTGCTCCGTCTTGCGGCTCTCCACCCTCATTCCCTTCTCCCCCTGCTCCCTGTGCGACCTGCTCCACTCCCACGGCTGGCCCGGCTTCCACTCCCTGGTCGCCTCCGACACCTGTTCCAGCACCTCGTCATGCGATATCGCCCCCGCCACCGACAGCACCACGTTATTGGGCACGTACTGGTTCCGCATCATATCCCACAGGTCGTCCCTTACAATCCCCGACACTGACTCCTTGGTGCCTCCCACGTCCCTTCCCATAGGCTGGCTCGGCCACATCATCTCATCGATGAGCAAGTCCACCCTGTGAGATGGGTAATCGTTGCTCATCCTGAGCTCCTCCAGGATAACCTGCCGCTCCTTCTCCATCTCCGTCTGCTCCAACAGCGGGTGCAGCACCATGTCCGTCACCACTGACAGCGCCTTGGATGCGTGAGGCTTGGCCACCTTGCACCAGTAGGTGGTCATCTCCCGCTCCGTGCTGGCGTTCATTATCCCGCCCGTCCCCTCAATCGCCTCGCTGATAATCTTGGCCGTCGGCCACTCCCGCGTCCCCTTGAACAGGAGGTGTTCCAGAAAATGCGTCGAGCCGGCTGTACGGTCCGACTCGTACCTTGAACCCGCCCCCACAAAGTACCCCACCGTCACCGCGTGGGTATGCGGCATCGACGTTGTAATGACTCTGAGGCCGTTGTCCAGCCTAGTGTTCCTGTATTCCACCGACTTTGGTTCCGTTCGAGATGCCTCCATCGTCTTCGCCGGCTTCACTTTTGCCATACTTGTTTTTCTTGCGCTGCCTTTCTATATGTGGCCGGCGCCTAAGCGTCGGCTTATTAATGTCTCCCTAACTCTTAGCCCACGACACGTGCCCGTGCACGTCCGACGGATGGCTCCTCGACGCGAACGCCGCGTATTCTTTTTTTGACTTCCCTATCGTGGTGTCGTCCCCATGTCCTGGATACACGTGCGTGTCCTCAGGCAGCGCCAGCAGCCTCGACGTGATGCTCTTCACTACCTGCTGAAAAGCCTCCGGCGACCTGGTGTAACCTGGCCCTCCTGGAAACAGCGTGTCGCCGGAAAATAAGTGCTTGCCCGTTAGAAAGCACACCCCGCCAGGTGTGTGGCCGGGCGTGTGAATCGCCCGTAAGCTTATCTTGCCGACGCTGATTGTCTGTCCATCCTCTAAATTGAACCCGGGCTTGTTCGGCAACAGGTTATGCGCGTCGCCTGAATGTATCCCGCCCGGCTTCCCGGCCCGCTCCGTCATCTCCTTGAAGCTGGCGATGTGGTCCCCGTGGCCGTGGGTGATAAGGATCGCCTTCACCTTCGACAGGTCCTTCACCTGCGACAGCAGCTTCTCCGGCTCCGCCGGCGCGTCGATGATTACGCACTCGCCCGTCTCCGCGCACGTTAAAATATAGCCGTTATTGTTCACCGGTCCCATATGCGGAATCTTCTGAATCAGTACCTTATCATGGTTGCGTGAGTCCATTGCGCCACCTCAGACCCTCATCCCACAATCTTAGCACGTGCTGATATTTGAAGGGTCAAGGACTCCGCCAACCCTCCCGCTGGATCCCCCGTCCCAACCTCATCTCTGGACAAAAGCCCGGGGAACTGGTGCATCTTTAAAATCCTTCCTTCCGGCAGACGTGGATTCACATGAAAGGAAGTCTCACGCTTTCTTTTTCTTCTTTTAGGACTTGTTTATGAGAAGCTAGGAGCTATCTAAGCAGGCGGGGATGGGGGTTTCTTATGGTTCTCCCCCTTCGGCCTGGAAGGCGAAGGGGGAGCTAGAGGGGGTTGTGGTGCATTATTTTCTTTCCCTCTTCTCAGAAAGGAGAAGAGGGATAAAGGGTGATGAGGTCGCCCCGATTAGAACTAAGGCTGGCCTTCTAGCCAAGGCCCACAGGCAATAAATCCTTAGCCCCCAGCATCTCCAACTGCCCGCTCACCACCGGCAGTTCCACTATAAAATGCGCTCCTTTTTCCCTTCCCAACTGCACAAAAATCCTGCCCCCATGCTCAACGATTATGTTCATCGAAATCGTCAGGCCCAGCCCCACACTTCTCTCCGACCCCTTGGTGGTAAAAAACGGCTCGAATATCCTCTTTTCCATCCCCTTCGGTATCCCCGCCCCATTGTCCTTTATCTCCACCCGCACCCACTCCTTAAACACGCCCGTCTTAACCCACAGCTTCCGCCCCGACTTGCGGCTAATCAAGGCGTCTTCCGCGTTATCGATTAGGTTGGTCAGCGCCAGTTGTATCTGCAACGGGTCCGCTGTGACAAAGGGCAGTTCCTTGCATAACTCCTGCGCCGCCTTAATGCTTTTCCTCTCAAAAGCGCCCTTCCTTAAGTTCAACAATATAGACACCATCTGATTGATATCCACAGGTATCCGCTTCCCCCCTTGGGATCCGGTCAGCCGCAGCAAGCTGTGGACAATGTTCGCCGCTCTTTCGGCGTTAGAAGAAATCTCCTGAAGCCATCTTTCAGCATTGGGGTCCGACTTATCCCTCTTAATCAGTTCGGTAAACCCCAGAATCACCGCCAGCGGATTGTTTATTTCGTGGGCAATTCCCACCGCCATCCGCCCCAGGGCCGATAGCGTCCCCGTCCGCATTAAATGCTCCATCGCCATGCGTTCCGATGTCACGTCGTGCAAGCTGACAATCGCATACCTGTTGGCGCCCAAAGCCTCTTCCAGGTCCGCGCTAGCCTCAAACGTGGTCACATTCGCCATCAGTGTCTTGGCCCCGGCCTTGGTCTCTATTGATACCTCAATATTCGCCAGCCGCCTATTGTTCTTTAGCGACGAATTGATAAATCTAATCAACGCCGGCGCTTTTACCACGTCCTCCAGCGGAACACCCTTCGTCTGCTTCGCCTCTATGTCTAGCATCGAATGGAAAGCGCGGTTTGCCAGCTCTATGACTCCCCCGCTATTGATAACCACCAACCCGCACGGCGCGTTGGCTAGCATCCGCCTCGCCAACTCCACCTGAAACCTGAGTTGGGCCTCCGTCCGCTTCTTCTCTGTCACGTCCCTCGCAATTTCCGACGCGCCCATCACCTCTCCCGAAACCCCAATCACAGGCGACACCGAAAGCGACACCCTCAGCAGCGCGCCGTCCTTTTTGAACCGTAGCGTCTCGTGGTGCGCTACCCTCCCTCCAGACCGGATTATGGACAGCATCTGCGCCGCCTCCGCCATCCGTCCAGGCGGAACAATGATGGAGGCGTTCTTCCCCACCACTTCTTCTTTGCTGTAACCGAACAGCCTCTCCGCCGCCCCATTCCAGCTAGTAATCTCCCCGTCCAGTGTCTCGCTTACAATCGCATCCTCTGATGACTCCACGATAGCCGCCAGCAGCGCCTGCCGCGACTCGGCTGGCTTTCTTGCGCTGACATCCCTGAAATTTGCCGCCACCCACCCAACCATAGAATCATCCAGCATATTCACCGCCGCTACCTCAATCCATCGCCACGTGCCGGCCTTATGCCTCAATCTGAACTCACCCGTGGCCGTGCCGCCGGGGCTCGCTATCAACTTGGCAAAGTTCGCCCTCATCCCTTCGCCATCCTCAGGATGCGCCAGCCCCATAAAATGTTGCCCCGCGAGATCCTCTGCGGCATAGCCCAATATCCTCGTCGTCGCCGGGCTGGCGTAGGCAATAGTCCCTTCTCGATTTATAAGGACTATCGCATCAAAGCTGCGCTCCAGCAGGGCCTGATAAAGCTGACTGTTGACCATCCTAGCCCTCCAAGCCCCTGCGAGCCTGTGGCCTCACCCCAAACGGCTCGCCATCCCGATTCTAGCCCTTAGCAACCCCCCCCGCCCTCGTACTTTGGTGTAGTAGTTATCAACCATGACTAGCTGTGACCATCAGAACAATCATTCAAGGCCCGTCATCTGAGGAAATATGAAAGGCCCTCTGATGCATCAGAGGGCCTTTCATACGGTTTGCGCTTTGGCTAGTCCTTAATGTCTATGCTGCTCGTCACGTTAGTTTGAGCGTTGTATTGGACTGTTGCCTGTGACCCAATCTTGGCGGCGGCTATAAGCGCTGTTGAGGCGGCCCCATTGACCGTAATCTTAGTATCCGAAGTCAGCTTTAGCGCCATCTCTGACCCATTCTGGGCCGCGATCGTAATTGCGCCCGTCAGGGCGTTGAGCATCTTAATTGTTCCCGTAGCGGTGGTCTGAATAGTAGCCCCGGCTTCAGCATTAACACGGGTCGACACCTTCGTGCTTGCTTCATATTCCACCACTACCTGCGAGCCTATGCTGGCGGCAAGACCCGCCGCCGTAGAAGCCGCCGCGCCAACAGTTATCTTTGTATCCGAGACTAGCTTCACGACTATGTCGCCGCTGGATTGCGTGGCTACGGTCATAGTGCCCTCAGCGGTGTTCACCACCTTCAAGGTACCGTTCACTATAACGGTTGCCCGTGCCTGGACATGTACCACTGTGGCAGCGTTAGTCTGGGCATCGTATTCTGCCGTAATCGCGGACCCTATCTTGCCGGACAAGTTTGCAAGAGTAGAAATCGACCCGTCGGTCACGACGCTGCTGGACGAGCCGACTTTTAGCTCTACGTCGCTGCCGGCGTCTGTGGTGATAATCAAAGTGCCCCTATCCGCGTTAACCACTTTAATCTTTCCGGTAACCATAGTGGACTGCTCAACCTTGCTTTTGGCGTTGAGAGAGCCCACTACGCTGCTCTGCTGGCTGTAGTCCAGGGCAACTTCTGAACCAACCATGGATTTTAAGGTGGCCGCCGTCGCCATGGTCCCATTAATCATGACCTTGCTGTCTAAGGCCATCTTTAGCACAACGTCGCCGCTCGGGCTGGTAATGGTTACAGTCCCCGCCGACGCGTCAACCGCCTTGATAGTGCCATTAACGTTTACCATCGCCTCCGATTGACCCAATACCTCCATAGCCGTGCCGGACGAGGCGTTATATTCTGTTGTGACGCGAGCGCCAACCTTGCTAGCCAGATCCAGCAGACTGGATGAGACGCCCCCCAGCGTAAGCTTGCTGTCCGATGCCACCTTGAGCACCACTTCGGCCCCGCTGTCCGACACCACTGTGACCGTACCAGCCGCCGAGTTTACCGACTTGATAGTGCCACTTATTTCCAGTGTCGCGCCGACTTCCGCCTTGGTTTTAGCGTCCGCCTCCGCTGCTACCTCCTTGGCGGCCTTAGTCTCGGCGTTATACTCCGCAATAATCTCTGCGCCCACCTTTCCGTTAAGTTGGGACGCTGTGCTGGACGACCCTTTCACGGTAATGGCACTGTCGCTGAATAGATGTAGGGTTAAATCTGTTCCGCTCTTGGTAACAATCGTGACTGTGCCGTTGGCGGTATCTACACTCTTTATCGTTCCTGTAACCAGCGCTTGACCCCGATTCTGGGATACCTTCCCCGACGCTGCAAGACTAAGAACCGCGTCAGGGGAAATCCTCAATCCAGAGTCCACCAAGCCTTCAGTGTTCATGCCAACGGTTATATCCGTGGTAACCTGCCCTCCGTTGAAGATAACCTCTTTATTGGTTTTTACCATGGCGGTAGCCTGCGCCCGAGTCTCCATTTTGATAACCGGCGCCAGAACGTACCGGCCCTCTCCAGTTAGATGGAGCGACTGGTCTGCCAAGAAGTCGAAGTTGGCTGTAGCCACCGCGTTCGTTGCCACATCAAAGTTCCCATGGATCAGGATCTTGTTGCTGGGCAGCTTGGCTTCGTGTTCACCTTTGCCGTCCACAACCACTACCTTGGAAACGTTTAGCTCTATCTGATCATAGTTCCCCACTTCTACTTTCGCCTCAGCAAGAAGTTGGGCAGTCCCCTTGGAGCGCAGCTCTAATAAGTTGAAACTCTGAGCTTGGCTGGAGACTGTTTTCCATGCGCCGCCCTCAGCGTGAATCTTTAACGAATCGATAGTGACCGTCACCTCTGTCACCTCACCCATGTCCGCAGCAGCATCAGACACCGCAAAAACTGCCTTGCCAAAATTTTCACCTGAAGACCCGCCCTCACCACCACACCCAGAAAGTACTAGCAGCGTCAGACTGAGAACTAGTAGCAGTGGTATTAGAATCTTGGTCTTCATTTATTGGTCCTCCAGTAAGTTTTGTGCGCTGGCACGAGTTGACGGAGTTCGCTTTACACTCTGGACGAGTAACAAGCTGCTCACAAACCTGCCTGTACTTATCTACTGCTTAATGCTCACCATCGATTGTCCTTTACCTCCTCTGTCGATCTGCATCCCCGGGAATTGCGCTTTTGACTTCGGTTTCTGTATCTCATCAGTAAAACGCCTCAAAAATACCAGCGTCAGGCGGATAAAGACTCTTATGACAAGCTGACAACGTAACTGTTACTATAAAAACAACTGTTCTTTCAACTACACGTCTTCCTTCTATCCTTGACACCCCCAACACCTCCCCCTAAGCTAAAACCTCAACATCAACAAGGAGCGTCCCATGTTCCCCAGCCAGGTCTTCCCGGAAACCGCCAAAATCAACGCCAAAGGCCACCTCGTCATCGGCGGCTGTGATGTCACCGACCTGGCTGCCCAGCACGGCACCCCCCTCTACGTCTTCGACGAGGCCACCCTCCGCAACCGCTGCCGCGCCTTCGTCTCCGAGTTCCGCAAGCGATATCACAACACCCTCGTCTGCTATGCCAGCAAGGCCTACATCAACCCCGCCCTGGCTAAACTCTTCGTCGAAGAAGGTCTCGGCCTCGACGTCGTCTCCGGAGGCGAGGTAGCCGTCGCCAAGGCTGCTGGCGCCGACCCCGAAAAAGTTTTCTTCCACGGCAACAACAAGACCCGCGACGAGCTCCAGTACTCCATCGAATGGGGCATAGGCCGCATCGTCGTCGACAGCTTCTATGAGCTTTCCCTTCTCGACGAGCTAGCCGCTCGCGCCCACAAAGTCCAGCGCATCCTCCTCCGCGTCTCCCCTGGCATCGACCCCCACACCCACGCCAAGACCACCACCGGCATCCTGGACAGTAAGTTCGGCTTCTCCATCGCCACCGGCGACGCCACCAAAGCCGTCCGACAGGCCCTCAACTCCAAGAACCTCAAGCTCATGGGCCTCCACTTCCACCTCGGCTCTCCCATCTTCGAACTCGAACCCTACGAAGTCGCCATGGGCGTCGTCCTCGAGTACGCCTCCGGCCTGCGAGAGGAAGGCCTCGACCTCAAGGAGATCAGCCCGGGCGGCGGCTTTGCCATCGCTTACCTCCGCAGCAAGATTCCGCCTCCCATCGCCGACTACGCCAAAGCCATCACCTCCTCTCTCTCCGACGGCCTCAAGCGCTTCGGCTTCGAGCCTCCCCAGCTCATCATCGAACCTGGCCGCTCCATCGTCGGCCCCGCCGGCGTCGCCGTTTATCGAGTCGGCGCAGTCAAGACCATCCCCGGCGTCCGCAAGTACGTCTCCGTCGATGGCGGTATGGGCGACAACATCCGACCCGCCCTCTACGAGGCCCAGTACGAGGCCGTCCTCGCCAATCGCGTCAACGACCCCCCGACCGAAAAGGTCACCGTCGCCGGCAAGTACTGCGAGTCCGGCGATATCCTCCTCAAGGACTACCCCCTCCCCAAAATCGACACCAGCGGCGACCTCATCGCCATCCCCGCCTCCGGCGCCTACTGCCCCTCCATGGCCAGCAACTACAACCTCAACCCCAAGCCTCCCATAGTCCTGGTCAAAGATGGCAAGGCCCGCCTCATCCGCCGCCGTGAGACCTACGAAGACCAAATGCTCCTAGACCGCGTGTAGGGTAGGGCAATTACGTCATTTCGAGCGAAGCCCAGAAACCTCAACGTGCCACTTGATACTGCGTCTCTTGTCGAATATCGCGTTAACGTTAATGTCATCCTGAGCCCAGGCGAAGGATCTAATCGCCGTGCCTGACGACACGTGCCTTCCGCCAACTACGATTCCACCTGATTCTTTCCCATCTGGTTCTCTCTCTTCTCCCGTAGTCGGGAGAAGAGAGAGAAAGGGTGATGAGGGCCTCCCGCTTATGACATGGCCAGCTTATTATGTGGCGCCACGTCCTCTCCCGCACGTCCCCATGGGAGCCTAACCCCATGTGGACCACCCTCGCCCAGCCCCACGCCCTCCGCCAGCTTCAGGCCGAGCTCGCCGCCGGCCACCTCTCCCACGCCTATCTCCTCGTCGGCCCGCCCCACGTCGGCAAAATGTCCCTCGCCTTGGACATCGCCCGCGCCGTCAACTGCGCCGCCCCCGTCCCTGAACGCCCCTGCGGCGGGTGCCGCCAGTGCAAACGCATCACCGCCGGCCATCACGCCGACGTCCTCGTTATCACCCTCCAGCACGTCGCTGTACAGCGGCGCGAAATCAGCATCGACGAAGTCCGCACCGTCGAGCGTCAGGCCGCCCTAAAACCCTTCGAGGGCGCCTCCCGCGTCTTCATCTTCGACAGCGCCGACCACATGAGCGAGGAGGCCGCCAACGCCCTCCTCAAGACCCTGGAGGAGCCGCCGCCCCAGAGCCTCCTCATCCTCCTGGCCATCCAGCCTGACCTCCTCCTCCCCACCATACTCTCTCGATGCCGCCGCATAGACCTTCGCCCCATGCCCCAGGACGCCCTAGCCCGCTACCTCATGGAATCTCACCAGGTCCCGGACTCCCAGGCCCAGCTCCTGGCCCGCTTGTCCAAAGGCTGCGTCGGATGGGCGCTCAAAGCCCTCAAAGAACCCACCGTCCTGGAACACCGGCAGACCGAAATGGAGCGCGCCGTCAGCCTTATGGACGGCAGCCTGGAGCAGCGATTCTCCGCCGCCTCTGACGTCTCTACTATCTACTATCGAGACCGCGCCGCCGCCATGAACAGCATCCACACCTGGCTTCAGTGGTGGCGAGACCTCCTCCTGGTCAAAGAAAGCGCGGAGGCTGTCGTCTATAACCTGGACTACCTCGAAACCCTAAAAGAAAAAGCGGCGCGCTACTCCGCCGCCGAAATCTCCGCCTTCCTCGCCGCCATCCTCGATGCCCTTAAAGCCATCGAAGCCAACGTCCAGCCCCGCCTAGCTCTTGAAGCCCTCATGCTCCGCATGCCCGCCTCCCACACCCCCAAAACCCCCGCCTAGTTCACCTTACTCAATTCTGTCTCGAGGGAAGCTAAGGTAGCTTCGCCGTCTCTAGTGGGGGACTTGTGGTATCTCTCCTTCAGGTCCTCCCTCTTCTCCTTGGCAAGGAGAGGAGGGAGATAGAGGGTGATGAGGTCGCTTATTAATAATTTCCCTCTCTTCCAGCAGGAAGAGAGGGACAAAGGGTGAGATGGTATCCCGATTATGAACGAGACTTTTTTTCAAGCCTATCAGGCTCAGGCCAAAGCCCCCCAAAACCCCAACCTCTAGTCCGCGCTCCCCTGCTCCTCCGCCACTTCCCACGGTATAAACTTCCGCCACGACTCCAGTATAGGCCGACCATGCAGCACGTAATACGGGCTCGGATACGGCGCGCGAGGTCGTTGAAGCAGCTTCATCCCCGCCTCCTGCGGCGTGCGGCCAGCCTTCACGTGGTTGCACGGAATACACGCCGCCACTATATTCTCCCAGCTCTGCCCGCCCCCCTGCCGGCGTGGTATCACGTGGTCCAGCGTCAAGTTCCTGCTCCGCTTCCCGCAGTACTGGCAGGTGTGCTTGTCCCGCAGCAGCACTTCTTTCTTCGACAGCTTTCGTTTCGAGAAGGGTCGCCTAACCAGATACGCCAGCCGGATGACTGAAGGCAGCTCAAAAATGTCCTTCTCGCTCTGCACCACTCCACGCCCATTCTCCAGCAGCTCTGCCTTGCCCTTAATAATCAGCAGCAGAGCCCTTCTCGCGTTGCACAGGTTGATAGGCTGGTAGTCCAGATTCAGCACCAGCACCTGCGAACTCAGCACCTGTTTTAGTCCGCTGCTATCGAAGGCTTCTTACCCTCCCAAGTTGTTCGCGCTCTCTGACAAGTCCTCTGGCAATATTTTAATCCCTTCTAGCGTTACGTCAAACTTGTCGACCAAAAAAGACCCCAGGGTCGACTCGTTTATCGTGTCCTCCATCCCCAGCACCGCGTTCTGCTGCACTACCGAAAGCAACGCCGCCATCCCCGCCAGCGTCAGCAGAACTCCCACCACCATGCCGCCCAGGCTGTCCAGCGGTCCCAGAAGAAAGAACTTCACAATCTGCTTCAACATCACTCCTGCCACAAAAGCCGCCGCCAGCACCAGCAGGAAGACCAGTATAAAGCCTAGTATCCGCGCCGCCTCTTCATTATCCGTCATCCCGTTGAATATCGGGGCGGCGGCGTCAAACAATCGGCTCGCCAGCACAATCGCCACCACCGTCCCCACCAGCGACATCGCCGTCCGAATCAACCCCACCGACCACCCCGTGAACGCTGCCACACCCGCCAGCACCAGTATCACAAGGTCTAACCAGTTCAATTACGACCTCCTGGGGCAATGCTCGCCATTCTAGCACAGCCCGTGCCTGCGCTATCTACGCGCTCCTTTGCTTTTTATTCCTATTTAGATATGTATTCGTCAAATAAATGATCGACGCCAAAAGCACTCCCCCCGCTAGGTAGCCGCCAGCCACATCGCTAGGCCAGTGCACCCCCAGGTACACCCTGGACGTCCCAATACCCAGAATTATCAGTCCCAGCGTACCAATCACCACACCCTTTACCCACCTCTTCCAATCCGTCTGCGATACAAGAAACGCGGCAAATCCGAAAAACGTGACCGCGAACACCGCATGGCCGCTGGGAAACGCCAGAGAACTAGGCGCGGGCTGGAACAACGCAAACTCCGGCCGCGGCCTCCCCACCATTTCCTTCATCAGCGCATTTATCCCAGGCGCGATTCCTATCATTAAGCACGCCAGCGTCTCCCATCCTCGTTTAGCCATCAACAGCCCCACGCCCAGCGCCGCCGTCAGCGCCGTCCCCACGCCCACGTGCCCTAGCCAGGACAGTCCGCGCATGACATCATCCAGCGCCCCGCTTCGCAGCGACTGGAATCCCCGCAGCGCTTCCTCGTCCCCAGGAAATTTCCCAAAGGACGCCGCCAGCCACGACAAGACCGCCATGGCCGCCACGGCTCCTATGAAAGCTGCGTTAGTCCTCGTTGACCTCAGTTTGGACATCTATCTATATTACCAGTGATTAGGATGAACCCACGTGCCATTGTATAATCCCCTCTGCTTAAGAAGACGTGTGCTTAATTACCTGCGAACGTTGTGCCTAAACCTCACCTCATCGTCCCCACCCTCATAGCCATCGACGGCCCTGTTGCCACCGGCAAAAGCGTCGTGGGCCGCCTCATCTCCCAACGCCTGGGCTGCCGATTCCTCGACACCGGCGCCATGTATCGCGCCCTCACCTGGCTCGCCCTCCAGCGCGGCGTCGACACCCACGACCAGCCCGCCCTCACCGACCTAGCTCATCAGTACCCCGTCTCCGTGGACGACGAAGGACAGGTTATTATCGACAACCGTCAAGTTCCCCTCCAGGATGCCCGCACCCAAATCGACCAGCACGTCTCCCTGGTCGCGCAGGTCCCCGGCGTCCGCGAAGCCCTGGTGGCCCAGCAGCGTGACATCGCCGCCCGGGGCCGCATCGTCATGGTGGGACGGGACATCGGCACCGTCGTCGCGCCGGACGCCCCCCTCAAAATATACCTCCAGGCCTCCCCACAGGAACGCGCCCGCCGGCGATGGCGCGAGCTTCAGCAGCAAGGCATCGCCATCGAACAGGATCTCGTCCTTGAACAGCTCATCCGCCGCGACAAACTGGACAGCGAGCGCGCCCACTCCCCCCTCCGCCCCGCCGCCGACGCCCATATCATCAACACTGACAATCTCACCGTTGAGCAAGTCGTGGATGCTATTATTAGGCTCACAAGGGGGGACCGGTGAACCTCTGGTACAACGCCTGGATGCTCTACGGTAAGCTCACCTTCAACACCCTTGCTCAGTGGAAAGTGGAAGGCCGGGAGAACATCCCGCCCAAAGGCCCCCTGCTGGTCGTTTCCAACCACCTCAGCAACGGCGACTCTCCCGTCGTCATGGTCGCCTTTAACCGGCCCCTCCACGCCCTGGCCAAAGACGACCTCTTCAAGCACCGACTCTTCGGCGCCTACCTGTGTTCTATGGGCGCCCACTCCGTCAACCCTGACGGCACCGACAAGGCTGCCATCCGATGGGCCCTGCGCCTCCTTGCCCAGGACCGGGCCATCCTTATGTTCCCTGAGGGCACCCGCAGCCAGAAGCCCGGCATGAGGCCCGCCTACGTCGGCGTCGCCTACCTCGCCCTTAAGTCCCAGGCCCCTATCGTCCCCGTCGCCCTCACCGGCACTGAAGGCATCGGCCCCATTTGGCGTCTCACTATTCCCCTCTGCCCCATCCACGTACGCATCGGTCAGCCCTTCACCCTCCCCATCATTGAGGGTAAGCTGGGGAAACCCATCCTCCAGCAAATGACAGACCTCATCATGTCCCGAGTCGCCGCCCTCCTCCCCCCCGATTATCGCGGCCACTACGCCTTCCCCAACTCCACACCCCAACAGTCAAGCCCGAATATCTAATATCAAGGACTCCACTCGTAATACCCACAATCCTTTCCTTCATGGTGATTATAGATATATGAACCGTGTTCGGTAATAAACAGACCGCTAATGTCATTCTGAGACGCAGTCGAAGAATCTAATCGCCGTGACTGTTGCCTCGCTTCTTTCATCACTACCAACGAAAGCTTTGTCATTCCGAGCGCAGTCGAGGAATCTGTTATGACTGAAACTTAGCTGGGCATATCACTGACACGCCACGCATATCTCCTTGCCTACCCGCGTTATCAACACCCCAGAACTGGCATGAGCCTCCCTTTTAGAAGAAGGCTGGCTCATCCAATTGTCACACACCTTGCTTAGCCTAATTGAGCAGTCGAAATAGTCCTGCCTGTAGCTTTGCAAATCTGTACCTTTCGCCTGTTGCATGTATAATCGAAGGGGGTATTCCGCCCAAAATTAACCCAAGAGAACACTTGAGCTAATTACATCTTGGCAATCCTTGATGAAATAAAAGCCCGCCTGGACATCGTCGACCTGGTGTCCCAGTACGTGCCATTGCAAAAGTCCGGCGCCAGCTATAAGGCCCTCTGCCCCTTCCACAACGAGAGGACCCCATCCTTCCACGTCTTTCCCAACCGCCAGACCTGGCGCTGCTTCGGCGCCTGCGCCGCCGGCGGAGACGCTTTCACCTTCGTCATGCGAAAGGAGAACCTGGACTTCCCCCAGACCCTCAAGCTCCTCGCCGACCGCGTCGGCGTCGTCCTCCCTACCCGCAAAGCCGCCTCCCATGACGATGCCCTGGTTAAAATTAACGAGGCCGCAGCCAGGTATTTCTCCCAGCATCTCAAATCCCCCGCGGGCGCCAAGGCCCTCGACTACCTCAAAGGCCGCGGCCTCACCTCCAAGACCATCGACGCCTTTCAGCTAGGCCTTAGCCCCAGCGACGGCCAGGCCCTCAAACGTCATCTCGTCTCCCTGGGCTACAAAGAGGAGCAGCTAGTCCTGGCCGGTCTCATGGCCCAGGCCACCGACGGCGGACACCAAGACCTCTTCCGCCGCCGCCTCATCTTCCCCATCTGGAACGCTGACGGCCAGCTCGCTGGCTTCGGCGGCCGCTCCATGGACGACTCGCCCCCCAAATATCTCAACTCCCGCCAGGGCCCCCTCTTCGACAAGGGCCGCATCCTCTTCGCCTATCACCTCGCCCTGCCCTCCATCCGGGAGAAGGGCCAGGCCGTAGTAGTTGAAGGTTATATGGACGCCATCGTCGCCCACCAGGAAGGCTTTGCCAACGTCATCGCCTCCATGGGCACCTCCCTGACAGAACATCAGGCTGTCACGCTGAAAAGCGTCACCAAAGAAGTCGTCCTGGCCCTGGACCCGGACGCCGCCGGCCAGGAGGCTACCCTTAGAGGCCTAGAATCCGCCTGGCAAGCCTTGCAGGGTCGTCCTGTAGCTCAATCTCGTGGCGTCACCCTCTACGAGCGGCCAAAAGGCCCCACCCTTAAGGTCGCGCCGCTTCCAGAAGGTGTGGATCCAGACGAAATTATTTTGAAGAGTAAGAATGAGTGGGACGGCATTACCAACGGTGCCCTAACTCTATGGGACTTCCTGAAGTCCTATGTCCCCAAAAGGTTTGATATTTCTGCCCCTGAGGGGAAAGACCGCACAGCTAGAATGATGATGAACATAGTCCATTGGACAACCAATGGCTTTGACCAGGACCGCTACCTGAACGAGCTGGCTGCCCTCCTTGGCGTCAGCCCCTCTATGCTAACCTCCCACTATGGCCAGCCCAAAGCTGCCCCGACGCGAAGGAACACTCCCAAGCCTGCCTCCAACGGCGCCGTCGCCCCCTTCGAAAAGCTAAACCAGGACCCCCTGGAGGAATACTCCCTCGCCCTCCTCCTTCAGGTGGCCCAGCTAGAGTCCGCTGCCTCCAGCCTCCGGTCCGAGCATTTCACCCGCCCCGAGAACCGGGAGGTCTTCTCCCACTGGCTCAAAGGCGCACCGCCGGAGCTTTTGGACCAGGACATCACCGCCCACTATTCCCATCTCTCCAGCAAGACCCTGCCTCCTTCCAACTCCAAGGAAAAAGAGGCGGCCTTCCAGCACTGCGCGCGGCGACTGGAGGAGCGCCGCCTTCGACGCCTTAAGGAAGAGGAAGCGCTCCGTCTGGCGGATATGGACCCCGGTGATATCTCTCAGCACCAGGATGAAATCCTTCGTGTGAATCAGGACATAGAAGCACTCTTTAAGACTAGGAGTGGATAGATAATGGCAACCCCCAGAAAATCTAGAAGCAAACAGAAAAGTGAAGAACAGTTCCTCGATACCTTAGGTGAAGAAGAGCAGCGAGGCGTCGGCATTGAGCAGCCCGCTCCCATCGCCATCCCTGAACCCACCGACGACATGGAGCACGAGGACGGCCGCTACATGGGCCGCCTCCCCGTCGAGGCCGAAGCCCCCGCCGCCGACTGGGAAGACCCCAAAGCCGAGGAGTTTCCCGCCGCCGCCGGACCTCGCGATGAAGAGCTCGCCGAGCAGGAAGAGGAGCCGGAGTGGGAACCCAGCCTTGAAGGCACCGAGGTCCTGGACGACCCCGTCCGCATGTACCTCCGTGAGATTGGCCGCGTTCAGCTCCTCACCTCCAAGGATGAGCGCGTCCTCGCCCGCAGAATGGAAGGCGGCAAACAGCTCACCACCCTCAAGGCGGAGTTGGAGGCTCGCACTGGCCGTCCTCCCCGCGCCTGGGAGATGACCCACCAGCTCCTCCAGCGTGTGGTGGACGCCGGCCCCCTCATCGCCTCCCTCGCCAAGCACCTCGGCCTTCCCAAAAATCTTAACCTCCGCCAGATCACCGGCAATCAGAAGCTCCGCGACGCCATTGACGTCATCCTCGATCCGGAGCTTATGGCCAAAGTAGCCCACGACCTCAAAAAGCCCCAGGCCGATGTCGATAAGGCCGTCATCAACCTCTCCCTGGATAGCTGGGTCCTGCCTCCCGAGGCCGTCGAGATTTTAGAGGACAGCACCATAAGCAAAATCCTCACCAATCTGGACTCCGGCGAGCTTCAAGACACCCTCCCCAGGCTGGAACCCCTCTTCAGGGCCAGCTTCCTCCGCGTCCAGGCCGAGGCCGACCGCGCCGAGGCCCACCTCACTGAGGCCAACCTCCGCCTGGTGGTCAGCGTCGCCAAAAAATACATCGGCCGCGGCATGTCTCTTCTCGACCTCATCCAGGAAGGCAACATCGGCCTCATCCGCGCCGTGGAGAAGTTTGACTACCGCAAGGGCTACAAGTTCTCCACCTACGCCACCTGGTGGATTCGACAGGCCATCACACGCGCCATCGCGGACCAGGCCCGCACTATCCGCATCCCCGTCCACATGGTGGAGACCATCAACAAGCTCATGCGCCACCACCGACGCCTCCTCCAGGACTACGGGCGCGAGCCTAGCCCGGACGAGATCGGCAAAGTCATGGAGCTTACCTCCGACCGTGTTGAGGAAATCCTGAAAATCTCCCAGGAGCCTGTCTCCCTCCAGACCCCCATCGGCGAGGAGGAGGACTCCCACCTCGGCGACTTCATCGAAGACCAGAGTGCCCCCGCCCCCTCTGAGGCCGCCTCCTTCCAGCTCCTCAAAGAACAGATCGACGATGTCCTCCACACCCTCACCGACCGCGAGCGCCGCGTCCTTCAGCTTCGCTTCGGCCTGGAAGACGGCCGCAGCCGCACCCTGGAGGAAGTGGGCCGCGAATTTGGCGTCACCCGCGAGCGCATCCGCCAAATCGAAGCCAAAGCCCTCCGCAAACTCCGCCACCCCACCCGCTCCCGCAAACTCAAAGACTTCCTGGACTAGCTTCTCCTCCCTTATCTGGTTCTCCCCCTTCGGCCTTCAGGCCGAAGGGGGAGAAGGTCGCCGCGCTTAAGTAGACGCCACGCAGTACAGAACCACTGTATGCTCACCGCATCCCAGGCCATCCCCTAGTCTCTTTGGACTATTGCCTGCCTTTCACCCATTATGTAAATTTCACCCATGGTGAACATTTCAACCCACATCCACAATCCCCTGCCACGACAGGGCGACGCCCGAAAGCTCATCCACCTCCTCGAAAGCCTCTCTGAGCGCGTCGGCCCCTACATCCTCGAGTCCGGCGCCCCCGTGGAGTTGACCCTCCAGCAAATCCGCGCCCTCGCCCTCCTCAAACGCGGCCCCCGCAATATCAGCCACCTCGCCGAGCAGCTAGGCATGACCCCCCTCCGCCGCCACCAGCTTCCTGGACCGCCTCGAAGACAAGGGCCTCGTGCAGCGCTTTGACGACCCCGACGACCGCCGCGTCGTCAAGTGCGGCCTCACCCCCCTGGGCCGCGAAGAGTCCCAGTCCCTAAATCAAATCGACCGGCAGCGTATAGGCTACCTCGTCAACCTCCTGAGCAACAGCGAGTTGGAGGCCATCTCCCACGCCCTCGACGTCCTCCTCTCCGCCTTCGACCGCGAGACCGCCTCCCTCGTTGACCCCCGCCCTTAAGCCACCCGTCTCAGCCGCTGGTTACATACATGACAACCAAGTGTGTGTAATTGTCATAGGAGTTACGCACTTGAATCTCGTTTCATATTCGGTTCAAGCGTCGCCACACCCACGATTCGTAGCCAACTGCGTAAGTCCTATGTCATTCTGAGACGCAGTCGAAGAATCTAATCGCCGTGAAGGCTGCCACGCTCCACTCTCGCTTCTACCCTGGCACCAAAATGTAGGGGCGAGGTCCCCTCGCCCGTCCCTTCCTCCCTCCCCTTTCCACACCCCTCCCTCTCCCCCTCCCGCCCCTAACTCCCCTTCCCCATCTCCACCGTGTACCGCGCCGCCTGGCTGCTGTGCCGGCTCATGCTCCCCACCACCAGCACCGCCTCCTCCAGCCCGGCCACATCCTTTATCTCAACGCTCCCATCATTCCCCTTATCCAACTCCACCCGCTTCGCTGACTTCACCCCGCCCCTAGTCTCCACCAGCCACACCGCATACCCCTGCTCAAACCTGTTGTCCGTAAGATAAAACCCCTCCGGCGTCCATCCCCCTGCGCTCGACGTATCGTCCAACAGCTTGATCTCCGGTATCGAAACATTGTCTACGCAGAACCCGGCTCCTCCCGTGGCGTCGTCAGTAACGTAATTAAGCCGCAGCAGCGCCTTCTTCCCCGCGTACGCCGACAGATCTATACTGTCCACAGCCCAGCTCTGGCTGGCCCCTGAATACCCGGGCCCAAACCCGTTCCCCACCGGGTTCTGCTCCACCGCCAGCCTCCCCTTCAAAATATCCCAGGTCACCCCGCCGTCCGTGGACACCAGCACATACCCGTAGTCCCAGTCCTGCTCAATGTCATACCACAGCCTCAGTTCCAGCGTGGCCCGCTGCGCCGCCGTCAGGTCTATCTCCCGAGTCAGCGTCGTGCTTATCGAATCCCCTCGATTGCTCCACCAGCACTTCCCTCCGTCCAGCGGCTCCACCGGCATCAACTGCGACGACGCCTCGCCGTTAAATCTGACCACCGACGGCTCTTTCACGTTCAGCTTTATGTACCGCGCCGAGTATTGCGGCTGCGCCAGTGTCGCCTTCTCGCCCGACGACAGATTATTGGTCGGCGTCGCCGCTATCTTCAGGTTGTCGTAGCCCAGAGGTCCGGCCTTGCTCTCGCCCATATAGTTGGCCGCCACCCATCGAGAGAACAGCCCGTCGAAGTCCTCCTTCGACCCTATCTTCTTAAGGTATTCCTCCACAGCGTATATGCCAGCCTCCTCCACCTCCCCCAGCATAGTCAGGTCGTTGTCCCTGGCATGCTGCCCCCGCAAAAACTCCGAGAATAGAAAGGCCGCGCCGTAGTTGGCCGAGCTGTTGGTGATGCTCAGCGGCCAGTGCACCAGCGACACCGGCTGCGACCCCAAAAACGCCCCCACCGTGAACGGCACCCGCCCGTACAGCAGCTCCGCCACCTGGGAAAGCCCCTCGTTCAGCCACGTCTCCTGCCCGCCGTTGATGTTCCATTGCGACGCGTGCTGCAACTCGTGGGCTAGCGTCGCCATGTACTCCGGCGACCCCACTCCCAGCGCCGTCACGCTGATGTATATCATCTTCTTTTCGTTGCTCAGCAGATGCACCGACTTGGGGTACTCGTCCGACGAGCTGTAATACCCTCCCACACCCCTAAGCTTCGCATGGAGAATCACCACTCTATGCCCCGGCGCCGCGTTCTCAGGCCACAGTGGCCCAAAGGTCTTCGTCACCATCGGATAGACCTTCTCCTCAAATTCCTTCGCCGACTGCTCCAGCCTGGCCCGGTCCACCGTCACCCCTTCCTGGAAATACCAGTAGGCGTGTTCCGACACAAGCTCTAGCTTCGCCTTGATAACCTCAGACTTCACATCCACCTGGACCATAATCGTGAAGGTCTCGTTGTGCCCCGACTCTAACCGGAGCGGCGGCTGCGTGTAATCAAACCCCTGTATCGGCCTCGCCGTCTTCAACGACAGCGCCCTGGCCAGCTCATACAGGTCCCGCTTTGTGGGCCGCGGCACACCTGCTAGTGGTGGCGCCGGCGTTGGTGTGGGCATCGCCGTAGGCGTTGGAGTAGGCGTGGCCGTGACCGTGGGCGCAGGCGTAGTGGCGGTAGTCGCCGTTGCCGCGGGCGTTCTGTTAGGTGTCGCTGATGGTAGGGGCGTGGCCGTCGATGTTGCCATCGGCGCCAATGTCGGCGTCTCGCTTGGCGTCGCCATGCTCCCTCGATTGCACCCCGCCACCAAAAGCGTCAGCCCTCCAACCAGTAACACGGCCAGGACCACGGCATAAAACGCTCGCGGCTTTCTCAACCCGTCCATCCTACGTCTTATTATCACAGCCTGAATTTGCTCTCTTGTCTCTTCGATTCAGTGTCAACACCATTTATTGCGAAGCCTAGCATACAATCTATAAGTTAATGTGGATTCCCCCGGGCGAGCATCCTTGATTCAACTATTCAGCCCTTTGATTCTATTTGCTTAGGGGTCTTACAAACAAAGTTCGATGCTGTGTCGCTTCCCAGTAACCTTCAGGTCCTCTCCTCCCTTGAGGGGGAGAGTTAGAAAGGGGGGTCAGGGTCTCGGTAGGGCGGGAGTACTGCTCATCACCTCTAAACAACTATTGAGCCTCCTCTATTTAAATACGTCCCACTTCTCTCCTTTGTTTCCTGCGCAGAGGCCCTTGTATCCCACCAAATATAGGCTAAACTATATCCAGCCTGACCTATACATTAAGAGTAACCCACCGAGCATATGGACAATAACACATCAGCAAACACTCCCAAAACCCTCACCCGGCGCCGTGTCCTCGGCATCACCCTCCTGGGCGCCGCTGGCCTCGCCGTCATGGGCACCGCCCTCAAGGGTCTCCCGGGGTTCCTGAAGCGCAATCCTGCCCCTGCCGACGGCCCCACCAAAGACCTCCCACAAGACTCCATCTTCCAGCCTCGGCAAAACAAAAAATCCTAATAGCTCATCACCTGACCATCGTGAAAAGACCTCCAGGATTTTGGAGGTCTTTTTAATTCCTATCGCTCTTGCTCGCTTGGTCTATCGCTTCCACGCCACGTAGTAGTAATGCTCAATATCCCCTTCGACGGTTTCGACGCTGATGTCCTTAAACCCCGCCTCGGCCATTAGCTCCTCCGCCTTCTGCTTGCCCCAGCACGTTCCCAATCCCTCCCCGCCATAAGCCAGCGATACCGTCATGCAGTGGAAAGTGCTGAAGGTGTACAGAAGAGGAGCTATTACGCCATCTGCGTTCTCTTCCAACAGGCTGGACGCGCCCTCGTCCATCATCAGGAAGGTCTCGCCGGGACGTAGAGCATCGTAAATCCCCTTAAGCACAACCCGCGGCCTCGCCTGGTCATGGATAGCATCGAATGCTGTCACTAGGTCGAAAGCCTCTTTCTGCCCCAGCTTCGCCACGTCCTTAGCCTCGAACCGCGCGTTACGAAGACCCCATGCTTTCGCCTCGTCAGAGCCTCGCTTTATCCCCTCTTCCGAGAAGTCGTACCCCACAATCCGGCTCTTGGGAAACGCCTTGGCCAGCACGTTTATCGCGTGGCCCGCCCCTGTCCCAACATCCGCCGCATCTATCCCCTTTTCAAGCCGCTCCCTCAGTCCAGGAACCAGCGGTATCATCTTCTTCACCAGCAGGTGGTCGTAAAGCGGCGCGCTGGTCTCCGCCATCACCTCGGAGAATCGAGGATAAGAAGAGTAGGGCACTCCCCCGCCCTTGCGAAAACACTCCACCAGCTCATCTTCCACTGTCCCAATCAGTGGAATCAACTGCGCGAAGAGGGCCAGGTTGTCCGGCCCCGCCTCCTTGGTGAGAAACGCCCCATGCTCCGGCGGCAGGCTGTACTTCTTGGTTGACGCGTCATACTCTACCACCTTCCCCACCACCAGCCCTCCAAGGCACTCCCGCACATACCGCTCATTAAGGCCCGCCGCCTTCGCAATCTCCCTACTCGTCGATGGCTTAATCTTAGCCATGGTCTCGAAGATCCCGGTGCGATAGGCCACACTGGTCAGAAATGTGAGGCCAGCCCCGTTCAGATTTCCTATCATCCTCCCCGCGAACGCCTCTGCCTTTGACTGGTCAATCTGCGTAGTCATCGCACCCTCCCGCTATTACATCTTTTTAGCGAGAAAACTCCCCTTAGCGATTATATTCGCCTTCTGACTCAAGCAAGACTAGGAATCCTCTACGGGCGCAGTAGCGCCCCCTTACCTACTAGGGCCTACTTGGCTTGTGCGCCCTGAAGTTTATCCCCAGCGTCCCAAAATTCGCCGCGCTGGAGGACTGGGGCGCCCCGCTGAACAGATCGGCCCGCCACGTGATCTCAAATCCCTGGAACCCCGCTTCCTCCACCACCAGCTGCAGCTCTGCTTCCAGCAGAGCGCCGGCAATTCAACCCGTCCAAAGGTCAATCTTGTCCTTGGCGCTCTGGGGGACTTCCTTCTGCACCAGGATGTCGCCAATCTGAAGCCGTCCTCCGGGCTTCAGCACACGAAACATCTCTCTAAACACGGCAGACTTGTCCGGGCACAGGTTCACCACCCCGTTCGACGTCACCACGTCCGCCCACCCGTCCTCCACCGGCAGCGACTCCGCCAGCCCCTGCTTGAACGACACGTTCTCCAGCCCCGCCTGGGCCGCTCCAGCTCGCGCCTTCTTTAGCATCTCCGGCGTCATATCCACTCCGATAACCCGCCCCAACGGCCCCACCATCCTGGCCGATATCAGGCTGTCGAAGCCCGCTCCGCTGCCCACGTCTACAACCTTCTTACCGGGCTTCAAAGCGCCCAGCGAGAAGGGGTTGCCCGTCCCCGCGAAGGACTCCAGCGTCCCTCGCGGCATCCAGTCCAGCATCGCCTTGTCGTAGCCCAGCATCTCCGCCAGCCGGCGGCCCGCGTGGAAGTGGAACCCCTTCTGCGGGTTCTCCGCCACCTCGGCGTACTCCTTGCTGATCTCTCGACGCAGCGTATTAAGATCCACGTTTGGTGTGCTTACTGTTGATGCCATTTCCATTCACCTCAAGAGTGACTTTAGAAGGTGATAACCCGGTCGTACTGCGCGTGCGCCGTGGCCGCGTCCACCGGCGTGCCAAACCCGCTGTTCTTGCCCTTAAAATCTTCCTCTGTGACCCCACGGGCCCTTCCGCAGAGTCCTCAAACCGATATTCTTACGTTGCGCTTTACCAGGAACTCCATCAGCTCCTTCAAGGGCGGCACGCCGATTCCCTGTATCTGCGAGGACATCTTATCCTTAATCAAGGGCGCTGCCTCCCCCATAAGGATTATCCCTGTCTCATGCCCCGCCTCAATGGCCCCCTTAGCCATCAAAAACGGAAAGGTAGCCCTGGTCGGGTCGTCCGTCCCGTGTGTCGCGATGTATAGTAACTTCGACATGATGTTCCTCCATCCTGAGTTTTTGCGCCGCCTTGTCCTTTTAGGCCCGCGGCTCATGTCTGCATTCTCAAACCCCTCGGACCTGCCATCAATTGTTAATTTCCAAACTCGTCTATTAACGAAAGGCAATGAATCGAATCTGTTCCACATCACCTCTTCCGCATCGTCACCCGATATAGCCTCCTCGGCAACGCCCCCTCCTCAAATTCTCCCATCTCCACCACTTCAAACCCCTTCGCCATCTCATCCACCTTCTCACGGCTGAAAAAGTGGACAATAAATCCGCCCGATTCGTACATGTCCTCCCCACGATGAATCCCCGCCCTATAATGCGCGTCCTTGGTATTTCGCGCCGTGTACACCATCAGCCCTCCCGGCCTCAGCACCCGCCGCACCTCCCCCATTAACCCCTCCAACTGCTCCGACGTCATCGCCATACACAAAAGCATGTGTGAATAACAGGCGTCAAAAGTTGCATCCTCAAACGGCAGGGGCTCCCTAACATCATGCCGCACCACCTTCAGCCGCCCCTCCAACTCCTGCGATTTCGCCTTGGCCGATATCGCCTCCGCCCCGCTCTCGGTGTACTCCAGTGTCGTAACCATGAAGCCTCTCCGCGCCAGGTAAACGCTGTCCCGACCCTGCCCTCCCCCCAGTTCCAGGACATCCTTCACACCCTCGCTCTTAAAAAGCTTCGCCGCATACCGCCCCGTCTGGCTCGCGTCCGTTCCCAGCATATCCGGGTTCTGCGAAAACACCCGCTCCCAGTGATTCTTCTGTGCGTCCAATGCCTTCAGTTCCAAAGGCTCTATACGTTTCTTCAAATTAACGCTCCTGGCCTTACCTTGGTTTACATTTGCTCGGTGATGTTACAAACTAAGCGAGGTGTATGGCTCCCATTCCTGAACCCCTTCAGGTCCTCTCCCCCCTTGAGGGGGAGAGCTAGAGAGGGGGGTCGGGGTAGAGGGGTAGGGTCTGCTCGGCACCACTCCAAGCAAATAGATGGAATAGTACCCTTATTGACACCCTAGAACCTTGGTAGCCTACAATCAATTGCGCTTTCTAAAACTATCCCATTGACCGTAGGAAATAATGGGTCCTAACTTCCACCACCTGGAAATCTTTCACGCCGTCGCCCGCCTCGGCAGCTTCTCCAAAGCCAGCGAGGAGCTTCTCATCGGCCAGCCCTCCGTCTCCCTCCAGATACGAGACCTGGAACGCTACTACGGCGCGCCCCTTTTCCATCGACAGGGCCGCAAAATCCGACTCACTGACATCGGCGAAATCGTCTACCGTTACACTGAGCAGATCTTCAAGACCTCTAACGAGATGGAGCGCGCCGTGGACCGCCTCAAGCAGGCAGTCACCGGCCGCCTCGTCCTCGGCGCCAGTTCCACCCCTGGCGAGTACCTCGCCCCCCGTCTCCTAGGCCGATTTACCAAGATTTACCCGGGCGTGGAGGTCTCCCTTCAGATCGCCAACACCTCCCACGTTATCGCTCAGGTGGTCGCCCGCAATATCGACCTCGGCCTCGTCGGCGCCAAGGCCGACAACCCCTCCGTCGAAGCCAAGGAGATCTACACCGACCGCCTCGCCGTCTTCGCCGCCCCCGACCATCCCCTCGCCTCCAGAAAGTCCGTCCACCTGACCGAGCTTGTCCAGCACCCCTTTGTCATGCGTGAGAACGGCTCCGCCACCCGAAGCGTGGCCGAAGACTATTTCAAAAAGCTGGATTTGCCCATCAAAATGTCCATGGAAGTCAGCAACAATGAGGCGGTGAAACGCGCCGTGGCCGCCGGCCTCGGCGTCGGCGTCCTCTCCAGCCTCGCGTTGGAGGTAGACCTCGCCGCCGGCGCCGTCCAGCTAGTCGACGTCCCCGTCTTCGACTGCCGGCGTTCCTTCTACATCCTCCACCACCGCCAAGCCTACCTCTCCCGTGTCCAACAGGCCTTCTTAGACCTCATCCCAGACCTCCCCGAGTCCTAACCGATTCTTCTCAGGCAAAGGGCGTTAGGAAACGTCACCTCAATCCTGGCATAGACATTGTGGGCCGGGGTTCTTGGAGTCTGGTTCTCCCCCTTTCCCCTGAAAGGCGAAGGGAGAGTTAGACGCCGTCCTGAGCCTGGCCGAAGGAGGGGGTTGTGATGAATATTTTTCCCTTCCCCTTCCAGCAGGCTGTACTCAGTCCCTATGCAGTCGGGAAAGGGGCTGCAAGTTCGCCGTGGCGAGATAAAGGGGATGGTATCTCGCTTATGTAACTGGAAAACCAAAGAGAAACACCCCCTTAAACAATTGCTGGCATAACAAGCAGGCCACTACCATAAATTCCCAGCCATGGCTTCAACATCACACGCCCCATCCCACATCCCAAGCGCCCCTCCAGCTCGCACAGTAAAGCGCGCCCTGCGACTATCCACCATGGAAGGCGTGGCCTTTGGGGCCTTCATTGGTCTTGGGGAACACTTCATCCTTGCCTTCGCAGTGGCTATGTCTGGCAGCAGCCTGGAAATCGGCCTGCTGGCGTCCCTGCCCGGCTTCCTAGGCTCCATTGCCCAACTCTTTGACACACGTCTAGTCCAATTGCTCAAGAGCAGAAAAGCAGTAGTCCTCATTTTTGCCTTGGCCCAGGGCCTTATCCTCCTGCCTTTAATAGCAGTCGTCTTTATAGATTCGGGTCAGGGCGTGTGGTGGCTCGTCTTATTCGCCAGCCTTTATTCCATCTTTGGTGCTCTTATCTCGCCTGCTTGGGGTAGCATCATGTCCCAGCTAGTCCCTGGAAAGCTGCGGGGCAGTTACTTTTCCAGGCGCAGCCGTCTTTCCACTTTAGCTAACGTGATGTCATTTCTTCTGGCAGGGCTATTTCTGAATCAACTCGTCGAAAAGGAACTCTGGGGATTCGCCGTCCTGTTTGGCGCTGCCGTTGTAGCCAGACTTATATCCTGGGCATTGCTTACCCGGCTCCATGAGCCGGACAAAGAGCTATACCAGGTTGCCCACGCCTCGCACACCTCCAACAATGCTCAACGCCATAACCTCCGCACCTACTTGCTTTTCCTCTTCTGCATGAGCTTTGCCGTAAACATCGCCAGCCCCTACTTTACCCTTTACCAGCTTCGAGACCTTGGCATGGACTACCTTACTTTTGTCGCCTTAGAGGCTGTATCCACTTTGGCTACTCTGGTAGCTATCACCCACTGGGGCCAGGCGACCGCGCTGGAAATCGTAAAATTCTGCTCCTGACCTCCCTCCTCATTCCCTTTGTCCCCCTGCTTTGGATTCCCTCCTCTAACTTCATGTACATAGCCTTGATACAAGCCTTTTCTGGGCTGGCGTGGGCTGGCTTCAATCTCTGCTCGGTAAACTATCTCTACGACGCCACCCATCCAGATAACAGGACTCGCTATTTGGCATACTTTAGCGCCGGCATGGGCATGACAGCAGGATTGGGCGCTCTGACCGGCGGATATATCCTCGAATGGCTGCCGGCTCTTCGGGGACATCAGATAATTACTCTTTTCCTAATATCTGGCCTCTTACGTTTGTTAACCACAGCGGCATTCATATCTCGTGTAAAAGAGGTAAGGAAAGTTAGCAACCTTCCCGCCAGCCAGCTATTTCATATCCTCATCGGTGGCCGGAGCGTTCATCGACGCGTCATTCACCACCACTCCCCACTCCACCACTTTCATCTTGGGAAAACCAAAGTCGGACAAGCCAACGGCCATCGGCCCTGAGCCCCTACCTCCTCCCAAACTCCCTCTCCAAGTGCCTGGAACTCAAATGCAGCATCGTCGGCCTCCCATGTGGACACGTATGCGGGTTCACCGCCCCCTCCAGCAGCCGCACCATCTCCTCCATCTCCCGCTGGCTAAGTCCCTTCCCCGCTCTTACTGACCCGTGGCACGCTATCGACGCCGCCAGCGCCTCCCGCCGGTCCTTCACTCTCGCCTCCCTTGACATCATCTCCACCACCTCCAGGAACCCCCTCGACGGGTCCCCCTCCCCCATAGCCACAGGCGCCGCCCTCAGCAGATACGACCCTCCCCCAAACGCCTCCAGCGAAAACCCGTAAGCCTCCATCTCTTCCCTCGACTCCTCCACGACTCCCGCCTGCAGCGCGTCCACCTCCACCGTCACCGGCTCCAACAGCGCCTGCTGCGACGGCTTCCCCTCCTTCATCTCCCTCAATATCCGCTCGTACAGCACACACTCGTGCGCTGCATGTTGGTCGATTAAAAATATCCCGTCCGGTCCCTCCGCCACAATGTACGTCGACGACGCCTGCCCCAGCACCCGCAGCCTCGGCCCCGCCTCCTTCAGTGTGGGGGACTGTCCCATCTCGTCTGGTCCTCTCCCCCCTTGAGGCCTGTCCTGAGCCTGGTCGAAGGAGGGAGAGCTAGAGAGGGGGGTCGGGGTTGGGCGGGCGGATGTCCCAGACCCCAACGGAGCCTGGTAGTCCATCGGCGAAAGCCTCAACCCGCCTTCCGCTCCCCTCGACGGCAAATGCACCGTCGGCACCGGCGACGCCTCCACCAGCGCCGCCCTCACCGCCTTCTGCACCGAGCTGAACGCCCTGTCCTCGTTCCTGAACCGCACCTCCCGCTTGGCCGGATGCACGTTCACATCCACTTCCTCCGGCGGCACGGTCAAGTTAATAACCGCCAGCGGATACCTCCCCTGCGGCATCAGCCCCTTGTAGGACTCCTCCAGCGCGACCAAAAGCAATCGGCTCTGCACCCACCGTCGATTTACAAAAAACGTTATCTGGCTTCTATTCGACCTCTCCAGCGACGGCGGCCCCACATACCCCTCCACCTCATACCCCCGCCGCCTGCCGGAAGCCTGCCCTTGGCTCCCCTGGTCTCGCCTTCCTCCGCTTCTTGCCGTGGAAGGACCAAGAGCCTGTTCTGAGGAAGCCTGCCATGAGCCTGATCGAAGGGTCGAAGGAAGAAGGACCTCCCCTTCAGGTCCCTTCTCCCCTTGTGGGAGAAGGTTAGGATGAGGGGTGAAACCCTGCTGACCAGGCTCCATCTGGCTGGCTGCTTCTCGTTGGGTCTCCCCGTCTACTCCTCTCCCTCCTTGAGGGTGAGAGCTAGAGAGAGGGATCGGGGTGGTAAACGGTGGGTTCTCTCCCTCATCCTCCAACTCACCCCTCCGCCCTCCCACAGCCAGCAGCCGCCTCGCCGTCTCCGCCCCATATACCGACGCCACCGCCTCCTCCATCCGACCCGTCCCCGTCGACCGCAGCGAATCGCTCCCATCCATCGTCAAATGAAATCGTACTTCTGGAAAAGCCAGGATAAACTTTGAAATAAGGTCTTTTATCCGCCCCGACTCCGCTGTAGGCGACCGCAGGAACTTTCGACGCGCCGGCACGTTCTCGAACAGGTCCGTCACCGTCACCGACGTCCCCACGGGGCTCCCCGCCGGCCCCTCCCTCTCTACCGCGCCCCACTGGAGCCTCACCTCCCACCCCTGCTCAGACCCCGCCGACCGTGTCAGCATCCGCACCCGAGACACCGACGCTATGCTCGGCAGCGCCTCCCCTCTAAACCCCAGCGTGGCGATCTGCTCCAGGTCTTCAATATCTTTTAGCTTGCTCGTAGCGTGGCGCTCAAAGGCCAGCGCGGCTTCTTTCGACTCTATCCCCCGCCCATTATCCACCACCCGGATCAACTCTGCCCCGCCGGCCCTCACCTCCACCGTCACCTGCGTCGCCCCTGCGTCCAGGGAATTCTCCACCAGCTCCTTCACCACCGACGCAGGCCGCTCCACCACCTCCCCCGCCGCTATCTTAGACGCTACATCGCCTGCCAGTACCCTAATCGCCATGCCCTTATGTTACCACAACACCAGACTTAGGGGTTCTCAGATGTCATCCATAAGGGACCAAGAGGAGATGAGCGTCATCTCCTCTTGGTCTGGGTCTCGGGGTGTCCCATCAGGTTCTCCCCCTTCGGCCTGGAAGGCGAAGGGGGAGTTAGAGGGGGTTGTGGTTTTATTAATCTCTTTCCCTCTTCTCCCGATTACGGGAGAAGAGGGACAAAGGGTGATGAGGGTTCCCCGTTGATTCCAAGGCCTGCCCTCGCATCAGCAGACCCCACATTTGGAGCCCCCGCACCCGCGGCCCGCCCCTACCTGTTCGGCGGCGCCCCGCTAATGTCCGCCAGCGCCGACTCTCTATCCTTCGCCAGCGCCAGGTCCCCTATCGATACAAACCCCACCGGCCTGTCCCCATCCACTACCGGCAGCCGTCGAATCGCCTTCTCGCGCATCAACCGCACCGCCTGGTCCGCGTCATCCGTCGACGATACTGTAACCAGATCCTTGCTCGTTATCTCCTCCAGCTTCGTCGTGGATGGGTCTTTCCCTTGAGCAATAGCCCTGACCACTATATCCCTGTCCGTCACAATCCCTAAGATCTTGCTGTCCTCGCCGATGACCACTACGTCGCCAATATCATTCTCCCGCATCATGTTCGCCGCCTCCCAGATGGAAGCGGACTTCGGCAGCGACTTCAGATTATTATTCATCACATCCTGTACCGTCTGCGCCACAACTCCACCTTTTTCTTTCTCGGCTTCGACCACGTTGCCTGGTCATCGCCGTTATTGCTCGACGCCCCCTACATCGAACGTTCTCTTGGGCGGCGTCCATCTCCATTCTTTAAGACTATTACTTGAATGCTAGATGTCATCATCCAAAAGTTTTAAACAAGACAGGAAATTCCACTCGCGCTTGTCTACAAACATGCGCCACCAATAAAAAGGGGCTGTCCGGCGCGCCGGACAGCCCCCGAGATCAGGTGGTTGAAGCAGCCTAGAGCTTAATGCACCACACCGTACGCCACTTCCCCATGCTGGCTCACGTCCAGCCCCCTCGTCTCTTCCTCCTCCGACACCCTCAGGCCAATAGTCTTCTTCAACACCCACAGGATGCCGCAGGTCCCCACAAAAGCCCAGGCAGACGCCACTCCAATCGTCACCACCTGCCACAGTATCTGCTCGCCCCGTCCCATACCCGGTTGAGTCAGCGCCTCGAAGCTCAGGTACCCTACCCCTACGAATAACCCTGTGGCCAGAATACCCCAAGCGCCCGCCACACCATGCACCGCCCAAACGTCCAGCGAGTCGTCAAATCCCATCCTTGTCTTTATCTTTACCGCGGCGTAGCACGCCAGGCCTGCCACAAACCCGATCGCGATAGCCGGCATCGGCCCCACAAACCCCGCCGCAGGCGTTATAGCCGCCAGTCCCACCACCGCTCCCACAGCGGCCCCTACCACGCTAATCTTATTCGTGGCCTGCCAGTAGAGCGCCACCCAGGTCAGCGCCGCCGTGCAGGCCGCCGTGTTCGTCACCACAAAGGCGTTGGTGGCCGCCCCCAGCGACGACAGCGCGCTCCCCGCGTTAAACCCAAACCACCCAAACCAAAGCAGTCCCGTTCCCAGAATTACAAAAGGAATGTTGGCCGGCTCCATCTTCTCAGAGCCTGATTGTATCCGCCTGCCAAAAATCAGGGCCGCCGCCATCGCCGCTACGCCCGCGCTTATATGCACCACCGCGCCTCCGGCAAAGTCCAGCGCCCCCTCTCCGCCCAGCGCTCCCAGCCAGCCGTTGGTGCTCCACAGCCAGTGCGCCAGCGGCGCGTACACAATCGTCGACCACAAAATCAGGAACACCACTATGGTCCGGAACCTCACCCGCTCCACAATTGCCCCTGTGATCAAAGCAGGCGTTATAATCGCGAACTTCGCCTGGAATATCATGAACGCCTGATGCGGTATCGTCGCCGAATACGGCCCCGCCTCCGTCGCCGACACGTCCTTCAGCCCAAACCACTTCAGATTCCCCACCAGGCCCCATCCCTCCCAGTCCGGCCCAAAGGCTAGGCTGTAACCCCACAGCACCCATACCAGCCCTACCACAGCCATCGCTATGAAGCTCAGCATCATCGTGTTCAGCACATTCTTCTGGCGCACCAGCCCCGCATAGAAAAACGCCAAACCGGGCGTCATCAGCAGCACTAGGCCGGATGCCATCAGCACCCACGCGGTATCGCCCTTATCTATCACGGCTTCTCCTCCTTGTTTAGCCCTGAAGGCGTTTGCAGACGGCGGCTCCCCGTCTCTCCAAACAAGGCGTCCCCGCCTGTCGAGGCCATGCTAGGCTTTTGCCGCGCGGCAAGTCAATAAGTTATGTCTACCACATAATCGATGTTTTCGACCCTCTACCCCCGCCTAGCCCTGAACTGCGGGTCGTCGCACACCCCCTTGGCCGCGAACTCCATCGCCGCCTTCAGCACCCTCTCCATCTCCCTATCCCCCGTCGTCGACGCGTAATACGGCGGCACCCACAACCCGCCAAAGGCGCCCACCACCTCCGGGTCGTCGTCCACCACAAAGTCCGGCGCCGCCAGCACCCCCATCTCCGTCAGACGCTTCACATGGTCATACTGCGGCTTGTGGTATACCCCACTCACCAACTCCTCCAGCTTGTGCCGCCTCACCGCCTCCTTCCGCACCCCTACCCCCGACCACACATACACCCTATGCCCCCCATCAATAAGACCCACCATCGTCTCCCGAGTCCCCGGCCTCAACGAGTTATCCATCCCTAGTATCGTCTGGTCCACATCAAAAAATACGTTCATCTTCCCTTTCATCGTTCCAGCCTTCCGCCGGAATTTAGTCCTCTCCCCCTCCTGGGGGCTGGGTCTGGTACGTCATTTCGACCCGCCTCTGGCGGGAGAAATCTCAGCGACCGTCCGCTGCCATTACCCTTCGTGTGGCAAACCGCGTCTTCCCTAAAGGCTGGCTAAACAAACCAGGGCTAAGTGATAAGATAAAGCCCTGTCATCCTGAGCGAAGTCGGTACTCCGACGTAGCCGAAGGGTCTAATCGCCGTGCTTGCTGCCACCTCACCGCTAGCCCTCTTCCTTTAGGTCCCCTTCCTCCTCACTCCACTGCCTCCTTCACCTCCTTCTCCCCAATCGCCAGTCTCCCGTCCACCTCCGCCATCGGCCGACGGATCAGCCGCGGCTCCTTCAGCATCAATCGAATCATATCGTCCGCGCTCAGCCTCCCCTGCTCCAAGCCCATCGACTTAAAGCTCGGGCTCTTCCACGAAAACATATCCGCCAGCCTCGACTTTTTCGCCAGCTCCCTCAGCTCCGACTCGCTGAACGGCTCCTTGAAAAAGTCCCGTTCCTCAAAATCCACGCCCTTTAACGAGAGAAACTCCCTCGTCTTGCGGCATTGCGTTCACTTCGGCCACCAGTACAGTGTCACCTTCTTTGCCATGATTCCCTCCGTTCTCGGAACTCAATCACATATTCTACTCTTCGCATCAACACAAACCTCACCGTTTGCTCAATGATGCCTAGGCGGTTAATATGGCGGCGTACCCTCCAAGCCCCCTCACCCGTCATGGAGACCCCTATATGAAATATGACATCATCATCGTCGGCGCGGGCTCCGCCGGCTGCGTCCTCGCCGCCCGACTCTCGGAAAACCCCCGCCGCTCCGTCCTCCTCCTCGAGGCCGGCCCCGACTATCCCGACCTCCAATTCCTCCCCGACGACCTGAAATACGGCTACACCCGCAACGCCGAGGCCCGTACCGGCAAGCACAACTGGTCCCTCACCGGGGACATCACCTCCACTCAGACCCGCGTCCACGTCGCTCAGGGCAAGGTCGTCGGCGGCTCCGGCGCTATCAACGGCCAGACCTTCCTCCGCGCCATCCCCCAGGACCATGACGACTGGGCCGCCCTCGGCAACACCGAATGGAGCTACGCCAAAGTCCTCCCCTTTTACCGAAAGATGGAGCGCGATCTGGACATCTCCGACGACTACCACGGCGCCGACGGCCCTATCCCCGTCCTCCGTCGCAAGCACGGCGAATGGCAGCCTTACCACTCCGCCTTCTACAAGGCCTGCGTCGCCGAGGGCTTCCCCGAGGACCCCGACATGAACGGCCCCAACACCGCCGGCGTCGGCCTCCTACCCATGAACAATCCAGACGGCATCCGAATGAGCGCTGCCCTCACCCACCTCGCTCCAGCCCGCCACCGCCTCAACCTCACCATCCGGCCCAACGTCCTCGTCACCCGCGTTATCATCGACAACAAGCGCGCCATGGCCGTCGAGGCCGAAAGCGCCGGTCAGAAGTTCACCATCGAGGGCGGCGAAATCATCCTCGCCGCCGGCGGCCTCCGCTCCCCACACCTCCTCCTCCTCTCCGGCGTCGGCCCCGCCGACCACCTCCGCGCCGTCGGCATCCCCGTCGCCCATCACTCCCCCGCCGTCGGCCAGCACCTCACCAACCACCCCAACGCCAGCGTCACCTTCCGCGTCCGTGACGGCGTCCCCCTTACCCTCGGCCCCAACACCGTCCGCCTCTCCGCCCGCTACACCGCCAGCGACTCCACCACCCCCAACGACATGGCCCTCCTCACCTCCTCCATCTATAACCCCGTCACCGGCGAGTATTTGCCCGATCGCGGCATCCGAATCTCCTGCTCCCTCTCCCTCCCCGCGGGCGCCGGCGACCTGCGGCTCTCCTCCGCCGACCCTCACCAGCAGCCCGCCTTCAATTACCGATATCTCGAAGATCCCTACGACCGCCAGCGCCTTCGCGAGGGCGTCCGCCTCTGTATGCGCCTGGGCCAGAGTGCCGCCTACAAAAACGTTGTCACCCAGCGCACCGGCCCCACCAACGACGACCTCGCCTCCGACAAAGCCCTGGACGCGTGGCTCCTCGCCACCGTCGGCACCGCCCGCCACGTCTCCGGCACATGCAAAATGGGCCCCGCCTCAGACCCTAAAGCCGTCGTTGACCAGTATTGCCGGGTCCACGGCATTGACGCTCTCCGCGTCGCCGACGCCTCCATCATCCCCCAGATCACCCGCGCCAACACCAACGCCCCCGTCATCCTCATAGCCGAGCGCCTCGCCGCCTGGCTCTCCTAATTCCTTTACTTCCCACGAGTCGGCGTCGGAGGCAGCGGCCAACCAGAAGGCTGAATCGACGTGCACTCATGCCGCACTTCCACACTGCCCTCGGTGAATTTAAAGTCTAGATGCAGCCGCCAATCGTCGCGCTCATACGTATTCGGCTCCACCTCCCGCCACCCCAGATACCCCAGGTATTCTCGGAACCATGCCTCCACCTCATCAGCGTCTTCGCCATTCACCAGTTCGCAATACTTCCCATCGCACACGCCGAAGACACCCTTGGGATGATGCGGAACCCCACGATGTGTCTGCCGAAGGTCAATCTCCATGTGCTCCGTCTCAAAACGCAGTATCACAATAGGATCGTCAAAGGACGGGTCCCGCACCCACACCTGGAGCGCGTCCTTCTCCTCCTTCACCAACCTCCAGCCGCGCCCAAGCATTGCGTAGCGGTAGAATTCTGCCGCGTCCCCCGGTCCAGTCTGGTCATAACGATACGGCGTGCTCGGCGCGCTGTAAGCAATCATCGAATCAAAGCTCGGCAGACCTCCCTCAGGCCATGATTGGGACGGAAGGCTCAAAATCGGAAGCACAGGCGTCACTTTCACGCCATACGTCTTGTCGTTAATCTTGAAGGCCTTCATAGGCCCAACCCCGCTCAGACGTACCGCTCGACGCGCGTCATCCCCATGCAGATGCCCCACTAGATTAGATGGCCATTCACCCGCCGCAGCGGTGCCATCCGCAGCCAAAGTCTCCACCACCACCTCGTCCGGCTCCATTACCCCCGCATCCTTCGGCAGAGCATCCGTAGCCGTGCGATAGATGCCACGAAGCCGCTCCAGCGTCTCATGATTCTGCTCCCCGGGCCAGGCCTGCTCAAGATTCATTCCGTAGACGCTCACCGTCCTCCGGCCCCGTCCCGCGTAAACCGAAAAAAGTGTTCTGTCCATCCGTCCCGCCGACTCCCACGTAATGCTCCTCCAACTCGTTCAGGACCACCGCCTCGGAAACAATTTTCAGCACGGCGCCCCCATCTATCCACCCCTCACGAAAAATTCCCTCAGTATCGATGAAAACCACGCGTCCATCTCCCCATATAGTGAGCTCATACACCATCTCGCTTCCTAAATTCCGATCGAACAGGCCGCCGCCATGCTGGAACTGGAACACTGGCCGGTCGGGAGGATACGTCCGGGCCAGCAGACGCAGCCGCACCTCCCCCATCACTGCCTCGTCTCCCAGGACCGCCTGCAGCCGTCGCTCCGCCTCATCTCCATTCACCCGGTTATACCGCGGCAGTATCTCGCCTTCTCTATCCAGGTGAATCGTCGACATTGTTGGAATATGATGGATCGCCGCCGCATCAATGAAATCGACTATGCGCGATTCCCACTCCCACGGCGCCGGGCGAATCTGTACCTGAACATCCTCGTCGATGACTATCTTCCGCGCGTCCGAGACCGACGCCAGGTGTTCCCTAAGGTCCTCCGGCGTATGAATTCCTTCAGACGGCAGGCGTGGTGATGGTGTGGCCGTCGCCTCAACACTCCAGGGAGTCAGGTCTCCACAGCCCGTAGCCAACAGCAAAGCTGATAGCGCAAGAAATAGCCGTATTCCAAAGGACCCAACATCCGGTCTTCGCAAATCGCCCCCTGTCATCCGTCTACTAATTTAGACGTTATCCCCTTTTGAAAGGTTCCTGGTCACTACGCCCCAGTGACATCTGCCTATTGCCTTAAGCCTCTACCTTACTCTATCCTGTACCTCCCGCCGCCAACCGTCCTACCCGCGGACTTCCCTCCGTGGAGATGCCTGGGAAGGTATAAATTTAGAAAACGATTCCGTATCTGGCCCACATCTGACATTTTGATTCGTTCTCGGAAAATTAAACACCTTGACCTTATTCAATAGCGAAATCCCGATGACAATCGGGAAACCTTTTTCTTGGGGGTCCGCCAGTCCAACAAAACAAATCAGAGCAAAAGGCAGGTTGTTTTTGAGCACCGAAGCTCTATTCAATCGCGAAATCCCGATGCTAATCGGGACGGTTGTTTTTGGCCAGTCTAGGCACAAAAAGAAACTTTATTCAGAGAAACAACCTGTTTGCTTCCTCCCCGCCAATGACCATCTACCCCCGCATCTTAAAAAATGACTAAAACGGCATCGTGCCTAACTTGTGCCTAAATCTTCGAGTCGTTTTGAGGAAAAATTGCAAAACGACTCCCCGGAAACAAATCCCTGCATCATAGTCAACCTGAGTGTTCCCCAAAAATTACACCACTACCGCCACCACCATCGCCGCCATCGCGAGGACAACCGACGCCACGGTGATAACCAGCAGCGTCCTCATCCCCTTCGTCGCCGTTTCCAGCCCCTGCTCCAACCCCTCCACCGACAAAGACAACCTCGCCAATATATCCGCCTGCCTCGCGCTCCTCGACTCCAACTGGCCCAATCGCGCACGCATCTCCTCAATGGAGGTCTCATCACCATCCACGGTCCCACCACGGCGCGCCTCCATCGCCTTACGCGCCTCCCTCACCATAGGCAGCACATCCTTAGTAGCCGTCCTTACCAACCCGCCAAATCGGACCAGCGCTAACACATTCCCTAACACGTCCCACACCTCCAACCCTTCTTAGGATTTTCTAATATGATCGATGCGAGTACGACTACCCGCCTGATGCTAATTGAGGATTGGGGCCTATGATATAGATGTGTACATGTCATTCTGAGCCTGCGAAGAATCTAATCACCGTGACTGCTGCCACTCCTCATCTTGCTCATAATGAAATCGTGTTGTCATTCCGAGCGGAGTGCCGATGTACTCGTCGGGACGCAGTCGAGGAATCTGTTATGACCACAGCCTAGCTACGCACATCACCACCTCACCCTACATCTATTCTAGTTTACATGCGGTATTAACGCCTCAGAACAAGCGATGCGTAACTCAAGAGCCAGGTAGGCACTCTACCCTTCCTCCCTCGCCCTCTTTTGCAGCTCAAACAGCTTATTTATCGCCTCCAGCGGCGTCATCGCGCTCACGTCCAGCCCCCGTAGCTCCTCCGACACTCCGCCATCCCCGCTCCCAAACAGCCCCATCTGCTGCGCCGGCGTCCCCTTGCCCCTCTTCTTCGTAGCCACCCCATTATTCACCATCGACCCCGCCTCCAATTCCCCTAGAACCTCCCACGCCCTCTGCACCACGCTCCGGGGCAGCCCGGCCAGTTGCGCCACATGCACCCCATAGCTCCGGTCCGCGCCCCCAGGCACTATGCGATGCAGGAACACCAGCCGCCCGCCCTCCTCCGCCACCGATACGCTGAAGTTCCGCACCCGAGGCAGCCCGCCGTGGTGGGCCAGTTCCGTCAGTTCATGATAGTGCGTCGCGAACAACGTCCTGCACCCCAATCTCGGCGAGTTGTGGATATGCTCCGCCACTGCCCTCGCGATGGAGAGTCCGTCGTAAGTGCTCGTCCCCCGCCCTATCTCGTCCAGTATCACCAGCGACCGCGGCGTCGCCTGGTTCAATATCGCCGCCGTCTCCACCATCTCCACCATGAACGTGGACTGCCCCGTCGACAGGTCGTCCTGCAACCCCACACGAGTAAATATCCTGTCCGCCATCCCTATCTTCGCTCTCTCCGCCGGCACAAAGCTCCCTATTTGCGCCATCAGTGTTATCAGCGCCGCCTGCCGGATAAACGTGGACTTGCCGGACATGTTCGGCCCCGTGATCATCAAAAGCTGCGCGTCGTCGTTGGCCATGTACAGGTCGTTGGGCACAAAGGTCCCCGCCGCCAGCACCCGCTCCACCATGGGGTGTCGGCCCGCCTTTATGTCGATAGACCCCTCCAATGTCAACTCAGGCCGCACGTATCCGTACCGCGACGCCGCTTCCGCCAGCGACGCCACTCCGTCTGTCTCGGCCAGCGACGCCGCCAGCTCCATCAGCCCCGCCGACTGCTCCAGGACTTGCCCGCACACCTGCCGCCATATGTCACGCTCCAGCGTCTCGATGCGCTCTTGCGCGTTCAGTATCAGCGACTCGTACTCTTTAAGCTCCGGCGTCACATACCGCTCGCCGTTGGTGATAGTCTGCCGCCGCTCATATCTAGCAGGCGCCTGCGACAGGTTGGCCTTGCTCACCTCAATGTAATACCCGAAGACCCGGTTATACCCCACCTTCAGCGACTTTATCCCCGTCGCCTCCCGCTCCTTCCTCTCCAATCCTGCTATGAACTCCCTCGCATTCCCCGACGCGTCCCTCAATCTGTCCAGCTCCTCCGAAAACCCCCGCCGAATAACCCTTCCCTCCCCCGGCATCCCCACCGGCTCCGCCTCCACCGCCGCCTCCACCAGCCCCGCCACCTCCGGAAAGTTGCGCAAGGCGGCACCGACAAATTTCACTCCTTCTCCCCTTGTGGGAGAAAATGCAGGTTGAGGGGTGAAACCCTGCTGACCAGGGCTCATCTGACTACCCACACCTCCTCGGCTTCCTTCTGGTCTCTTCCCCCCTTGAGGGGGAAGATTAAGATGGGGGGTCGGGGTGGTGCGTGGGGGGTTGTCCCTAATCATCTCCCTCAACCTCCCCGACGCCCTCAAACTCTCCTTCAACGCCAGCAAGTCCCTCGGCGACGCCTTCTCCAGCCTCATCCGACCCAAAATCCTCTCTATATCCGATACCTTCCCCAGCATATTCCGAGTCTCCTCTCGCCTCATCATATCTCCGCAAAAATACGCCACCCCCTCCTGCCGCCGCAGCAACGCCTCCAGATTCAACAGCGGCTGTCCCACCCACCGACGCAGCAGTCTCGCCCCCATAGGCGTCTTCGTGAAGTCCAGCACCTTCAGCAGCGACAGCTCCGACTCACCCCACCGCCCGCTCTGGAACAGCTCTAGGTTCCGCACCGTCTGCGCGTCCAGCGCCATGTAATCCCCCACCGAATACACCGATAGCGACGTCACCTGTCCCAAAGCCCCAGGCTGCGTCTGGTCCAAATACTCTAGTATCGCCCCCACCGCCCCCGTCGCCAGCGGCAGGTTTTCGCACCCAAAGGCCTCCAGGCTCATCACCCCGAACTTGTCTTTCAACATTTCCTCGGCATGCATTGGCTCAAAAGCCCTCGAATTGAAGGGCGTGACCACCTGCACGTTCAGCTCCCCCGCCAACCCTTCCTGCCCCTGCGGCGCCAGCACTTCCGACGGCCCCAGCCTCGCCACCTCCGGCGCCAGTTTGGACAGCGGCAGTTGCGTCGTCGAAAACAGTCCTGTGCTAACGTCGACGTGTGCCAGCCCCGCCTCCTCCCCACGAACAACCAGCGCCGCCAGGTAGTTGTTAGCCGTCTGCTCCAGTATGCTTGGTTCTATAACCGTCCCCGGCGTCACCACTCGTACCACATTGCGGTCTACAAGCCCCTTGCTCGTAGCGGGGTCGCTAAGCTGCTCGCACAGCGCCACCTTATACCCCTTTTTGATCAGCCGCGCCAGGTAGCTCTCCGCCGCGTGGAACGGGATGCCCGCCATGGGCGCCTTCACGTCCTTCCCCATGCTACGAGACGTCAGTACGATATCCAGCTCACGAGAGGCCACGTGGGCATCCTCGTCGAACGTCTCGTAGAAGTCGCCCAAGCGGAAGAACAGGATAGCGTCCGGGTAACGCTCCTTAATCCTCAGGTACTGTCGTCGAATAGGTGTTGCGTTCTTTTCGATAGCCATTGCCTACAGGCATTTTACAGAAAATCAGCGGTGACGGTTAAATTAGCCGAGAACGCGTCCAACCCGTCTGGGATTTTCTCAGTGAAATCTCGATTACTATAAAGAGCCTGTAGCCAAGACGTAACCCTAGTCTCCCTTAGCGGGCCGCCGCGCCTGTCCTTCCCCTCATCCTTCCCACTAGCCCCCACAGAGATACCGCCCCCCACACGCCCTCCAACAGTAGGAACCCCCATTGCCGCTCCTCCGCCGCCAGCACCGCCAGGACCGCAGACCCCACAAAGTTAAGGATTAAATAGGTATAGGTATGCTGATTGAGGAGGCGGGCCTGCGAAGCAGTGTAGGCCGCCAGTATCATAAGCGCGCCGATAATCTGTATTACCTGGCCCATATCGATTCTCCAATCCCTTGCGGTGAGTCACTTATACGAAAAGGAGGCCTTGAAGATCAGAGCGGACTAATTCACTGCTTCCAGAATCGCTCCTCCCTCACCTTCCATCCCTTGGGCGTCAGCCGCGCCTTCACATCCTCAATCATCCCCGGATGCCCGCAAGCGTACACCAGCGTCGACTCCGGCTTCAGCCCCAGCTTCTCGATATACCGTTCCACTACCTCATTCACTCTCCCTGTCTCGCCCTTCCACCCTGTGTTCCGAGGATCCTTTGGGCGGCTCACCGTCGGCACAAACACCACCGTCTCCGGATGGGCCTTCATCATCGACGCCAGCTCCAGGTCATACGTAAACTCGTTACGATAGCTGGCCCCCTCCAGCACGTAAAATCGATGCCCCTGCCCGCCTCGATGCAAGTAGTTCCGCAGCATACTCACAAACGGCGCTACCCCCGTAACCGTCGCCACCATCAGGTGCGACTGGTACTTCTCGTCCAGCGTGAAAATACCTTTGCATCGGGGCCGTATGCTTATCTCGTCCCCGGCCTTCATCTTCCACAGCAGCGGCGTCAGCGCCCCGTCCGGCGCTGGTACCAGCTCTATAAAAATCTCCAGGTTATCCTCATGCGGCGAAGACGCTATTGAATATGCCCTCTCGATGCCGTCCAACCCCAGTGTGCAATACTGGCCGGGCTTGAACTCCATCTTGAACGGCGGGCGCAGCTTTATAACCATCAGGTCATGGCTGATGTCCTTGCGGTCCACCAGTGTCGCTTTGGGTAATACTTGCTGCTTTTGGACCATAAATTAGGCCTACATTCTAGCCCTGATCTGCTTGTCCAGGGCGCCGCAATTGCCGTTCAGAAGGACTTCACCAATACGCTGTGTCACCTGAAGTCTAAAATGAAAAGTTAAGATGAGCCAATTAAGAGGTAGAACTATACTAAACCTTCGCCAGCTTTGCTGGCTTGATCAAAAGCGTGGGAGTTTTAGCCATCGGGTCAGGCTCTTCGCTGGCGTCCAACTCGGTCATTAACTGGCCGAACAGTGACGTTGACGCCACCATGCCACGCTGCAGTGACTCCCTCAGCGCCGCCCGCCCCTGTATAGAATGACCGTTGACCTGCACCTTCACCGCGTCGCCCTCTCGAATCCCCAGAGACGCCGCGTCCTGCGGGTTGACCTCGATAAGCTCTTCCCGCACAATCCGGTTCTGCTTCCCCTTTACCACTTCCATCTCGCGATGCGACTGGAGCAATACGCGCCCTGGCACGAACACCAGCCCATCGCCCAACGACACCTTCCTGAACTGTGGCGCCATAACCCGAGCCTTCCCACCTGGGAACCCATCCGAATATAGAATCGCCGTCCCCTTGCTCTCAGGGTCAGGGCAGGGCCATTGCAAACCTCGGTACTCCTTGTCCGAATACAAGACCTGGTTCGGCAACGGGTTGGAGGTAGCCGGCCGCAGCACCAGCCTCCCCTCCTTCTCCAACCGCTGATGCGACACGCCCCCGTAAATCGGCGTCAGCGACGCTATCTCGTCCATGACCTGCGCCGGCGACTCGAAGCTAAAACCATCCGCCTGCATCAGGCGAGCCAGCTCGCATATCACCCACCACTCCGGCTTCGCGTCCAAATTCTTCGGCGCGATGACCGGTCTGACCGTCTGCACCCGCCGCTCGATATTCGTAAATGTGCCCGACTTCTCTGCAAAGGTCGCCCTCGGCAGGACCACGTGGGCCTGCTGCGCCGCCTCGGTTAAGAACGAGTCCATCACCACCAGGAATTCGAGACTCTTCAGCGCACTTATGCCATCGCCCAACACGCCGTTGTTGAAATTCGGGCTGTCCCCCACCAGGAAAAGCGCCTTCACCCTCTTCGCCCTCATTGCGTCGAAGGCCTCCACAACCCCCAACCCCTGCGACTGCGGCGCCGGCAGCTTCCAGACCTTCTGGAACTTAGTCCTGGCCGATGCGTCGGACACCGACGCATACCCTGGCAGAAGATGCGGCACCGCGCCCACGTCCCACGCCCCCTGCTCGTTGGCGCCCTGCCGCATGGGGCACAACCCCGTAGACGGCCTCCCCACGTTCCCCGCCATCAGCGCCATCGACGCCAACGCATAAACGCAGTCCTTGTGCAGCAACGACGGTATATTATCCAGCGCGTAAAGAATCGCTCCCGTCGCCGCCGTGCCGTAAATCCTCGCCGCCTCTTGTATCTGTCCCTTAACCACACCCGTCTCAGCGGCCACGTTATCTATATTCAGCGACGCCAGCGACTGCTTGAGCGCGTCAATTCCCTGGACGTTCTTTTCTATCCAATCCTTCTTCTCCAGCCCCTGTGAAATAATCTCCTTCAATATTCCGCCCAGCAGTAATAGCTCGGTCCCAGGCTTGGGCCGCAGCCAGAGCGCGGCATACCGAGTCAGCTCCACTTCTCGAGGGTCTATAACGATAAGTTTGGTACCCTTCTTCACCGCCCGCTTAACTGGCACACCGATGACGTTCTGTTCTTCCGTCAGGTTGGTGTTAAACGCGATTATGCACTGCGCGTTCTCTACCTCCCATACATTATTGGTCGCCGCTCGGTATCCCAGAGTGTCTGCCAGGCTTTCCACTAGTCCTGGTCGCGTGTTGGATGTCTGGTCGATGTTATTGGTCCCCATCACGGCGCGAGTAAACTTCTGCGCTAGGTACTGCTCCTCGTTGGTGCTATTAGGCGATGTTAGCATCGCGAACGCGTCGCCACGGTATTCGCCCAGCCGCTGCGCTATTACGCCCAGCGCTTCATCCCAGGTCGTCTCTTCCAGCTTTCCATTCTTGCGGACCATCGGCCGCTTCAGCCGCGACTTCTGGTTCACAAAATCAAGGCCGAACTTGCCCTTGAAGCACGCCTGCCCCTTGTTGGCCGGCGCGTTTATCTCAGGAATCGAGCGCACCATCTTGCCGAAGCTGTTCACTTCCAGGTTCAACTGGCATCCAATGGGGCACTGAGGGCACACCGTCCGCTCCACGCGACGCGCCTTCTCCCACTTGTGGTCGCTTTCCACCAGCGCCCCCACCGGGCATACATCCACGCACGCGCCGCAGAACTCGCATCCCGATTCCAGCAGCGACGTCCCAAACGCCGTCCCGACCAGCCCCTTGCCCGACCTCTCGATAACCGTCAGCGCGTTGTCCCCTCGTACCTCCTCGCACACCCGAACGCACCGCACGCAAACAATGCACAGGTTATAGTCTCGGTCGTAGAACGGGTCTCCAACCTCGATAGGCAGCTTGCGGTATCGGTAGTTTAGGGGCGACTCCAGATTCATCCCCAGATAACGTACTGTATCTTTCAACTCGCATCGTTCATTCTTGGGGCAGGTTACGCATCGGTCGTTGACCGACACGTGGCGCAGGCACACGTCCTCCGGCCCGCACAGATCGATTCTATGGCACGTAAGGCACCCGTGGGGATGCTCGGCCAGCAGCATGTCCATAATATTGCGGCGCAGCTCGTTGACTTGCGTAACCCCGCTCTTGATAACCATCTTGTCAGCCACCGGCAGCGTGCAAGATGCCGGAAAACCACGCCCCGGGTTCCCTCGCCCGTCGTCCGCCACCTCCACCACGCACATGCGGCAGGCGGCGTAGGGCTTCATTCCCTGGTGGTAGCACAAATACGGCACGTATATGCCCGCGTCGATGGCCGCCTCCAGCACCATCTTTCCAGGCCTGGTCTTTATCTGGACGCCATCAATCGTGATGGTTATCTCGTTGGTCTGTACCATTAATACCTCCGGGTCTTCACCGGGGGATTCCAGGGCTCGTTACACCGGCCCGTGGGACAGACCTTGTCCCTCAGGTGCTGGTCGAACTCAGAGCCAAAGAATTTGAGCGCCGACGACACCGGGTTGAACCCCAACTGCCCGTGGCCACACAGCGACCCGGCCTGCATGCTCTGCCCAACTGACCGCATCAGCTCCAGGTCCTGCGCCGTCCCTTCAAATCGGCAAATGCGCTCTAGCACCTCCAGCAGATGGCTCATGCCCGTCCGGCACGGGAAGCACTTGCCGCACGATTCGTATTGGCAGAACGCCACCAGGTTGCGAGTCAGGTCCACAACGCATGTGCTCTCATCCGCAGCGATAATCCCCCCGGAACCCAATATTGCTCCCGCCTTAGCCATAACCTCGAAGTCTAGCGCTATATCCATACCATCCCCAGATAGCACGCCGCCTAGAGGGCCGCCCGTCTGCAACACCTTTATCCGCTTGCCGCTCCTGGAGCCTCCCGCCATGTTCTCAATGACATGACGCATAGTGACGCCCAGCGGCACTTCCATCAGTCCCGTGTACTTCAAGTCTCCGGATAGGCACAAAATCGCCGTGCCTTTGCTCTTATCTTGGCCAATGGACGCAAACCAGTCGCCGCCTTTCAAAATAATCTGCGGCACGTACGATAGTGTCTTCACGTTGTTGATATTGCTGGGCTTGCCGAACAGTCCCACCTGCGCCGGAAACGGCGGGCGGTATCGAGGCATCGAACGCTTCCCCTCAATGGCCTCCATCAGCGCCGTCTCCTCCCCCGCTACATACGAGTCCCCCGTCAGCGCCACCTCGGCATCGAAGCCGAAGTTGCTGCCCAGAATGTTCTTCCCCAGCAGCCCCAGTTCGTAAGCCTGGTCGATGGCCTTCCATGTTCGGTCTATCGGCCCTTCGTGTCCATGCCTAATAAACACATACCCCTTAATAGCGCCTGTGGCGTACCCCGACAGGATAAGCCCTTCCAGCAGGCTGTGCGGGTCGCTCTCTAAAATACCCTTGTCGTTAAAAGCGCCAGGATCGCCTTCTTCGCAGTTCACCAGCACGTACTTCACCGGCTGCTTGGATACCGCCAGGAAGTTCCACTTCGTGCCTGTCGGAAACGCCGCGCCGCCACGCCCTCGCAGTCCCGACTTCGTGACTTGCTCCCTCACCTGCTCCGCTGTCATCGACGTCAACGCTTTGTGTAGAGCAGCGTAGCCATCATTGGCGATGTACTGGTATATATCCATCGGGTCGACATGCCCTGCGTTGCGAAGCGCAATCCGCACCTGCCCCTTCATCATTGGATGGTCGGCCAGCTTGGCCAGACCTGGCATCACCCCGCCTGCGTCCACCACCCCAAGGGCCAGGTCCGCCGCGGGCTTGTGATGCACCAGATGCGACTGGACGATATGGCACGCCATTTCAGGTGTTACGTTGTGATATACGACGCGAGGCGTATTCGGCGCGCTCACGTCCACCAGCGGCTCCGCGAAGCACGGCCCCAGACAACCCACCTCGCTGATAGTGGCCTGCATATGCCGCTTCTGTAGCTCCGACTTCAGTGCCGCGATGACCGCGTCCGCCCCGGCGGCCTTCCCGCACAAGGCTGTGCCTACCCTTATCCACGGTTTGGAGCTAAGCTCCTGCTGTCGCTGCTGAGCAGCCGACTTCAGTTCGGCAAAATTAGGAGGCATGCCCGCCCCCTATCGATTCGCCCCGCTTTAGACGCTCCGCCGCGTCGGCTGCGTGGGACGGCGTCATACGTCCCATGAGATGATGGTCCACGCTTACAACCGGTGCGTTGGAGCAAGCCCCCAGGCAAGTGTTATATCGAAGCGTAATGGCTCCGTCCGCAGTCGTCCCTTCGCTGGGAAGCCCCAGGGACTTCAAGACCTGGTCCGCCACCTTCTGCGCCCCCACCAAGTGACACGTCGGCCCCCAGCACACCTCCATCCTATGCTTTCCCAGTGGCTGTGTCTGGAAGTTGGTGTAAAACGACACCACGCCCCACACGTCGTTAATGGTGGCCTCAGTAAACTCCGCCACCTCCTCCACCGCCTCCGCTGGAATCCAGCCCAGCTCGTCCTCCACGGCCAGCAGGCAAGAGAGTACCGTTACGGTCTTCTGCTTCTGGCCTTTTATAGCCTTGCGCACCCTGTCGCGGATGCTCTGGGCTGTGGAGGTCACTGCGTCTCCGTGGACTTCGTGAATTTTCTAACTAATGGAACGCAAATACTATCACAGGAGTTTAGGCTATTCAATGTCTATTACGAAGACTGTAAACCGCGTTCTTCTATCGTTCGGAGGCCCCGCTGTCCGACAACACCATCCTCGCCACCTCTCTGCCCAGCTTCACACTGTAGTTGGTACCCCTATCTTCTGGATATATCTGCGTCGTGTTCGCCAGGTAGAGACCTTTTATCGGCGTTCGATTGTTCGGTATCCGCTGACCGTAGTTCACGCCAATAATCGGCTGGGCCGCGTCCACCTTATGATGGTGATAGTCCTTAATCCAACTCCTCTCGAACTGCGAGTTAATCCGCTTCAGGTGCGGCAAGTAATGCTCAAGCAGCTCCTCCGCGCTCATCTGGTACAGCGGCTCGTCCGTGGCGGGATAGTTGGTTAAATAGACGACGTGGCTCCCGCCGTACAGCGATGTCGGCACAAAGTTGGTCTGCTCGATGAGTCCCACAAAGGGTATCGACCGGTCGGCAATGTTTACCCAGTACTTGGGCGTCAGCGGCCGGTCCAGCACCAGTATCGCCAGCACTGCTGAAAGATAGCTCACGCTGGTTAACTTCTCCAGGTAGTCCTTCGGCAACTGCGGCGCTAATCGAGTAAATATATATGACGGTGTGGTGGCAATGACCGCATCGTACCGGCGGCTCTCCGGCGGCCTCCCTCGCCACTCCAGGTCCAGTCCCACCGCCCGGCCCTCCTCCACCACTACCCGCTTCGCCCCCGCCTGGATATGCACCTCCCCGCCCTTCTCTTTAATCTTCTCACCCAGCACGTCGAAGACCTCTCCGAAGCTCCCCATGGGATACCCCAGCGACTCCCTATCCCACAACCGCTTCCTGGACGCCACCCTCAGATGTATCTTGCACCACAGCCAAGCCATGCTTATCTTGTCGTAGTGCCTGCCGAATTTTCCCCGCAGCATCGGCTCCCAGATAACCTCGTAGGGCCTTCTCCCCACCCGCTTCTCAAGCCACTCCCTCGCCGTCACCTCCTCAAACCGCTTCCAGCTGCTAGTCTTTTGCAGATAGAGCGTCGTCAGGCCCAGCCTTACCCTGTCCGGCAGGCTCAAAGGCTTGAACTTCAGCAGGTCCTTAGGTGACGCGAAGTCCCATATCCTGTCCCCATGAAACAACCCTACCTTTGAATATATCCACGCCAGCTTGTGCCCTAGGCCAATCTCGTTGATTAGCTCCACCATCGACGTGTCGCTGCGGAACAGGTGGTGGTAGCCCTTCTCCAACCTGCCGCCTCCCACTTCGAAAGTTGAGGCCTGTCCCCCCAGGAACGGCGCCCGCTCGAACACTTCCGCCCTATGCCCTCGTTGCATAAGCTCATGGGCCGCCGCCAGGCCCATGGCGCCGCCGCCGATAATGCCTACCTTCATGACTCTTGCGCTTCCTGAGACGTCATGTGTTCGACTCTCGCTTTGGACGTCTCCGACAGAGCCTCCGACCCCCTTGCTAGCCTTCCCAGCGATACATGGCCCACCCACAGGAATACTAACCCCAGCACCGTCACCGGCAGCAGAAGTGCCACATGCACCAGAATGGCGTAGGCCCCCGCTACTCCCTGGCCCACCCCTACCAGCACCAGGGCCGCCGCCGCAGGAAACTCAAAGGTGCCAATGGACCCCGGCGATGATGGGATTGAGCTCGCCAGGTTGGACGCTGCCATGACCAGCAATACTACGGGCACTAGCAGCCATGCCGGCTCAAAAACTTGATGTAAACCAAACGAATAGGCAATAAGCAAATACAGCGCGCCCTCGAAAAGCCAGATGGGCAGCGACCAGAGGAAAAGTCCCAGGTGGCGCCGAGGCTTCCGCAGCACCATCAGCCCTTCGATGAAAAGACTGATAAGTTTCTGCACCTTTGGCCGGAGTTTCGATGGGAAAATCCTGGAAAGGTTGTAAATAGTCCGTGCGAATCCTGGCTTTATGGCCAGCATAGTCAGCACGATTATCGCCGCCACGAACACCGCCGCCGCCAGGGCCCCCAGCAGAGCCCACGACCACCGCTGCGAACTGCTGGCCCCATCTAACAAGTCGTACCCCAACAGGAACGGCACCGCCGCCAGCGCCATCAGCAGCAAGGTGATACCGTCGTACACTCGCTCCACCGCTATAGTGGCCAGCGCGGTGCTGGCGCTGAAATCCTCCCGCCGTCGCAGGTAATAAGACCTTGCTAGCTCTCCCAGCCTCACAGGCAGCAGGTTGTTGGCCATGTACCCCACCACCACCACCGGAAATAGGCGCAGCGCCGCAAACACACGCAGCGGCGACAGCAGATACCGCCATCGCAGCGTCCGAAAGAACACCGCCCCAAAGTAAAATGCCGCCGCCGGCGCCAGATACTTCAACTCGGCATCGGCCAACGCTTCGCCCATCTCTTTCTCGTCCACTGTCAGGAAAAAGAGGGCAATGAATACCAGACCTACCATCAGGCCAAAGATAAAGCTTCGAGGTTTTATCAAAAGTTGCGCTCAGGCTGAAAGTAAGAACATCATTTCAGTATATCTTGTGTTTGGTTTTGGTCAAAAGCCGCGTCTTCACTTAGACTAGTCTGCTGCACGGACAAATATGTAAAGAATTTAGTGTCCCACCACTCTGAGCTCAGCTTCCGGTATAAGAAGTAGTCTAGACCTCCGCGCCACGACTCTTTATCTTGCACCCTGTCCCGCGCAAAGGATATGTCTTTCGGCAGCTCTTCCCGGAAGCTCTCTTTCTTACGATCCTCATCCGGACGCCGATAGACCTCCGGAAACCATAGCAAGTCCCTATGCGGCCCCGTCTGGGCGTACTTAGTCAGATGAATCGCATCCCGCCTCCCGTGAGAGTCCAACAGCGCCAGCGCCCCCGCTTCGGACGTCTCGCTGATCTTGTTGCACCAGTCCACATAACCCGCTTCGTCAGGGTCCTTGAAACATCTGAACTCTATATATTTATCGCTGCGAACATACCAGGCGAAGGGATACCAGATCTCGTAGTCCACCAGCGCCTTCTTTTCCGGAGGAAGATCCGCCATCTGGTCCCTTAGCTCCTCCGACAACGTCCTTATATCCTCACTGGCGCCGGCGTATACCAGCAGCTCCACCGGGTAATCGTCGCGAGTGTACGCCGCCCGACCGGCGCTGAACGCCGTGAACCCCAGCATCAGCACTCCCACACTCAGCAGGCTCAGGGCAATCCCCACCCTGGGCCTCGCCAGCCATATCAGGTTTCCTACCACGATTACTAGCACCACTGTCGATGCCAGAGCTGTCCAGCTTCGCCAGTCGTTGAAGTTGTCGGCTGCCAGGAACCGCTGCAGCAGATAGACCGCCGCCACCAGCAGGGCGGGGGCCGCCACCACCAGAATAATGCCCCTGTTCGCCACAAGCCGCCGCCACAGCAGTCCGTCAAACAAATCGCCGGCAAACTTTCCCGCCAGCATGGCGAAAGGCACCGCCAGGTTCGCCGTCAGCCACGGCATCTTCTCCCCAGCTACGCTGTAAAGCGCAAAAGTCATCAGCGACCAGAGAGCCAAAGCCAGCCCCAGGAATTCCCTTTTCAAAAAATAATATCCCACGCCTATAAGACCAAAGACTAAAGGCAAAAACTCATAGACCGACATGGTCAGAATGTAGTAGAACCAGGGCTGGTTCCCTCGTGTCACATCGTGCTGCGCTATCCAGTATCCCAGGCTCTGCCATACCCCGGTAAAGGCCCCGCCGAGGCGCGTACAAGCGACATCCACTACCCCCGACAGCGTGTCCGGACATTCGACATAAGGCCGGGTTAAGGCCCCGAACATGCTGGTATAAAAAGCCAGCCATAGGAAATAGAAAATCCCAGCGCTGATCAGCCACACACGCCAGTTCCACATCAGCCCCAGCGCCGCCGCTGCCGTTGCCGTCCCAATCAGGATACCCCCAGCCGCAAGGTAGCTCTGGCTGACTTCCACGTCGGCCAAAGCTAGAACGGCGTAAGCGGCCATAGCGATTAACATCAGCCCTCCAACTAGGACTACACGCCGTGATTTTGCCTTCACAACACCCACCACCCTGCCGCTGCTATCCCTGATGGACTCGCGCTTTTCCCTCGCCATGAAGACACCTAATAACCCCAATACCGCTATACCACCCAAAATAAAGGCGTCAGCCAACGCAGGCAGGTTGATCACCGCCGGATTCAAAAACGGGGCTCCCCATAACGGCAGACCCACCGGGTTCCGTCCATCGTCCGCCGTATACACCAGCACCATCCCCTCGCTCCCAGACCAACCAGGCACCAGCGAGATCAACGCCGACCACTGGGGCAGCGTCAGCGTCCCTATGAGTAGCAGCATCGTCGCCGGCGATGCCATATCCTTCAGCCGTTTTCGACGAAGCCCCAGCCGCATCAGGTCTTTCATCGCCAGAGGCAGCAGTAAGACTACAGCAATACCAATCACTATGAACGCCGTCTCTTTACTAGCCAGCGACAGGGCCAGCACCGCCGCTGTCATATACAAGTACCGGTTCTTACGCTCGTGCAGGTACCGCCAGATTAAAATAAACAGCGCAAAGGCAAAGAAACCCATAATGATGTCATTTCGCGAATAGCGGCTGAAATAAAGAAGCATCGGCGACACCGCCAGCATCACTGATGCGATGATGGCTGCGGCCCTGCCCGTGTAGTTGCGCAGAAAATAGGGCAGGAAAACCAGCCCGGCCCCAAAGAAAGTATAAATCAGTCGGGCAGTAAAGTCGTCGTCCCAGAAGATCGCAAAGACCAGCGCGTTCAGGAAGAACTGCAACGGGCCGTGCATCCACGGCTCGTGCCGGTACCCCTCGCCGGCAAAAAGTCTCCAGCTATAGTGTGTATGCAGGCTTTCGTCATAGTGGTAAGGGCGGCCACCCAGGTCCCACAGCCTCATACCCAGGGCCATCATCGCCAGCCCCAGGAAAATCCATAGGTCTAAGTTCTGCTTAGACCTGAGGAAGTTTGATGAGCGAGAAAGTGCGGTTTTGAGCATACTATGTGTCGTCCCGACTCGTCGGGACAAGTCTCTCATAAACCATTACGTCCCCGCTCTGAAAATAGACTTTCATCATGCTCGGAAGCGTCAGTAGTGACTCGCTTCCATACTTGGCTCGCTCTCGAGGGCCAAAAAACACATACCGTATATCATACTTGTCTAGGATTCGGCTAATCTCCTCAGTGTTCCTGCTCTGGTATACCAGCGCCACGTCCTCCTGACGCCCCGCGAAGGGCTGGCTCGATCCCCGCCACTGCAGCTCATGTCCCGGCCAGTTCAACGGCGAAGGCAGCCCCGTGCTGGCCGCCACTCGCCCGTACTCCGAATAATCGTCCCCCACTGCCTCGATTATCCTTCCCCTCTCCGCCTTATCTCGAAGCTGGACAATCGCCTCATACTCCCCCGGCGACCAGCGCTTCATATACACCAGGCCGTTCAGCGTCGCTGGATCGCTGTTGCTCTTCATCCTGTCCAGCGCCGCGCCCGCGGGGTAATAAAATGATCCTATCAACAGCAGTCCCACCACCACTGGCATCGCCCAATAGCCAGTCCTCGCGAGTCCCCTGGTCGGTGCATGCTTGGACAGCCAGTAATACGCCCCAAAAGCCCCCACCGCCGATAGCATAAGCCAGGCTTGATAATAAAGTTTGAAGACCGTGTTCATCCTGAGTATCAAATAGTCTTTGATATAAAAAAGCTCCGCGCCCATCAGCAGATAAAAAGCCAAGGCCATAATGGCGAGGCAAAAGGCCGCCACAGTCCTGCCCTGTTTTACCTGCGATATCGAACTGTAACCAGCCAGCCCTATTATCCCCAACAGTGGCAGCAGCTTGCCAAACCTAGACCCCACTGTAGCCAGCGCGCCGCCAAGGCCGTCATCCCCCAGCCTCAAGAAAAACACCAGCACCCCCCACAGCACCACCGGTAGAAAAGTAAATACCACCACCGCCGCCGCCACACCCTCGCCACCCCTCTTCGGCTTCCCCAGCGACCACATCTGTCTCGCTAGAAAAGCGACGCTGATAGTCAGAAAGACCCCCCATATAAGAAAGAAATAGAAGGGTCGTGTGCTAACTTCTTCCAGCGGCAAAATTCCCGACGCCTGGCTGTTGAACGTAAGGTAGAAAGGCATGTACAGCACCGCCGCCGCCAGGAATATCGGCGCCATCATCCCCAGCATCGCGGCCAACGCTCTGACGGCGTGCCAGCCCTTCTCTGACAGCGCTTTTATGTAAACCACACCTGCCAGCAGCGCGGCGAAAACCGGCAGATCGAAAATATTGATGAACCCCAGAGCGCCCAGAGACGCCGCCACGGCCAGCGACTCCCAGGGATGCGCTCGGACCCATGCAAACCCTATGGGAGTCTTTGAAAGGAAAATGTTAAGCGTCAGTGAGACGTTCAGTACCAGAAACGGCAAAGCCAGCACGTGGGCGTGGAGGTCGCCCAGCAAAAAGCTGAAAAACGGGAACTCATTTATGGTATAGTCCAGGCTCCGCCCCTCCACCACCGTGTCGATAACCCGCGTCGACCTCCACCACCAGTTGTACTCCTGCGGAAAGAAGCTTGGGTCGTGAGTGGAAGGTCCCAGGTCTTTGATAATCACCCACGCCCAAAATCCCTCCGAACCCCACCCTTGCGCGTGAACAAACTCCAGAACGCCCACCAGGTTGCTGATCAACCCCACCAGCACCGGCGCCAGCAGCGCGAAGGCCATCGCCCGACCCGCGCTTGCCCCCGCCAATCGAATTAGGTTGTACGCCAGTCCGTATATCGCCGCCGATACCAGCGCGGGCACCAGCGCCAACGACAGGTTGTAGCTGATGCTGGACGGTATTCCCGTCAGCTTTGTCAGTCCCGCCATCATCAGGTGGCCGAAGTAGTAGTAGCTCACTGAATGTCCCGACAGCCACATATCCTCCGGCGGGAAGCTCTCGCTTTTTAGTATCGAGTTGAGAAACCCGAAGTCCATAGGCTTCTCGGTGTGATTTATCCCCGGCGCCTGGGCCACTACCGCCGCCCACATCAGGAATATCCCCAGAAACACCGCCTCCGCCACAGCCAGATGACCCCACCGCTCCTTCGCGAAAGCCAGAATCTCACCCCCTCGCCTCCTCCAGAGCCATGCTGACCCCAGCGCCAGTACCGCCCAAATCCCGATAAGCGCCCCCTGGCTGTTTGGCACAAGCCCCGTAAGAACCACAATCCAATAGACGTACGAGGCCGCCAATAGCCCTAGTACTTTGGACAGCGTAACGCCACGGTCAGGCAGTCGCTTGAACAGCAAAAAGGCGATGGGAACAAAAATGAGGCCCAGAAGCTCAACGGCCAGAAGCCACAGCAGCAGGTGGCCTAACAATGATGGCAAGCTCTACGGCCTCAGTTCAATGGCGCCAGCAGCGCCTCGACAAACTCTTCCGGCTCGAAAGGCGCTATGTCCTCTATCTTCTCGCCTGTTCCAATGTAATAAATCGGTAGCCCCAGCTCTCGCCTTATCGCCAGGGCTATACCGCCCTTGGCGGTCCCGTCCAGCTTCGCCAGGAATATCCCGGAACACTCTATTGTGTCCTTAAAAGCCTTGGCCTGCGCCAGACCGTTGTATCCTGTCGTCGCGTCCAGCACCAGCAGTGTATGGTGCGGCGCCGACGCGTCCAGCCGCTTTATCACTGACCTCACCTTCTTCATCTCTTCCATCAGGTTGGTCTTGGTATGAAGCCGGCCCGCCGTGTCGACGATTAACACATCAATATCCCGCGCCTTGGCCGCCTGGTAAGCGTCAAAAGCCACCGCCCCGGGGTCCGCCCCGTGCTGGTGGGCTACAACGTCTACGCCCACACGCTGCGCCAGGATTTGCAGCTGCTCAATGGCCGCCGCCCGGAACGTGTCCCCCGCGGCCAGCAGCACCCGCTGCCCCCCACCGGCGTAGAGCTTGGCCAGCTTGGCGATGCTCGTCGTCTTGCCCACGCCGTTCACGCCAACCACCAGCACCACATATGGCCCCGCCTGGGATTTCGTCTCTGTATCCGCCTTTGTAGCGCCATCGCCCAACGCCGATATCAGCTCCTCCTTGAGGACACCAAACACCTGCTGCGCATCGCCCAGCGACTCCTTTTTCGCCCTCTCCTTAACCCTCTGCACTATGGACAGCGAGGTTTCAACTCCCACGTCGCCGGAAATAAGTATCTCCTCCAGCTGCTCCCACAACGACTCGTCAAGCTGCGGCGATGACTTCAGTATGCCCATGATGCGCCCGAACAGAGACCCGCGGCTTTTCTGTACCGCCTGCTGCGTCTTAGCCTTAGACTCTTCCTTGTTCCGCTTAAAGATCCTCAACATATAGCTGCTCTTTCTTAGACGAGTCGCCCGTTAGAATTTTAATTGCCTTGCTGGCCGCCTGCCTCTCGGCGTCCGCCTTCCGACGCCCAGTCCCTGCCGCCAGAGGCTTGCCGTCCATCCGCACCTCTATTGTGAACTGGCGGCTATGGTCCTTCCCCTCCTCAGCGACTACCACGTACTGCGGCGGGATGCCGACTTTTGCCTGTACAATCTCTTGCAAGTGGGACTTGGGGTCCTTCGGCAAGCCCGCGCTCCCAACGTCGTCAATCTCACTGCCCAGCAACTCTAAAACAAGCCCCTTCGCTTTTTCATACCCCTGGTCCAGGAACACCGCGCCCACCACCGCCTCCAACGCCGAAGCTAGGTTGGACCCCCGCTCCCGACCCCCTCCCAGCTCCTCGCCGTAGCCCATGTGCAGGGCCTCGCCCAACCCTAATTTACCCGCCGCCTTCGCCAGCGATTCCCTCTGTACCAGGTAGGCCCGCAGCTTGGTCATCTGCCCCTCTTGCAGGTCCGGAAACCTCTGGTAAAGCTCCGCCGCCACAATCGCTCCTAGGACTGCATCTCCCAAAAATTCCAGGCGCTCATACGAGACCTGCTTTGTGGCAGGGTTCTCATTCAGGAATGAAGGGTGCGTCAGGGCCTCAATCAAAAGGCTGGGCTCTTGAAATCTTAAGCCCAGCCTTTTCTCCACTTTCCTCGATAAAGCCAATCGAAAGGACCCTATGTTCTGGCCTGGACACCCGCGGGCCAGGGCGGTTGGGGCCGCTTAATCTCGCCAATGTTTACCCACAATGACATCAGCTTGGACAAACTTTCGTATATTTCCACCGAATCCTTCTTGTCAGGGTAGAACATCTTGAGAAATGCGCTCTGTCCATTCGGAAAAACAAAGGTCGGCACCCCAAAAACGCCATACCTCTTCACGCCTTCGTCATGGCTTTCAGCAATGGTCTGCACAATCTTCGGGTCCTTCATATCCTTCTGAAGCCTTCCAATGTCCAGACCCGCCTGCTTGGCGCAGTCTAAGACAACGTTTATGTCTGTCAGCTCTTTACGCTGCTCGTGGCGCGCCTTCACCAGCGCCAGGTGAAACTTATCGTACGCCTCTCTGCCCTGCCGCATAGCCGCCAGGCCAGCCTTCAGCGCCAGCATTCCCCGCACCTTCGTGTCGTCATGTTCCCACGCCTTCCATTCCGGCCCTTCCTTGCTGTTGATCTGGGCCAGCACAAAAGGCTTCCATTCCACCTCGGGACGTTCCCCTGTCAACTCCTCCACGTTACGCAGCCAGACGGTCGCGTTATAAACGTAGGGTCAAGTGTAGTCGTAGAAGATGGTCATCTTTTCTTTTGCCATAACGCCCCCATTAGCCCTTATTCGCTGATTTTACTACACCGCGCTAAAAGGCAAAAGAACAGTTCAGCCATGCTATAATCCTAATGTGACGGTCGACCATGCCCCCTTCCCGAAAACGCAAAGCCCCTTCCTCTTCTGACCTCCTCGTCCCCTTCCAGCAATCCCTCTCTGCTGAAGCCCAACAGGTCTTCCAAACCCTGGCTCGACACGCCTCGCGCCATTCCTTACCTCTATACCTCGTCGGCGGCGCCCTCCGAGACCTTATCCTCCGCAATCCGACGAAAGACCTCGACCTGGTCGTCGAAGGCGACGCCATCTCCTTGGTCTCATCGGCAGCTGGAACCCTCGGCATCAAGCCTACCATCCACCACGCCTTCGGCACCGCCACAATTAAGGCCGGCTCGGTGCAAATCGACATTGCCACAGCTCGCAAGGAGACCTACGCCCGCCCGGGCGCTCTACCCACCGTGTCCCCCAGCACCATCGAAGACGACCTACGCCGCCGCGACTTTACCTTGAACGCCATGGCTCTGGGTCTCGCGGGACCCCATCATGGCCATCTGCTGGACCCCCACCAGGGCATGTACGACCTGCGTCAGCGTCTTGTCCGCGTCCTCCACGACTCCAGTTTTCATGACGACGCCACCCGCATGTTTCGCGCCGTTCGATACGAGCAGCGCCTGGACTTCCAGATCGAGCCTCAGACCAAGGCTCTTATTAGCGAAGCCTTAGATAAAAACATGCTCTCCACCATCAGCGCCGACCGCCTGCGTAACGAGCTTGAACTCATGCTTGCGGAAGCAAGCCCCGGCAAAATGCTCCAGCGCACTCATGACCTCGGCCTCCTCCAGGCCCTCTTCCCACCCCTTGTCCGCACCCCACCCATCACCCTCATCCCCGAAAAAAGCGTCCCTCTGGTCTTTATCGCCGCCCTTGCCTACCGCCTCACCGCCAATGAGGCTGAAGCCTTTATTGCCCGCATCAACATGACCCACCCCTGGGCCGTCGCCGCCCGCCAGTCCGCCGACCTTCACTCCATCGAAGAAAAGTTATCCAGGCCGGACCTGACCCGCCGAGACCTGTGGGAACTGCTGGAGCATCGACCCCTTGTCTGCGTTAAGGCCGCCGCCGCCGTGGCAGAAAATCCCCTGGCAAAAGACAGGCTGCGGCAGTACATTAGTCTTTATCAGCGCATGAAGCCTGTCCTGACTGGTGACGATCTTTTGGCACTGGGGTATGCTCCCGGGCCCAAAGTCGGCCAGATACTGCGGCGGCTCCAGATATCCAGGTTGGAAGGAAAAACAAATACTAAAGATGATGAAGTGAAGCTGGCTAAAGCCTGGCTGGCTTCCTGAGGAGGCTCCTACGACTCTCGAGCAACAGACTTGCATTGTTTGCAGCGAACCCTTGGGGGATTACGCGCAAGCTTCCTGCCAGTATTGCGGAGGCCGTTTCCACCAGCCCTGGCTTAAAAAGGAGGACGAAGCCTGTGGCCACCTCATCAGCCACAGCGAGGCCCTGGCCATCGTCTTCCTCTGCAACAACTGTTACACAGAAACAGAAGACTAGCGCGTTATGAAAGCTGTCTATATCGAAAGCCACGGTGGTCCCGAAGTCCTCAAGTACGGCGAACGCCCGGAGCCTTACATCCAGCCCCACGAGTTAAAAATCCGGGTCCGCGCCGCTGGCATCAACCGGCTCGACACCTACGTCCGCGCAGGCATTCGAGGCCAGAAGCGCCAATTCCCCCCACCTCACATTATAGGTGGCGACTGCGCCGGCGAAGTCATTGATGTAGGAAGCCGCGTCTCCGCCATCAAAAAAGGCCAGCGCGTCGTCGTCAACCCTCGCGTCTCCTGCGGCGTCTGCTCTTACTGCCTGGCCGGCGATGACGACCTCTGCCCCAATTCTCGATTTATGGGCAGCGCCATCGACGGCAGCTACGCCGAATACGTCGTCGTCCCCTCCGTCAACGTCCACCCAATCGCCGACTCCGTCTCTTTCGAAGAAGCTGCTGCCATGCCCACCGTTTACCTGCCGATGTGGAACATGCTTATCCGCAAGACCAGACTAAAGCCCTGGGAAACAGTCCTGGTCCTCTCCGCCTCCGCCGGCGTGGGTACCGCCGCCATTCAGGTCGCCAAACGCGTCATCGGCGCCAGGGTCATCGCCACCACCAGCAGCCCTGAGAAAGCCGCCAGGGCAAGAGAGCTCGGCGCTGACCATGTCATCGACTACACCAAAGAAGACATGGCCCAGCGAGTCAAAGACCTGACCGGCGGCGAAGGCGTGGACGTTGTCGTCGACCACGTAGGCGCTCAGTTCTTCGAAGCCGCTTACAACTCTCTCAAACGCGGCGGACGGTACGGCAACTGCGGTGTCACCACCGGCTACCAGGCGCAGCTCCAGATGGGCACACTCTTTACCCGGGAGCTTAAGCTCTTCGGCGTCTACATGGGCTCCAAGGAGGACATGCGGCAGGTTGTGGCCATGCTCAACGCAGGCAAGATAAAACCCGTCGTTCACCAGGTCTTTCCCCTCCAGCAAGCCCCCGAAGCCCACAAAACCATGGAATCCCGAGGGTTCTTTGGCAAGCTGGTGCTGAAGGTATAAAAGTATTTGCATTGACCCCCTTTCCCCCTCTTGTTACACTCCCAGCGCCCCTAAGCAACTAAAGAGGTCGCTAATGCTCTACGAAGTCCGCACCTACACCCTTATCCCCAACGCTATACCCGAGTACGAAAAACGCTTTGCCCAAGGCCTCGCCCATCGTGAGAAATTCTCCAAGCTCGCCGCCTTCTGGCACACCGACATCGGCCCCCTGAACCAGGTTATCCACGTCTGGCCCTATAACGACCTTGAGGAGCGTCGCAAGGTCAGGGCCGCTGCTGTGAAGGAAGGCGTCTGGCCACCTAAGGCGTCCGAATTGTATGTCGACACCCGCAGTGAGGTTTTCACCCCTGCACCCTTCATGCGGCCCCTCAATACACAAAAGGTCGGCCCCATCTTTGAAATGCGCACCTACACCTACAAAGTCGGCGCCATGTCCCAGGTCCTGAAGCTTTGGGAAGAACGAATCGCCTGGCGGGAAAAGCTCTCCCCCATGGTGGCCTGCTGGTACAGCGAATTCGGCGAGTTAAATCGCTTTGTCCACATTTGGGCCTATAAGAGCCTCGATGAGCGCGCGCGCATCCGCGTCGAATCTTTCAAAGACCGGAGCAAATGGCCCGCCCCTACCCAGGAATGGCTCTTGGCCCAGGAAAACAAAATCATGCTCCCCGCCTCCTTCTCACCGGTCCAGTAGCCCTTTCCCTGCCACAAAAGAGAGAGGCCCCAGTCGGGGGCCTCTCTCTTTGCTTTCAGATATGTAAACTTACTCTAAGTCCACCAGGGGAGCATGTATCGCCACCTGCTGCATCGGCTTCACATGAATCTTCTTCACCTTCCCGTCCCGCGGCGCCCGAATGCTCTGCTCCATCTTCATCGCCTCCACCACACACACCTCGTCACCTGCCGACACTGTTGCCCCTGGCTTCACCTTAATCGCCAGCACCTTCCCTGACATCGGAGACGTTATGGAACCGGTGTCCGCCGCTGGCTGTGGCTTAGGCGCCGCGTGAGGCTTTGGCGCGGCGACGGGCTGGGCGGGCTTCGACGCTGCGGGCCGGTGAGCCGGCCGTACCGTAAGACCTTCTACCTCCACCACATAGCTCTGACCCTCCACGGTCACTTTGGCTGTAGCGCCTATCGGCTCCTCCACCTCCACCGTAAACCACCGTTCCCCAACCTTGACCCTGACCTCCCTTACCGCCACCCTGCTCTCCCCATAGGCCTCACGGCCATCTGCTGCGACCGACCATAAATCTTCCACGGACTCGCCACGCCACCGCTCCCATTGGCGCCGTTATGAGAACCGTTCTTGGCCGCCATCATAGCCACTGCCGCGGCGGCGGCTAGTTCCCTCTCATCCACGTCTATTTCCCCGGCCCCATTCTCCGAAGCCGCCCCTTGCAAAGCCTCGGCTTGAAGGTTAGCCACCAGCCACGTATCGTATTTGCCCGAGATGAACTCATGGCTGGAAATTACTCGATGTAGAAACGGGATGTTGGTGCTGACTCCTTCTATCTGATATTCCGACAGCGCCGCCGCCAGCCTAGACCGTGCCTCCTCCCTCGACTCCCCCCAGCAGATCAGCTTCGCCAGTAACGGGTCGTAATAGATGCTGACCTCATAACCTGGGTAGATAGCCCCGTCTATTCGAACAAAATCATCCACCTTAGGTTCTTTGATTTGCGTTATTGTCCCCGCCGATGGGAAAAAGGTCTCCGGGTCTTCCGCGTATATTCGGGCTTCCATCGCGTATCCATGCGTTCGGATAACCTTTTGCTTCAGCGGCAGCGTCTCGCCGGCGGCAATCCTTATCTGCATCTCCACCAAGTCAATGCCGGTAATCATCTCGGTTATGCCGTGCTCCACCTGGAGCCGCTTGTTCATTTCTAGAAAATACATCTCGCCATCGCTGGAAACTAGGAACTCTACCGTGCCCGCGTTGGTGTAGCCAATGTGCTTAGCCAGCTTCAGCGCATTCTTTGTCAGCGTCTTGCGGAGCTTGCCGTTGATCTTTATGGTAGGCGCCACCTCCAGCACCTTCTGGTTGCGGCGCTGCACTGAGCAGTCCCTTTCATAAAGGTGCGCCACGTTTCCCTTCTCGTCCCCCAGTATCTGCACCTCGATGTGCGACGCGTGTTCCAGGTAGCGCTCGAAATACAGTCGCGGGCTGCCAAACGAATTCTCGGCTTGATGCCTGGCACGCTCAAGTATAGGCACCAGCTCCTTTGCCGACCTCACAATCTGCATGCCGATGCCGCCACCACCCGCAGCCGCCTTTACCATCAACGGAAAACCCAGCTTCTTCGCTCGCTTTAGGGCGTTGCGGTCCCCCACTGCGGTGTTGGTGCCCGGAATAATGGGTATGCCCGCCTTTTCCGCCAGTTTGCGGGCCTCCAGCTTGTCCCCCATCTTCTCGACAACTTCCGGCGTCGGCCCTATGAACTTTATTCCCACCTCGCGGCATGCCACCGCAAAAGCGGCGTTCTCAGACAAGAATCCATACCCTGGGTGTATCGCCTCAGCGCCGGAGGTTTCTGCCACATCAATTATCTTTACAATGTTTAGGTAGCTCTCCGACGGGGGTGCCGCTCCAATGTAATAAGCCTCGTCCGCCATCTGCACGTGAAGGGCGTTGCTGTCCGCTTCCGAATACACCGCCACTGTCGGAATCCCCATCTTCTTGCAAGTGCGGATTACCCGACAGGCTATCTCGCCGCGATTAGCTATAAGTATCTTGCTGAACATAGCTCTCCCCCGCCATTATACACACAGAATCCCCAATCGAAGCTAGGCCTTTAAGCCCGCTGTAGCGCCTATGTGGTCCATGAACCCCTTCGCCCTCACCTCCCTGTCCAGCCAGTAACGCAAACTGCTGTCCAGCAGAGACCTTAGCTCCCTTACCAGCGCCGCCGGCATGTCCACCGTCGCCAGAGCCGGCACCTCGCTGATATGCAGAAAGCGAAGCGCCCTCAAGGCCTCAATTGATAGCGGCGCCAGTCGCACGTTGCCTGTCGGCCGGCACTGGGTGCATACAAGTCCCCCCAGGTCCACGCTGAAGCGGTGCTGCCCCGGGGTCACCCCTTTCCGGCACTCTACACATCGATATATCTCCGGCATGAAGCCTGTGACCTTCAGTAGGTTGAGTTGGTAATAAGGCACTATAACCTCGGGTGGCGACGATGACTGAATCTCTCGCAGCATGACTGAGAACAACCTGTAAAGCGCGGGGTTAGGGCTGTCTTGATTGGCGAAAGCCTCGGCCAGCTCCGCCAGATACAGGGCCATGGCCGTAGCCTCCAGGTTGCTCTTGATAGCTACATACCCTTCCAGGTTTTGCGCCTGGCTGATGCTGTCCATGTCTCGGCCCTTGCTGAGCGCCAAATCGACGCGCGTAAGCGGCTCCAGGTGTCCCACCTTCCGGCTGGTCGGCTTCCTCGCCCCCCACGCCATGGCCCGAACCTTTGAGCCGTCGCGAGTCAAAAGCGTCACCAACAAGTGCCCTTCGCCGTATGGCGAAGACTTCAGCACTATGGCTTCTGTTTTGTAAATCCGGCTGGACACGGGTTAAAGCTCTCGCCGGCCCTGGAAAGCTCGAGTCAATGTTACCTCATCGGCATATTCTAGCTGGCCCCCCACTGGAAGTCCCCTGGCCAGGTTAGTCACGCGCACTCCCAGCGGGGAAATGAGGCGCTGGATATACATTGCCGTGGCATCGCCCTCCAGCGTCGGGTTTACTCCGATAACGACTTCTCTAACCGTACCGTCTTGCAAACGCGGCAGCATCTCTCGAATTTTCAGGTCTTCAGGGCCTATCCCGTTCATGGGAGAAATTACCCCGTGGAGTACATGGTACAGTCCCCTGTAGAACCCCACCTTCTCCATCGTAAGCACGTCCAGCGGGTCTTCCACCACGCATATCAGGCTCCGGTCCCGTCTTGGGTCGGCACAAATATCGCACGGGTCTATCTCCGTCAGGTTGTGGCACGACGAGCAAAAGATAATCCTGTCCTTGACGCCCAGTATCGAGTCCGCCAGCGACTGCACGTCGTCCGATGACGCTCTGATGATGTGGTAAGCCAGCCGCTGGGCTGTCTTCGGGCCAATACCTGGAAGGCGATTCAGTTCTTGAATAAGACGCGCGACAGGGCCGGGAGCGGGGATATGGCTGCGTTCCGTTACCATTTAGTTAGAAAGAAACCTGCGTATATTATATCGCTTCCCGGCCGTTTCCGTTACGCTCAAACCCCTGGTCGCTGTAGACCCCCGCCTCCCTCCCCTGAAACACGTGGACAATGAACTCTTCTCGATTAACGCCCGCCACATCCACCAGTTCCTCATCTATGATCTCTAGCAGGTCCTCAATCGACTCCTGTGTCAGGCTCTCCACCACGCACAGAGTCCCATGCACCATGTTAGGCGTGAAATGAATATCTATCCTTCCCACCGGATGTGTATCCTCGACAATCGTGTACGACTCCGAGTTGGCCGTCCGGCAGTCCCGCTCAAAGGTGTAATCTGGCATAAAAGACTCCTTACTCCCGTACCTGGCCGTTGCCCATAACTATCCACTTATAAGATGTCAGGTCCTTCAGCCCCATAGGGCCCCGGGCGTGGAACTTCTGAGTGCTGATTCCTACCTCCGCCCCTAGCCCAAACTGTCCTCCGTCTGTGAAATAAGTGCTGGCATTCACGTACACCGCCGCCGCGTCCACCTCATCCAGGAATCGCATGGCGGCGCTGTAGTCCTCTGTCACAATTGCCTCGGAATGGCCTGATCCAAAGGTCTGTATATGTTCCAGCGCCTCCTCCTCTGAGTCCACCACCTTCACAGCCGCCACCAGGGCCAGGAATTCCTTTCCCCAGTCTTCGCTCGTAGCAGGCTGCACATTCATCTCCTGCAGAGGCCCCAGTATACTCATGGCGCGATGGTCGCACCGCATCTCCACCCCAGCCTTGGCCCACTCCTTGCCGATGGCCGGCAGGTACTTGGGTGCCACTTCGGCATGGACAATTAACGTGTCCAAAGCGTTGCACACCGTGGGGCGCTTAACCTTCGCGTTATAAGCAATCGCCACCGCCTTCTTCAAGTCCGCCGCGCGGTCCACGTATGTATGGCACACACCAACGCCCCCCGCCACCACAGGCATTGTGGCGTTAGCCGCCACAAACTTGATGAACTTATCTCCCCCGCGAGGGACCATCAGATCAATGTGCTGGTTCATGCGAAGTATCGCCTCCACCAGCTTGCGGTCCGGGTCATCAACATACTGTACCGCGTCCTCCGGCGCCCCTGCCTCGGCGATAGCCCCACGAATGAGCCGCGCCAGTATCCGGTTCGAGTTGATAGCCTCGCTGCCGCCTCTCAATATGCACGCGTTCCCCGACTTCAAGCACAACGCCGATATGTCCACCGTCACGTTTGGTCTGCTCTCATATATCGAGCCGATGACCCCCAGCGGCACCCGTTTTTTCCCTATCATGAGTCCATTTGGCCGGTTCTGCATGTCGAAGACCTCACCTACCGGGTCTTCCAGCAGCGCGATGGCCCTCACATCTTGCGCCATCCCATTAATGCGTTCCTTGGTTAGTAACAGCCTGTCCAGCATCGCCTCCGACAAGCCTTTTTCTCGCCCCGCCGCATAGTCCTTCTTGTTCGCTTCCTGTATCTTGTTCGAATACTTCACCAGCGCGTCCGCCACGCCCTCCAACGCGCGATTCTTCACGCTGGAGGGCAGCCTCGCCAGCTTCCGGCTAGCCGCTCGCGCCGCCTGTCCCTGGGAATGGAGGGTTTCTATGGATGCGTTAGTCATTTCATCTGTCCATCCAAGTCACTCTTCAATTTCACCGACTAGCTCTTCAGATTCCTCGTCCTCTAGCATCCCTGCAAATTTGCCGTTACCTTGACCTACAACATAGGTTTCTTTGGCCTCACCCATCATCATCTGCTCACCATGCGTCTCGACACGCCGCGCCTTGGCAAAACCCCGTAGCTTACCACCCTGTGGCAAGGCGGGCCTTTGGCCCTGTAGCAGTTCTTCTATCGTCATTATCTGAATACGTGGAAAGTCCCGCTCCCACAAAATCGAATGGTGGAAGCCGCCAGTGGCAGCTTCAACCCTCATGGGTTCAGTGGACGGCCGTAGCGCTATCAGCAGTCCCAGGTTATCCTGCCCAATAATCGATTTTAACTCACGAACATCCTTTACAGTCACCCCGCCACTTTTTACCGATACTATGACCCTTCGTGCTCTCCCCTTACGGTCGTCCATGAAAGAAAAAACCCCGTCTATTCCCTGATCAGCGCCCTTTTTCTTTTCCCCGCTCTGTGGCAGAGCATTTACTAAGCTCAAAGCCCACCACTGGAATTGGTATCTGTCCTGCCGCGCCAATGCCTCCGCCCCCGCTACGTCCTTAGGCTCGCCTACAACCTCATATTTAAGTCCAGGGAAGCTGTCTTCCAGCCGCTTCTTCATCACTGTAATAGCTAAGTGCGTTACGTCAATGCCAACCCAGCGGCGATTTAAGGTCTGGGCAGCCACCACTGCGGTGCCGCAACCACAGAAGGGGTCCAACACCACATCTCCTTCCTGAGACGAGGCACTTATGATTCGTTCAAGAAGCGCAACAGGCTTCTGAGTTTGATAACCAAGCCTTTCCTGGTCTTTTGGTGAAAGCCATCTTACCTCTTGGTCTACCCCATTCGCACTGCCGAGTACGGTTCCTTCAGTATATGGCTGATATGCCCAAATATCCGGAACCGCCTGCCCGTCATCAGGCTTGAGTCGTTTCTCATATATTGGCCAGGCTTGCCCAGGAATTATTTTTATTAGGCCTAATTTAAACAGAAGGTCAAGTTTTTGATGTTGACTTAGGCCAGATACATCTTCATCAATATCATTAAATAATGTACTTGGTATCGCCCAATGTCTTCCCTTTGCACTAGGATCAAATCCGTGCCATGGCTTTCCAGACTCTCCACCACGGAGACCCGAACCAGTTAGAACATTGCCATAATAGTTAGTTTTCCATCCAACTTCATCTTTCATAAAGAACTGCTCAACATGGCCTCTCATGAAAGGTTTCTTAAGAAAGGTCCATTTGTATTTCTCGGACTTTGAGTAAAAAAGAATTACATCATGAATCGGCGCAAATCGATGAGATTTTCCATGGGTACCAGTGCGTCTCCAGATTATTTCATTCCTAAAGTTCACAGGGTCGAATATGGTATCCAAAATTACTTTCAGATAATGACTAGCGGTGGGATCACAGTGAAGATACAGTGAACCCTCAGACTTGAGAACTCGGTGTAGTTCAACTAATCTGACTGTCATCATCGTTAGGTAGGCCATTACGTCATTGGAACCAATGAAGGCCCTTAATGCCTCTATAGCCTTTGAGACCTTTAGAGGTGAGTTTACGATTATTTCTTGGTAAGTAGCTTCAGCTTTTATGTCCCACTTCCACGTATCGGTGAAAGCCCTAATCTGAGCCTCAGAAGGCACACCGCTGCTCTCCCTAAACAATACGTTGTACTGCTGTTGGCTGTTGAAGGGTGGATCTAAATAAATGAGATCAACAGACTCGTCTGGAACATACCGACGTAAAATCTCTAGGTTATCACCGTAGTAGAGGGCATTAGTTTTGATATCTGCCATTTTATCTCCTACGGTAAGGGATGTTGGGGACAGTGTACTACACAAGGGAGCAGGAGATTTTCAACCTTAAACCCTCCCCGCCGCAAACAGTGTCCCTACATCCTCCCCTGCCTCCACGCGCCCCACCACGTTGGGCCGCCGCCCGTCGCACACCACCACCGTCACCCCCGCCGACGTCGCCAGCCGCGCCGCCTCCACCTTGGTCTTCATACCGCCGCGAGACCACGGGTTCAGCTTCTTCCCCGCCAAAGACTCCACCTGCCCATCGATATTATCCACCCGGGGTATCCGCTTGGCCTTTGAGTCTATTCTCGGGTCCGCCGTCATCAGCCCATCGGCGTCCGTCAGTATAACCAGCAGGTCCGCCTTCATCAGCTTCGCCACCATGGCAGACAGCATATCGTTGTCGCCAAACACCTCCCCTATCTCCTCCACCGCCACCACGTCGTTCTCGTTGATAACCGGCACCACCCGGAGTTCCAGCAGCGAGTCCAACGTCCTATGTACATTCCGAGAATGCTCCACGTCGGCCAGATCGTCCCAGGTCAGCAGCACCTGGGCAATATTTATCCCCTTGGGCTCAAATAGCAGGCTGTAGGCGTGCATCAAGCGATTTTGTCCCACCGCCGCCAGCACTTGGCGAAAGTTCACGTTCGGCAGGTCGCTTTTGACGCCCAGAGGCTTCCGTCCCGCCGCAATAGCTCCCGAAGTCACCAGCATTACTTCGGCTCCAAGGTCATGTATAGCCGCTATTTGGTCCACCAGTCCACTTACCGTGGGCAAGTGGAGCATATCGCTGCCGCCGGTCAGCACGCTGGTCCCAGCCTTAACCACCACCCGCTTGTAGCGCAGCGCCGCCACCCCGTTGGGCGACATTGACGCTGACGTATTGTTTTGCTCTGCGATATCCATGCGTAAACCAAGCCCCTCTTTACGAATGGTCTTAATTATAACAGTGGCCCTTCAAAGCCAACAATGGAAAGTAATCATCCCTCGATGCACCCCTAGGTGTATAATTAACTTACAGGGCTCTCCGTTATGCGGAGCAGCCCGCTTAACGTTGTTAATTGAAGGTCGTCCTTGAGTCTTACAGGTCTCCTGTCGGTCCTCACCACACTCCCGGGCTACCAGCGCCTGCTGGAAGAGGCCCGTCAACGTCGTTCGTCCCTCGCTCCCTTCGCCGCCGGCGCTAAGCCCTTCCTCCTCTCCGCTCTAGCCCGGGACTTGCGCGCTCCCCTGCTAATCATCACCCCTAAGACGGAGTCAGCCCGCCGCCTCCATGAGCAGCTCCTCCTATATCTCGGTGACGACGCCCCTCTCTATCTCTTCCCAGAGCCCGATGTCCTCCCCTTGGAGCGCCTCGCCGCCGACGCCTCTACCAACAACCAGCGCCTTGCCGCCCTAGACGCTCTCATGAACAATGGCGGCGCCTCGCCCATGATAATCGCCTCCCTGTCCGCCGCCCTTCGCAAGACCCTGTCCCCAAATACCTTCAAACAGACCGCTCACACCCTCAAGACCGGCCAGCAAATCCGCATCGGAGAACTTACCGAGCGATGGGTCTCTATGGGCTACCGACGTGAGGAGTCCGTAGAGATTCCCGGCACCTTCACCCTCCGCGGTGGCATTGTGGATATCTTCACCCCGAACTCCAGCCTCCCCGCCCGCCTGGACCTCATTGGCAACGATATCGAAAGCATTACCCTTTTCGACTCCGCCACCCAGCGTTCCGTCCAGCCTGCCGATGCCATCCGCATTGTCCCCGCCCACGAAGTCCTCCCCATCTTCGCCGACCGCCGGCGCGTCTCTGACCTTATCGCCAACCTGAATCTTAGCGACTGCCGCGGCGAGGTCCGAGACCGCATCCAGGACGACCTGGCCTCCATCTTCACCGGCCACAATCAGGAAGACCTGTCTTTCTACAATGGCCTCATCAACAACTCCACCATCCTGGACTACCTCCCGCCGGAAGCCATCCTCGTCCTGGACCACCCCACCCAATTGGATGGTGAGGCCGACTCCCTGGAAGCCCGAGTCCAGGAGACTCGCCAGGCCCGCGTCGGCCGCGGCGAGCTCCCAGCCAACTTCCCAATGCCCCAGTTGCCTTGGTCCAACTTTAAGCAGGACGCCGCCAATCATGTTTCTATATCCCTCACCCCTTGGGCCACACCTGACGGAGATACTCCCTTCAAAACCCCGGACTCCTTTTTCGGACGATTGGACCAGTTCACCGCCGCCGTCTTGGGCCTCGCCAGAAACGGCGCGTCCATTGTAGTGGTCACCCGCCACTCTCGCCGTCTCTCCGAGGTATTAGCAGAAGCCGGCGTCTCCGCCTCTGTCGCGGAAACCCTGGGAACCTCCCCTAACCCCGGCCGGGCTGCGCTTATCCAAGGAGCCTTGGAACAAGGTTGGGTTCTGGAATCCAGTGGCCGCATCGTAGCTCTCTTCACCGACGCTGAAATCTTCGGCGCGGTCAAAGAACGACGCATCCACCCCAAACGCACCATCAAAAAGGCTCCATTCCTCTCTCAGTTGGAGCCGGGCATGTATGTAGTACATGAAGACCATGGCATCGCCCGTTTTGGCGGCGCCAAAAGCATGGAGACCGCCGGCGAGCAGCGTGAGTACCTGGTCCTCGAATACGCCGAGGGCGACAAGCTCTACCTACCCACCGACCATCTCGATCGCATCTCCCCCTACGTCAACACCAGTGACAAGCCTCCTGCCCTCACACGTCTCAGCAGCCCGGAATGGGCGCGCGCCAAGCAGCGCGCTAAGGCCTCCACCCAGGAGCTCGCCAAAGAACTCCTGGATATACACGCCGGCCGGCAGATGGCCCAGGGCCACCCCTACTCGCCTGACACCGTCTGGCAGCAGGAAATGGAGGATGCCTTTCCCTTCGAGGAGACCGCCGACCAGTCCCACACCATCGAAGAAGTTAAGGCCGATATGGAGTCTCCCAGGCCCATGGACCGCCTGGTCTGTGGAGACGTGGGCTATGGCAAGACGGAAGTCGCCCTCCGCGCCGCCTTTAAAGCCGTCGCCGACGATATGCAGGTCGCTATCCTCGTCCCCACTACCGTCCTGGCCCAGCAGCACTACGCCACCTTCAGCAGCCGCCTCACTCCCTACCCCGTCACCGTGGAAGTCCTCAGCCGGTTCCGCTCCTCCAAAGAGCAGGATGCGGTTATTGAGCGGCTAAAAAGCGGCGAGGTCGATATAGTCATTGGCACTCACCGTCTCCTCCAAAAAGACGTGCGGTTCAAGCGCCTCGGCCTCGTCATCATCGACGAAGAGCATCGGTTCGGCGTCTCCCACAAGGAACGCCTCAAGCGCCTCCGCCAGGAGGTGGACATCCTCACCCTCAGCGCCACTCCTATACCCCGCACCCTCTACATGTCCCTTGCCGGCATCCGCGATATGAGCACTATGGAGACGCCTCCCGAGGAACGGCACCCCGTCAAGACCTACGTCGGCGAGTATTCCGATGACGCTGTAAAGGAAGCCATCCTTCGCGAGCTTGACCGCGGCGGCCAAGTCTTCTTCCTCCACAACCGAATCAGCTCCATCCGACGTGTCGCCGGTGAGCTTTCCAAGCTGGTCCCCCAGACCAGGATTACTGTGGCCCATGGCCGTATGGCCGAGGATGAACTGGAAGCCCAGATGCTCGCCTTCGCTAATGGCGAAAGCGACGTTCTGGTCTGCACCACCATCATCGAGTCCGGCCTAGACATTCCCAACGCCAACACCCTCATCATCGACCGCGCCGACCGCTACGGCCTCTCCCAGCTCTACCAGCTCCGTGGTCGAGTGGGCCGCAGCAGTTCCCGCGCCTATTGCTATCTCTTTGTCCCCAAAGGCCGCAAGATTACTGAGGAGGCGGAAAAGCGCCTGCGCGCCATCCTTGAGGCCTCCGAGCTTGGCGCCGGCTTCAGGCTCGCCATGCGAGATTTGGAGATTCGAGGCGCCGGTAACATCCTGGGCGCTGAGCAGAGCGGCCACATCCACGCCGTCGGTTTTGAGCTCTATAGCTCGCTCCTCAACCAAGCCGTCGCCGAGCTTCGCGCCCAGCAGGGCCAGGCCCCAGTTGACGGCCTCAAGCCTAAAGATGAAATTCGCGTGGACCTCCCCCTCTCCGCCCACCTGCCCCAGGACTACATTTCCCACCTGCCCAACCGGCTGGCTGTCTACAAACGTCTTGCCGCCCTTGATACCCTCGACAAAATCGACGATATACGTGAGGAGCTGGCGGACCGCTTTGGCCCGCCGCCGCCCGCTGTCGAAGACCTTCTATACGGCATCACCGTCAAGACTCTGGCGCGAGATGTAGGCGTTCAGTCCGTCGCCCACTCCAGCGACGCTATTATTCTAAACCTCAAAGAACCCGTCGGCGGTGCCCGGTTGCCCCTGGAAAAAGCCCTTGGCTCCTGGGCCAAGGTCGGCAATATGCAAGTGCGCCTGGACAAACATCTCATGGGACCTCAGTGGCAAAAAGGCCTCCTCACCATCCTCAAAGCTATGAAAGCCTTCCAGTACCGCCTTGCCGCCCTTCCCGTCGGCTGATCCGAGCCCTGCCCATCACCTTAAGCTGCGCCCTCAGAATTTAGCTTCAAAGGTCTAGCCATCCGGCCTTTTCGGCCATATAGGGCCCCCCGAATGCTCGGGGGGCCCTATATTAGAGCGCCTAGCGTAGTCCTTGTCGTCCCTTCGTCAGGCTACGACGTAGACCTTACTATTTAGCTCCATGTCTTGCTCTGGGTTGTTAGGGTTTAGAGCATGACAGACTTGCCTCACCATTATGGTGCGCTCTCTGTCTCAGTCCCGCCAGCAGCTACACTCGTGTTCTCCTGCGTGGCTCCGGTATCGGAGGTCTGCTCGGTCCCGTTAGTGTTGCCGCCGGTGTTGCCCTGCTCAACAGCTCCGCCAGCTCCGGCTCCGCCTGAGGACTCGACCGTATTGCTCTGAGTGGTGTTCTGGGTGGTCGTGTTCTCGTTCTCGGCCTTAGCCTTGTTGCTGTTGTTCTGGGTGCTATTGCCAAAGATGGAAACGCTTACGTTTTCCTGGCTGGCTCTAACACTCGAAGTCTGATTGGTGCTGTTGGCATTGGCGCCGGTATTGTTCTGTCCTACGGACCCTCCTGCGCCGCCGCCGTACGAGACCGTATTTCCCTGATCAACTGTCTGATCAGTGGTGTTCTCGTTCTCGCACTCAGCCTCGTTCTCGTTGTTCTGGTTGCTGTTGCCAAAGATGGCTACGCTGATGTTTCTCTGCCTGGCCTTGGCCTCGCAGTTCTGCGTAGTGTCGTTGGCGTTGGCGCCTGTATTGCTCTGCTCGACGCCGGGATCGCCGTTCTGGGTGGTCTCAGCATCAGCACCCTGAGCGCCGCCACTGGTCACCGTATTGTCCTGGGTAACGCCCTGGGTGGTGGTGTTCTCGTTCTCGCACTCGGCCTCATTTTCGTTGGCCTGGTTGCTGTCACCGAACACCGCCACGCTGACGTTGGTCTGCTTGGCCTTGGCCGCACACTCCTGCTGGGTCTCGTTAGCATTGGCGCCAACGTTGTCCTGCTCTATGCCAGGATCGCCGTTGACGTGATCGCTCTGAGTACCAGCGCCTTCACCCTGAGCGCCAGCGCCGTCGCTGTACGTAACCGTATTCCCCTGATCGACCGTCTGGTCAGTCGTGTTCTCGTTCTCGCACTCGGCCTCGTTCTCGTTGGCCTGGTTGCTGGAGCCGCCAATAGCTACGTCAGCGTTCTCCTGCTTGGCCTTGGCTTCGCAGCCCTGCAGAGTCCCGTTGGCGTTCACGCCAACGTTGCTCTGTCCGACCGCGCTGCCGTTGCCAGTCCCCTCGCCGGTGTACTCAACTGAGTTCTCTTGACCAACCTCTTGGCCGATCGTGTTCTCATTCTCGCACTCGGCTTCGTTCTCGTTCTCCTGGTTGCTGGAGCCGCCAATAGTAGCGTTGTCGTTCTCTTGGCGGGCCTTGACCTCGCAGCCCTGTATGGTCCCGTTGGCATTGACACCTACGTTGTCCTGCTCTACCGGGCTTTCGTTGCCGCTAACTGCGCCGTCGTACGACACGACGTTAGCTTGCCCTACGCCCTGGGTAGTCTCGTTCTCATTCTCGCACTCGGCCTCATTTTCGTTGGCCTGGTTGCTCTCACCGCCAATAGTCGCGTTCTCGTTGTCCTGCTTGGCCTTGGTCTCACAACCTTGTATGGTCCCGTTAGCGTTGACGCCAACGTTGTCCTGCTCTACCGGGCTGAAGTTGCCATTAACCTGGCCATCGTATGCCACGACGTTAGCCTGCGCTACGCCCTGGCTGGTCGTGTTCTCGTTCTCGCACTCAGCCTCGTTCTCGTTCTCCTGGTTGCTGGAGCCGCCAATAGTCGCGTTGTCGCTTTCCTGGCGGGCCTTGACCTCGCAGCCCTGCTCAGTCCCGTTGGCGTTCACGCCCACGTTGTCCTGCTCCACGGGGCTGAAGTTCCCGTTGACGTCGCCCGAGTACACTACGACGTTGGCTTGGGATACGCCCTGGCTGGTCGTGTTCTCGTTCTCGCACTCAGCCTCGTTCTCGTTCTCCTGGTTGCTGGAGCCGCCTATGGTGGCGTTGTCGTTGTCCTGCCCGGCCCAGGCTTCGCAGCCCTGGCTGGTCTCGTTAAGGTTGGCGCCAACGTTGTCCTGCTCGATGGCGCTGAAGTTCCCGTTAACGTCGCCTTGGTACACCGCGATGTTGGCTTGGGATACGCCCTGGCCGGTCGTGTCCTCGTTCTCGCACTCGGCTTCGTTCTCGTTCTCCTGGTTGCTTGAGCCGCCAATGGTCGCGTTGTCGTTCGCTTGCTCAGCAGCGACCGCGCAGCCCTGGCTAGTCTCATTGGCATTAGCGCCCACGTTGTCCTGTTCGATGGCGCTGAAGTTGCCGTTGACGTCGCCCGAGTACACTACCACGTTGGCTTGCCCGACACTCTGACCAGTAGAGTTTTCGTTCTCGCACTCAGCCTCGTTCTCATTCTCCTGGTTGCTGTCGCCGCCAATGGTGGCGTTGTTGTCGTCCTGCCCGGCCCAGTTACCAGACCCGCATTCCTGCTCAGTCCCGTTGTAATTGGCGCCGGTATTGGCCTGTGCGACAGGGCTTTCATTACCGTTGGCAATCCCGCTGTATACGACAACGTTCTGGCCGACAACGTCCTGGCTGGTCTCATTCTCGTTCTCGCACTCGGCCTCGTTCTCGTTCTCCTGGTTGCTGGAGCCGCCTATGGTAGCATTGTCGTTGGCTTGCTCAGCAGCGACTTCGCAGCCTTGCGACGTCCCGTTGTAGTTGGCTCCAACGTTGTCCTGCTCTACCGAGCTGCCATTACCGTTGCCAGTCCCGGCATACACCGCTTGGTTCACCCCAACGACGCCCTGGCTGGTCGAGTTCTCGTTCTCGCACTCAGCCTCGTTCTCGTTGGCCTGAACGCCGGTGCCGCCTATGGTGGCTTGGTCGTTGTCCTGACCAGCCCAGGCAGCGCAGCCCTGCAAGGTCTCGTTGGCGTTGGCGCCAACGTTGTCCTGTTCAACAGTGCTGAAGTTGCCATTGCCGTCGCCGTTGTACTCCACGGCGTTAGTTTGCCCAACGCCCTGGCTGGTGGTGTTCTCGTTCTCGCACTCAGCCTCATTCTCGTTGGCCTGGATCCCGATAGCGCCAATGGTGGCGTTATCGTTCACTTGGCCTGCAGCTACTTCACAGCCCTGCAAGGTCACGTTGAGGTTGGCGCCAACGTTGTCCTGTTCAACAGTGCTGAAGTTTCCGTTGCTGCCGCCGTTGTATACGACTGAGTTCGCCTGACCAACCGTCTGGTTGGTGGTGTTCTCGTTCTCGCACTCAGCCTCGTTCTCGTTGGCCTGGATCCCGATAGCGCCAATAGTGGCTTGATCGTTGTCCTGGCCAGCCCAGGCAGCGCAGCCTTGCAAGGTCACGTTGGCGTTGGCGCCGGTGTTGGATTGACCTATGCCAGGGTCGCCGTATTCCCCATTCTCCTGAGACTCGACACCCTCGCTAGCAGCGCCGCTGCTGTATGTGACCTCATTCGTCTGGTCAACCGATTGGGTGGTGTCGTTCTCGTTCTCGCATTCGGCCTCGTTCTCGTTGGCCTGAATGCCGATAGCGCCTATGGTGGCTTGGTCGTTCGTTTGGCCCGCAGCGGCTTCGCAGAGTTGCAACGTGCCGTTGGCGTTGGCGCCGACGTTGTCCTGCTCTACCGAGCCAGGATCGCCGTTGCCGCCATTGCCGGTTAACTCGACCAAGTTCAGCTGACCAACCGTCTGGTTGGTGGTGTTCTCGTTCTCGCACTCGGCTTCGTTCTCGTTAGCCTGGATCCCGATGCCGCCAATAGTGGCGTTATCGTTGTCCTGCCCAGCCCAGGCTCCGCAGAGTTGCAAGGTCTCGTTGAAGTTGGCTCCAACGTTGTCCTGCTCTATGCCATCGTCCTCGTGGCTGGAGGCGCTCTCAAACCCGGCATCTACAGTGGTTCCTTTCTATTCTCCTGAATGAGCGCCTGGGTGACCTCGTTTTCGTTTTCGCACTCGACTTCATTCTCGTTCTCTTGAGTGCTGCTCCCACCAACAGCTACGCTTTCGTTGACCTGCCAGGAGTCGTCTATACACGCCTGGAGTGTCTCGTCGAAGCTGCCGCCGGTGTTGTCTTGCTCAAGCCAGCCCCCGACATACCCTGTACTGCCGATGCCGCCGGCAAACAGAGCGGGAGCAAGCAATACTACTGCCAGTAACGCAACAGTAATGCTTAATACCCCAATGATTCGTTTCACGTTCTGTTTCTCCTTGTTTGCCCTTTCGGGTCAAAGTTAGGTAACCACTTCAAGCGCGCCGCGGTCTGTAGTGTGCTGCGCGCTGACCGTAGTCACCCAGGAGGAACAGATGAGCTGAGAGATACAGCTTTGTAAGTAATACCCTCCTGGCTGTACACATTTCGCCAGGAAATAGGCCCAAATTCATTGCGGGCGGCTACAAGCCCGTGTGTCGATTTGGAATAGTCTTGGCTGGACGTGACGCTGCTGGATGACAGGGTTGGCAGTGCCTTCTTGGCAGGCGTCTCATTTTTGGGAGCCACCGGATTAGTGCCGGGCGAAGATGTAGACGATGCCGCCTTCCCACTACTCTCGTCGGCGGTCTGCGAAGACTTCACCGATGATACGGTGTGCCCGTCAAAAACCGCTGGGCCTTCATATCCTGCATCCAAGAAATCCGCCTGATGGGACCACGTGATGGCTTCCACCGCGGCGGACCCTTTTTCTGGTTCCTCCTCGGCGCCTTGTCCCTTTGTGTCACAGGGGGCGTCCTTGGCGGCGCTTACTCCGCCTGCTGCCTCATCTTTCGTCCTCTGCTGTACCGACTGTTTGCCTAACGAAAGGTCGACATGTCGACCTTTGTCGGCGCTTTGTCGCGGCACTCTTACTTTAACGGGGCCTTGGCTTTCCTTGGAAGCGCCAGCTAGTTGCGCGCCCTCCATTAGATTCTCAAAGATCTTCTCCGCTCTAACATCAGCATGAGCGGCGTCGGCCGCTTCTCCGGCGTCTTGAGCGCCGCCCATTGCTTCGCTGATTTCCTGCATAATGTTTATGGGATCTTTCTCAACCGGCTCCTCTATCCCCTGGTGACTCATCTCCAGAATTGTAGCTGGAACATCGTCTCCAGAATCCTGGCCTCCCTGCTCATCCTCTGCAATGGTCCCGTCATCTTCCTCTAGGATCACCGGCTCTTCCGTGACATCAGCTGCAGTTTTATCCGTGGTCTCAACGGTTCCTTCTGCGGCGTTTGTAGTCTGGACATCAGAAGCGTTTTCGCCGACGTCTGTGACTATTTCTGATGCCGCCACGCCCTCGGAAATCTCGGCGGCCTCCTGAGCCCCCTCAACCCCCGCATCCGACATCGGATGCGGAACGCTGTCAGCCGGGATGCTGTCAGATGATGCCTCAATAGTGCTGGTTGAAGTGTCCTGTTCAGCCTTAGCCTCGGTGCTTTGATAGGTCTCGTTGGTGTTGACCGCCGCGCTTTCCTGCTTCACCGCCTCGCCATTGCTCTCCTGGCTTCCTGCCTGGTTCTTCTGCTTAATCTGCTGGTTTGTTTCGTTAACGTTGGCTGATGTGGCGGTGTTACTGTTGGAGTGGCTGCTGTTCCCGTTCGTGCCGACGCTCTCGGCGCCTTGCTCGGTCTTTAGTGGTGTCTCCCGCTGCGCAGCGTTCTCATTATCCGATTCATCAATATTAATATCCGAATCCGGCCCCTCGGCTTCCGTTGTCTCGGTCTCGGACTCGCTGGCGGCGCCAGGAGGCTCGACGCTTTCACAGCCTTCCAATACTCCTGACGATTCCTCAGACGCTTCCATTGCCGCGTCGGCGGTTTCCATCGCTGCGGCCGTCGTCTCGTCAATGGTCTCCTTCAGGGCAGCAGCCCACTCCTCGTCCGTTGCAGACAGCGGGGTGATCAGGTCGTCTATGGCTGCGCCAATCTTCTCTTGGAGGATTTCCGCAATGGATGGCGACGCCTCTGTCGCCTTTCCGCCGTCTCCCTCCACTTCATCCCTGGCCTCGCAATACTCCAAAGTTTCGTCGGGAGTCGTGGACGGGACCTCGCTGCCACTGTTCTTATCCTCCGAAGCGGCAGCGCCAGTCTCAGCATCCGTCGCCTCTTCTGTGGCAGGTGCGGGTTCCTTTAAGTCCAAGGCGGCACCGTCAATGGTCTCACCAAGAAGTTTTTCAGCCTCTTCGGACAGCGCCCCGGCAAGGCCTTCTACTGCAATAGAGGCGCCAGGGTGGTCAGATTTCTGTTCTGCTCCGTCTGCGCCTTCTGCGCTTGGGTCGTCTGTAGAAAATACGTCAGGGACCTCTGAAACGCCAGGAGTTTGAGGCTCGTCAGCCTTTGTAATCCCCGCAAACACAGTCAGCTGCAGGGTTGCTACAAGCCCTACAGCCAGCGCGATAAATTGGAATCTAGGCAATCGCCGAGGTGACACCGCCCCTCCCCTCACCCCTATTTGTTGTCTAACTTCGGCAATTAAGGACTAGAACATTCCTCAACCGTCTCCAAGTTTTGGCAACATTCGGTTGTTAATTCTCTTCCAGGCGCTGGAAGTTTTTACTATCTAATCGGATAGCTTGGTTTAGTTAATATTAGTAACTTGCCTTTACTATTTATTACTAACCTGTGTTTACTATTTATCATTAATAGCCTGACTAATAGCCTGCCTTCAAGCGTCCGCCCTCGTCGCCTTTGCCTAAACCGTCAGTGGAGCATCCCATTTCAGCTGGCTCTCAGCCAAGCAGAGCACCACTTGCTTCCTTGCGTTAACCCCTGGACGCCGCCACTTCCTCCACTCCCCATAACCCCCGCACCCTCATCAACCCTTTCGCCTCTCCGTGCCATCCATGCCGGTCTAAAAGCACCGGTGTTATCCCTACCGCCCTGGCTCCCTCCACATCCGAGTAAACTTGGTCTCCCACATGCAGCGCCTCATTAGGCTCCACCCCAGCCTTTCGCAGCGCCGTTAGGAACACCAGGGGGTGCGGCTTTTCCTCCCCCACCTCCTTGGACGTGACGCAGAAGTCCAAGTACTCGCCCAGCCCCATTTCTTTCACCATAGGCCCCATATCCCTGTTCAAGTTGGATATAACGGCCAGTGTAAGCCCCCTCTTCTTCAGTGCCCTCAGCACCGGCGCAGCATCCTCATACGCCGCGAACTCCCTGGGCACCAGCGTCGTCAACCGCCACACCTGCCTCGCCAGCGGCAGCGTCACCGCCAGACCGGCCCCCAGCAGCACCATCTGTTCGTAGCGAGCGAAAAACTCCCCTCTGTCCTCTTCCGACCGCCCCGCCAGCGACGCCCTAGCGTTTTCACGATTGAAATAGTCGTCCGCGACGTGATACCCCTTGAGAATCCCTTCCCTGGTCACTGACAGCCCAATCTCTCGACAAGCCGCCACCTGGATTTCTTCCACTGGCGGCCAGAACCTCGCCAGCGTGTTATAAAAATCGAAGAATACAGCCTTGATCTTGCTCATGGCCTGATTCTAGCACGCCTGGTACGCTCACGCCTCCCGCGCCACAGTCAGCCCCCATACCGCATCCGCTCCCCTATCCTTCAACGCCGCGCTGCAGGCCGCCAGCGTGCTGCCTGTTGTGCATACATCATCGATAACTAGTACCCGCTCTCCCCGCAAATCTCCGGACGCCTCGAAAGCTCCCTGCGCGTTCCTGGCCCTCTCCCCTCGATTCGCCACCGACACCTGCGGCGCCGAGTTCTTTGTCCTCTTTAGCCATCCAGGCTCCACCCTTAGTCCCGTCAGCCTCCCCACCTCCCTGGCCACCAGCTCCGACTGGTTATATCCCCGTTCCCGCAGCTTTCGACGGTGCAGCGGCGCCGGCACTATAACCGTCGCGTCGATAGGATTGTCACCGAGACATCTAGCCAGAAGCCCGCCTAGCTCCGGCGCGAGCGCCCTGTAGTAACGGTATTTCAGATTGTGAATCGCTTCCCTGATCACGCCCTCCATTCTATACGGTGAGCGCACCCCGTCTATGCCCAGCGGCGATTCCCCGCATCGACGGCATGGGTCACCTTCGTCAGGTTGAGCGCAGATTCGGCAGTACGGTGGCTCTAAGCGAGGCAATGCGGACTGGCAGTCCAGGCAAATTCCCGCGCCTTCTCTGCCGCAGCCCAGGCACCGCATCGACAGCAACAAGTCCAATGTCGCTTTAGCAACTCGCCTCAGAAGCAAAGGACCGTCCATGGCTAAAAGCGGAAGGATACCTTGCGATAGGCTTCGGCGTACTCGTAACCCGCCTTTTTGCCCATGTCCTTGGCCCAGTCTCGCAGCCACTTCTCCGTATCGTCGCTGGATAGGCCGCCCACCTGGCTATCGTGTTTCTTCAGGGCCTCCACTTTCAGTTCCAGCGTATCGGTTATGTCAATATACGTATCGCACTCTTCAGCGCCCCAAAACAATATCGTTGGCGTCTTATGAGGCTCCAGCCCCTCCTTCTCGTGCTCGGCGTAGTGGAGTCTGTCCCGGGCGTAGGGAAACACCGCGTCCTGTGTGACAATGCCGGTGATTCGGTGGTCCCTATGAAAATAAAACGTGCGCCTGTAGGGGTCAGGGCAAATTACTACATCCGGCTTGAACCGCCGTATCGCCAGCACAATCTGCCCTCTAAACTCCCGCGTCTCCTCCAGTTCTCCGTCAGGATGTCCCAGCGGCACCACGTCCTTCACCCCTAGAACCGCAGCCGCATCCATCTGCTCCTTTAACCGTATCTTGGCTAATCTCTTGTGTGTCATCTTCGGGTCCTCGGACCCCTTTCCCCCGTCAGTGCAGAGCACGTAATACGCCTCCGCGCCCGCTTTCACCCACTTGGCCACGGTGCCACCGCATGATATCTCCGCGTCGTCCGGGTGCGGCGTTACCACAAGGACTCGCTTAGGCGTCTCCTCCACTCGTGTCTCCTGCATCATTGTTAGCGAAAAGCTACTCTGCTATAATCGCCCAGTAGTGTCAAGCTGGCGATTGTATCCGATACCCTGTTAGGAAACCCCTGGAAAATTCTAGCGATAAGTATTCCTATCTACTTTGTGTACTGAACATCTATCGATACGCGCCTTCCGATGGGCTGACCTCCCCGCCCTCCTAAAGCTGGAAAATAGTCTTCGACGTGCCGCCGGCGACCCCGCTCCTGCCAGCGAAAAGTTGCTGAAAGAGTACCTTCGGTTGCCCAACCTTCACGTGGAGGATAACCTTTTTCTTTGCCTCATCCATGACACCCTGAACGGCGCCGCCCTCGTCATCACGGAGCTTAGGATCCGCCGCGCCGTTCTAGACTTGAAAGTGTTGCCGGATAGCTCTCGCCCGGTCGTGGAACAGGCCTTGATTCGTGCCGCTTTAAAACGGGCCGGGGATCTTGGCGCGGCTATGATGCACGTGCAGAAGCCGTCGGAGCCCCACTGGCGCGCCGCCCTATCCCGGGAAGGCTTCCAGCCATGCCGACTCTACTGGACCATGCGTTGGAACGTGCAAGACACGCCCCAGCCGGACCTCCCGGAGGGGTACTCTTTTAGCGCCTATCGAGGCTCCGAGGACGCCAAAATCCTTACTCAGATACAAAATGCAGCCTTCACCGGCAGTTGGGGCTTCTCTCCCAACACGGAGGAAGAGATCGAATACCGGGCGTCCATGAGCATTACGCCGCCTCAGGGCATCATCTTCCTAAAGGACAATCATAAGGTGGCCGGGTACTGCTGGACCTTCGTGCTGCCTCGCCGGGAAGCCTTGGTAGGCATCATATCCATGATCGGCATCCAGCCGGACTACCGCGCGAAGCGTCTGGGCCGCCCCCTCCTCCAGCAAAGCCTCTGCTATCTGACATCCAAAGAGGTATCGGCTGTGGAGTTGGAAGTGGACTCAGGCAATCGTCCCGCTGTAAGCCTCTACCAGTCCCTGGGCTTCGAAAAAGTTGCGGAAACTCAGTGGTTTGAGGCTTCCCTTGCGTCGGCGTCCTGAGTTGCTTTAGACACAACCTGCGTAGCGCCGTAGTCCTTGATGTGCTCCGGCAGCACCGATCCAGCCGAAAGCACCATTCTCATAGCTTCATCCACGCTCAAGTTTGTATGCGTGACTTCTTCTTCGGGTAGCACCGCTATCCATCCCGAGTTTGGCAGCGGGCTGTTTGGTATGTATACCACAGTCATCGGCCTGTTGCCCGGATCTACATAAGACGCCGTCACAAATCCAATCGTCTTCAACCCCTGCCGCGGCCACTCTACCATGACTACACGGCTATAACGAAAGCTCCCCTGAGCATTCGATAGCGCGTCGACCGTTTGACGCGCCGTTCGATAAATCGGCCTTACGATTGGTATAAGGTCCGCCAGGTGATGCCCAAAATCTATTATCCGTCTCCCAATAACGTAGCTTGCTATAACCCCGGCTAGATAAATGATGATAAAGAATAGGACTAAGCCCACCCCAGGAATATCTCTGCCGAATATCCGCTCAATTATCTTTCTCAGATTGGGATCGATGAGATCAAAGACGAATTTAAGGACAAGGTACGTGGCTGCTAACGGTAGGATGACCAGCAAACCCGACACCATACGCTCTCGTATGTGATTGCCCATCCTCCCCACTGCCCTGGTAGGTCTAGGCTCTTCCTGTGTCATCATCTAGATGAGTTCTCAGTCACAAGCCCGTTATATAATTCCCCCACCTTGCTCGCCACCGTGTCCCAGCCCATAGAGCTTGCCCTTTCCAGGGCAGCTTGGCTCATAGTCTTCCTCAAGTCCTCGTTCCCCAGAACAATAGACAAGGCGTCCGCATAGGGCTCCGGGCAGCGCCACGGCAGCAAGTATCCAGTCTGGCCGTGCTTCACCACCGTCGGAAGCCCTCCCACCCGGGCGGCCACCACCGGAGTGCCGCAGGCCATGGACTCCAGCGCCACTAGACCAAAACTTTCGTAATAGGACGGCACTACGCAAATATCGGCTGCGGAAAAGTACGTCGGGAGAAGCTCCCGGTCCACTCGGCCTACAAACTTCACACGTTGAGATACACCCATCTCTTCGGAAAGGGACTTCAGCCGCTGGACCTCTTTATCCTGGCTCAGGTCCCCGCCGACAATCAGCACCTTGATCCTATCCTCTACCTCCATGGTCGCCGCTATTCGAAGCAGCAGGTCCACGCCTTTCAGCGCCTCAATGCGCCCCACGTACAGCAGCACCTTCTCCCCGTTCAGTCCCAGCCTGTGCCGCGCTTCCTTCATATCCAGCGGCTTAAATAGAGACAGGTCTACTCCGCAATATACTAGTCTAATCTTGTTCCTGTCTGCTTGGTAGAGATTGACCATCGCCTCAATTTCGTGACGGCTGGAAGCGGTTACAGCGTCGGCCTTGGCTAAAAGTTGCCTCTCTATGGCCGTGCGATATGGCGGTTCCTTCTCCCCCGGCCTCGCCCGCTTCTTCAACTCTGCCAGCGTGTGGAAGGTCATCACCATGGGCGCTTTATCCCGACGAGATAGGCATTGCCCCACCAGGCCGGACATCCAGTAATGGGCATGAATCAAGTCGTATCGAATGCCATTCTGTGCCTGAAAGTCAAAAATGCGCTGCGCGAAACGGTGTACCCCCGGATACAAACCTTCTAACTCCGCATCCTCCGGCCCTCCATCCAGGTGAACAATTCTTACACTGTCCCCTAGGCTTACGATATCCTGATTCTGCCCCTTGTGGCGGCGAGTGAAAATATCCACCTGCATGCCCATGGCGCCCAGGTTCCTGGACAGCTCCCGAACGTAAACGTTCATACCCCCAACCTTGCCCGCTCCAGGCGCTAATCCAGGGCAGGTGTGGAAGCTCACCATAGCCACCCGCAGGTTGCTCACCCTCTAGTCACCGTCATGGTATAAAGCGGCTTATCCTCTCCGCCCAGGTCGTACTTATACGGCTCGTTGCCTCGCAAGAAATCGTAGTAATCCTTTCCTTCCTCTATGGCATCCTTCACGGTAAACGCCTTCAAAAGCAACCCCACACTGTAAAAACCGTAGTCTTGATTATACCCGCTATTGTATAAAAACCTAGAGGCGCCATAGTCGAAGCACAGAGCGGAGGCTACCCGCTTGCCCTCCACCTCCATAAAATAAAGCCGCATCACGTCCAGATCTCCCATCTCTCTCCCAATGCCCCTGAAAAACCTTTCCCTCTCCGGCGTCAGAAACCTATGCTTCGTCTCGCGGCTCATCTTCAGCAGGCTGAAGAAATCGTCCATCGCCCCCTCTATCTCCTCCGGCGACCGTAATGCGTACCACTTCACTCCGGGCGCGGTATCCAGCCGGCGCAGCTTCCTGCGAAGCTCATGGCGGTTTTTCTTCGATAGGCTGTTCACATACTCATCCCAGGTCTTAGGAAGCGCCTTGCCCGGGCACACCTCGTCCTGCACAACCTCCACTCGATAGCCCTTGCCGCGGGCTATGTCCGGGAAGAGCCCTAAGGTAGGCGACGAGTGGTTCAACGAATAGAGTTCCAGCGTGTGCCATTCCAGGCTCCCCAGGTGTTCCACCAGCTCCCGGTAAAAAACCTCTTCCTGGCCGCGCGGCACCAGGAAGTCGTTGTAATCGCACACGTTCTTGTCTCCCACAAATGTCAGTACGCCGTTCCCGCTCCGTAGCGACGCCATCCCTTCCATCCCATTGTCGCCGCCGACTCGAAGAAAACACAACCGCTCCCCCTTGCCCAGCTCTTCCCACCACGCTCTCTGCCATTGCGGCGTCTGGAATAAGGTGTTGACGGCGCTGCGCGGCAATAGTCTATTCCACTCCGCCGACACCTCATCGAAAGAGCTATGGCATTCGACTGAAGACATCTAAGCGGCCCGCAGCATGTTCATAAGTTCGGCTGAACTCATCTGCCCCTTGGGGAACGGGCCTCGCACCGCGCTGGTCATGATTCTGCTCCCCTGATTGCGCACTCCCCGCATAGTCATGCACATGTGTTCCGCCTCCACAATCACCGCCACCCCATGGCAGTCCAGGCCTAGCTGAATCGCGTCGGCCAGCTGCGACGTCATGCGCTCTTGAAGCTGCGGCCTCCTCGCCACAATCTCCAGCGCTCTTATCAGTTTGCTGGCCCCGCACACCTTTCCCTTGGGGATATACCCAATCTGCGCCGCGCCATAGAAGGGCAGCAGATGGTGTTCGCAGATCGAGAAAAACGACACGTCACGCAAAACAACCGCATTGGACTCCCCGCTGTCCTCGAAAAGCGCGGTGAAAGCCTCCGCTGGGTCTAGCCCTACGCCGGAGAACAGTTCACTGTACATCCTGGCGACTCTCGACGGCGTATCCTTTAGCCCCTCCCTGGACGTGTCCTCGCCAATGGCGGCCAGAATAGCCGCCACGCTCTGGCGTATCTTCTCCTCCTTGATCATGTTCCCCCTGCTTTAGGTTGCCCAATTCTAGGCCGAAGGGATCAGCAACGCCGCCTCAACCTCCTCCAGCCGCGGCGAGACCTCTATCATCTCCGAGCGTATGGAACGCGCCGCCAGGTCCGGGTCTTTAAGACCTGAGCCGGTGATTATACACACTATGCGGCTTCCCTTTAGCTCCCAGCCCGCCCTGTATAGCTTCATAAGTCCCGCTACGCTGGCCGCCGACGCCGGCTCACAGAAAATTCCCTCCGACGCCGCCAGTTTATGATAGGCCTCCAAAATCTCATCGTCATTAACTGAGTCGATGATTCCCCCCGAGTCATCCCTCGCCTTGATCGCCGCCTGCCAGCTCGCCGGGTTCCCAATCCTGATAGCCGACGCCACCGTCGATGGGTTCTCAACTGGGCGTCCCTGCACAATCGGAGCTGCGCCCTCGGCTTGGAATCCCATCATTCGAGGCAAAGAGCGGGCCTTACCCTTGCCTTTGTATTCGACAAACCCTTTCCAGTAGGCCGTAATATTTCCCGCGTTACCCACAGGTATACAAACATAATCCGGCGAGTCGCCTAACTCATCCACAACCTCAAAGGCAGCAGTCTTCTGGCCTTCCAGCCTGTTGGGATTGACCGAATTGACCAGCGTTATCGGATGCCTCTCCACCAGAGTCCGAACCATGGTAAGCGCTTGGTCAAAGTTGCCGTTGACCACCAGCACCCTCGCGCCGTAAGCCCTGGCCTGGGCCAGCTTGCCAGCGGCTACGTTCCCCTTAGGCACCAGCACCGTCACAGGCACGTCGAAACGTGCGCCGTAAGCCGCCGCCGCCGCGCTGGTGTTGCCCGTGGAGGCGCAGATGATCCCGCGGCTTCCCTCCTCCAGTGCCTTCGCTACCGCCACCACCATCCCCCGGTCCTTAAAAGAACCCGTGGGATTGCACCCTTCCAGCTTGAAATAAAGCTCTAGCCCGCCCATTTCCGCCGCCAGGCGCGTCGAGCGCACTAGCGGTGTGTCACCCTCCCCCAGGGTTATCTCAGGCGTCTTTTCCGTGACAGGCAAATATTGGCTATATCTTTTGATTACCCCTTTTGGCATATCGCTTTTTCAGGTAGGCATTTCCTCTATTCTTATCAGATTGCTTACCTCTGTCACCACCTTCAGTCTCTCCATCTGTTCCACGGACTTTTGCACCGCCGAGTGTTTAGAAGGGTGCGTGGTAATCACTATCTCCGCTGTTCGATTCTCTAAATCTGTGTCCTTCTGAATTATATTAGCAATGCTTATATTCAAATCCCCCAGGACCCGGGTGATCTGGGCCAGCACTCCGGCCCGGTCCGCCACCTTCAAGCGATAGTAACAGCGGCTCTCGATTTCCGCCATATTCTTCACCCGCAGCTCCTTCTCCATAGTCGGCGTCGATGGCGGCGGCGCCTTCGTAGCGATGCGCCTCGCGATCTCCACCACATCTCCCAGCACGGCGCTCGTGGTCGGCCCCTGCCCCGCTCCCAGGCCGTGGAACACTGCCCTGCCCAGCAAGTCCCCTTCCACCTCAATAGCGTTAAACGCGCCGCCCACCTTCGCCAGAAGATGTCGTTCAGGCACAAGCGCCGGATGCACCCTGGCCTCTATGGTGTGGCTGTTTCGCTTGGCTATGGCTAGCAGCTTAATCGCGTAGCCCAGTTCGCTGGCGTACCGGAAGTCCCTGGCATGTAGCCTGGTAATTCCCTCCCTGAACACCTGCTGCGGCGAAACCCTGGAATGAAAGGCTAAAGTCGCTAGGATCGACAGCTTATACGCCGCATCCACCCCTTCCACGTCGTTGAACGGGTTAGACTCGGCGTAGCCAAGCTTCTGCGCCAGCGCTAAGGCGTCGCCCGCCTCCATGCCCTTCTCAGCCATGTTGGTCAGGATAAAATTTGTGGTGCCGTTTATGATGGCGTGGATGGAGTGAATGTCATTAGCCGTCAGGTCTCTGGTCAGCGGGCCGATGATCGGTATCGCCCCCCCCACCGCTCCCTCGAACAGCAGCCCCGCCTTGCTCGACCGGGCAAGCTCGAATAGCTCCGGCCCTTGCTGCGCCACCAGGTCCTTATTCGCTGTCACTACGTGCTTTCCAAGCTTCAACGCCCGCTTTATATAGTCTCCCGCCGGCTCTACCCCCCCCATCAGCTCCACTACTATGTGTACCGACGGGTCTGACAGCACATCCTCAACTCTGCCCGTCACCAGCGATGGCTCAATCTCGAGAGAACGCGGCTTGTTAACATCCCTAACCAGAACCCTTCTCAGCGACAGCAGCCCTCCGGCCCTAAATGACAGAGCATCTTTTTGAGCTGCCAGCGCCCCAGCCACACCTCCACCCACTACACCCAACCCGAGAAGACCTATCCCAATGGATTGCTGGCCTTTCAACTACTGGCCCCTCTTCTGACGGGCGGTCTGGTTCAACTGCTTGGCAGCCCAGGAGTATATTTCACTGTTGTAGTTTACCTTGAGCCAACCGGCGGAGGTCCCCTCATCAAACTTGTTGGAGAGCCACGTCTCCAGCGCCACTCTTTGCAGCCTGTCCTTCCATTCGGACTCCACATTGCGCTTCTGGGGCCCCGCGGAAACTTTAACAAAGTAGTAGTATTGCCCCGCGAATATAGGTTCGCTCACCTGGTTTACCGCCAGAGCCTGCTGGCTGCTGCTTCCAAACAAGTGCGGGTCTAACTTAGGAAACGCTCCTCTTGGCACCCAGCCAACATACCCGGTGTCCTCGGCATGCTGGAAGGCGGCGGCAAACTCTCCCGCTACCTTCGTAAAGTCCTCTTTCTGCAAACGGCTCTTTATTCCGTTGATATCCTGGAACTTTGAAGGATCGCCCAGGGACGGGTCTGGGCGTACAGGTATCTCCAGCCAGGACACCTCCACATGGTCTGCCTCAGTAGGTGCCTCGGCTCCTATAGCCTGGAGCATCTTCACAAAATACAGCTGCTCTCCCACTATGCGTCTGTAATCCGAGTCCGAGGTTCGAAAGCGGTTTAAGAACGTCCTGTACCGCTCCTGGTACTCCCGTTCCAACTGGTCGGCGGTCGCCTGCTGCCCGGGTTCTACCTCCGGCCTAAAAACGGCCCTTATACCGTCGGTAACTTCTTGAGGCTCAACAGTCACGCTGTACTGAGACGCGAACTGCCTGAGCAGCTCCATCTGCACCATGCCCAGGTTGAATGGGCCGGCGCTGACATCAATCTCGGGGTTATAAAGCACCCTGAGGATAGTGGACACGTCAATGTTGGCGCTTTCGTACCCTTGGGCCGCTTGAATCATGCGCACCCTTTTTACCAGGTCGCCCTGCGTGAAAATGGTATCGTTCACCACCGCGGCCTGCACGCGCGGCGGCGAATAAAATTTCGTGTACCATCCCCCAATAATTACGCCGGCCACTAAAAGGAGGACAATCAGTCCAAAGCCAATTATTAGGCGGCGCTGTTTCGGGTTCCAACCCTTCCTGGACTGGACAATACGCCTATCTGGTCTTCTGGGCCCCCTGCCGCTTCTGCGGGACTGTTCGGGCCTCTGGGGTGACGCCATGTGAAACCTCTACCTGCAAGGGGCCATGATTTTGCTTGAGCCGGGACATTTTGAAAGCCCCCTACAGTCTCTATACGCCTGCGGCACGCCGATGGTTGACGCTAAAAGGCAGCAACGCAACAGTTCGCGCGCGCTTTATCGCTTTCGACAGCGCCCTTTGATGCCTTGCGCAGGTTCCCGACCGCCGTCGAGGGTCTATCTTCGCTCGGTCGGATACATATCTCCGCAGACGCTGCACATCCTTGTAATCTATATCGCTGACCTTCTCTACACAGAAAGCGCACACCTTACGGCGCGGCACAAACCTGCGTCGGGGTCGATCTCCTCTTCCCGCATCTCTTCTGCCAGGGGCGCCGCCGTATTGGCCGCCGCCGGAGGACGTGGTGGTCATGGAACTAAGGGTCTCCTTAATCTATGGAAATAATTCTTAGAACGGCACTTCGTCGGCGTCTTGAGGTTCGCCGCTTGGCTGCCCGCCCTCTTCCGCCGCGGAAGCCTGGTCCAAAAAGAGGACCGAGTTCGCTACTATCTCATTCACAAATCGAGGCTGGCCGTCCTGCCCCTCCCATCGCCGGCTCCTAAAACGCCCCTCGATATACGCGCGCCGTCCTTTGGACAGAAACTGGTTGCACTGCTCGGCTAGGCGTTCCCATGCCACTATAGTGAACCACTCCGTCTCGTCCCGTTTAGACCCGTCGTCATTCCTGAACGAACGCGTGCACGCCAATCGAAAGGTTGTTACCGGCTTGCCGCTGGGCGTGTAGCGCATCTCCGGGTCAGTGCCCAGATTGCCTATAACCATTATCTTATTCAGTCCGGGCGCCATAATTAGCTCGGCTGCTTGGCCTCTTCAGGCTCTTTCACTTCAGCCCCGGCGGGAGCGGGCGCTGCGGCGGCGGGAGCTTCCGCGGCCGCGGGAGCCGCCTCCGCCTTTACGGGCTGCGGCTTGGGCGGCTCTATCTTTACCAGCAAATGCCGCAATACCTGCTCTGAAATCCGTAGTTGCCCTTCCACTTCCTTTATCGCCGACCGCTCCATCTTAAACTTGGTGAGATAATAGCTGCCTTCCAGATATGTGTGGCCGGTCTTTCGAATGGGGTAAGCCAGCCGCCTGGTACCCCAGTCCTCTTCATTAAGGAACTCGGCCCCATTTCTGCCCATTAAGTCCTTAATGCGCTCCTTAGCGCTCCCGCTGTCCTCTTTGGTGAGGGCGGGATTCAATACCACCATAAGTTCGTAATTCTGCTTCATACCCCTGCTCTTGAAAGTTTCGCTTTGCAAACCCTACAGATTATAGCACTCGACCTATTGCCGCTCAACCTTAGGAATCAATTCCGGGCATTGGGAAGGAAGAAGCCAGCTTTTCCGCATCCTGCTTCACCGCTTTTGTGGCAGCGTCGTTCTCTCCTGCCTTCAGCGCCCTCACGATAAGTTCCCCCACCTTGGCCATCTCCTGAGGGCCAAAGCCCCGGCTGGTGACCGCCGCAGACCCCAATCTCAACCCGCTGGCTACTCTTGGCGGTTCAGGATCGTACGGAATCGCGTTCTTATTGGCGACTATGGATGCCTTCTCAAGTAGCTGCTCTGCCTGATTTCCCTTGATCCCCATATGCCGCAAGTCCACCAGTATCAGATGATTGTCCGTCCCGCCGGACACTATCCGAAGTCCCCCGGCGGACAGCGCCGACGCCAGCGCCCGCGCGTTCTCCACCACCGACTTCGCGTACTTCCCAAAGGCAGGCTTTTGCGCCTCGCCGAAACATACAGCTTTAGCGGCTATCACGTGCATGAACGGCCCGCCCTGGGTGTACGGGAACACCGCCCGGTCAACCTTTTTAGACAGCTCCTCCGTAGTCAATATCAACCCGCCCCTAGGCCCTCTTAGCGTCTTCTGTGTCGTTGACGTCACTACATGCGCGTGGGGCAGCGGCGACGGGTGCGCCCCGCCCGCTATCAGCCCCGCGATGTGCGCCATGTCTACCATCAGCGTAGCCTCGACGCCGTCCGCAATTTTACGAAATCTCTCGAAATCAATCTTCCTGGGGTAGGCCGTATATCCCGCGACGATTATCTTGGGCCTTCGCTCATTGGCAAGCTTTTCCACTTCGTCAAAGTCAATGGTCTCCGTCTCCCGGTCCACCCCGTAGCCGACAAAGTTGTACAGCTTACCGGAAAAGTTCACTGGACTCCCGTGCGTAAGATGGCCCCCCTGGTCCAGCCTCATCCCCATCACCGTATCCCCCGGCTGGATCAGTGAGAAGTACGCCGCCATGTTGGCCTGCGCGCCGCTATGCGGTTGCACATTGGCATGCTGCGCTCCGAAAAGCGCCTTGGCTCTATCTATCGCCAGCTGCTCCACCACGTCCACATTCTCGCAGCCCCCATAATAACGGCGCCCGGGATACCCCTCGGCGTACTTGTTATTCATCACCGTAGCCTGAGCTTCCAGCACAGCCCTGCTGGCATAGTTCTCGGAAGCTATCAGCACTATATTATTGCGCTGCCGCTGGTTCTCTTTTTCTATTGCCTGCGATACCTGCGGGTCCGCAGCCGAAAGTACGCTCATCAATCCTCCGAATGTGGGCTTCTCTGCTGTAATTAATGAATCGAAGAGAAACGAAATCCTTGAAAAATCTCGATTCGGTGCAGACTAGAATACGGCCAGTCTCTTTTGCCTGTCAACGACAACTCCATGTAAAGCGTCCATTTCCACCAGTTTTTCCATTATCGTTGACACCAGAACGCTGTCGCCACATTATAAGATGATGAAATTGCGTACGCGCGGTTTGCCAGTGCGAGCTAAAAGCCCCTTCAGCAAGCCTCTGCGATTTGCCCTCCTGGCCCTCTGCCTCATCTCCTTCGCCTTGGGCCTCACAGGCCTCGCCGCCGCCCAGGGTCAAACCGTGTACGTCGCCGAAGTCGACGGCATGATCAACTCTGTCACCCAGCGCTACATCCAGCGCGCCATCGACAAGGGCGAAGAAGACAATGCGGAAGTCGTCATCGTCGCGCTGGACACGCCTGGCGGCCTCCTATCCTCCACCCGCAAAATCGTGGAGGCCCTTCTGGAGGCGGAAGTCCCCACTGTCGTCTATGTTTCTCCCAGCGGCGCCCACGCCGCCTCGGCCGGCACCTTTATAACAGCGGCTGCCCACTTCGCCGTCATGGCCCCCGGCACCAACATCGGTGCCGCCACCCCTGTCGGAGGCGGCGGCGAAGACCTCCCCGACACTCTGGCCGACAAAGCCACCAACGACGCCGCCGCCCTCATGCGTTCCATCGCCGCCGAACGAGGCCGCAACGCCGAAAAGCTGGAAGCCACCGTTCTTGAGGCGACATCCTATTCTGCCAACGAGGCCCTTGACCTGAATATAATCAACTTCACTGCCTCCAGCCTTGAGGACCTGCTTTCACAGCTCCACGGGCGGCAAGTAACTCTAAGTCAGGGCATTATTACCCTGGACACCCAGGACGCGGATGTTAAAGACCTGAACATGGGCCTGATAAACCGCTTCCTCTTCATCCTCGCCGACCCAAACATCGCCTTCCTCCTTTTGTCCTTGGGCGGCCTGGGTCTCGTCATCGAGATCATTAACCCAGGCCTTATATTTCCCGGCGTCCTCGGCGCTATCCTCATCGCCTTGGCCTTCGTCAGCCTCGGCAACCTGCCGGTCAACTGGGCGGGCGTGGCCCTGATTCTCCTGGCCGCCGCCCTGTTCGTTACCGAATTCTACGTCTCAGGCTTCGGACTGCTCGGGGTAGGCGCCATCGTAAGTTTTATCATCGGTTCCCTCTTGCTCTTTGCGCATTTCGGCGCGCCATCACCCACCGCTCCTTCCATTGAAGTAAGCCTTTGGCTCCTAGTGCCCATAGCCGCTCTGTTAACCCTTATCGGCGCTTTCTTCATCTGGACCATCGCCAAAACTCGAAAGGTCACCTCCACCCTGGGCCTTTCCCCTTTGATTGGCGCCGAAGCCGTGGTACTCTCTGACTTGAATCCCCGCGGCACCATTCGATTGAAAACGGAAACCTGGACAGCCGAGACTCCCTCCGGGGCCGTTGTCAAAGCCGGCGAAAAAGTCAGGGTTGTCGGAATGGACGGCCCTATTCTTACCGTCGAACCCTTGCCATCCCCAACCAGGTTAAACCAATAACCCCTTAAGGAGGAAATCATGCCTCTAGGCTTTACCGTCGTAAGACAATACGAACGAATGGTGGTACTGCGCTGGGGTCATCTAAATCGAGTTGTGAGCGCGGGATTCCGCATCGTCATCCCTATTATGGAAGACGCCCGCAAGGTGGACCTCCGGGAGCGCGTTCAAAAAGTCCCCACCCAGAAGTACATCACCGCCGACAACGTGGTGGTGGACATGGACTTCGTCATCTACTACCGCATCATCGAAGAGCAGGCCGAGCAGGCTGTACTCAACGTCCAGAACTTTGAGCAGGCCGTGGTCAATCTCGCCGTGGCTACCCTGAGGGCCGTCATTGGCAACACCTCCCTCGCCAACGCCCTGGCGGAACGCGAGCGTATTCGCGACGCCCTCCAGCTGCGACTGGACGAAGTCACCGGGCGATGGGCCGTTAAGGTCAGCCAGGTGGAGATCAACGAAATCGACCCGCCGCCCGGCGTCAAGGCCGCTATGGAGCGTCAGAAGTCCGCTGACGCCATCAAGACCGCCGAAATTACCGAGTCTGAAGGCCATCGCCAGGCCCAGATAAATCGCGCCGAGGGCGAGAAGCAGGCCGCCATCCTTCAGGCCGAGGGCAAACGCCAGTCCGAAATCCTTCAGGCGGAAGGCGACCAGCAGGCCGCCGTCCTCCGCGCCGAAGGCTTCAGCACCGCCCTGGACAAAATCTTCCAGGTAGCCAGCGGTATAGACTCCAAGACCCTCAGCCTTCAATATTTCGAGGTCTTAAAGCAGTTGGGCAGCAGCCCCGCCACTAAATTCATCTTTCCCATGGAGTTCACCTCCATGCTCCGCCCCTTCCTGAACCTGGGCGGCAACGGTGGCCAGGGACAAGAGGTCAAGGAATAAAAACCATTTCCCGTATGAACGTCTCCTCTTTCCTAGTCATGCGTTAAGTCAGGTCTCGCGACAGGCAGGGGCTTTGTAGCATCTTTTCTGGTTCTTCCCCTTCGGCCTGGAAGGGGATAAAGGAGATGGTATCTCGATTAAGGATAACAATCGCTACACACTGAAGCGTATCGCTTGAGTCAAAGCGATCTCCCAATCACCCGCTTATAACGGCGGCTCCGGCTGAATCAACCCGTAAGCCCCGTCCTTCCTCACATACACCACGTTATAAATCTGGCTCTCGCTGTTATAAAAAAGAAAGAAGGAGTGCCCCAATAACTCCATCTGAAAGATCGCCTCATCTACCGTCATCGGCTTTACGGAAAACGCCTTGTACTTCACCACAACTCCATCGATAGGCTCCCCCGCCTCCTCCAGTCCTTCGGCAGCGGCGGCGCGCGCCCTCCCCCGTCGGACCCTTCGTTTAGCCTGCTCCGTCCTGTAATTCTTCCCCTTATACTTATCGATCCGGCGGTCCATCACATCTACTGACGCGTCCATTGCCGCCCTTGCATTGGCGCCCCGCTCTTCTGACCTGAGAATGACGCCGTTCACATCCAGCGTTATCTCCGCCAGCAGCCGCTGCCCCTGCGCCCTGACCCCCTCCTTCACCAGTTCTACCGACGCCCTCGCCGACGACGGCAGGTGCCGGGCCAGGCGGTCCATTTTTTATCGATGTAGTCCCGTATTTGCGGCGTAAGCTCCAGACCCCTGACTTGAATATCAACCTTCACGCCTAACTCCTGCAAGACCAAGGATGACGAGACAGGAAATAGCTGTATCTAGTTTTCACGACAGAGAGGATGTGGGGGGGGGCCCTCCTCTCCCAGTCTGCGGCCACAAAGTACGCTCAGTCAAGCCTGCCTAGGCGTAGGTCAGTCGGCCGTTCCTCGACGCCTTTTGCAGCCTCGGGACGGCTATCGCTCCCTCCTCCTCGTTTCCAAGGCTGTCCGTCTCCCTCCTGAGAAAGAGGTTCGCTGTGTATGCCGTCAGGATAGCGTCGCACTTGTCATGGTTTAAGCCCTTGGAGTACTCCTCAGCGCCCTGGACTAACAAAGGCAAGTTAGTCCTCAAGTACCCCAGGGCCTCCGGCTTGTTTTTCGATGGCATCTGGTCCCCGAAGACCATTACCTTTGTTGCATAAGGATATACCTCAATGACCCTATAGCCCCGCTCGACCAGTAGCTTGCGAAACTTTATGCCCCTATATATTAGAGGTTTGATTATCGACCTCTTGTTGGTGAAGAAACACCCTATCCCCATCTGCGCCAGCTCTACCTCCCCCGCTCGCCCTTTCCGCCCGTTGGAAGGCTTGCATGGGCAGCTCTCTTCCAAACAGTGAAGGCCCGACGGCAGACCCAGCGGGACGTCCACCGCCACCACCTCCGGCCTCCTTTCCTCCAGCATCTCCAGCACCTCCTCCGCTTCCTTGAACAAAGATAGCCTGGTGAGTGTGCCGGAACAGTCCATGCCCACGAAAATACTCGTGCGCTTTGGGGATGAGCTCAAATCAATTCCTACGCTGTACATCTTCTGAACTCCAAACAAAAAATTAGGTTGCCGATTGACATAGGCGCAGACCAGGATGAAGCCTCAAACCGTCCGGACTCGCTAGGCCGCCGTTGCCTTTCCGCCTAAAAGAGAAGCGTCTTCCACACAACGCCGAGCCGCGGAATATGGTTCCAAATCACCGCTCTCCACACGTCCCAGCAAGTCCTTCAACTTCGAACTCATCTCTATTTGCCGCTCAATTCGCTTGTATAGTTCTTCTCTCAGCACCTCCGTAAACTCTCTCGTGCGCCGCTGCCGCCTCCGCTCCTCCAGCCTAGACGTGCTTATAAGAAAATCTCTGTGTTCCTCCAGCTTGCCCAGCAGCCTGTCCATCCCCTCGCCCGTATGCGCATGGGTCAACAGCACCGGCGGCGACCAATCCGTATCCGTGGACGCGGTGGATATCCCTCCCTTAACAGCGGCGGCCATCTGCTCGGCGCCCTGGCGGTCAGCCTTGTTCACCACGAATATATCGGCCGCCTCCATCAGTCCCGCCTTCAGCGCCTGGATCGAATCCCCCGCCTCAGGCACCAGGGTCACCACTACCGTATCGGCCACGCTCATAATATCCAGTTCCGTCTGTCCTACACCTACCGTCTCCACCAGAACCACATCCTTTCCGGAAGCGTCCAGCAGCCGCGCCGCAGCCTTAATTATCCTGGGCAGCCCGCCGTGGCTGCCTCGAGTAGCCATGCTGCGGATAAACACCCCGGGGTCCAGGTAGTGGCCCTCCATCCGTATCCGGTCACCCAGCAGCGCTCCGCCGCTATAAGGGCTAGTCGGGTCCACTGCGATAATCCCCACCGACAAACCCTTTTTACGATACGCCTCTGTCAGCCTCCCGATCAGTGTGCTCTTCCCAGCACCTGGCGGGCCGGTGACGCCGATGCAATAGGCCTTTCCCGTTTTGTGATGCACCTCCTGCATTAGAGTCGACACCTGGACGTCTCCCCGCTCCAAAAGGGAAAGGGCTCTAGAAAGCGCGCGCGGGTCTCCCTTCAAAAGCCTATCCGACAGTTGAAGCATAGGGATGTTCCGGGGGGTTGGACTCGAGAGGGTTGGACTGTAACACCAGCCCTATGCCTCGTCAAGGTACTTTAGGGCGAAAAATTCAAAGGCCGCCAGGCCTCTGACCATTTGATGTAAATAGGGCCTTTGGCCGGTCATATTTACTTGCGGATGTTACGAGGCAGGCCAGGTAGCGGTTGTCCTGCCCCTCTGATCCTCTCCTCAGGTTCTCCCTCTTCTCCTATAGCAAAGGAGAAGAGGGAGTTAGAGGGTGATGAGGTGATCCTTATTTTCTCTTCCCCTTCCAGAAGGCTGTACTCAGTCCCGATGCAGTCGGGAAAGGGGCTAGGGGATGGTATCACGAAAGAGAATAAGGAACGTATTGCGAATCACATGTCTTGAGCAGGGACAGCTAGGAAGGGGCATCGGGGTCCCGGCACAGCGGAAGTCGCTGCTTACCACCCCAACTAAACAGGGCTTTCGACTCGTCACAACGCCCAGCTTCTTGTTGACACTGCTCCAAACTTAGTGTACACAATGCCAGGACTTAGTATATACTAAGTCTTAAATTAAGACTCTACTTATTATGTCCATTAGGGAATAAGCGGAGTCCCATTAACATTAATAGGAGTTGCTAGCGTCATGAGCTTATCCAAGCCCGGACTTCCCGCCTGGTTCACCCGCGCCAGGCTGCCCCTCCTCCTCCTCACCCTCTTCGCCTCCCTGGCCCTCGGCGCCGTCGCCTGCGGCGAGGACTCCACCCCAACACGTACTACCCAGCCCGCCGCCACCGGCTCCCCCGTTGCCTCTCCTAGTCCTACCAACACCCCCGTCGCTTCATCCCGGACACTCACCATCTACTCCGGTCGCGCCGAAAGCCTGGTGGACCCCATCATTAAGCAGTTCAGCCAGGCCACCGGCATTAAGGTCGAAGTCAAGTACGCCGGCACTCCCCAGCTCGCCGCCACCCTTCTGGAAGAGGGCCGAAACAGCCCCGCCGACGTCTTTTACGCCCAGGACCCCGGAGGCCTCGGCTCCGTCGAAGAGCTTCTTGCTCCATTGCCTCAATCAGTCGTCAACCTGGCTCCTGAATGGGCCCGCTCGCCTGACGGCAAGTGGATTGGCGTATCAGGCCGCGCCCGCGTGGTTGTATACAACACCTCCAAGTTGAAAGAATCAGACCTCCCTGAGGACATCTATAACTTCGTCGACCCCAAGTGGAAGGGCCGCATCGGTTTTGCGCCCACCAACGCCTCCCTCCAGACCATGATCACCGGCATGCGCAGCCTCTGGGGCGAGGCCAAGACCAAACAGTGGCTGGAAGGGATCAAGGCCAACGACTTCAAGACCTATAACAACAATTCCTCCGTGGTCGACGCCGTCTCCAAAGGTGAAATCGATGTCGGCTTCGTCAACCACTACTACCTCTACCAGTTCCTCTCCGAGCGTGGCGAATCCTTCCCAGCCCGTAACTACCATACCAAGGCCGGCGGCCCCGGCGCTCTGGTTATGGTCTCCGGCGCAGGCATACTCAATACCTCCAAAAACAAAGAGGCCGCTCAGAAGTTCCTGGAGTTCATGCTCTCTCCCGTGGCCCAGCAGTACTTCGCCAGCAAGACCTACGAGTACCCTCTAGTCGAAGGAATTAGCGTAAATCGGCTGCTTACACCCATTGACCAGATCAACCAGCCTAACATTACCATGAAGCAGCTAGCGGACCTGGAAGGCACCCAGAAAATCATGCGAGAGGCCGGCATACTTCCCTAGCCTCGGACACCAATGTCCACAGCGCCACAAATCGCTTTAGGGCCTGCGGTCTCCTCCCCTGCACAGAGGGGCCGCAGGCCCTTGCCGCCCCCGGCCCTGCTTCTCCCCGCCCTCCTGATCGCGGCGGCGGTGTCCCTCCCCCTTGTCTACCTTTTCATTCGTACCCTTGGCGCTGGCGATGAAGCCTGGGACCTGCTCTTTCGAATGCGCACCCTGCAAATTCTTGGCCGCACCGCCCTCTTAGTATTCGCCGTGACCGCCGCCTCCATCGCTCTCGCTCTAACTCTAGCCTGGCTCACCACTCGTACTGACCTCCCCCTCTGCGGCTTCTGGACCATCATTATGTCCCTGCCCCTGGTAATCCCCAGCTACGTGGGTGCGCTCCTGGTCATCATTGCCCTGGGTCCCCATGGAATGCTTCAAGGCGCTCTCGAAAATCTTTTTGGTGTCGATCGCCTGCCTGATCTTTACGGTTTCCCCGGCGCCCTCCTCATCCTCACCCTTCTCAGTTACCCCTACGTCATGCTTCCCATGCGCGCCGCCCTGTCCCAGATGGACCCCTCATTGGAAGAAGCCTCCCGCAGCCTAGGCATGTCCCGCTGGGCCACCTTCCGGCGCGTCACCCTCCCCCTCCTCCGACCCGCCATCGCCTCCGGCGGCCTCCTAGTCGCCCTCTACACCCTCAGCGACTTTGGCGCCGTCTCGCTCATGCGGTACCAGACCTTCACCTGGGCCATCTATCTCCAATACGAGTCCGCCTTTGACCGCACCCTGGCAGCGGCCCTTTCCTCGGTATTAGTAATCGTCGCCATAGCTATCCTCCTCTTGGAATCCCGAACTCGAGGAAAGAGCCGCTACTACAAAAGCTCCGCCGGCGCTGCTAGAAAATCCACACCTGTCCCCCTGGGTTCCTGGAAATGGCCTGCCCTCGCCTTCTGCGCCATCGTCCTCGCCCTGACCCTCGCCCTTCCCCTCTCCATCCTCACCTACTGGGCCGTCCGCGGCATCGCTACCGACCAGTCCTTTCCTAACTTATGGGGAGCCACCGCTAACTCCCTCAAAGTCTCGGCCTTGGCCGCATTAGTTGTAGTCTTGGCCTCCCTCCCCGTAGCCTTCCTCTCCGTTCGATTTCCCAACCGGCTTTCCAGCCTCTTGGAAAGGGCTACGTACATCGGCTTTGGGCTGCCAGGCATCGTCATCGCCCTATCTCTTGTCTTCTTCGGCGCCAAATACGCCACCTCTCTTTATCAGACCCTCCCTATGCTCATATTCGCCTACGGCATCCTCTTCCTCCCCGCCGCCGTCGGCGCAGCCCGAGTCTCCCTGCTTCAGCTTAACCCCCGGCTGGAGGAGGCCGGACGAAGCCTAGGCAAAGGCGGGCTGGCCGTTATGCGCTCTATCACCCTCCCCCTCATGCGGCCCGGCCTCCTGGCGGGCGCCGCCCTGGTCTTCCTCCTGACCATGAAAGAACTCCCCGCCACCCTGATCCTCAGCCCCATCGGCTTCCGCACCCTCGCCACCCAGGTCTGGGACGCCTCCTCCGAGGCCTTCTTCGCCCGGGCCGCCGCCAGTGCCCTCATTCTTGTTTTGGTATCATCTATTCCAATGGCTATCCTCGTTCTACGAGATTACAGGTCACGATGACAACACCCCTAGCCCTTCAATGCGCCCATCTGTCCAAGCGCTTTCCGGGCGGCGGCGGCATCTCTGACCTAAGCCTGGACGTGCGTCAGGGCGAAGTCGTAGCACTCCTCGGCCCCAGCGGCTGCGGCAAGACCACCACCCTCAGGCTCGTCGCCGGCTTCGAAGCCCCGGACTCCGGCGCCATCGATATCGCTGGCCGGCCGGTGGCTGCCCACAACGCCTTCCTCCCTCCCGAAAAGCGAAAGGTCGGCATGGTCTTCCAGGACTACGCCCTCTTCCCTCACCTCACCGTGGCTCAAAACGTGGCTTTCGGCCTCCCCAATAACCCTCGCCGGGATGCGCGAGTCCGCAACGTTCTCTCCATGGTCGGCCTTCTCCTCCTCCACTCCCGATATCCCCACCAGCTATCCGGCGGCGAGCAGCAGCGCGTCGCCCTGGCTCGCGCTCTGGCCCCCGAGCCTGCCATCCTACTCCTGGACGAGCCATTCTCCAACCTTGACGCCAAGCTCCGACAGCAAGTCCGAGAGGAGGTCAAGGAAATTTTGGAGACCAGCGGCGTCACCGCCGTCTTCGTCACTCACGACCAGGAAGAGGCCTTCTATATGGGCCATCGAGTCGCCGTGCTCAATCAGGGCCGCCTTGAGCAGGCGGGAACGCCCGAGGACATCTACCATCATCCCGCCACCGCTTTCGTCGCCAGGTTCGTCGGCGTCGCCGACTTCCTCGCCGTCGTCTCCCAAAGCGGCGCCCCCGTCACCGACGCCGGCCCCATCCCCCCTGGCAACATCGAAGCGCTTGAGGACGGCCTCGAAGTCATGGTACGCCCCGACGACGTGGCCTTTGAGCCTTCTGAAAACGGCCAGGGGCGCATTATCTCCTGCCGATTTCAGGGCGCCTCCACCCTCTACCGCCTCCTCCTGGACTCCGGCGAGACCGTCCACGCCCTCAGCGCCTCCCCACGCAGCTATCCTGCCGGCGCCCGGGTCAGGGTCTGGCTCCAGCCAGGCCATCGTCTCGTCTGTTTCAAGGGCGGCCACGCAGTCCGCTTATAGAAAAGCCCACCTAATTATGGCGGGCTTTCTGCGCATGCGTCAGAACTGCGACTAAGGCTTTCGACCAAACATCGCGATCATCTTGTCCTGGGCGCTCGCATTGTCAGGCACCTTGACCGCGGGCCCAAACACCCTGGGGTCTCGCATCTTGTCGATGTGCGGAGCAAAGGCGTTATAACATACCAGCACGTGTCTAGCGTCCAGCTTCGTGTCCTGCTTGGTGGCCTTGGCCAGGTCCCACCCATGCACTAACTGGTCCATAAAACAAGCCATCATGAACTGAGCAGCGGGCATAGGACCGATAGGGGTATTCACCGTCTTTTGCATAACGCCCGGAGTTTTTGCCGTCGCTACCACGTTTTTAACACCGGCATCATATTTAGCCAGATTCCCAGAGCCGGGTTTAGGTTCGCCCGCCAGCTGTCCTCCCTTCAAAATAGTTATAGCAAAGTCCGTCCCGCCAGCTAAATGGTCAACGAGGTCTTGCACATTCCATTTTGCACACGGGGTCGAGTCTTTAAGCTGGTTGGATTTCACTCCCGCGATAATCTTTCGTGTGTTCTTCGCCGCCGCCTCGTACAGCTCCACCGGGTTAGGCATCTGCTGAGTCGTCATTTATGTCTCCTTGTAGTAAAAAACTATTGCGTGCTAAGCCTGCAGCTAATAGAAAAGCTGGCGAGTTTGAATTCGCCAGCTTTCTACCACGCATCGCCCGCCTTATGGCTTCCTTCCCATCGCCCCCAGCAGTTTATCCTGTGTGCTGGCATTGGCCGGCACCTGCACCCGCGGCCCAAAGAATCGAGGGTCCCGCATCTTGTCTATCTGCTGGTTGAACGCGTTATAAAGAATTTCCGCATGCTTGGAGTCCATCTTGGTATCCTGCTTGGTGGCCTTTGCCAGGTCCCAGCCGTGGACGACCAAATCCATGAACGGCATCATAATAAAATGAGCGCCGGTCATGGGCCCAAAAGGAGTTGGATAACTCTTCTGTAGGGCTCCAGGAGCCTTGATTGCGGCGACTACATTTTTAATGCCAGCGTCGTAGGCAGCCAGATTGCCGGAGCCAGGCTTGGTCTCCGAGGGTTGCTTTCCAGAAAGTATCGAAGAGCAGAAGTCCGGAACGTCGACGGTAATATGATCAATTAATGCTTACACATTCCACGTCGAGCAGGGGGTGGAGTCCTTAAGCTGATTGGGCTTTACTCCGGAAAGGATTTTTCGAGTGTTTTTAGCCGCGGCTTCAAATAGGTCAATGGGATTCGGCATCTGCTACGTCGCCATGTAACTCCTCCTGCAAACTTAAGAGTCGTAGGATTGTAAGCCTTCACTTACAACAATGCAAGGCTTATAGTTAACGTCCCACCGTCTCTTCCATCAGTCGCAGCACGTTCTCCCCCAGCACCTTCCGCACCTCCTGTTCCGAATATCCCCGCCTCAGCAGTTCCTCCGTCAACAGTGGCAGCTTAGTGCAGTCGTCGATGTCCTGGGGTATGCAGTAGAAGTTCAGGTCGATTCCCAGCCCCACGTGGTCAATCCCCGCCAGGTTCGCCACGTAGTCAATCTGGTCGGCGATGTGCTGCAACCGCGGCCTGCTCTCAAACCGCGCCGACGTCGCGTCAAACCTAGCCTGTAGCTTTTTCATCTCGCCTTCCAGCGCCTGCGGGTCTTTGTATTTGTTGCGAAGCTCCCATATCTCCAGCTTGGTCTTCTGCGTCAGGTCCTCGAACTCCTGCCGGTACGGCTCCCACAAGAACTGGCTGACGAAGCACACGCACACCACGCCGCCATTCTTTTTCATTGCCTTGATCTGCTCGTCCTTCATGTTTCGAGGGTGCTGGCACAGCGCCCACGCCGACGAATGCGACGCGATGACCGGCTTCTTAGCCGCCGACATCACGTCCCAGAAAGTCTTCTCGGAGGCGTGAGATACGTCCACCATCATCCCCAGCCGCTCCATCTCCCGCACCACCTCCCGCCCGAAGTCCGTGACCCCGTTATGCCTTGACTTGTCCAGCACCCCGTCGGCCCAGTTATTGGAGTTGTTCCAGGTCAGCGTCATATACCGAACGCCCAGTTCGTGGTAAATCCGCAGCACCGCCAGGTCGTCCTCAATGGCGTGTCCGCCCTCGATGGCCAGAATCGCCGACCGCTTCCCCTGCTTAGCTAGGCCCCTCACATCCGATGCAGTCTTCGCCAGCCCTATATCCTTGGGGTAGCGTTCGCACAGCCGCTTCACCGCGTCCGCCATGTCCAGCACCCGCTTGATGGACTGCCCCCTCGGTATGTACTTTGGATCGACAAAGCAGGCGAAGAACTGCGACGTTAAGTTTCCTTCCTTCAGCCTCGGCAGGTCTGAAAACCCGTCCCCCAGCCGCTGCCCCAGATCCTCGTGCGTGTCCGTCTCCCTATCGATACTGTCTGTATGTGTATCGATGACAATCGATGAATAATGCAGCTTCCTGGCCCTCTCGCTAACGTTGACCATATTTCACCCCTGAACCCCGATCTGGCAGGACTCTATACCCCCCGTAGCATTCAGTCAAATGTGGAGAGTCAATCTAATTGGGTGCGTCCACCCTTGATGCCTCCCAAACCGACTTGCTACAATTCCAACCGTGCTTTTACCCCGCATTGCTCGGTTGCCCTTGGCGGCAATTCCACTTCTCACCCTCGCCTGCGCCCAAGCCGGCGACACCCCCTCCATCTCCCCAGACCCGGGGTCTCTCACACCTCATCCCACAGTCACCCTCGACAATCCCACTGTTTCCGCTTCTCCAACTCCTCCCCCTACGCCTACTCTGCCTTTGGTTTTGCCTTCGACAGCCTCTCCCATCCTCGTATCTCCCACCGCCTCTCCTACACCCTCCCACACCCCGACCCGCGTCCCCGCACCCACACCCACTCCCACCCGTCCCACCGCCTCGCCACAGCCCACCACCGGCTCCTTCTCCACCCCCACACCCAAAAGTATAAAGCTGGACTGCCGTCCTCACTCCTTTCCCCAGCGCACCCAGGCCAGTCTGGCCGTTGACCCGACCGACGACCGCAAGCTCTACATTGGTGTCGAACAGGAAGGCTTCTTCAAGACCACCGACGGTGGTCTTAATTGGCAGCGCGCCACCAAAGGCATCAAAGCCTGGGAGCGCCTGAACGATACCGGCTTCTGCTACGAGGAGTTCTACGAGACTATTATCAACCCCAAGAATCCCAATCATATATGTATCGCCATGGCCGGCGGCCCCGGCACTGTTAAGACCCCCTCTAGCGCCGGCAATAACGGCGTCTATTGCTCCCACGACGCCGCCAACACCTGGACCCAGACGATGACTGACACCATGAACACCGCTGTTTATACCCTGGCTGCGGACCCCCGCGACTTCAACGTCATGTACGCTGGCGTCAACGGCGGCCCCTGCTCCAACGGCCCTCCCGTCTGCGAGGTCGGCACCTACTACAACACCACCGGCGCCATCTACAAGACCACCGATGGCGGCAAGACCTGGACCGAGCTGGACGCGCTGTATATCAAGGACTTGCGGGTAAACGTTGTCCGAATAGACCAGAACAACCCAGACGTCGTCATCGCCTCCACCTTCTCCAAGCTTCCCCCCAACCTCGCTGGCCCCGGTAGCTTCGGCGACGCCAAGCAGCTAGGTCTGCTTCGCTCTACCGACGGCGGTAAGACCTGGACCGCCTCCATCGACGGCATGAACCCCGACCCCCGAGAGCAGGCCCTCCTCGGCATGGCCATGTCCACTAGGAACGGCTCCCGCGTATACGTCACCGCCTCCAGCAACCAGTCCTACTGGTCTAACGACGGCGGCGTCACTTTCAATCGCGCTCCTCGCATGTCCACCATGGCCTTTAACCCCCACGACTCCACCGGCCTCCACATGCTGGCCACCAAAGGCGAGTTCATTAAAGAGAGCAAAGACGGCGGCAAGACCTGGACTGATATAGCCAAGACGCCTGGTTATGTATCCTTTGATAAAGGCGTCCCCACTGACATCGAATGGAGCCTGAGCAGCCCCAACACTGTCTTCCTCGTCGGCCCCTACGCCTCCATATATAAGTCCACTGATGGCGGCAAGACCTGGACCCAAATCCTCTCCGCCGACAAGCTCCCCAAACAATAGGCGAGACGGATTAACTAGCGGCCAGCGCCTTCTCCAGCCTCTCCGCGTCCGAAGGGCTCAGGTTGAAATACTTGGCCTGCGGGTGGTGGAATACCAGCGCGCTCACCGACCCCTCCGGCTCCATCATGAACCCCTCCGTCAAACCGACGCCAATGTGTCTCTCCGGCTCCAGCAGCCTCCACAACTGTCCCTGGTCATCCAATCGAGGGCACGCCGGATAGCCAAAGGAGAACCGCCGCCCCTGATAATTGGCCTTGAACAAGTCCTGCTTGGATATGCCAGCGGGGTCCTGAAATCCCCACATAGCACGCATCTTCTGGTGCAGTAGCTCGGCAAAGGCCTCCGCCCCCTCCAGCGCCAGCACCTGCAATATATGCGAGTCCAAATACCGTCCATGCCCCTTCCACATCTCCGCCAGCACCCTCACCCCTGGGCCTATCGTCGTCACAAACGCGCCGATGTAATCCGCCTTCCCCGACGACCTCGGCAGCAAATAGTCCGACAGACACAGCCCATCACCTCCAGACTGCCTCCCAAATCGGAACCGCTCCAGCACATCCCTTCCGTCCGGCGACAACACCACCACATCATCTCCTTCTGACGCCGCCCTGAAGAACTTGTACACCGCGTCAGCTTTTATATCCTCTCGGATGAGCATCGCATCCTCTACCGCCTTCACCTGGTCACGAAGCTCTATCGCCTTGGCATCGCCCGCGTCCAGCGCCTCCTCAAACCGCCCCTTGAATCCCAGGTGACGTGTGTACAGCATCACCGGGTTTATATAGTCGAATATCTCCGATAGGTCGTAGCCCTTGATGATATGCAGCTTCAAGTCCGGCGGCGCGGGCACAGACTCCACCACCGACACCGTACCCTTCGGCAGCTCCGTCGGCCTCAAGTCCCGCCTCCCCGCCTCTTTCGCCGCCTCGTCCGCCTCCAGCAGCCGGCCCTCCTCGTCCACTGTCGCCTTCATCCTCGCCCGCTCCTCCGGCTCGCGGATACGGTTCGCCAGTTCTAGGCCCGTCATGGCGTCCTTGGCGTAAGCCACAAGACCTTCTTCATACTGCGGCGCAATACGCAGTCGAGTAAACCGATTAGTCAGCGCGGCGCCGCCCACCAGTATCGGGCACTCTATCTCCGCGTCCCGCAGGTCCCGCACCGTCTCCACCATCATCTGCGCCGACTTCACCAGCAGCCCTGACAGCCCTATCATGTCCGGCCTGTGCTGCTGGTACGCTGCAATCAAGTCCTGCGGCGGCACCTTAATGCCAAGGTTTATTACCTTATAGCCATTGTTGGACAATATTATGTCCACCAGGTTCTTGCCGATGTCATGGACGTCGCCCTTCACCGTCGCCAGAATAATAGACCCCCGCGACGCCGCCTCTGCCTTCTCCATGTGCGGCTCCAGGTGCGCCACCGCCGACTTCATCGCCTCCGCCGAGCTCAACACCTCCGCCACGATAAGTTCATTCCTTGCGAACAGCCTTCCCACCTCATCCATCCCTGCCATCAGCGGACCGTTGATTATCTCCAGCGGCCTCCGGCCCTTCATCGCCTCGTCCAGGTCCTCCAGCAGCCCCTCCTTGGAACCCTCGATTATGCAGTTAGCTATGCGCTGGTCCAGCGGCAGCTTCTTCCTATCCTCCAGCGTCCGCTCCACCTTCCGCTCCCGGAAGTGGGCTGCGAAGGCCGCCACCGGGTCCTCGCCCCGCTGCCATATCAAGTCCTCCGACAGCCTCCGCTCCTCTTCGGGAATCGACGCATACCGCACCAGCCGTTCGCTGTTAACTATCGCCATATCAAGTCCGGCCTGGACGCAGTGGTAAAGGAATACGGAGTTCAGCACCTCCCGCCCCGACGCTGGCAGCCCAAAGGACACGTTTGATATACCCAGCACTGTCTTGCACAGCTGGAACCTCTCCTTAATCAGCCGCACGCCTTCAATGGTCTCCATCCCTGCCGTGACGTAGTTTTGGTCTCCCGTTCCGATGGGAAACACTAAGGGGTCGAAAATAATGTCTTCCGGCGGGATGCCGTACTTCTCCGTCAGCAGCTTGTAAGAGCGCTCCGCTATCTGAAGCTTCCGCTCCCTCGTTATCGCCTGCGCCTGCTTCTTATCCTCGTCGATGCATCCCACCACCAGCGCCGCCCCAAACTGCCGGGCTAGCGGCACCACACGCTTGAACCGCTCCTCGCCATCCTCCAGGTTTATCGAGTTTATTACACCCTTCCCTGGCAGCTTCTTCAGCGACTGGTGAAGCACATTGGCGTCCGTCGAGTCTAGCATAATCGGGACCTTAACTTTGCGAAGCAGGTGGTCCAAAAACGTCGAAATATCCGCCATCTCGTGCCGGTCCGGGTCCTGCAAGCACACGTCCAGTATGTGCGCGCCGCCCCGTACCTGCCGCCGCCCCACCTCCGACGCCTCCTCGAACTTCCCTTCGGCAATCAACTTCTTGAACTGGCGGCTGCCCAGCACGTTCGTCCGCTCTCCCACTAAAATGGGACGCGTGCTTTCGTCCACCGTCAGCGGCTCTAGCCCCGATATCATAGTAATGTTCAGTTGCGCTAGCTTCCTTGGCTTCTCAACCTCTGTTATGGAGTGAAGCCTGGCGATGTGCTCTTGGCTCGTCCCGCAGCATCCGCCGATGACGTTGACCCATCCTTCGTGTGCATAGACTCCCAACGTCCTCGCCATCATCTCCGGCGTCTGGTTGTACTGGCCGTTTTCGTCTGGCAGCCCGGCGTTAGGTATTACAGCCACCGGGAACCGCGACAGCCTAGCTAGCGTCCGCACGTGGTCTCTCATGAACTCCGGCCCCGTGGCGCAGTTCATCCCAATCCACAGCAGCTCGCGATTCGCCAGCGACACGTAAAACGCCTCAATGTCCTGCCCCCCCAGCGTTGTGCCCATGGTCTCGATGGTGCACTGCACCGCCACCGGCACCTCCTCCCCAAGGTCCTTCGACAGCTTCTCAATAGCCGCCAGCGCAGCCTTCACGTTCAACGTATCCTGTTGCGTCTCCACTAGCATAAAATCGGCGCCGCCCTCCCAAAGACCGGCGGCCTGCGTGTAGAAGTGCTCTACCAGCTCATTCCAGGTGACCCCTCCCGTGACCGATATCGCCTTCGTCGTCGGCCCCATAGACCCCGCCACAAACCGCGGCTTCCCGTTGGTCGAAAACTCGTCCGCCGCCTCTCTCGCAATCCTCGCCGACGCCGCGCTTATCTCCACCGCCCGCTCCGCCAGCCCGTACTCCCCCAGCACTAGCGGTGTGCTTCCAAACGAGTTTGTCTCAATGATGTCCGCCCCCGCCTCCAGGTAAGACCGGTGTATCTCTCCGATGACGTCAGGCCGGGTAATGTTTAAATACTCGTTGCATCCCTCAAGCTGCGTCCCGCCAAAATCCGACGCCGTCAGTTTGTACTGCTGTATGCGAGTGCCCATAGCCCCATCCACCAGCAAAATACGCTGGGACATCAGCTTTTTCATGTGGGCTATGCGCTCTTTTCTATCCATGGGTTTTTCTCTACTTAGCCGTAAGTCCAGTCAGCAATTACGGATTTCGCCTCTTAGATGAAAATTGTATCTGAGCGGCCTGCCACTATCAATAGATGCCAAGTTTGTTACTTTCAGAAGTGCCCCTCAAAGACCTTAACATCGGCATTCCCCTGTGGGATAATGAAATTGACATTTTATCTTTCCTTTGAGTCCTATGCCCAAAAGTTATTGGATGGTGGTCCTCAGTCCCGACAACTTTAAAATCGCCCGTCAACGCGGCTTCGATATCATCGGCCTCGTGGGCCAGCACCGAAAAAAAGTCCAGCGCATGGAGCCGGGCGACCGCGTCCTCCTCTACGTCTCCCACTGGCGATGCTTCACTACCAGCGCCACGGTCACCGCCCCATTCGTAGAAGACCATACCCCCATCTGGAAAGCCGAAGGCGGCAGCAATTTTCCCTTCCGAGTCGGCATCAAGCCGGACGTTGTCCTTCAGGAAAGCCAGTACATTTACGCCTACCATATCGCCCCTCGAATGGACTACACCCGACGATGGGTGCCGGAAGACTGGTACCTCGCCTTCCACGGCAGCCTCCACCTCATATCCAAACTAGACTTCCATCTGGTCGAGGATGAACTGCTCCGCTCCCGCCGCCTGGGCGAAAATCGTCCCCCCTTCTACACCCCCAACTCCCCTGTCCCCAACTCCACCTGTCTACTGGATCAAATGGCGAATGACGAGGTAGGTCGCCCCGCCTACCGCTAGTCCCTGCCCCCCGTTCCCACCCCATTAAACCACACCCGCAACATTCAACTTATCCTCTTTGTATATCCATTGCGTCTATATGTCTTGCCATACAGTTATGTGATATCAGCCTCTCAACGCAGATAATACCTGCATATATTTAGACCGAGAAAGCGCCGTATTTCTGGTTCTCCCCCTTCGGCCTGGAAGAGCTCCGCTACCTTAAAGCATATATCGCGGAGTCCGATGCAATAGGACCGTCCTGAGTATGCCGAAGGAGTGGGTTGTGGTTCCTTACTTCTCTTCCCCTTCCAGCAGGAAGGGGACAAAGGGGATGGTATCCCGATTTAAGACAGGCCTCACCTCCAAAGCCAAACATAGCCCAAGATGATAGTTTCCCCACCCCCTGTGCTAAAATACCCCCGTGGCCTCATCCAAGCTAATCTATTCGGAAAAACACCGCAGCGCCCTCATAACCACCCTTCTGGGCCTCCTGGGCCTGGCTTTGATAATCATAGCCCTCGTGGCCGCCGGCATGTCCGCTGTGGGGACCCGAGACCTCTGGAGTGACGCCGCCTTTTCCCTTGCTCTGGGCTTAGTTCTGGCAGGCAGCCACTGGTTCTTGGTGCCGCGAGAATATCAAGTTTACAGCGACCGCCTCGTTGTCACCTATGGTCGTCCCCGCATCCTCTCCGTCCCTTTCGACAACGTAGCCAGCGTCGACGTGCTTACCCACCCTCTGGGGACCGAGCTTCGAATACGACGCGCCCGTGGCAGGACTCTGCTATTGCAGCCCCTAGGCCCCAAACAGTTCCACCAAGCCCTGCAAGATGCCCTCTCAAAATCTGGAGTTGCGCCTAAAAATCCCATCCCCTCTTCGCAGGGCTTCCCGCCCACCAACCCCAAAAGCTAGCCCTCCCTCCTAGCGCGCACCACGTAGGTACCAGCCATTTTGTCGTGCCACCCTTGCTTCCTCCCATCTAACGCCGCCCACACGTACCCAAACCCCAACGTTAACTCTGAAACTATCTTTCCGGGAACTTCTCTTACAAATGCTGTGCCAACGCTGGGCTGTTGTCCGTTCCGATCCACCACCTTAGCCCCCACCAGCATCTTTCCAGGCGTCGTCCCCTTGAAGCCGATAAACAGTGTATTGTAGACCCACCTCACAGCTAGTGCGATAAAAAAGCCCAGGCCAAAACCAATGCCCTCATCAGTGACCGCGACTGCTAGACCCAAAAACCCCAAAACAACAGTCTGTATGACAAATAGAATGACTCCGTCCACTATCGCCGCCACCAGCCGGATCCAGAACCCCATGTATTCCGCCCCCGCCGCTTCCGGGACCGTCGTTGGTTCCGCCGATGCAGCCTGCGACGGCGGCGTCACTAGCAACTTGCCGCAGCTCGCGCAGTACAGCGCATCCCACGGACTTACCACGCCGCACGCCGGGCACGTCACCGGCTCCTGCGACACCGGCTGAGGCTCTAGGTACGCCAGCCACACTCCGCATCCCACGCACCTCCACTTGCCCCGTCCATTTGACAATCCGCATCTACGGCACCCTGTCATCTATCCCTCTCCCAACGCCCGCTGCAACCCGCTCCTCCACGCCCCCTCCGCCTCCGACAGCGAGAGGTCTACCAATCGGCCAATCTTCACTCCTTGTCCCTTCACCGTTCCCAACACCACCATCGGCACGTCCGCCTTCTCGGCCATCGCTTCCAGACGCTTCAGCCGCTGCGGCGCTATCGACACCACCATCCTGGACTGCGCCTCCCCGAAAAGAGCCGCGTCCCACCGACCCCGCACCTCTATATCCCCCTCAAACCCCATCCCGTCGACTATCGCGCACTCCGCCAGCGCCACCGCCAGCCCGCCGTCCGAGCAGTCGTGCGCCGATGCTATTATCCCCGCCTCAATGCCGCGTCTGCACAGCGCCTGCGCCCTCGCCTCCAGCGACAGGTCAATCGACGGCCTGCCGGCCACAAGCCCGTGAAATATCTCTAGATACTCGCTCCCTGCCAGGTCCGCCGCCTTCCCCCGCACCCCCTCCGCTCCCAGCAGCACAACCACGTCACCCTCTCGCTTGAACCCTTGCCCAACATATCGACTCCCATCCTCCAGCAGGCCCAGCGCCCCCACGACTGGAGTCGGGTATACCGCCTCACCTCTCGTCTCGTTATAAAGGCTCACATTGCCGCTCACCACAGGCACGCCCAGCGCATTGCACGCCTTGGCAATGCCTCGAATGCACCACTCCAGTTGATAATAAATCTCCGGCTTGTCTGGGTTGCCAAAGTTCAAGCAGTCCGTCAACGCTATAGGCTCCGCCCCCACGCACGACACGTTGCGGCAGGCCTCCGCCGCTGCTATCGCGCCCCCTCGATACGGGTCCAGCCAGCACAGCCGTCCATTACCGTCCGTCGACAGCGCAATGCTCTTCTTCGTGCCTTTTATTCGAAGCACCGCCGCGTCGCCGCGACCCGGCGGGACCACTGTATTGGTCTGCACCTGGTGGTCATACTGCCTGTACACGAACTCCTTGCTGGCAATGTTCGGCGACGCCAGCAGTTTCAGTAATACCTCCGACGGCTTCTCCTTCGGCAGCGGCAGCTTGGCTAATGGGTACTCCTGCGCCCTCAGTACTTCATCAGATATGACCCCCTTCAGCCGGTACAGCTTGGGGTGAGTCAGCGCATGCACCGGCAGGTCCGCCACCGGCTTCCTTCCCTCCACAATCCTCACTCTATCCCCATCTACCACCCTACCCAGCTCCACCCACGGCAGGTCCCACTTCTTCAGCACCGTCGCTATCTTGTCCTTATTCTCAGGCCTCACCACCAGCAGCATCCGCTCCTGCGACTCCGATAGCATGACCTCGTACGGCGTCATCCCTTCCTCGCGGCGGTGCACCTTTGACACGTCCACCACTACGCCCCTGCCTCCCCGCTCCGCCGACTCCACCGTCGAGCTGGTCAGCCCCGCCGCGCCCAGGTCCTGAATGCCGATTAAACACCCTGTTTCAGCAGCCTCCAGGCAGGCCTCTATCAAAACCTTCTCCAAGAACGGGTTCCCCACCTGCACCGTAGGCCGCATCTCCTTCTCTTCCTCAAAAGTCCGCGACGCCAGCCCCGACGCCCCGTGTATCCCATCTCTCCCAGTGTCCGACCCCACCAGCAGCAGCAGGTTCCCCGTCCCACCGACGGTCGCCCGAGCCAGCTTCCGCTTCTCCACTAACCCTACGCACAGCGCGTTCACCAGCGGGTTGCCGCTATACGGCTTGCCGAACTGTATCTCCCCGCCCACGTCAGGCACCCCTATGCAGTTGCCGTACCACGATATTCCACCCACTACACCGCCAAACAGATGTCTGTTGCGGCCCTCCGCCAGCGGCCCAAACCGCAGTGAGTTCATCAGCGCTATCGGCCTTGCCCCCATCGCCAGTATGTCCCGCACTATCCCTCCCACCCCTGTCGCCGCCCCCTGAAAAGGTTCGATGGCCGACGGGTGGTTGTGCGATTCAATTTTGAACACTACCGCTAGCCCGTCGCCAATATCCACCGCCCCGGCGTTCTCCGCCCCCGGCGGCAGCAGCACCCTCGGGCTCTTGGAAGGAAAAAGCCGCAGCAGTGGCTTAGAGTGTTTATACCCGCAGTGCTCGCTCCACAAGGCGCCAAACATCCCCAGTTCCACCGGGTTCGGCTCTCTGTCTAAGAGATCGACGATAGCCTGGTATTCCTCCTGCGTGAGGGCTATCTCATCCAGGACTGCTTTAGATACAGGACTCATAGCAAAGTGCTCCCCAGAATAACCATAAGGACTCCGCTCAGGGCCATGGCAGTGCCCAGCACAACCCTCAGAGTAACACGCTCCAGCCTCTGAAGGAATAAGTGCGCCATGGTCAGCGTGAAAATCGGGTTTAGCGACGCCACGGGCGTCACCACTGCCACCGGCGCCTTGCTTAACGCCGACACCAGCAGCGTCACCGCCCCACCTGATGTCACCCCTGCCAGCACCATGAACCCAAAATACCGCCGCGGCTCCCCGGCATGCTTTGGCATCGACTTCGCCGATATTAGCATCATCACCAGCGCCCCAAAGAACAGCCCCATAGACGTGAACAGTATCGGCGGCACGTCGTAGTCCTTCATTCCCTTCTTGGCGATGACCTGGCTCGCGCCGTAGCACATAGCCGAAAGCACCGCCAGCGCTGCTCCCCACAACAGCCGCCGATTCGAGCCGGCCCTAGTCTGCACTTAGTTCCTCGCTCGGCCTATTTCGGCTCTCGCTGACTATCAACGCCATCCCTGACACCGACATCAATATCCCCAGACCCATTAGCCAGTTGGGCCGCTCGTCTAGGAACAGCATCGCCATCAGCGTCGCGAATATTGGGCTGATGGATATGATCGGCGACGTCCTCGCCGCCCCCGCGATGCTCAACGCCATGTATAAAATGAGCCGCGCCAGCGCAAAGGTGACTACACCATAAAAGAAGGCCCACAAAAACGCTCTGGGGTCCAGCGCCGTCAGATCGTCAAAATATAGTGTCAACGCCAGCGCCGATGTAACCATGAACCCCGTCAGCACCGATATGAACGCCCCCAGCGCCGGCGGCAGCCGTTGCAGTCCTAAACGGGCGAAAATATCGGACGAGCTGAAGCCGAAAAGGGACAGAAAGGCTAGTAGGATGCCCAGGGCCATCTAGGTTAGCGTTTTACCAGGCTCTGGACCGTCGAACGAAAGATATACAACCCGTCCGACCCGCCCATCAACTCCTCTACCGCCCTCTCCGGGTGCGGCATCATCCCCAGCACGTTCCCCCGCTTGTTCACTATCCCCGCAATGTTCCTCGCCGACCCGTTAGGGTTGGCCTCTGGCGTCACCTCGCCTTTAGGCGTGGAGTACCTGAACACCACCTGGCTGTTGGCCTCCAACTGGTCCAGCGTGGCCGGGTCCGCGTAATAATTCCCCTCGCCATGGGATATGGGTATGTGCAGCACCTGCCCCGGCTCGCAGTCCAAAGTGAAAGGCGTATTCGTGTTTTCCACCCGCAGGTCCGTCGACTGGCACCGGAACTGTAGGCTCACGTTTCGCATCAGTACTCCAGGCAGCAGTCCAGCCTCGCACAGCAATTGGAATCCATTGCATATCCCAATCACCAGCCCGCCCTTCCCGGCAAACTCCCCCACCGACTCCATAATCGGCGAGAACCGCGCCACCGCCCCGCACCTCAAATAGTCGCCATAAGAAAACCCGCCAGGCAGAATAATACAGTCATAGCCCGACAGGTCCGTATCCTTGTGCCACAGATACTTGGCCTCTTCCCCCAGCACATTCTTCACGGCGTGATAGCAGTCACCATCGCTCCAAGTCCCGGGGAAGACCACAACTCCAAAACGCATACTCTCTATTCTTTCTCCTCTGACAACGTCACCTTTAACGGCAAACCTTTAATATTGATCATTCCTAATGTCGAGAAGTCAAGTAATCTGCCCTTTGAATCTATTTTCTTCATTACCCTATCGTCCTCGGTCTCTTGAAAGTAACCCTGATGTCGCTCAAGAACGACTTCTAAGAAGTCTCCCTCAGAGTCATACCACACTTCTATCAGCTTTTTGGTCATGTTTATTTATATGAAGACCTCGCGTTGCCTACCCTCTTCCTTCTTTCTCTCTTGAATGCCTGGTGCTAATTTTGGATTGAGATGAACAAAAGGTGTGATGGCCCCCAAGGAAATCCCTTCTCCCCTTGTAGGAGAAGGCGCAGGTCGAAGACTCGCCGTGGCGAGATGAGGGGGAAGCCCTAGAGACGCAATACGAATAGCAGAGCTAACAATCCTCTTGTTTCTTTCACTCAGCATTTAAGCTCTATTATATCTAACGTCCGCTATCCTCCCATCCCTTCCAGCATCTTTGTCACCACCTCATTCACCACTCCACCCTCGGCCTTTCCCTTGGTCTGCGGCATCAGCCTCCCCATCACCTTCCCCTTGTCAGCCGGCCCCTTGGCCCCCACCTCCGACACCACCCTCCTCGCCAGCGACTCCACCTCCGCTCTGCTCATCTGCTGCGGCAGGTACTCCTGAAGGATAGCCGCCTCCTTCTCCTCCTTGTCCACCAGGTCCTGCCGCTTGCCCTGCTTGTACAATTCAATCGCCTCGCGACGCTGCTTAATGCCCTTGGCGACTAGTTCATGAACGCCCGCGTCATCCAGCGGCTTCTGCTTATCGATCTCCTCGTAATTGATACTACTCCGCAGCATCCGTATCACTGACAAGCGAAGCTGGTCTCCCTTCTTCATCGCCTCCAGCTGGTCAGCCTGCAGCTTCTCCTTAAGCGCCATATCCTCCCCTTATTTCCGCCGAATCTGCTTCATTAAATTCGCCATCTCCACCGCTGTCTCCGCCGCCTCCTGCCCCTTGTTCCCCATAGCCCCCCCGGCCCTGTCCATAGCCTGCTTCATATTCTCGGTGGTCAGCACACCCGTGATAACCGGCACCCCTGTGTCCACCGCCACCCGCGCGATGGCCGCGGTGCTCTGCGTCGCCACCACCTCGTAATGTCCCGTCTCCCCTCGAATAACACAGCCCAGGCATATCACCGCATCGTACATCTTGGACTCCGCCAGCGCTTTCGCCGCCACCCCCAGCTCCAGCGACCCTGGCACATGGCACACCGTCACATCCTCTTCCTTGACCTCAAGACCCCTGAGGGCCTTCACCGCCCCATCCAGGAGCTTGTGCGTCACCATATCGTTAAAACGGGAAACTACAATGGCAAACCTAAGTCCCTGTCCCTCTAAAGAACCCTTAATCTCTTTGGACAAGAGCCTAGCTCCCCTTCTTTTCCGCCTCGGGTTCCTTGTAACCCACCTGCATGACCTTCTCTAACAACTGCTGTTCCGGCACGTTGCCGACGAACTGCGTCGTATTATTAATTACCGTTTTGGGCACCGCGCTTACGTTGTACATCCGCGCCATATGCGGAAACTCCTGCGCCTCGACAACGTCGGCCCTAATCAGCTTGTTCTCTATCGACATCGCGTGGGCCAGCCTGGCCAACTGTGGGCAGTGGGGTCAAGTCGGCGTCACGAAGACCTGTATGTGAACTGGCTGGTTTACCTTCCTTAGCTGCTTCCGTGTCTCCACAGACAGCGGGCTGACCTCCCTGGACAACGTCTCGATATCCTCCAGCAGCGTGGCAAATTCGTACCCCGCCGGTATTCCGAAATATCGCAGCCGCGGGCTTCCGTCAGACTCCAGGACAATGGCCGGCACCCGCTCGACAGCGTATTCGTCTCGCTCTTTGGTCTGGGTGAAGAAATCGTAGGTGTTCAAATGCAGTTTAGGAGAAAGCGCCGCCAGGTCTTCCATCAGTTCCTGTGTCTGGGGGCAGGTGGGGCACTCCCTCCCCGGCACCGTCAGCAGTGGCGATTGCCGCGAGACAAATAAATTAATTGTAACGTCCTTCTTAAGCTCCTTTTTGAAGCGGCGCTTTAGTTCGGTCTGGTCTTGTTCGGGGATTAGCGGCATCTCATATCTCTGCTTTGGGGGACTAAAGCTAGTTTACACCAGCGCCTATACCTTATCCAGTTTTTATTCCTCTCCATATATGCAGCAGCCGCGTGAGCATCGTCCACGTCGAAAAGAACGCTATTAATCCCAGCGCCAACAGCACCTCTGCTTCACCGATAACCAGCCCCGCCGAAAGTATCACCACCCGCTCGGGCCGCGTCATCAGACCGCCCTTCATGTCCAGCCCCAGCGCCTCCCCCCTCGCCCTCAAATAGCTGACGCCCTGCGAACTCGTGAAGGCCAGTATAAGCAGCGTCATATACACGCCTAGCTGCCTGGACTCCGGGTCGTCCGTGGCCCCATAAACCGCCAGCCCCAGGTACAGCGCCGATTCGCCCAGCCGGTCGAACAGCGAGTCCAGCAACGCCCCAAAAGTCGTAACCCTACCCGTCATCCTCGCCAAGGCCCCGTCGAACAAGTCCAACGCGCCTCCGGCTAGGAACACCAACCCGCCCTGCCACAAGAGTCCCATCCCCACCAGCGCCGCCCCCACCGCCGATATCAGGAAGCCAAGTATTGTGATGGAATTAGGAGTCAGACCAACGGCGTTTAACGCCTTTGCCCCGGGCTCCTCAATCCATTGCTTGAGTGAAGCTCTAAGCTTTTCTCGCAGCCGCTGCGCCATACGTCCTGTTCATCGTCGACTCATAATAGTCCACCACTCGCCACGCTACGCGCTCCCAGCTATACTGCCTCACCTCTTCCAGCCCCCTTCGCCCCATCTCAGCCCTCATCTCAGTATCCTTCACCAGCCCCGCTAGCGCCTCCGCCAGCGACGCGCTGTCCTTTGGCCGCGCCAGCAGCGCCTGATGCCCGTTCCTGAGTATGTCCGAATATCCCTCGATTTGTGTGGCTACTATAGGCTTCCCTAAAGCCATCGCCTCCAGCAGCACAATCCCAAAGCTCTCCTTCCCCGTGGCCGGCGAACAAAAAATATCTGCCGTCTGGTAGTACCTGGGTAAATCAGAGTACCTAGCCGGCCCCACCATCACCAGGTCCTTCAGACTTCGCTCCGCCATAATCCTGTAACAATTCCTGTCCGGGTCTCCCGGCCCCACAACTATGAGCCTTATGTTCGGAAACTCCCACTTAAGCTGGCCGTATGCCTCCAGCAGGTATCTAAGCCCCTTCCGCTTCTCCATCCTTCCCACAAACAAGATGTTCACTTTCCCGTCCTGGAACTCGGGCAGCGGTTTAACGCAAGGGTTAAAAAGCGACAGGTCGATACCGTTGGGTATGATTTCGTACTGCCGTGGAAAAAATCGCGCCACGTGTTTCTTCGCCGCCTGCGACACAGCAATGCAGCCGTCCAGCCGGTCAAACCAGTGGCGCAGCATTGGGCTGCTCCAGCCATACCACCGCCCGCTGCCGTGAAAGGCGTGGAATGTCCCTATATTGACTGATCTAGAGCATTGCAGCACCGCCAGCGGCAGATACGGGGCCATAGGCTCGTGCAGGTGGATTACGTCAAATTCTTCCTCGGCCAGCAAGTCCCGCACCTTCTTATAGTTCCACGCTGAAAGCGATATGCGCGCTATGGAGCCGCCGCTGGGAATGGGCACAGACCGCCCCATGGGCACAAAGTTAGACTCCAAATCTTGCGCCCTCGATGGCGAAAACGGCGCCAGGACTTTTACCTGGTGGCCCATCATCTGAAGCTGATGGCTCAATTGCGTAATGTGCGCAGTCACACCGCCAGGCCAGGTGAAGTCGTATGGCGACACCAGGGCTACCTTCATCAGGTCGCCTTTCTACCGTGTGGTGGGGTAATTAACCCTTCTTATCTTCAATGAAGTCTTCCACCATCTGCCTCGCCTGATCGTCGCTGTACTGGATAGGCGGCGACTTCATGAAGTACGCGCTGGGCCCTTTAATCGCTCCGCTCTCGCCCCGGTCCAGAGCCAGCTTTATGCAGCGCACTGCATCTACCACCACACCCGCAGAATTGGGGCTGTCCCACACTTCCAGCTTCACTTCGACGTTTATGGGCGCGCCGCCGAAGTTGTGGCCCTCCATCCGTATATAACACCACTTCCGGTCTTGCAGCCAGGGTATGTAGTCGCTGGGCCCTATATGCACGTTGTCCGCGCCGATGTCGTAGTCCAACTGGGACGTGACCGAGTTTGTCTTCGATATCTTCTTGGACACCAGCCGCTCCCTCTCCAGCATGTTGAGGAAGTCTGTGTTTCCTCCAAAGTTAAGCTGGTAGGTGCGGTCTAAAATAACGCCTCTATCCCGGAAAAGGCGGGTCAGCACTCGGTGGGTAATCGTCGCTCCCACCTGCGACTTGATGTCGTCTCCAATTACCGGCAGTCCCTTGGACTTGAAGCGGTTCTGCCAGTACTCCTCCCGCGCGATGAACACTGGTATGCAGTTAATGAACCCGCATCCAGCCGCCAGCACCTGCTCCACGTACCACTTGGTCGCCTCTTCGCTTCCGACGGGCAGGTAGTTTATAACGACGTCAACCTTGCGCTCCTTCAATATTCCCACTACGTCGGCTGTAGATCCCGGCGCCTTCTTCACTACGTCCGCCAGGTACTTGCCGACGCCGTCATGGGTCATCCCCCGGTCCACCTTAACCCCCGTATGCGGCACGTCGGCAAACTTTATCGTGTTGTTTGGCTTGCTGAACACCGCCTCCGACAGGTCCTTCCCAACCTTATTGACGTCAATATCAAACGCCGCCACCACTTCAATATCCCCAATCTCGTAATCGCCGATGCGTGGGTGCATCAGACCGGGCACAAAGCCATCCTCAGGCACCTCACGGTACTTATGAAGGCCCTGCACCAGTGAGGAGGCACAGTTGCCCACGCCAATGATGGCTACATTGATCTTTCCCACTCGGATTTTCTCCTTGCTACAGACTAATTTTAACCGTCATGCCGCGCTTCCGATGGATTGTAGCAACTTGAAAGGCACAACAACAAGTTTGGCAGAGCTATATGTAGCTCCACTGCTACAAAAGGCGGGTGTTCGCTTAAGATGCTAAGCGACGGGAAGTTAGCTCTCTGATATCCCTTTGTCTCCTCAGGTTCTCCCTCTTCTCCTATTGCAAAGAGATCCGCTTCCTTTAAGCATATATCGCGGAGTCTCCTCATCCTTGATATCTATTCGATGAGGAGGCCGTCCGCCGTAGGAGGATCGGCCCGATGTAATCGGACCTGTCCAGAGTACCCACGAGGGAAGAAGAGGGAGTTAGACGCCGTCCCTAGCCTGGCCGAAGGAGGGAGATGAGGTGATCTTACCTTCTCTTCCCCTTCCAGCGTGAGGCGTCGTCCCGAGTACCCCCCCCCCCCCCCCCCCCCCCCCCCCCCCCCCCCCCCCCCCCCCCCCCCCCACCGGCCTCGGTTGGCTTCTCAGGCTGAGGTAACGCTCCCGTCTAATTCGGCGCCTCTGTCTGATTAATAAACCCTATCTTCAGCGGCAAGTCATACGCCACCCACTTGTTTCCTATTATGTAATCTATACCCAGTGGTCCCCAGTGCCGCGAATCGTTGCTGTGCGTACGATTGTCCCCCATAACAAAAAATTCATCAGGTCCCAGCGTCTTGAAATCCATATACTCGCCCCGGGCCCGCTCCGTTCCTGCTACGTAGGGCTCGTCCAGCAGCTTACCGTTCAAATATGTGTACCCGTCCCTTATCGAAACCTGGTCCCCGGGCACTCCTATAACCCGCTTAACAAAGCTCCGTGCCGGGTCCCTTGGGTAACTGAACACCACAATACTCCCCCGTTGGGGTCCATCCTTCTGAAACGGCGTCATCTCCTCCTGTCCCGACGCGTCCCAAAAGGGAATAATGTCGGAGAACTTATCCATGTTCACTTTTAAATATGCCAGCTTGTTCACCGTCACATACTCGCCCGACTCCAAAGTCGGGTACATGCTGGAACCTTCCAACTGAAAGTTCTGAACGCTGACCTGGAGAAAGAAGAACACCACCAGCGCCATAATAAGGGCTTCTAGAAATTCTTTGGCCAAGTCGAACATTGTGTTAAGAAAAATCCCTAATTTAAGAATTCCGACAACTATTCTATATTAGCATGGGCATGCCCGGACAATTTTGAAACAACCGTTAAGAGCAGTATATGGATAAATTGTCCACTCTGGCGTTAATATCCACTGGTTATGTCCATCAATCCCATCACTAGGATCAACCCCCCCTCCACCGTGGACCACCCTGCCTCTCACCCTCTTCTGCCCATCCTGGATAAACTGGGAAAGCAGTACTGTTTCAACTGCGTAGTGGAAGAGCATCAGACCAGGGCCTACAACCTTGCCGTTCACATGCTTGGCGACTGGTCCCAGGCTGAAGACGCAACCCAGGAAGCCTTCATCTCCGCCTACCGCTCCTTCAACAATTATCGAGGCGTAAACCTAGCCGCCTGGCTCATGCGCATCGTCGCCAACTATTGCCGCGATATGCTCCGCATCCGCAAGTCCCGGCCCTCCCAGCCCTTGGACGTCCAGATCAACAACCCGGTCGACCGCGACGCCACCGAAACCAGTTCCCCCGAGAACCTCGCCCTGCGCAGCGAGCTGCGGCAGGCCATCAACAAGGGCCTGAACACCATCCACGTCGACCAGCGCCTAGCCCTCATCCTAGTGGACATAGAAGGCTTCAGTTACGACGCGGCCGCCGAGGCCCTGGACTGCAATATCGGCACCATAAAGTCCCGCCTCAGCCGGGGCCGCGCCGCCCTAAGAAACTATTTGTTAAACCAGGGGGAACTTCTACCCCACTCTTTACGTCAATATAAGTAGGAAAAGTTTATGCGACTCTTTGGCCATCGACATATAGCTGGTCAGGCGCTCACCGAGTACCTGGACGATTGCATCTCTCCCGCCCGGCGGCAGAAGGTGGAAACCCACCTAACCGCCTGCCCGCGATGCCGCCAGGAGCTTGACTCCCTTCGCGCCACCGTTGCCGGTCTCCGCGCTATGTTCCAGACCCAGCCACGGCGCTCCTTCATTCTCCTCAATGCTCCTGACATGACACCCTACGCTCCCCGCGCTAAGTCCAGGGCGCCCTCTTGGGCCGTTGGCCTGGCCGCCTCTGCCGCCGCCCTCGCCCTGGTCGCCATTATATCCGTAGATGTTTTGGGCGGCCTGTCTTCGGGCGATCGTAACACCCCCGTGGGCACTGCGGCGCTTCCTGAGGACAATGCGTCCTCTGCGGAAAACTATCGCGCCATAGACGGCCCCAAGTTCGCCGGCAACTTCGCGCCTGGCTCCTCCCCCTCACCCTCCGAGACCAGCGTCCCCTCCAAGCAGAAAGGCGCAGCCCCTGGCGTGACCGAGATTATCACCACCGGAGGCATCCCGGACCAGCCCGCCCCTACCGAGGTCGCTAGCATTCCCCAAGCGCCTGATCCCATCATCAGTGCTGACCAGGTCCCCGCCGTCATAGAAACTCCGTCTCTTAACGAAAGCGGCGGCACCTCTATCTACTGGCGAGTCCTGGAAGTCCTTCTGGCCGCTGGTGCCGTCGTCCTAGGCATCCTTTTCTTTCAACAACTGCGACGCCGTCCCCAGATACCTTTATGACCAACCGTTCCCATTAAGTCTAAATTCCATAGGCCGGTCCATCCGGTCCCTACCCAATAAATAGGCCGCCCTCACCCATCGGTGCGGCCTATTTCTATTCCGGTTTTCTCTGCTGTTGCCTAGCCCTTTCAGGCCGCTTCACATTGAATAGATAAGGAGAAGCGGGGGATAGAGGGTGATGAGGTGGTCCTTATTTTCCTTCCCTCTTCTCCCGACTACGGGAGAAGAGGGACAAAGGGTGATGAGGGCGCCCCGATTAAAGACCAGGTATTTATTTTGCATCACGCGTTTGCGTGTGGGGAGTTAGGAAGGGGGTCCGAAAGAAAAGGGTGGAGAGTGGCAATCTCCACCCCAATGCAAACAGCGGTCCGCTATCCCTTAGAAAATCGCTATCGGATTCACCGGCGCGCCCGTCCCGTTGGCCAGTCGCAGCGGGTTCACCACCAGCATAAACTCGTACCGATTTTCCTGCTTGCACACCCGCGCCAGGTCCTCCAGATTGCAATTGTCCAAAATCCAGCACCCAATGGCCGTTAAGAGGATGCGGTGGACCGGCAGCGTGTACTCCTTATACCCGCTGGGCATCACATCTTGGGCCAGATCCCCTCCCAACATGGCGATGTCCCGCTGCTTCAGCCAGGGCAGGCACGCCGCTTGCAAGCCCGACCCTCCGTCAATCATCGGCCGGTTCGGCCCCTCCGCCTTCCGCCTCTCCCAGTTCCCAGACCGGATTATCAGTACATCCCCAGGCCCTACCTTCACACCAAACTTCTTCTCCGCCGCGTCCAGGTCTTCCGGATATATAGCTTCCCCGGGCTTCATGTACGGCACGCCCTTTAAAGTCGGGAAGTCCAGCAGCACGCCGCGAGTCACCACTCCGTCCTTCAGGTTGTCTATACTCTCCACCGACGCCCCCGTCCGGGTCCGAATAGCGTGCGACGGGAAGCCGTTGTACATCTTCCCATCCGCGAACATGTGGCATAGCGCGTCCACGTGGGTGACTATCATCCCGTGGTACACCATGCCAATGTACTCCATAGCCCCCTGGGACGGCGACTCCGGCTTCCCCGGCGTGTCGTGCATCCCCTCGCCGCTCTCCACCATGTACAACTGCGGCGGCACCGCGGCGTCAATCGACGGCTCCGCCACAATGGGCCGCGCCAGGCTCACCGTCAGCCCCTTCTTCACCAATCGCGTCGCCTCCAGCCGCTTCTGCGGCGTGACCAGGTTAATAGTTCCTAGCTGGTCCTCCTTGCCCCACCGGCCCCAGTTGCTCAGGGTCTTGTGCCACTGGGCGATTTCTTGAGATGTTGCGTTCTTGGGTGACATAGCTCCTCCTCGTTGTGTCCGTTTTTTGCAAAAGGTGGCCCAATTCTAGGCAGGGTCTCTTGAGGGTGTCAAACGCCTAGCCAAAGGGCACCTTTCCCATCCCCTGACATATCTCCAGCCGCGCATACCTTATAAATATGCTTCCCAGAGGGTTTGCCAGCGGCGCGTTTACCGCCAGGCAGGCAATAACGTGCTTCTGACCGGGCTTGGCCTCCCTGGCAATTAGCAAGCGGTTCCGCCCGTTGTACCCAATCACGGGCGATAGCTTCTGCGCCGCAATAGCCGCCGCCGGCTTTAAGTCTGGCCCGGGGTAATCCGCCCAGACCTCGCCGTAGTCGTCTATCGACGCCTCAAACCACACCTGCGCCCCCGCCACCGGCAGGCCCCGCACCTTCTCCGGCAGCGTAATCGTAAACCGGTACCACCCAAAAGTCAGTCCCGTGCTCACCGAGTCTCGAATGCTCTTAGGCGTTGCCCATCCCGAATCGTCAAAGCCCGCCAGCCGCGCCGCCACCTCTGTCTTCCTCTCTGCCGTCAGGCCCTGATTAGGCTGGCCGGGGTCTAAGCCCAGAGCAAACTTGATGCGCCCGTTGACCAGCTTCAACTCCTCCGGGCTGTCCAGGTCCAGTGTAATCATTCCCGATGCCTGCTGCGTAGTCATCGTTTCCTCCTTAAAAGCCAACCGCCCCGATAAATCGGGGCGGTGGTTTATTGGTTAGCTCAGGCCTCTAGCTGGCGCGGCTGGCCTCTCGAGGCTGCATCCGCTCATGCGTCTTGGGGTCCAGATTCCAGAAGCGTATCCCGTTGTCGGACAGTATCTTCTTCTTCTGGCCGTCCGTCAGGTCGTCGCGCTCCAGCACCTTCTGCACGCTCCACGGCGACAGGCAGTCGAAGTGCGAGTAGTCGGACCCAATGATGATACCGCTCTCGCCCACCTTCTTGGTCAGCAGCGGCAGGAAGTCGGCCTCCTCAGGCTCGAAGCATATGAAAAGCTGGTCGCCGAAATAGTCCTTCGGCTCGTCCTTCCTCAGCTTGGGCGCGCCGTCGGGCATAATCTCATAGTGCTCCTCCAGACGCTCCAGGTAGTAAGGGAGCCAACCCGCACCCTGCTCAATCCACGCGACCTTCAGGTCCGGGAACTTGTCCAGCACGCCGCTGGCGATGAACCCGCACACTGAGAACGGCGCGTCGATGCCCATAAACAGGTGCTTCAGGAACTCGGTGTCCAGTCGGCGCATCCCCACCGACTCGTGAAGCTGCTGGTGTATCGAAACTGGCATCCCCAGCCTCACGCACTCCTCCAAGATTGGGTGGAACCGCTCCTTATACAGCCACTCGCCCTTGAACTGGCAGGGGAGATAAGCGCCTCCCAGACCCAGGTCGGCGGCGCGGTGCAGCTCCTTCAGCGCCAGCTTGGTGTCGTGCAGCGGAAGGATCATAGTCCCCCGCACCCGGTCGCGATACCCCTCCGTCCACTCTGTCACCCAGTCGTTCCACCCCCGGGCGAACCAGTAGGCCACCTCCGGGTTGTCGATGGTGTTCAGCAAGTTCTGATGCAGGACGCAGAAGATAAAGGTCACATCAAACCCCTCGGCGTCCAGGTCCTTTATGCGCTCCTTTGGGCTGCGCTCTCCCTCCCGGTTGTACCACTGGTCCGGGTCGTGAGTGGAAAAGGTCGCCAGCTTGCCAAAAGGCCCGGTGCGGAAGTCCGAGTTGGGAAACACCTTGGAATGTTCCAAAATCCAGATGTTGTCGTAGTGCCGGGTGGAGTTTTTTTGTGTGCCGCCGCTCCGGGCCGCCCCCGCTACATCCTTCCAGTTGGGGTCCACAAACTTGCGCGGCGCCCACGGCTTCAGTTCGTCCGGAAAGCGCTTCCACAGCTCGCACTTGCTCTCGTCCACGTGTGAGTCTGAATCGACGATGTAATAGTCAGGCAACGTCCCACCAACATACTTGCGAGGCATAAAACAGAGTCCTCCTGAATGCGGTTTCTGACGGCCATTATACTCCTAACCCTAGCCGAGACAAACTGGCCCTATCAAATTCCAGTCTCCCTAATCCTCTATCTCTGCCCTCAGCACACGTCTGATGCCAGTTAAGAACTGGGGTTAATTAACAAGAAACGGAATTGTCATTCCGGGCGGCAAACTCGATGTACTCATCGGGACGCAGTTGAGCACCTTTACTTGACTATTCAATCGCGAAATCCCGATGTTAATCGGGTCGAGGAATCTGTTATGACGGTAACCTCGATTGTCATCTCACTGACACGACCCGGGTCTCTTATAGCCTACAGCTGCAATCACACCTATAAACTAGCATCAGCCCGTCCATTATCTCCGTCGATGATACTTCACCACCCGACGCTTTCGGCCGAACTCCCCGGGCTGCACCACATAAACGTCTCCAAGCGAGTCCACCCACGCCCCATGGCAGCTTCGATTGACCTCCGACCCCCACCTCGCCACCCGTTCCACCCTATCCCCATCTATCGACACAACGCTGAACTTTCCGCTGTTATGCTCGGGTATATAGGCTACGTTATTATTGTCCACATGTATGACCGCCGGGCCTATCAGCTCCAGGGGCCATACTGAAATTAGTTCTCCATCCGTGGAAAACACCTGCACCCTGTCATTCTCCCGGTCCGCTACCAGCACCCGATCCTGCCGGTCAATCCAAACCCCGTGTGGCAAGTTAAACTGACCGCGCCCCTTTCCAGGCTGGCCCCAGGACTTAATTAACTTCCCCTCTGCTGTAAATTGATGGACCCGGCTGTTAGCATAGCCGTCAGCCACGAAAATATCGCCCGTCGAAGACACCGCCACACCCGCTGGAAGATGAAAAGGCTTGCCCCCGTGGGTCACCCTTGTGAAGGCGTTGGACGAAAAGTCGTCCTCTGGCACTCCCGTGTCCGAGCGATATCCCTTCACCCCTATCGACATCTGTATCTTGCCGTCCGATGTGAACTTCATTACCTGGCCCTGATCCCTATCCACCAGCCAGACATTGTCCTTGGCATCCAGGTAAACGGCATGCGGCATCCGAAAAATTCCCTCACCCCACGAGTAAAGAAACTTGCCCTCTCGATCAAACACCATCACCGGATGCGGCCCTCTATCGAAAACATATACCCTATCCCGCGAATCCCCGGCTACCGCAGCCGACGTCATACCCCACTCAGCAGGCAGCCGCGCCCACTCTTCATCGACTTCATAAGTAAACTCGCCTTGCCCCACCCTTTTCACCATAACCTCCCTCATCTTTACCGATATGCGGCAATAATACTCAATACATCTGCGTTTTCAGGATGCTAACATTCCATTCATATACTGTCAAAGCCGTGCAATCAGAGTGCAAAATGACAACTCAGGGTTAAGGTCCCATCTACTCAAGTGTCCCCTCTTCTCCTATTGAGAAGGGCCTGCCTTAGTACCCCCGAAGGAAGAAGAAGGGGTTAGGGGATGATGAGGTGATCCTATTATCTCTTCCCCTTCCAGCAGGCTGTACTCAGTCCCGATGCAGTCGGGAAAGGGGGAAAAGGGGATGGTGTCCCAATGCGAACGAGGCCGGCATTTACGTATCACCTGGTACTAAACCCATCCCTAAGACTAGCCCCAAAAAGACCCCATAATCTGGCAAGCAACCAGGGAACCTTTTCAAAAAGCACCGCGTCTTATTCATTGAAGAGGTCACGCAAACCAAACATCCAACCTGGAGGAACCGCCCCAATGAAACCCCTGAAGAAACCTAGGCTGCTCCTTACCTTAATTGCCGCCCTCGGACTTCTCACCCTCACCATCGCTTGTGGCAGCGCCAGCGGCGGCGACAACCAGACCCCTACCGCCAATAACTCGGCCAACGTATCTAACGTAGCCGGTAGCGTTCCCCAGGGCGGTGCCGGTTCCGTCTCCGAGCTCTCCGCAGCACGCAGCTCTTCTTACGTCGACTCCATACCCTACGGAGGCTACGGCAGCCTCCAGGAGGGCATCCACGTCACCGGCGCTGGGACCGTCACCGTCCAGCCCGACTTGGCCATCCTGAACATCGGCGTCAGCGCCACCGCCGACACCGTGAAGGAGGCTATGAACAAGGCCAACACCTCCCTCAACGCCATGCTGGAAGCCCTCAAGAAGCACGGCATCGAATCCAAAGATATCCAGACTACCCACTTCAGCGTCTATCCCAAGTATGATAGTTATGAGACCTATAGCTGCCCCAAGGATGGCCAGCCCGCCATTGCCCCTGACCGCTCCATGCCCTCCGACGCCTGCCACCGCGAGTGGAAGCAGAAGCTCACCGGCTATCAGGTCACAAACCAGCTAACCATCAAGATTCGAGGCGACAAAGAGGTCGGCCCCGTCATCGACGACATGGTCGCAGCCGGCGGCGACGCCGCCCAAGTCCAGGGTATCCACTTCACCGTCGATGACACCAAGGCCCTGGCCGCCAAGGCCCGAGAAGCCGCTGTCAAGGCCGCCATGGAGCAGGCCCAGCAGTTCGCCACGCTCACCGGTGTCGGCCTCGGCAAACTCGTCTACATATCCCAGTCCGGCGGCGAAATTCCCGTCAGTATGGCCTCCAAAGACCTGGCCTTCGCCCCCGGTGCCGAATTCGCTCCCACCCCCATCAAGACCGGCGAGGTGGAGGTCACCGTCACCGTCCAGGCCGTCTTCGCCATCGACTAGCATTCTTCGCTCCTCTCCTCTCTAAAGCCCTCCGCTAAACACCCAAGCGGAGGGCTTTTTGTTGTCTTCAAGGCTTGTATAAACGACCAGCTTTGCATTTGGCCTTGTGCGCTTCCGGCCCTCTCCTCAGGTCCCCCTCTTCTCCTATTGCAAAGGAGAAGAGGGGGATAGGGGGTGATAAGGTGATCTTAATTTTATCTTCCCCTTCCTGAAAGGAAGGGGTTAAGGGATGGTGGCTCCGAATGGAGAGTGGTTCGTTATGAATGCAGACGGCGCGGCTACAAAAGTTGTCCCAGCCATCCCCGCTTGCTACAATCGCCCTTGCCATACCAAAGACGGCTTGATTCCAATCATAGCCTCGCCAAATTGTTCAAATAATTCCATGGACTACATGCAGCGCGCCTTCACCCTTGCCCTAGGCGTACAGGGCACCACCAGCCCCAATCCCGCCGTCGGCGCCGTAATCGTTAAAGACGGCCGCATCCTCGGCCAAGGCGCTACCCAGCTCCCAGGCCAGGCCCACGCCGAAATCGTCGCCCTCCGACAGGCCGGCGACTCCGCCCGCGGCGCTACCCTCTACCTCACTCTGGAACCCCACTGCTTCCAAGGGCGCACCCCGCCCTGCACCCGCGCCATCATCGACGCCGGCATCAAGGAAGTCCACATCGCCGCCCTGGATCCCAACCCCAGGGTCAACGGTCGAGGCAAGTCGGAACTCGAGGCAGCAGGCATAAAAGTTATCCTAGGCGAGTCCTCCCAGGAAATCAGGGAGCTTTACGAGGCCTTCGCCAAACATATACACACCGGCCTACCCTTCGTCATCGCCAAGTTCGCCATGAGCCTGGACGGCAAAACCGCCACCCGCGCTGGCCACTCCCAGTGGGTCACCGGCCCCGACTCCCGCGCCCTGGTCCATGACCTCCGCCGCGCCTCCGACGCTGTCATGGTTGGCGTCAACACCGTCCTCCGCGACAACCCCAGACTCACCGCCCGCGGCGCCCAGGGCCAACCATTGTCCCACCAGCCCCTCCGAGTCATCATCGATTCCAACGCCCGCACTCCGACCAACGCCCTGCTATTGCGCGAGCCAGGCAAGACCCTGGTCGCAGTCACTGACGCCTCTCCGGTTGCTATAAAAACGCTAGAATCCGCTGGCGCCGGGGTTATCAAGCTCCCCCGAGAGGACGGCCTGGTATCCCTCAAACCCCTCCTGCAAGAGCTGGGCCGGCGAAACGTCGTAAGCCTGCTCGTCGAAGGCGGCGGCACCCTCCTCGGCTCCCTTGTCGATCAGGCCCTGGTCGACAAAATTCTCGCCTTTATCGCCCCGGTTATCATCGGCGGCAAGGACGCCCTCTCCCCCGTCGAAGGTCAAGGCATCGACATCATGTCCCATGCCCTGCGGCTAGACCACGTCTCCGTCCAGCAAATCGGTGACGACGTTCTCATCAAAGGCTATCCAAAACCAAGGAGCTAGCGTGTTCACAGGCATTGTCGAAGAAGTCGGCGTCGTCAAGTCTTTCACAGGCTCGCGGTTGACCATAAAAGCTGCCAAAGCCCTGGAAGGCCTCGCCCTTGGCGACAGCGTCTCCATAAACGGCGCCTGCCTTACCGTCGTAACCCTGGACGCCTCCTCCTTCGGCATCGACGCCGTCCCCGAGACCCTCCGCCGCACCAACCTTGGCGAACTCGAGCCCGGCTACCCTGTCAACCTGGAACGCGCCCTGGGCGCGGGAGGCCGCCTCGGCGGGCACATCGTCCAGGGCCATGTTGACGCTCGCGGCAGGCTCCTCTCCATCAAGCCTGAAGGTGGCGCCCGCATCTTCCGGTTCCGCGCCCCCCAGCGCCTCATGCCCTACATCGTTGAAAAGGGCTTCATCGCCATTGATGGCATCAGCCTGACCGTCGTTAAGCGATTTGGTGCATCTTTTACCATCTCTGTGATACCATATACGTTTGTAAACACCAATTTCCAAAGACGAAAAATCGGAGACTCGGTAAACCTGGAAGTGGATATCCTAGCCAAGTACGTGGAGAGCCTCTTAAGCTCTCGTAAATGATCTCTTCAAAATTTATCTCAATGCTAGAAGGATAAGGAATGGCTCTGGCCACCATCGAAGAAGCGCTGCAGGACTTTCAGCAGGGCAAGTTCCTTATCGTCGTTGACGACGCCAAACGCGAGAACGAAGGCGATTTAGTCCTCGCCGCCGATAAGGTCACCCCTGAAGCCATCAACTTCATGACCAAACACGCCCGCGGCCTTCTCTGCGTCCCCATCGCTGGGCAATATCTTGATCGCCTCAACATCCCCATGATGTCCCCCCGCCGCGGTCCTTCCATGCACGGCACCGCCTTCACCATGTCCATCGACTACACCAAAGGTACTACCACCGGCATCTCCGCCTACGACCGCGCCGCTACCATCAAGGCCGCCCTGGACCCAGCCTCCACCCCGGACGAGTTCGCCCAGCCCGGCCACACCTTCCCCCTTCGCTATCGAGACGGCGGCGTCCTGGTCCGCGCCGGCCATACCGAGGCTAGCGTGGATCTCGCCGTTCTGGCGGGCTTCAGCCCGGCCGCCGCTATCTGTGAAATCCTCTCCGAAGACGGCACCATGGCCCTTATGCCGGAGCTGGAAAAATTTTCCCTCGACCACGATATCAAGATCATCTCCATCGCCCAGCTCATCGCCTACCGCCGCTCCCAGGAGAAGCTGGTCGAAAAAGTCTGCGACGCCCGGCTTCCCACCAAGTATGGCAACTTCAAAGTCGTCGGCCACACTAGCCGCTACGACCCCGCCCAGCACGTCGCCCTGGTCATGGGCCGCTGGCAGCCCGATGAACCCGTCCTCGTCCGTGTCCACAGCGAGTGCCTTACCGGCGACATCTTCGGCAGCACCCGTTGCGACTGCGGCCAGCAGGTGGAACAAGCCCTCAAAGCCATCGCCGCTGAGGGCAAAGGCGTCTTCCTCTACATGCGGCAGGAGGGACGCGGCATCGGCCTCCACAACAAAATCAAGGCCTACCACCTCCAGGACAACGGCCTAGATACCGTCGAAGCCAACGAAAAACTCGGCTTTGAGCCTGACCTCCGCACCTACGGCATCGGCGCCCAGATCCTATCCGACCTGGGCGTCCGCAAAATGCGCCTCCTCACCAACAACCCCCAGAAAATCGTCGGCATCAGCGGCTGGGGCCTCAGTGTCGTTGAGCGAGTCCCCATGGTCGTCAACCGCACCCGCGAAAACGAGCGATACCTAAAGACAAAACAAAAGAAAATGGGCCACTTCCTAAACCTCCAGTAGACCCTTCCCTTTGTGGTGGATGTTGGGTGTGACAGCACGTCATTTCGACCGCAGCCGAGAAATCTCAACGCTACGTCCGCCGCCATTACCTCTCATCTCACCAACAATGACTATTCTGGCCCCTTTCCTTCCCGTCTGGTTCTCCCCCTTCGGCTTGGAAGAGCTCCGCTGCCTTTAAGCATATATCGCGGAGTCCGATACAATCGGACCGTCCTGAGCCTGGCCGAAGGAGGGGGTTGTGGTATTTCTTTTTACTTTCCCTCTTCTCCCGTAGTCGGGAGAAGAGGGATCAAGGGTGATAAGGGCGACCCGCTTAAAGTTAAAGCTGGTTTTCCCAGGCTAGATTGACGCCTGGCCCGCATCCCCCACGGTGGATAGAAGGTAAGCCTTCAAAAACTCATCCAGCTCCCCATCCAGCACTCCCTCCGCGCCGGAAGTCTCATAACCCGTCCGATGGTCCTTCACCAACTTGTACGGGTGCAGCACGTAGCTCCGAATCTGGTTCCCCCATTCCGCAGAAACCCTCTGCCCCTTAAGCTGCGCCATCTCCTTCGCCCGCTCCTCCATACGAAGCTGCAACAGTTTCGCCCGCAGGATGGTCATCGCGTACTCCCGGTTCTGGTGCTGCGACCGCTCCGTCTGGCACGACACCACAATCCCCGTCGGTATGTGCGTCAGCCGCACCGCCGACGCCACCTTCTGCACGTTCTGCCCCCCCGGCCCGCTGGAGCGGAAAAAGTCCATCTTCAAGTCCTCAGGCCTGATAACTATGTCCGTGTCTTTCCCCTCCTCCGCCATCGGCAGCGCCTCCACGTACGCAAAGGATGTATGCCGTAGGTTGTCGTTATTGAACGGTGACAGCCGCACCAGCCGGTGAACCCCCTTCTCCGCCTTCAGGTACCCGTAGGCCGACGGCCCCTCCACCTCCACCGTGGCGCTCTTTATCCCAGCCTCTTCGCCGTACGACATGTCCAGCACCTGCGTCTTGTACCCCCGGCGCTCCGCCCAGCGAAGGTACATCCGCAGCAGCATGTCGCTCCAGTCCTGCGAGTCCACCCCCCCTGCCCCGGCCTGTATGGTAATAATCGACGGCCTGCCGTCGTAGGGTCCCGAAAGTGTTACCTCGACCTCTTTGCTGCCGACAGTCCTGACGTACTCCCGCGCCTCTTTGGAAAGCTGCTGCTCCAACGACTCGTCCCCCTCCGACTCCGCCATCTCCATCAGCTCCAGCAGCGACGCCCCCCGCCTCTCCAACTCCCGCCAGGTGGACACCGTCTCTTTCAGACGTGTCAGCCGCTTCATACACTCCTGGGCCCGTCGGGGGTCATTCCAGAAGTCCGGCTCCGCGGACTCCTTCTCGATTTTTCCTATCTCACCCTCTTTGTTAGCGATGTCAAAGACGGCCCACTATCTGTTGTATCTTCTGGGCTGTCTCCTGGATTTGTTGCTTCAACTCTTGCATCTATATTCCTTATTCCTTTATACCAGTAATTGCTATGAAAGTAGGTTAAGCGCGCCATAATTGACTCCCCTCAGGTCTCTTCCCCCTTGAGGTCGAATCCTATAGCCATATCAACCTGAGATCCCGATGCCAATCGGGAGGGAAGACTAAGATGAGGGGTCGGGGTTCTGGCAGAGGGGTGTCCCCTCATTGATCATATTATGTCCTATCTATATTAACGCCTCTATATTAATGCCGCCTTCAGTGTACCCGACGCCGCCTTGTGCGCCAGCCGCGTCGGCTCCGGCATCCGATATCCCCGGCAGCTCTCCATTACCCATTGTATCGATGACTCCAAATCTACCCTATGCCCCGCTGACACAATCATCGGCGACACGCCTGCCCGCGTCCGCAGCGCCACACCCACCACCTCACTTCGATGTATTAGCGGACTTGTTGCTCCCACCTCTACGTCCAAATCCCCATACCTCCCGCATAACACCGACTTCGCGCACCCAATAGTCGGCAAGCTTGTCATAAGCCCCAGGTGACACGCAATCCCTAGCCTCCTAGGGTGCGCGTAACCCTGTCCGTCCACCATCATCAAGTCCGGCTGAACGCTCAGGGCCTCCAGCGCCTTGGCCAGCACCGGCACCTCCCTAAACGACAGAAATCCCGGCACGTATGCCATCCCCGGCTCCGCCCTCGCCACTCTCACCTCCATCACCTCCATGCTCGGGTACGACAGCGCCACCACCGCTCCTAGCGCCATACCCTCATCCCTCACCCCAGATATGTCCACGCCAGCCACGCAGCGCACCTTCTCCACCACCCCATTTGTAAATAACACCTCCGACGCCAAACGCCTCTGGATAGCTTCCGCCTCCTCCAGCGTCACTGACCAGGGATGTAACTGTTTCAGCCTCACCTGCTAATTATATCAAGCTTGGACGGGAGACCATCCGCTTTTCTGAGTGAACTAAAGAAATCTCAGCAATCCATTACTTGCCACGCCCCATTTATTACTACTCACCCTGAGCTTGTCTAAGCCTGCCCTGAGCCTGGTCGAAGGGGGCGAGGATACTTTAGCTCCAGTCCGATCTCTACCCCCAATCAGTACCACTTCGCCTTATCCACCACATTCCTCAGCCGCTCACCCTTGAGGAACCTACCCGCGTTGTCCAGAAGCACCTGAAACCTCCGCTCCGGTATGTTCTCCGCATCCCTCACAGCTACGTGAGGCGTCATCAGAACATTAGGCAAGCCCCACAGCTTGTGGCTTGATGGCAGCGGCTCCTCTTCAAACACATCCAACCCGCAGCCCGCAATGTCCCCCCTCTCGATGGCCTCCGCCAGGTCGTCTATCCTGCAGACCTTCCCACGGCCAACGTTGATAAAGTAGGCCGTCCTCTTCATCAACCTAAAACGCCGCGCGTTAAACAATCCTTCCGTCTCCGGCGTATGGGGCAGCGTGGAAATCACGAAATCGGCCTGAGGCAAAACTTTGTCGAGTTCGTCCGGCGCATGAAACTCGACATACGACAGCTTGTATTCCCGTCTCGGATCGACGCCGATAATCCTCATCCCCAGTTCTTTGCACAACCTGGCCGTCTCATGCCCAATCCCGCCCACGCCGATTATCAGCGCCGTCGCCTCGCCCAGATAAACGTACCGAGTTTTTCGCGCGCCCTCATCCCACACTCGCTTCCTCTGGGCATCCATGTACCAGGGCAGCCCTCGAGACAAGGCCAGCAAGAACATCAAAATATGGTGTGATATGTGGTCGTTGTAGATGCCGCGTGGGTTCGTGATGGTTACAGGATGCTCGATCAGAGCCTTGTAATAGTATCCCGGTGAAGGCCCTGCCGCCGCGCTGTGGAGCCATCGAAGCTTCTTAGCCCCTGCCAGCGCCGCTGGCGGTACCCACCCATACGCCGCGTCCGCATCCCTCATCACCTCGATAGCCTCCCGGTCCGTTCCTGGTGAGACGACCTCATATTCCGAAAATGTATCGCTCAAACGCGCGGCGAACTGCCGCTGCAAATCATTCTGTGGCGGCATAAACACAAACTTGGGCATGTCTTCCTCCTTTGCTCTCAACCTACTCTTATCGAATACCTCCCCAAAAGCCTTAGTCCATCGCTGCCCTTGGTGTATAGTACCCATCGATATATGACTGCGAGCCCCCGTCGTCTTGGATGATATCACCCTCCTGACCGCCATCGCCCTCATCGCCCTGGGCCTCGGCGCGGGCGCCTATGGCTCCCTCATCGGCGCTGGCGGCGGCTTCATCATCGCCCCCCTCCTTATTCTCGCCTTCGGCATCGACCATCGACTAGCCGTCGGCAGCGCCCTCGTCACCGTGGCCCTCTCCTCCATTTCCGCCTCCATCACCTTCCTCAGACTGCATTATGTCGACCTGCGCTCCGCCTGGCTCTTCAGCCTCTCCGCCATCCCCGGCACCATCGTAGGCGTCATCGGCCTTCGATATATCCCCGGCCATATCTTTGAGATTATCTACGGCTTCCTTCTCCTAGCCCTCTGCGCCTACATCATCTACACTCAGCGCAGCGACGCCTCCAGCAAGCCCCTCCCTCTCCAGCAGTCCAACCTTCTAACCCACAACGACTTCTGGCATCATACCCACACCGTCACCACCTCTGACCGCGGGAAGTTCCAATACACCTACAATGAGCCGGCCGCCGTGGGCCTCAACGGCCTCATAGGATTCATGTCCGGCTTCCTTGGCAACGGCGGCGGCCCCTTCCGTACTCCTGCCCTGGTCTATCTCTTCCACTTTCCAGTCCTCATCGCCGTGGGCACCTCCCTCGTCTCCCAGGTTGTCGGCACAGCCATCGGCAGCGGCGTTCACGTCATCGAAGGCAATGTTGACTATCCCGTGGCACTCCTTACCGGCACAGGCGTCGTCCTGGGCGCTCAGGCCGGCGTCCGAATCGCCCGCATTATGCAGGCCCAATGGCTCCTGCGATTTCTCGCCCTCGCCATAGCCGCCATCGGCATCCAGCTCTTGCTGTCTGGTTTCGATGTAATATAAATCATGGCCCTCACCTTCCGGCTAGACACCGCCTCCACCCCGGGTCCGCCACAAACTAATCATTCAATCGGCGGAAGCCGATCCATCGGCTCCCCCCGCGCCGGCCTCCTCTCCACTCCCCACGGCGACGTCCCAACTCCTGCCTTTATGCCCGTCGCCACACAGGGCACCGTCAAGACTCTCTCCTCCCACGATGTCCGAGACCTCGGCGCAAACATCCTCCTCAGCAACACCTACCACCTCTACCTACGCCCCGGCATCGACCTCATCGAAAGCCTTGGCGGCCTCCACTCCTTCATGGGCTGGGATGGTCCCATCCTAACCGACAGCGGCGGCTACCAGGCCTTCAGCCTTGGCGCCCTCATCAAGCTCACCGATGAAGGCGTCGCCTTCCGCTCCCACATCGATGGCTCCCGCCACCTCTTCACCCCCGAAAAGACCATCGAGTATCAGCAGCGCCTCGGCGTCGATATCATGATGTGCCTCGACCAGCTCGTCCCCGCCAACTCCGATGAATCCGCCCTCCGCGACGCCATGGACCGCACCCACCGCTGGGCCGCTCGATGCCGCCAGGCCTGGAGCAGCCCCAACCAGGCCCTCTTCGGTATCGTCCAGGGCGGCGTCTCCCCCACTCTCCGCGAAGCCTCCGCCCAATTCATCACCGGCCTGGACTTCCCAGGCTGCGCCGTCGGCGGCCTGGCCGTCGGAGAAAATAAAGCCCAGATGTACGAGACCGTAGCTCTAATGGACAATCTTCTACCCAAAGACCGACCCCGTTACCTCATGGGCGTCGGCTCGCCCGAAGACCTGGTGGAATGCGTCGCCCGAGGCATGGACCTCTTCGACTGCGCCCTTCCCACCCGCGTCGCCCGCAACGGCGCCCTCTTCATCCCCACTGGCCGCGTCGACATCACCTCCGCCCGCTTCCAGTCCATAAACAACCCACTAATGGAGGGTTGCGACTGCTTTGCCTGCTGCAACTTCCCGGCCGCCTACCTCCACCACCTCTTCAAAGCCAAAGAGATTCTGGGCCTCCGGCTCGCCACCATCCACAATCTGCGCTTCGTCCTCCGCCTCATGGCCCAAATGCGCTCCCACATCCTCGATGGCACCTTTAACGCCTTCGCCCGCGACTTCCTCGCCCGCTACAAACCCACCAATGAGGCCGTCCGAATGGCCCAAAAAGTGCGCTGGCTCTCCCGCCGCCATGAGGACTAAAGCGGCTCCCGCCAACGCGCGTAATCAGCCTTCAAGGTCCGCCTAATGGATATCGAACAGAATGTGGAATCATGATACGTGTCAATTTCATAGGATTAGGGGCCCTTCAGGTACCCCCTCTTCTCCTATTGCAAAGGAGAAGAGGGGGATAGGGGGTGATGAGGTGATCTTATTTTTCTTTCCCTCTTCTCCCGACTACGGAAGAAGAGGGACTAAGGGTGATGAGGGTGCCCGCTTAAAAACAACCCTGGCTTTTTGCACAAACACAACCGCCCAAAAACAAAATCGCTCGCCCTATTATTTTCTCAGGCGAGCGACTTATTGCTTTCGTCTAATGGAGAGACCCTATCCCCCGGCCACCGCCGGCACAATGCTCACCTCATCCCCCGCCTTCGTCGCAGTCTTCAGTCCCTTCAAGAACCGCACGTCCTCGCCGTTGAGATAAATATTCACAAAGTACCTTAGCTCCCCGCCTTCATCCACCAGCCGCTCCTTGAACCCCGGGTAGCTCGTTTCCAGATGCTCAATCATCTCTGACACCGTCGTCACCGACACGTCCAGCTTATCCTGCCCCTTAGTCAGCCTTCGCAGCGGTGTTGGTATTCGGACCATGACTCCCATTATCAGACGCCTCCTTGCTTCCAGAACCAATTCAAGGTTAACCTTCCACCACGTCGCCCGCAACCGGGTCCACTCGCACGCCCTGGGCCTTCACCCACTGCAGGCCGTGACTTATATCCTCCTGGTCCCCCTCCAGCTCCAGCACCACCCATCCCATGTCATCCCGCACGTCCGCCCGGCGAATATTCGTGACCACGTTAAACTGCCTGCCCAACTCAAATATTACCGGCTTGGTCACCAGCGCCTTCTCGTACGTGAACTTCACCCTCTGCTTCGACATATCCGGCCTACCGCCCCGCCGCCGTCGCGCCGTGCAGCGCCGCCTCGAACTCTTTCATCGTCGGCTTGATGCTCAAGGGACGGACCACGTCCTTGACGACTTCCTGGGTCTTGAGACCGTTGCCCGTTATATACGCCACTACTACGTCCTCGCGACGGAAGGCGCCCTTCTTCGCCAGCGCCTTTAACGACGATACTACCACACCGCCCGCCGTTTCGGTGAAGATACCCTCCGTCTCCGCCAAAAGCCTCATACCCTCCTCTACTTCCTCCTCCCGAATGGCATGCGCGCCGCCTTTGGACTGCTTCATGGTGCGAATGGCATATACCCCGTCCGCCGGATTGCCGATGGCCAGCGACTTGGCGATTGAATTGGGCCGCACAGGCTTCACAATCTCCTCCCCTGCCAGGAACGTGTCCACCACTGGCGAACATCCCCGCGCCTGCGCCGCGTACATCCTGGTATGCACCGGCCCCTTCACCAGCCCCACCGTCACCAGCTCGTTGAACCCTCGATATATCTTCGTCAGCAGCGCCCCTGACGCCACCGGCACCACCGCGTGGTCGGGGAAACGCCATCCCAACTGCTCCGCCACCTCCAGCCCCAGGGTCTTGCTCCCCTCGGCATAGAAGGGCCGCATATTTACATTCACAAACGCCCACCGGTAAGAGTCGGCAATCTCGCTGCACAGCCGGTTTACATCGTCATAATTGCCCTGCACTGCCATCACCGTCGGCCCGTAAATGGCTGCCCCAATAACCTTCCCCACCTCCAGGTCCGCCGGTATAAACACCACCGCCTTCATCCCCGCCCACGCGGCGTGGGCCGCCACCGAACACGCCAGGTTCCCCGTAGACGCGCAGCTCAGCGTGTCGAATTCAAACTCCAGCGCCTTCGTCGCCGCCACCGACACCACCCTGTCTTTGAACGAGTAGGACGGGTTGACGCTGTCGTTCTTGATATAAAGGTTGTCCAGCCCCAGCATCCGTCCTAAGTTCTTGGACTTTATCAGAGGCGTGAAGCCGGCATGAATATCCACGGCGTTGGCCGCATCCACTGGCAGAAAGTCCTGGTACCGCCATATGGTCAGCGGCCCCTCCGCAATGCGCTTCCGGCTCGTCGCCTTGGCTATCGACTTGTAGTCGTACACCACTTCCAGAGGGCCAAAGCAGAAGTCGCAGACGTTCACCGGCTCCACCGGATAGTCGCGACCGCATTCCCTGCATCTCAGACCGGTAACAAAGGACACCTGCCTAAGCCTCCGTGGATTAAAAACAGGGCCGTCTATGCCGAGCAGCCCTTCCGCAAATGTTAACAAAGGCCTCCTGTACTGTCAACGTAAACGGCCTCCATTGCATCCCCGCACAAGTCCCTAGCTAAGATAGCTAAAATCTCAATCTAATTATGTAAAACCGTTCCGCCTCTACCGCCATATTATCTTTACAAACCGCATTTGCATAGCCACGCAGGAGGCTGAGGACCAACGGGTTTCCTCCTTGGCCCTGCCTCTCCTCCTGCAGCTACCTCCCCCCAAAGCGCCCCCGGCCTGGGAGAAAGGCCGGGGGCCTTTTATTTTCCTCCCCAAATAAAAAGCCCCCCGATTTGTCGGGGGGCTTTTTCATGGTTGCTAGCGATCCCAAAGACAAACTTATTCCTTGCTCTCAAGAACCTTGCCCTCGTTAGGCACGTTCACCTTAAGCTGTTTCGCTTTCTTGGACTCCATCTTCGGAAAGGACAGCTTCAGCACGCCGTTCTCGTAGGTCGTCTTAGCCCTTTCCGTGTCCACGGTATCCGGCAGCCTCAAGGATCGATAGAAGGACCCGAACCGGCGCTCCCTCATCAGGTAATCGCCCTCCTTGCCCTCCTTCTCCTCCTTAGTCTCAGCGCGAATGGTCAGGACGTTGTTCTCCACCATCACGTTGATGTTCTCCGGCTTCACGCCGGGGACGGAAGCATGGATTACAATGTTATCCCCTTCCTCCATCACGTCCAGCGGCAGCGCCCACGCCTCGTTCCCACCATCCGACGTGAAACCTCGCCATAAACGGTTCATATTCTCTTCCATCCGGCGAAGTTCTGTGAACGGGTCCCATCGCATAAGAGTCATGACACACCTCCACTCCAAAAGGTTTCTTTGTTTTTATTCCAGGACTACTTGCTGGTATTGACCATTCTAAGAATAAAATTCTAGAAACTTAAGCCTCTTTAGTCAAGTATCTTATAGCAAGCAGCAAGCAATGCTAATAGACTAAGCCAAGTTATACTTGATTAATTATTGTAAAGTTTTATATAATGTAGCCCTTAGGGTTTGGAGTCCTAATGGCTAACTATTATCAAATATTGGGCGTTGATTCCAAGGCTTCGGACCCAGACATCCGCAAGGCCTATCGCAAGCTCGCCCGCAAGTACCACCCCGACGTCAACCCCAACGACAAGGCTGCGGAAGCCCGCTTCAAGCAGATCAACGAAGCCTATGAGGTCCTCTCCGACCCCGAAAATCGCCGCAAGTATGATCAGTACGGCGACAACTGGAAGCACGCCGACCGTATGGACCAGGCCCGCCAGGCCGGCTACCAGCGCTCCCGCCCCGGCGCCGGACCTGAAGGCTTCACCTATACCTGGACCACCCAGGGCCCCGGCAGCCAGCGCTCTCCCGGCGCTAATTTCGGCGATATTTTCGAGGAGTTCTTCGGCAAACAAGGCAGGACCCCTGCCGCAGCCGAGCCTATCGAAGTCCCCGCCGAAATCTCCCTTGATGAGGCCGCCCAGGGCGCCACCCGTCACATTCAGGTCCCCACCGATGGCTCTACCCGCCAGCAGCGCCTCGAGGTGAAAATACCCCCCGGCGTCGATACCGGCTCCCGGGTCCGCATCGCCTCCGGCGATGGCCGCCGCCAGGACATATATCTAGTCATCAACGTTGTGTCTCACCCCAGGTTTCAGCGTGAAGGCTCAGACCTCCGCACAGAAATCGAGGTCCCCATGACCGACGCCGTCTTGGGCAGCGAGGTCACCGTTCCTACCCTCACCGGCAGGGTTGCCCTGAAAATCCCGCCCGAGACCCAGAACGGCCAGGTCTTCCGCCTGGGAGGCCAGGGTATGCCCCGCCTTAACAACCCCACCCAAAAAGGCGACCTCTTAGCCAGGGTGAAAGTGCTCCTCCCCAAAAGCCTCAGCCAGGAGGAACGCCAGCTTTTCCAAAAGCTTAAGGAACTACGTTCAGTGAAGAGGTAGCCCCGTGATAGAAAATATGGATAGCAACCTCAACGACATCGAACTCGATATTAGCTTGGAGCCTTGCTACGTCATAAGCGTGGCAGCGCGAATGGTCGGCCTCCACGCCCAGACCCTCCGTTACTACGAGCGCGCCGGCCTCTTAACTCCCTCCCGCTCCACTGGCCGCCAGCGACTCTACTCCGCCACCGACGTGGAACGCCTCAAGCGCATCCGCACCCTCACCGAGGAGATGGGCCTGAACCTCGCCGGCGTAGAAGTCGCCCTTCGCCTCATGGACCGGGTCAACGAAATGCAGCAGGAAATGTCCAGGCTCCTAGAAGAAGTAGCGCACCTCCGCCATCTCTCAACCGATGGCGACGAGGACAAATCTTAAATCTGGCGTCACATCGTGGAAGGGAAAATTTTGTGGAGAAACTCGACATTTGCAAGGAAGGCAGGGATGTCCCGTCTGGTTCCCCTTCTTCTCCTTTTGAAAAGGAGAAGAAGGGGCTAGAGCCTGTCCTGAGCTTGCCGAAGGAGGATGATGAGGTGATCCTATTTTTCTTCCCCTTCCAGCAGGAAGGGAATTAAGGGGATGGTATCTCGAATGAATACAGGGCTGGCATCTTAGGCTAACCCTCAGGAGGATTAATAGAATGGTTCTAAGACCAGAACAATTTACTGAAGCCGCCCGGGACGCCCTCGGAGCCTCCCAGGAGCTTATGGTTCGTTACCGCCACAACCAGTGGGACGTGGAGCACGTCCTTCTCGCCCTTCTCCAGCAAGACAAAGGCCTAGCCAGCGACATACTGCGCCAGATGGGCGTGGACGCCGGCTCCCTGAGATCCCAAATGGAACGCGTTCTCGACCAGGCCCCCAAGCTGGCATCCCCGTCCACCCAGATCTACAGCACGCCTCGCCTCGCACGCCTCATGGAAAACGCCAAGGCCGAAGCAGACCGCCTCAAGGACGAGTTTGTCGGCGTTGAGCATCTCCTGGTCGCCGCCGCTATGGAAGACCAGGGTCCCGCCGCCTCCATCCTCAAGGCCCGTGGCATCACCACCGAAAAGCTCTACCAGGCCCTGGCCCAGGTCCGCGGCAGCCACCGCGTCACCGACCCCCGCGCCGAGAGCCGGTATCGTTCCCTCGAAAAGTACAGCGTCGACCTCACCGGGCTCGCCCGTCAGGGCAAGCTGGACCCCGTCGTTGGCCGTGAGGAGGAGATCCGGCGCGTTATGCAGACCCTCACCCGCCGCAAGAAAAACAACCCCGTCATCATCGGCGAGGCCGGCGTCGGCAAGACCGCCATCGCCGAAGGTCTGGCCCAGCGCATCGTTGCCGAGGACGTCCCTGATGCCCTCAAAGGCAGGCGCGTTATGGCCCTGGACATGGGTGCCCTCGTCGCCGGCAGCAAGTTCCGCGGCGAATTCGAGGAGCGCCTCAAGGCTGTCATCGACGAGGTCAAAGTCTCCCAGGGTGAAGTCATTCTCTTCATAGACGAGATTCATACCATGGTCGGCGCCGGCGGCGCCGAAGGCGCCATCGACGCCAGCAACCTCCTCAAACCCGCTCTCGCCCGTGGCGAGCTCCAGTGCATAGGCGCTACCACCCTGGACGAGTACCGGAAGCACATCGAAAAAGATGCCGCCCTGGAGCGCCGCTTCCAGCCCGTGTTCCTGGACGAGCCCTCCGTGGATGACACCATTCAGATCCTCCGCGCCCTGCGGCCTAAATACGAAGCCCATCACAAGGTCAAAATCGACGACTCCGCCCTGGAGGCCGCCGCCCGCCTCAGTCAGCGTTACATCACCGAGCGTCATCTCCCCGACAAGGCCATTGACCTCCTGGACGAGGCCGCCGCCAAGCTGCGCCTGGACGCCGAAAGCCTTCCCTCCCATCTCCAGGAAAAGGAGCGCAGCCTTCAGGACCTCCGGAACCAGGAAGAGGCCGCCTCCCAGCGCGGCGATTATGAGTCCTCCGCTAAGTACCGCACCGAGCGTGTCCGCCTGGAAGGGACTTTTAATAAGGAGCGCGAGGCCTGGTTCAAGGACAAGAAGACAGACATGGTCGTGGACGCTCAGGACATCGCCCGGCTAATCCATAGCTGGACCGGCATTCAGGTCGCCCAGTTGCTGGAGACCGAGAAGGATAAGCTGCTTAACATGGAAGAGCGCCTTCACGCCCGCATCGTCGGCCAGGAAGACGCCGTCCGCGCCATCTCTGAAGCTATCCGACGCGCCCGCTCCGGCCTCAAAGACCCCAAGCGGCCTATCGGCAGCTTCATCTTCCTCGGCCCCACCGGCGTCGGCAAGACCGAATTGGCCCGCGCCCTCGCCCAGTACCTCTTCGACGACGACGAAGCTATGGTGCGCCTCGACATGTCCGAGTACATGGAGAAGCATACCGTCTCCCGCCTCATCGGCGCGCCTCCCGGCTACGTCGGCTACGACGAGGGCGGCCAGCTTACCGAGACTGTCCGCCGCCGCCCCTTCCGCGTCATCCTTTTCGACGAAATCGAAAAGGCCCACCCGGACGTCTTCAACATCCTGCTGCAGATTCTTGAGGATGGCCGCCTCACCGACGGTCAGGGCAGGACAGTAGACTTTCGCAACACTGTCATTATCATGACCAGCAACCTCGGCACCCAGGCCATCGCCCACCAGCCCGTCGGCTTCAAGCTGGACGGCAGGGCCCGCTCCATCATGGACGAAGAGCGCCTCCGCGCCTCCATCCGGGACGCCCTCCAACGGCAGTTCCGCCCTGAGTTCCTCAACCGTATAGATGAGATCATCATCTTCAACCCCCTCACCCAGGAGCAGATCAAACAAATCGTTAAGCTCCTGGCTAAAGAGGTTCAGGAGCGGCTGTCCGAGCAGAAGATCACCTTCGAGCTGACCAGCGCCGCCGAAGACTGGCTCGTCAAAGAAGGCTACGACCCCGTCTACGGCGCCCGCCCCCTGCGCCGTGCCCTCCAGCGCCACGTGGAAAACCCCCTGGCCCGCCAGCTCCTCGCCGGCGAGATCTCGGAAGGCAACCACGTCGTCGTCGACGTCAAGGACGGCAACCTCACCTTCACCAAAGCCGCCGCTCCCGTCCCTGCTTCCGCCGCCAGTTAGCCTCCCACAAGGCATACCTAGTAAAGGGCTCGGCCCAGGCCGAGCCCTTTACTTTCTCTTCCTCTTCCAGCAGACATGTGATGCTCATTAAAGGAAGTTCCAAGCCTTCTTTTTCTTCTATGATGGCCTTGTTTATAGGAAGCTAGGAGCCTTTTGCACAGGCGGGGATAGGAGTCTCCTCAGGTCCTCCCCCTTCGGTCCGGAAGAGCCTGTCCCGAGTATCCCCCGAGGGACTAAGGGTGATGAGGGTACCCCGCTTATGACCGGGACTGTATTATCAATCACACACCAACGTGAAGGGGCCAGGGGATGGTATACCATACTGCGTCAAACCTAACCTCTATCAAGTACAAGCCGTCATGATTCCGTTACCCTGAACACTCTGGTTGCCAGGATTGTACCTGTGCTATCCTTAAAATACGCAAACACTCCACAAACTTCCTTTGCCTGGTGTCTAACACCTCCCTTTCCCAAATATCGCCCCCGCGCCTCCCTCAGAGCGCGACGCCAAGGCCGGAAGCATAGTGGAGGGACGGCTGTACATTGATAGTCCGCACAATTAACGTCATCGCCTTCGCACTCCTGGGCTGGCGTATTGGCCTGCTCACGCCCTGGGTTTCCGACAGCGTTGACGGCTACCTCCCCTGGGGCCTCACCTTCACCCTCGGCGGCGGCGCCCTCGGCGGTCTCTTCGGCCCCTTCCTCACATTGCTCCTCCTCCGCAAGGCCCTGGAAGAGACCGGCAAGATACCCTCTTCCGCCATCATATCAGGCGCTGTTGGCCTCATCGCCGGCCTCGCCATCGCCGCTCTGGCCTCTATTCCCCTCTTCCAAATCGATGGCTGGCTTAGCTGGGTCCTCCCCCTCTCTCTCAGCGGCGTCCTCGGCGCCATAGGCCTTGCCCTGGGCCTCCAGCGCGAGCGTGAGTTTCGAGGCCTCGCCCCCGCCCCCAGTACTAAAGCCGGGGCTCCTCCTCTTTCCAGCAGGGCCAACGGACGGATCCTCGTCGACACCAGCGCCATCATCGACGGCCGCGTCGCCGATGTCACCAAGACCGGCTTCATCCGCGGCACTCTCGTCATCCCTAGATTTGTCCTCGATGAGCTTCGCCACATCGCCGACTCCAACGACCCTCTCCGCCGCACCCGAGGCCGCCGCGGCCTGGAAGTCCTCTCCCGTCTCAGTCGCGAGGGCGAGCTTCCCATCCAGGTCCTCGAGACCAAAGACATTAATGGCGCTGAGGTGGATTCCGAGCTTGTACACCTCGCCAAAAAGCTCAAAGCCCACATCCTCACCACAGATTTCAACCTGAACCGTGTCGCCGAGCTCCAGGGCATAAGCGTCCTCAACGTCAATGAACTCGCCAACGCCCTCAAACCCGTGGTCCTCCCCGGCGAGGAGCTGAGCATCAACATCGTTCAAGAAGGAAAAGAGCCCGGCCAGGGCGTCGCATTCCTGGACGACGGCACCATGGTAGTCGTTGAAGGCGGGCGTCGCTTTATCAATACCGTCCAGCAGGTGGCCGTCACCCGCGTCCTTCAGACCGCCGCCGGCCGCATCATCTTCGCCCAACCCCGCAGCGGATATTAGTGTCACGTCATTTCGAGCGTAGTCGAGAAATCTCAACGTGCCGAACGCCACTATTACACCTCATTTCAGTTGCCAGTACCCCTTAAATTCATGTAGGGGCGATATCGCTCCACCATCGCGATTCTTCATACAATGTGGAGGCTCAATTTATCGGCCCTCGCCCTTCCACCTATTTGCGTCCATTAAGCCCGTGTGTTAGGAGGCTCCTGCTAAATGGACGCATCTCCCGCCCCCTCACGCAGCGTCGCCGCAGTCATCGTCGCCGCGGGCGAAAGTCGCCGCATGGCTGGCATAGACAAAATCTTCTCCTCCCTCAACGGCAAGCCCCTTATCGCTCATTCCCTGGAGGTCTTCTCCGCCTTTCCCGCCGTCGACCAAATAGTCCTGGTTCTCTCTCCTCAACGCCTCGCGGAAGCTGAAAAACTCCTCTTTCGTAACCAATATTCAAAACTCAAGGCCCTCTGCCCCGGCGGCGCACGGCGCCAGGACTCCGTCCTCGCCGGCCTCCAGCGCCTCGCCCCCTGCCAGTGGGTCATGGTCCACGACGGCGCCCGCCCCAACATAGACACCGCCCTCCTCCAGCGCGGCCTTGACGCCGCCGCCGAAACCGGTGCTGCCATCGCCGCCGTCTCCGCCAAGGACACCATCAAGCTGGTCGAAAAGGACGGGCTAGTCAAAGAAACGCCTCCACGAGAAAAACTCTATCAGGTGCAGACCCCCCAGGTTTTTCGCTATCCTCTCATCATGCAAGCCCACCAGCAATGCAAAAACGACTTCACTGACGACGGCGCCATGGTCGAAGCCCTAGGCCACCCCGTAAAAGTCTTCATGGGCTCCTACGCTAACCTCAAAGTCACCACCCCGGAAGACCTCCTGATACTGGAAGCCCTCATGCGAAAGTCCCGTTCTAAAGGTAGCTAATGCTAGCCAGCCAAACGAGTTTAGTGACCATGAACGCATACGATACCAACCCCCTTTTTCCTTTCTCCTCCTTGATGGGGGAGAATAGAAGAGAGGGTGAAACACTAGCTCTACGCTCCGTCCGCCAGGCTAGGCCACTCCTAACCCCGCGGAACGTTCTCTTCCTCTCCTCACCTTCCCCCCAAACCTTAGGACCACTCGTCGAAGGCCCCCGCTAATGACCCTCCGCGTAGGCTCAGGCCTCGACGCCCACCCCCTGGTCGCAGGGCGACGCCTCGTCCTCGGCGGCGTCCCCATCCCCCACGAAAAAGGCATCCAGGGCCACAGTGACGGCGACGTCGCCGTCCACGCCATCATGGACGCCCTCCTGGGCGCCGCCGGCCTCGGCGACAAGGGCAAGCACTTCCCCTCCACAGACCCCACACTAAAGGGCATATCCAGCCTCATCCTCCTCCAGCGCGTCGGCGCCCTCGTCCGGGAGCGAGGTTGGCGCATCGTGAACGTGGATGCTACAATACTCGCCCAGCGGCCGCGTCTGAGTCCCTTCGTGGAGCAGATGCGAAAAAACGTCTCCCGAACGCTCAGCGTCGGCCCTGAAATTATCAGCATCAAAGCTACTACAACCGATAATCTGGGCTTTACGGGTCGAGGGGAAGGTATCGCCGCCCACGCCGTAGCCCTCATCGAGACCGTTTAATGAAACTCTACAACACCATGTCCGGCAAAGAAGAGGACATTGCGCCTGCAAAACGCCAGGTAAAGATGCCCGTGAATATGTATGTATGCGGCGTCACGCCCTACGCCCCTTGCCACATCGGCCACGCTATGAGTTATGTCATCTTTGACACCCTGCGGCGACACCTGGAGTTCCGCGGCTTCCAGGTCCGCCACATCCAGAACTTTACTGACATCGACGACAAGATTATTAACCGCGCCAACCAGGAGGGTGTCTCCTACCGCGTCCTCGCCGACCGTTACATCGACGAGTATAAGGTCCAGATGGAGCGCCTCAACGTCCGTCCCCCCACCGTCTACGCCCTGGCCACCGACGCTATGCCTAAAATCATCGACGTTATCTCAGGCCTTATCGATAAGGGCTACGCCTACTCCTCCAACGGTGACGTTTATTTCCGTGTCACCAAGGACGATGACTACGGCAAGCTCAGCCACCGTTCCCTGGACAGCATGATCGCCGGCGCCCGTATAGACGTCGCCGAGGCCAAAGAACACCCTATGGACTTCGCCCTTTGGAAGGCCGCCAAGCCCGGCGAGCCCTCCTGGGACAGCCCCTGGGGCCAGGGCCGCCCCGGTTGGCACATCGAATGCACCTCCATCTGCCTGGAGCAGCTAGGCGATACTCTAGACATCCACGGCGGCGGCCTAGACCTGGTCTTCCCCCACCACGAAAACGAGATCGCCCAGAGCGAGTCCTTTACCGGCAAAGTGCCCTTCTCCCGCGTCTGGGTCCACAACGGTCTCCTTCAGATGGGCGCCGAAAAAATGAGCAAGTCCCTGGGCAATCTGGTGACCGTATCCGAAGCCCTGGAACGCTACTCCGTCGACGCCCTCCGCCTCTTCTTCCTCAGTTCCCACTACCGCAGCCCCCTCAGCTACAGCCCCGAAGGCGTCGCATCCCAAGAGCGCGCCGCCGAGCGCCTCCGCCACGCCCTTTCCCACGACTCCCCCTCCAGCGCCACCGAATTAGACCCCTCCCCCTTTGAAAAATCCTTCATCGACGCCATGGACTCGGACCTGAACACCCCCCAGGCTTTGGCCGCCCTCTTTGACCTGTCCCGCGAAATCAACCGAGCTAAAGATCAAGGTCAGTCGATAAAAAAGGCCCAGGGGATCCTCCGAAAGCTCGGCGGCATCCTCGGCCTCACATTCCAGGCCAAAACCCTCGCCGAGAATAATCAGTTCCTTGCTCCCGTCTCCTCCGTCTTCAACGAGATGGGCGGCCTCCTGGACGCCTCCGGCCATCACAAGCTCGCCGGCTGGGTCAAGACCCACAAAGACTCTCCGGACCTCGCCACTCTTGTCGAAACCCTCCTGGCCATCCGCCGTGAGCTGCGACAGGCAAAAGACTACAAGCTAGCCGACGCCATCCGCCACAAGCTCACCGACGCCGGCATCGCCGTCGAAGACACCCGCGACGGCGCCATCTGGAAACCCCGCCTCTAACCCCTTCCCCTTTGGGGTGGTGCTGTAGTGTGAGGAGTAAAATCATTCCGACCGTAGGGGAGGAGTCTCAACACCCGTTCACATCTTCACTTCACCTTCGCTGCTTAGGTAGCGTTATATCATTCTGAGCGAAGTCGGTACTCCGACGCAGTCGAAGAATCTGGCCCAGCTGCAGATCGACTTCGGCCATTTAGTAGCGACGACAAGCCAGAAGTCTTCCTTCCCTCCTACTTGAGGGGGAGAACAGAAGAGGAGGGTCAAAGGTCCCTTCCCCATGCCCTCTCCTTCCCTCCCTCTCCCCTCAATGCTACCCTTTCCCCAGCACACTAGCCTTCAAAGGGAGCCCACCCATGAAAATGCTAGACGAATTCAAAAAATTTCTCCTCCGCGGCAACGTCATCGACCTGGCCGTGGCCGTTGTTATCGGCGTCGCCTTCGGCGCCGTCATTACATCCTTCGTCAAAGACCTCCTCACCCCCCTGATCAGCATCCCCGGCAACGCCGACTTCTCTAGCCTCACCTTCACCATCAACGGCAGCGTCTTTCGATACGGTTCCTTCATCAACGCCCTCATCGCCTTCATACTCATCGCCGCCGCTATCTTCTTCCTCGTCGTGAAGCCAGTTAACGCCCTCGTCGAGCGCTCCCGCGCCGCCCCAGTCCCCGCCGACCCCACCACTCGCAAGTGCCCCGAGTGCCTCAGCGAAATCCCCCTCGCCGCCAAACGCTGCGCCCACTGCGCCTCACCAGTATCGCCTGTGGCCTAAAGGAATCCTCCCCTATGCTTAATCGCGATGTCCTCGCCTCCCTCACCACCCTCCTGGGCCGCTCCCGCGTCCTCACCTCCCTACCCCAACGCGAGCGCTACTCCGCCGACGCCCTCTCCCCCTCCCGCGCCTACCGCTCCGCCCAACTGCTCAACTCTACCGCCGATGTCGTTGTCCGGCCCAAAAACACCCAGCAGGTAGCCGAAATCGTCAAGCTCGCCGTGCAGCACCGCATCCCCATCATTCCCTACGGTGGCGGCACCGGCGTCATGGGCGGCGTAGTGCCCCTTAAGGGTGGCATTGCCATCGACCTCCAGGGCCTCAACAAAGTCCTAAACATAGACCCTATTTCCCTCACCGCCACCGTCGAGTCCGGCGTTATCCTCGCCGACCTCGCCCACGTCCTGGAAGGCCAGGGCCTCCTCCTCGCCCACGACCCCTGGAGCCTCCCCATCGCCACCGTCGGCGGGGCCATATCCACCAACGGCGTCGGCTACCGCGCCGCCGCCTACGGCCCCATGGGCGACCACGTCCTCGGCCTGGAAGTTGTCCTCCCAGACGGCGAACTCCTCACCACCCGCGCCGTCCCCAAGTACTCCACCGGCCCCAACCTCAACCAGCTCTTCATCGGCTCGGAAGGCGCCTTCGGCATCATCACCAAGGCCACCATAAAAATCCTCCGACAGCCTGAAGAGCGCATCTTCTCCACCTTCCGCTTCCAAAAATTCGACCAGGGCTTCCAAGCCATCACCGAGCTTTTAGCCATCGGCCTTGTCCCCTCAGTCCTTGACCTGACCGAGGACTTTGAAGGCGTCCACTTATATCTAATCTTCGAGGGCTATAAAGAGGGCGTCGATGCCCAGCGCCGCCGCTCCAAGCTGGTCTGCGAAGCCGCCGGCGGCATCGACAACGGCCCCACCGAGGCCACCATCTACTGGGACACCCGCTACCGCATCGCCGAAGGCTACCGCGACGAAGTCGCCTCCCTCACCCGCCGCCAGCGATGGAAGCGCCATAGCCGCTCCTTCGATTACCTCCACGTCGCCCTGCCCCTGGACAAAGTTCCAAGCTACCGCAAGAAGTGCGACGCCATCTTCAAAAAGTACGATATCCGGTGTAGCGAATACGGCATCTGGGCCCGCCCCGAACTCTTCTCCATGCTCCTCCTCCCTGGGGATGTCACCAAGGAAGAGGACATGCCTAAAGCCGTTGACATGGTCTTAACACTGGCCCAGGACATGGGCGGCGTCATGGAGTATTGCCACGGCGTCGGCATCAAGCTGGCCCACCTCCTCGCCCGAGAGATGGACGTCAGTCTCGACGTCTTGGGTAACATGAAGTGCTCCCTTGACCCCCATAACATCATGAACCCCGGCAAGCTAGGTCTCGACAAAGCGTGATTTTAGAATAATTGCCCTCTCCAGGCCTTTTCATCTTAGCCATTGAGGTCTAAAATGGGCCGCGCCTTCCTCAGTAGGGCGTCTTGCAGCGGGTTAGTTGTGGAAAAACCAGCACAGGAGCAGGCTCATGACCTCCCAAGCAGCCTCCCCAGCTAGCGCCAAAAGCAAAAAGCGAGGCTCCCAAAACGGCGACCTTCAAGCCTTCACCGACCTCGGCCTCTTCGCCAAGGCCGTCGAGGACGCGGGCCTCTCCATCGATTTCCTGCCCCTCCTTTCCTTGAACGCCAACTTCATCGAGTCCACGGAAGACTTCCTTGTCCTGAACCTCAAGCACTTCGACACCGAAGAGCCCAACAACCTCCTCTTCCTCCACAGTGAAAAAGCCCTCCTCTATTCCCGGATGCCCCTGTCCCCTGAAGCCCTGCAGCCCCACGCTGGCATCCAGGCCAAAGCCCACGGCAAGACCACCGTGCTGGCCTTCCTCGCCTTGAAACGGACTGTTAATAACTACAAGACCCACCTGGACACCCTGGTAGCTCGAATTCGCGAGCTTGAGAGCCAGTTCGATAACGCCAGGTACCGCGCCCTAATCTTCGACTTCGAGCGCCTCTTCGACCGCCTTGAAGACCTCCATCAAATCCTCATCAAGCTGGAAGAGACCAACCTCAAGGAGGTCGAGACCCGCTACATCTCCTTCGACTACCAGGTCCTCATGACCGAAAGCGCCAACCAGTTGGACAGGTGCAGGAACCGCCTTAACATGCTCAAAGACCTGCAGCGCGAGCATGAGCTTCAGACCACAGTTGAGCTAAACCGCCGTATAGAGCGTTTGAACAACGTCGTCACCCGGCTCACCGCCGTCACCGTCATCATCATGGTCCCCACCCTCATTGCCAGTCACTTCGGCATGAACTTCACCAACATGCCGGAATTGGACATGAAATGGACATATCCTGCCGTCTTGGCCCTGGAAGTGCTGCTGATAGTCAGCGGCGTGCTTCTCTTCCGAAAAATAAAATGGCTCTAGCCCATCCTCACCGTCACCTCATCCCCTATCTCCGCCCCCAGTAACGACGCCGCGCTCCCATCCCTCACCGCCACCTCCAGCGTGTCGTAGCTCCCCACCAGCGCCATCAGCCCCTGCCCCTGCGAGTAAAATCCTTCAGTCCCCTGATCTCCTTCCCTTTCACTTCCACCCTCAACCCTACCGATGGCCTCAACAGCGCAGCCTCAATATCCGTTATCAAATTGCCAAACCTGTCCACGTGCGCCACCCGGCCCCGCAGCCGGCCTCCCTCCCACAAACGCGGCTCCATCCTCAAACACGACAGGCTCTCCGCCCCCTCCCCGACCTCCGACACCGCTATACCCAGTGAAAGACGCGCCGCCACCGGCGCGAAAACGTCCCGCCCGTGAAACGTCGCGCTGACCGGCTCAAGCCATAGCGACCTGTTTGTTATATGAAACGCTCTGCACCCAGGAGGTACTGGGATTAGTCCTGCCATAGCCCCGGGCAGCTCGCCGTCAAAGAAGTCCTTAATTACATAGCTCAGCACCCCGTTGTCCGGCGCCACAAACACGCCCCTCGGCGTCTCCACGACCACCCCACGCCTGGACGACCCCACCCCCGGGTCCACCACCGCTACATGAATCGTGCCCTTCGGAAAATACCGGTAGCTCTTCCACAAAAGAAAACCGCCCTGCCTTACGTTCTGCGGGCGCGCTTCATGTGTCAAATCGATTATCGACGCCTGCGGATTGATCCCTAACACCACCCCCTTTATCAGCCCCACATACGGGTCCGCCGCCCCAAAATCCGTCGTGAGAGTTATGATGGCTCCATTACTGCCCACGTGCGCTCTAGCCGCGCCTCCTGTTAGTCTGCTCTCGGTCTACTAGACAAAGTAGCGGACGCGTGTTTTTTTGTACTCGCGGTTGCTATATAGAATGAGATAGTCGTGGATGTCGGTAGCCCTTTCAATCTCTTTGACGGCGTCTTCACAGCCTTCTTTGGAGACGGCGTGAATCATGGTGAAATGCGTGTAGGGCCAGTCCGGGAAGGTGGGGCGCTGATAGCAATGAGTGACGCCTGTATGCCGGGCCATTATCTTGCCCACGGCCTCGGCGCGGTCTTCAGGCACCTTCCAAACAGCCATGGCGTTGGCGCGGAAGCCAGCCTTTCGATGGTAGAGGACGGCGCTGTAACGGCGCATTATGCCGCGGTCCTGGAACTCCTTGGCCAGGTCGAAGAGCTGTTGGTTGGTAAGGCCCAGGCGTCGGGCCATATTGTCGAAGGGGCGGGGAATCATGGGCAGGTCTTCCTGCAGTTCCTGGATAGCGCGGATGTCGAAGTCGCTGAGATGGACAGGCTTGTTCCAGTCCTTGGAGATGGGCTGGTTATAGCCGTCGGGGCTGTAGTCGAAAGCCGCGCTCTTCTGGCTCACCATGTCAAAGTTGACGCCGATTTTGAAGAACCGAATGGTGGGCATGACGCGGAACGCTTGGGCGCCGGTCTTTTCCGCCATCTGTTTTACGGTGTCTTCCAGCACCTCGTTGGGCGGCACCGCCAGGGTAAACCAGAGGTTGTAGAAGGAACCTTCTCGGGCGTAGTTGTGGCTGACGCCTGGGTGCCGATTGATATATAGGGCGGACTTGTGCAGCCTGTCGGCGTGGTAGGCCATAGCGACGAGGGTAGTCTTGTAGCCCAGGCGGCGGGTGTCGAAGATGGCGCTGATCTGGCGGACAACATTGGCTTTTCGGAGGGCGGCCAGGCGAATGAAGAGTTCGGCTTCGGAGATGCCCAGTTCACCTGCAATGACCTTATACGGCTCGTCGGCCAGGGGAAATCGAGACTGGGTGATATTAAGGAACTGACGGTCGGTGGCGTCCATGTCGCCGGCGGACTTCTTGCCGGAGGCGGGTTTAAGGGTCTGCTGGGCCATTATCACCTCAGGTGGGGTATTCGAGCGTAGATGGGCGTCGCCCGGGACTATTTTATCAGACTTAATCTTTCATGAATGTACTGGCGATGATTGTGAAAGTCAACACAATGTCATGATTAACCGGGACGCGATTGGGGTGTTACAATCGGGGCGTGAGCACCGACCCACAGAGGGGAGCTATGAACATTCCAGGCCAGAAGCGAAGCCTGGAGCCGGATGACTGCGGGCTGACCGCCGGTAGGTTCGCCGAAGCGATTCGGGACGGGGATATGGCGGCGGCTTGGAATGTGCTGTCGAAAGAGTCCAGGGGGGTGAGGTTGGGGGTGTGGGCCACCCAGAACAAGATCGACCTGCAGGTGGTGTACAGAGCGGCCTACGATTCGAACCATCCGCTATTCGCACCTATGATGGAAGGATTTCGGGCGGCGGTGTTGAAGCACTGGCCCCTGGAGGACCTGGGCGATCTCGGTGTAGCCCCGACAAGCTACGTGGACGACGTCCACGCCTTTGTGTTTTTGCCCATCGGCGTGGGGAGAGACCAGCAGGTGCAGGAGCAGAGGACCGTGAAGCCCGGGCTGGTGATACCCATGCTGTTTGAGGACGGCGAGTGGCGGGTGGATATGCCGGGCTGGCGTTTTTTCTGGAAGTAGGCCGTTGATATACTGGATTTGTGGAAAAGCTTAACAACGCAAGGCAGCGCCTGTTCAGAAAGCTGCGACAGGTTATAAGGTACGAGCGGGTGCTGCGGGCCATGGAGCAGATGCCCCGCCAAGCCTTTGTGCCCGAGAATCTGCGGCATCTATCCTACGACGACGCCCCCCTGCCCATCGGTGAGGGACAGACCATCTCCCAGCCCACCATCGTGGCTATTATGACCGGTGCCCTGGAACTGCGGGACAAGGATAGGGTGCTGGAGGTGGGAACGGGCAGCGGCTACCAGTCGGCCATACTGTCGCTTCTGGCGTCCGAGGGGTGGGTAGTGAGCGTGGAGAGGGTACCGTGGCTGGCGGAGAAGGCCGCGTCTATCCTGCGCTCCTTGGGCCGCCATAATGTAGAGGTGGTGGAGGCTGGGCCGGTGTTAGGCTGTCCTGAGAAAGGGCCCTACGACGCGATTGTAGTGACGGCGGCCAGTCCCAGGCTGCAGAAGTCTCTGCTGGACCAGATGAAGCTGGGAGGTCGGCTGGTGGCGCCGGTAGGAGGGCTGAAGGAGCAGGAGTTAGTGAGGGCGCTCAAGACCAGCGAGGGCATATCGATAAGCTATCTGTGGCCGTGCCGGTTTGTGCCGCTGATCGGGCCTGAGGCGTGGCCGGAGGGCATGGCGGGAGCCGCAGACGAAGCCTAGGTTTCATTGCCGCTATAATAGAGCGCTGATATACTGGTTCGAGTCCAAAAACTATATGGTCACCTCAGTTTTAGAGAAATACGAGGTCGTCATAGGGCTGGAGGTGCATGTCCAGCTCAAGACCAGGAGCAAAATGTTCTGCTCCTGCCGCGCCGACTATCAGACCGCCTCGCCCAACACCCTGGTCTGCCCCGTGTGCCTGGGGCTGCCGGGCACACTGCCGGTCATCAATCGTAGGGCGGTGGAGTTCACTATGGCCACCGGACTGGCGCTGAACTGCGAAATCGCGCCCACCACAAAATTCGACCGCAAGAACTACCCATACCCCGACCTCATGAAGGGCTATCAGATATCGCAGTACGACTCGCCCATCGCCACGAAGGGGCTTCTGGAGATTGAAAGCGACAGTGGCAAAAAGAAGGTGGGCATCACGCGAGTCCATCTGGAAGAGGACGTGGCCAAGCTGCAGCACGTCAACAACCCCCACGGCGAGAGTTTCAGCCTCGTAGACGTGAACCGCTCGGGCGTGCCGCTGATGGAGATAGTGGGCGAGCCGGACATCCGGTCGGCGGAGGAGGCCCGGCAGTATTTGACCACGCTGCGCTCCATACTCCAGTACATCGGCGTCACCACCGGCAACATGGAGGAGGGGAGCTTCCGGTGCGACGCCAACGTGAGCATTCGGCCCAAAGGAAGCAGCGCCTTCGGCACCCGGACGGAAATCAAGAACATGAACAGCTTCCGTTCGGTGTACAACGCCCTTTTATATGAGGTCGACCGCCAGGCTAAAGTCCTGGACGACGGCGGACGGGTGGTGCAGGAGACCAGGGGGTGGGTGGACGATAAGGGCGTTACCGTGTCCCAGCGTTCCAAAGAGCACGCCCACGACTATCGTTATTTCCCTGAGCCTGACCTGCCTCCCCTGGTAATAAGCCGGGAGTGGGTCAGCCTGGTAAAGGCCAGCCTGCCTGAGCTTCCCTCCCAGCGCCGGGACAGATTCGTGGGCCAGTACGGACTGCCGCTATACGACGCGGAGCATCTCACGTCTTCTAAGGATGTGGCGGACTTTTTTGAATCGGCTGTCGCCAAGGGCGGGCAGTCCAGGGCCAAGTCCATCAGCAATTGGATGCTGAGCGACGTGACCAGGGTCTTAAATCTGAAGGGCCAGTCGCTGGGGGAGTCTGCGTTCAAGCCGGACCACCTGTCGGAGCTGGTGGAGTTGATCGAGTCGGGAACGCTGAGCAACACCCTGGCCAAGACGGTACTGGAAGAGGGGTTCGAGAGTGGCAAGCCGCCCTCGCAAGTGGTCAAAGAGAAGGGGCTGGCGCAAATCAGTGACACGTCCGTGGTGGAAGCAGCGGTGCAGCAGGCCATAAGCGAGAACCCCAAGGCCGTGGAGGATTACATAAAGGGCAAGGACACGGCGTCCAGGTTCCTAGTGGGGCAGGTGATGAGGCTCACCAGGGGGAAGGGCAACCCCACCGTGGTGAATGAACTGGTGAAAAAGGGCCTGGAGGCCCTGAAGTCTAGCTAAAGAGGTATCTTTTGGAAACGGCGATAGATATAGTTCAGATTCTTGTCTCCACCATCCTGGTCATCGTCATACTGCTGCAGGTTAGGGAGATGGGCACCGGCCTTTTCGGCTCCGCCACGGCGGCTTTCCGAGTGCGCAGGGGCATCGAGAAGACGCTCTTTCAGATGACTATAGTGCTGGTGGCCGTGTTTGTGGTGGTATCGATTTTGAGCGTACGGTTGAATTAAAGGACCGCCTGGCTTTTCACGCGAAACCAGCGCCTCTTTAATCGAGGCGATATCCCGGCTTATGAGTGATTAGCGCGCCCGTAATTGCTCTAATGCGAATTATGACTAGCCCTAAAACCCAAAATCTCCCCTCCTACTACCCTGTCTTCCTGGACCTCACCGGCCGTCCATGCGTCGTCATCGGCGGCGGCGCCGTGGCCGAAGGCAAGGTCCAAGGCCTCCTCCACCACAACTGCCCCATCACCCTTGTCAGCCCCACCGCCACCGCCGCCCTCAAAGACTGGGCCGCAAAGGGCCGTATACAATGGCTCCAGCGCGAGTACCAGCCCGGCGACCTCAAAGACGCCTTCCTCGCCATCGCCGCCACCGACCAGCGGAGTGTCAACGACGCCGTAGCTAAAGAAGCCGCCGCCGAAAAAGTCCTCCTCAACGTCGTGGACTATCCTCCCCTCTGCGTCTTTATCGCCCCCGCCGTGGTCAAACGCGGCCCCGTCACCTTCGCCATCTCCACCTCCGGCGCCAGCCCCGCCCTCGCCCGCAAGCTCCGCGAGTCCCTGGAACAAAGCGACATCCTCCCCTACGCCGACCTCGCCCCCCTCCTAATGCGCGCCCGCCTCGAAATCAAAAAACAAGGGCTAAAAGTCCACCCCGACCGGTGGCAAGAAGCCCTGAATCATGACCTTCTCCGGCTAGTCCAGCAAGGCCACGAAGACCAGGCCTTTGACCGACTTATGTCTACCCTGACCTCCAAATCGAAAGGTCGCGCTAGATGATCACGGCTCTCGTTACCAACCAACAAGACTATTCTGTCATTCTGAGCGGAGCCGGTACTCCGACGCAGTCGAAGAATCTGCTACGCGTGGAACCCCGTTGTGAGTGCGTCGCTCACCGCCTCACAAAACCAATTTCTCAGCGTTGCCTTCTATTGCTCCAGGTCACTACCCCATGACCCCCCTCATCGTCGGCACCCGAGGCTCCCGCCTCGCCCTCATCCAGACCGAAGAAGCCCTAGCCCTAATCCGCGCCAAACACCCCGCCCAAGCCTTCGATATCAAGACCATCCGCACTGGCGGCGACAAAGCCCCCGACGTTCCCCTTGCCTCTCTTGGCCGGGGCGTCTTCGTCAAAGAGATCGAAGACGCCCTCCTCCGCAAGGAAATCGACCTCGCCGTCCACAGCCTCAAAGACCTCCCGCCCGTCACGCCTCCCTGCCTCGCCATCGCCGCCATCACCCAGCGCATCGACCCCCGCGACGTCCTCGTCAGCAAAGAAAACGTGACCCTGGACAAGCTCCCGCCAGGCGCTCGAATCGGCACCAGCAGTCCCCGCCGCACCGCCCAGCTCCGCCGCCTCCGGCCCGACCTCCAGGCCCTCCCCATCCGTGGTAACGTGGACACTCGAGTCAACAAAGCCTTCGGCCCTGACTACGACGGCGTTATTCTCGCCGCCGCTGGCCTCATCCGCCTCGGCCTCCAGTCCAAAATCTCCCAGTACTTCTCTGCAGAAGAGTTTATCCCCGACCCCGGCCAGGGCGCTCTGGCTATCGAAGTACGCCAGGACGACAACCACACCCTCGCCCTCCTCAAGACCATCGACCATTCCCCCACTCGGCGCGCCGTCACCGCCGAGCGCGCCTTCCTCGAAAAGCTCGGCATGGGTTGTAGCAGCCCCTCCGCCGCCTACGCCCGCGTCAGCGGCGACAGCATAATCATGTATGCCCTCCTCGCCTCGCCTGACAGCGCCCAGTCCTTCACCACCAAGGCCCGCGGCAACCCCGATAACCCCCGCGAGCTCGCCGCCGAAGCCCTCCAGCGCCTCATAGAAAAAGGCGCCGCCAAACTTTTCTCCCCAGAAAAACAGTAGAACCCTACTGCTGTTACAATTCACTTATGAAACTCGCTTCTTGCATCAAGCCAACTTCCTTCTTTCGCCTTCCCTTATATGCCTAGTGTTAGTTGAGGTTTGAGGCCCTAACATGAGGATTGAAGGCTTCCCCGGCAATTCCTTCTCCCCTTGTGGGAGAAGGCGCAGGTTTAGGGGTGAATCCCTAGGAACACGATTCTTTATCAATGCCACCTGCTGCGCTGCGTTTATCCCTTTCCTCGCTCGGCAAAAGAGGGGTAGGAAGGGGGCAATCCTATCCCCATGACCCCTACTCCAGCGCTCATCTCCCTCGTCGGCGCCGGCCCTGGCGACCCCGGGCTCATCACCGCCAAAGGCCTCCACCGCCTCCGCCAGGCCGACGTCATCGTCTACGACCGCCTCATCGACAAAGCCATCCTCAAAGAGGCCCGCCCCGACGCACAGCTTATCTACGTCGGCAAAGACCCTACCCCAGGCGCCGCTGCCGGCCAGGAAGACATCTTCCCGCTGCTAATAGATAAGGCCCGCGAAGGCAAGCGCGTCGTCCGGCTAAAAGGTGGCGACCCATTTGTCTTCGGCCGCGGCGGCGAGGAGGCCCAGGTCCTCGCCATGGCTGGTATCCCCTTCGAAATCATCCCCGGCGTCACCTCCGCCATCGCCGCCCCCGCCTACGCCGGAATTCCTGTCACCCACCGCGACGCCGCCTCCTCCTTCACTGTCGTCAGCGCCGTGGAAGACCCAGCAAAAGAAAAGTCCGCCATCAACTGGCAAGCCCTCGCCCAGACCGGCGGCACGCTAATCGTCATGATGGGCTGGTCTGCCCTGCCTAAAGTCGTCGAACGCCTCCTTAAAGAAGGCATGAAGCCCTCCACCCCCGTCGCCCTGGTCGAGTGGGGCACCTACCCTAAACAGCGCACCGTCACCGCCACCCTGAAAGACATTGTCCGACGAGGGCAGGATGCCGGCCTCGGCCCGCCTGTCGTCGCCGTCATCGGCCAGGTGGTCAACCTCCGCGACGACATCGCCTGGTTCGACAACCGCCCCCTCTCCGGCCTTCGAGTCCTCGTCACTCGCTCCCGCCAGCAGGCCTCTGTGTTATGTCAACTCCTCGCCCAGGAAGGCGCCGACCCCATCGAGCTTCCCGCCATCGAGATCGCCCCTCCCCAGTCCTTCGACGCCCTGGACTCCGCCCTCCGACGCCTCTCCCAATATCAGTGGGTCGTCTTCACCAGCGTTAACGGCGTCGATGCCTTCTTTGGCCGACTTCATGCCCTCGGCCTGGACAGCCGCGCCCTGGGCGGTGTCAGACTTTGCGCCATCGGTCCCGCCACTGCTTCCGCCCTCCAAAAATTTGGCCTCCATGCCGACCTCGTCCCCCCCGAGTTCACCTCCAATGCTCTTTCCCAGTCCCTCGGTCATGCCGCCAAAGACTCCCGCGTCCTCCTTCCCCGCACCGACATCGCCCCCCTGGACCTTGTCCAAGCCCTGGAGCAGTCCGGCGCCACCGTTGACCAAGTCATCGCCTATCGCACCCTCGTACCCGCTTCCTCCAAAGAAACCGCTCTACGGCTTCTATCCAGTGGTAAAATAGACGCCGTCACCTTCACCAGTTCCTCCACAGTTAACAATCTAATCGAGCTTCTTAACGGCAACTCCGGCCTCCTTGCGGGCAAACTCATCACCTCCATAGGCCCCATCACCTCCCGTACTGCCCGTGACCGCGGCCTCACCGTCGATGTAGAAGCCCCTATACATACAGTGGAAGGCCTGGTGGAAGCTATGAAAGCATATTTAGCCAGGGTAAAAGGATAAAGGTTGAAACAGCCCAGTATATTCACAATTATTCCTTCGCCCTTTAGTAACGGTCAAGCGCAACGGGTCCTAAACCTGCCGAAGGTTCAACGAGGGGAGTTGGAACAGATGTACGAACGTCACCCAGGAACTGCCTTCTCCCCTTGTGGGAGAAGGCGTAGGATGAGGGGTGAATCCCTAGAAGCACAATGCTTTATCAATGCCACCTGCCATGCTGCGCTTATATCCCTCTCCAACAAGTGGAAAGGTTAGGGTGGAGGACGTAACCCATGCCCACCTTCCCCCAGCTCCGCCTCCGCCGCCTCCGCGAAAACCCCACCCTGCGAGACATGGTGCGGGAGACCTACCTCTCCCCTCGAGACTTCATCTTCCCCCTCTTCGTTACCCACGGCCGCGATATCCGTGACGAAATCGCCCCCATGCCCGGCATCTACCACCTCTCCCTCGACAACCTTCTCACCGAGGTCAAGGAAGTCGCCGACCTCGGCATCCCAGGCGTCATCCTCTTCGGCCTCCCCGCCGAAAAAGACTCCTCTGGAAGTGAGGCCTATGACGACCACGGCATCATCCAGGAAGCTATCGGCGTCATCAAGCAGGCCACCCCTGACCTCCTCGTCATCACCGACGTCTGCCTCTGCGAATACACCAGCCACGGCCATTGCGGCGTCATCCACGACGGCGGCATCGACAACGACCGTACCCTGGAGCTCTACCAGCGTATCGCTATCTCCCACGCCAAAGCCGGCGCTGACGTTGTCGCCCCTTCAGGCATGATGGACGGACAGGTCAAAGCCATCCGCGGCGCTTTAGACCATGAGACCTTCCAGGACACCCCCATTATGGCCTACGCCGCCAAACACGCCTCCGCCTTCTATGGCCCCTTTCGCACCGCCGCCAACTCCACCCCCCAATTCGGCGACCGCAAAAGCTACCAGATGGACCCCGCCAACCCTCGCATGGCCCTCCGTGAGATCGAGGCTGACATCGAAGAGGGCGCCGACATCATCATGGTCAAACCTGCTCTGGCCTATCTGGACGTTATCTCCAAGGCCCGCCAGAGCTTCGCCCCCCCCATCGCCGCCTACAACGTCAGCGGCGAGTACTCCATGATCAAGTCCGCCGCCGCCAACGGCTGGCTCGACGAGCGCTCCGCCACCCTCGAACTCCTCACCGGCATCAAGCGCGCTGGCGCAGATATCATCATCTCCTACCACGCCAAAGACGTCGCCCACTGGCTCAACTCCCGCCGCTAGCCTCACTGTCATTTCGAGCGAAGTCGAGAAATCTCAGCTTACTGTCCGCCACCATTACGTATGGCTACCAAGGCGTACTGGTTCCATCCGCTACCGCCACACACCATTTATTATCAGTCACCCTGAGCCTAGGGAAAATGAAAGCCCCCTCGTCAATGAGGGGGCTTTGAAATCCAATGGTTAGAAGAGGCCTTAGTCCGGCACCACTATCTCCCCACCCGTCGTCTGGCGGGACGGCTTTCGCACCGGTTTCGCGCCCTTCGTCTTCCAGAAAATCTCCGCAATCTCCTGCGTCGCCTTCAACAGCCCGTTGGCAGCATCTAGGTTCCGATGCTGCCTCGCCTCCGACCCTGCCTTCATCGCCTTCCAGAAGGTGTCATGCAGGTTCGGGTGCTGCTGCACGTGTTCGGGCTTGAAGTAATCGCCCCACAACACCCTAAGCTCCCGCTTCGCCAGTTCGGCATGCTCTTCCTTCACTGTCGTCAAACGGGAAATCTTGTGGGTGTATATCGCCGACTCATCCTTCGTAGCATTGGGGCCCGGCTTCTCCAGCTCATTGATCAGCGTCGCCATCCGCACTACAGTGTGAGCAGCAATCTGCGCCAGGTGCGGGTCGTAAATGCCGCAAGGAATGTCGCAGTGGGCGTACGCCTTGCGAGCGGGCATAGCCCGTAGGACTTTGGTAATGATAGACATGCTCCCTCCTCCAAAAGTTCGGGTATTTGACCGCCGCAGTATAACCCAAAAGCCTCCCTCTGCCAACGATTATGTCTTTCCCCCACCGAAGGCTAACCTTGACGCCCACATATCGACACCTTACCTTGATTCCATCCCTCTTCCCCCGGAGGCTCCCCTATGAAAAAAGCCCTCGTCGTCGGCGGCACCGGCCCCACCGGCCCCATGGTCGTCCAGGGCCTCCTGGACCGCGGCCATCACGTCACCATCTACCACCGAGGCTTCCACGAAACTGACGACCTTCCCAAAGGCATCCACCGACACCTTCACGGCGATCCCTTCACCAAAGAGGTCTTCGAGAAAGACTTCGCCAATGAGCAGTTCGATCTCGTTGTCTCCATGTACGGACGCCTGCGCCACATCGCCGACGCCATGGCTGGCCGCACCCCCAAGCTCGTCGGCGTCGGCGGCTCCCCCTCCCTCATGAAGCCCGAGCACCTCCCCTGGCCCCAGGGGCGAGAGACCCCTCTCCCTGAAGACCACCCCCTCTACACCGACCGCGAGACCGACGAATACGGTTTTGCCGTCGCGCACACCGAGCGGCGAGTCATGGAGCACCACCAGCAGGGCCACTTTGCGGCTGTTATGTTCCGATACCCCTGGATGTATGGCCCCCGCAATGGCCGGCAGTGGATGTGGTCTATCGTCCGCCGCGTCCTCGATAAGCGAAATGTCATCATCGTCCCCGGCGACGGCAGCCAAGTCCGCCCCATCTGTTACTCCGACAACGCCGTACGCCAGCTCCTTCTCGCCTGCGATAGCGACGCCGGCAACGGCCATGTCTTCAACTCCGTCGACGAAGTCACCTATACCATCAAGGACGCCATCAAAATCATCGCCGACGCCCTGGGCCACGAATTCGAAATCGTTGAAATCAGCCATCCCCTGGCCTACGAGTTGGCCAACGGTTACGCCCCTAAATACAGCCGCCTCCTCGACGTCACCAAGCTAAAAAAGCTCCTCGGCTACCACGACGCTGTCCCGCCCGCCCAGGGCCTCGCCATCACCGCCCGGTGGCTCGTCGATAACAAAGACAGCCTCAACCTTCAGCAAATGGAAGAACTGGCCGCCAACCCCTTCGCTTACGACATCGAGGACCGCCTTATCGCCTCCTTCAAAGCCTGGCAGTCCGACGCCTCCGCCTCCATCCCCCATCCTGAAATCAAGGAACCCACCCGCGAATGGCGAGGCCGCTTCCGCCCCTCCCAGCGGGCGTAGACTATATCCTCAATGGTCACACTTCTGTGTAGAATCCCTTTATTACCGCTCACCCTGAGATTGTCGAAGGGCGAGGATCGTCTACCTCCAGAAAAATCCTCGTCAACACTATGGAAAAGGATAATGGAGGGACTTAGAACTTGCGCAATATCTCTTTTCGCCTCCAGCCACAACCCCTAGATGCTCTCCCCCTTCCTCTGGTTCCTCTCCACGTACCGCGTCGAAGGCGACAGCATGGCCCCCGCCTTCCACCACGGCCAGCGCGTCTCCATAAACCGCCGGGCCTACAAAAACTCACCCCCCCAGCGCGGCCACGTCGTCCTCTTCCGCCACCCTACCCTCCCTCACAAGCCCCTCCTCAAACGAATCGTCGGCCTCCCCACCGAGACCATCCACCTCACCAAAGGCCGTGTCCACATCAACGATACTCTTTTAGATGAACCCTACGTCGCTACTGGCAACGGCCTAAATCCCACCCTCGACCTCCAGTGGTCCCTCTCTGATGATGAATACCTCGTCCTCGGCGACAACCGCCGCGACAGCCTGGACTCCCGCCGCATAGGTCCAGTTAAATTGCTTTGGCTCACAGGAAAAGTGTGAGAAAGTAGGAACAAATTTACATGAATGGCCAGTTAAACCTGAATCTACGTCCTAGGGTTTGCTAGAATCAATCACGGACATCTCTCAAGATAGTACGCCATACTGTCTCAATTTCTTCACTTTCCACAACCATTCGTACTTGTGGGGCACGTGATAATAGTTGCTTTGCCCGATTGTGGTCACGCAAATTAGATCTTGGCGTTGGAGAAGTGATAACGGCAGTCATTTCGAATTCAGATTTACGGCTTAACTCTAGTAAGCGTCCCGCCCAAGTATTCGCCTTATCAACTATGTCTCCACCCTTCTTGTAGTCCAGGGATATCGGCTCTAGAACTTGCTGCTTTCCGTTTTGCCAGCCCAATTTAAATTCGTATTGGTAGGCATCACTCTTGATGGTAACTCCTTGCGTTAAATATCTGCCTGCACTGAGTCCGGCCTGTGATTTGTTTTGCTGAGTTCTTATACTCTCCCACAAAACGGTCTCATCCACCCTCTCTTCAGTTAGAGGCTTATAGGGTGACTCTTCCAAACGGCTCTCAATGTAAGTTCAAGCAGCGCATCCCCAATGGTGACCAAGAGTCCTCTTCAAAAGGACTTAATGATTATGGTCATTACCGCCAGTAAGGACTTGGCGAACATCCTCTAAGTTCACGTCTTTCATTTCTTTATCTATTTTATAGGTTTTGGGTATTTTGCCCATGATTACTATTGCGGTTTCAATAGGAGGGCATCCCGGCTCAAGGCAGGCTAGTTCAGTAACCATGACATTTGCTTCAGTGTCAAAAATAATTTCGCGAACAAACTCTCTTATTCTGCGAACATGAGGCGACTTGCCAGAAGAACCTTCCTTATTGGCAGAAACAAAGTTCATACTACTCCTCGATAAATATCCTGCTTCCACATAACGTATACAGAGTTAAGTGGAAGCAGGATCGTTTTTTACTTACTACAGTCTTGTCCTACGAAGAGATTTTGAAGATTGCTCCTCATTTGTGAGATGTAGTCGCCGCTCTCAGGCGCGAATTCCAGAGCTGAAAGGAAACTAAGTTCTGCTCCAACTTCTTGAGCCACCGTCTTGGCAAGTGCTGGTGACAATACCTCCTCGAAATACACGGTTTTCACTTTTGCATCTTTAGCAGAGTCGGCGATACCAGCGAGGCGTTTAGCATCTGGCTCATCCTCTGGGCTGATGCCCGCAATAGCTAATTGCTCAAAACCATAT